>Ga0209482_1000412_pt1 | contig 36882 bp, 53 predicted proteins | sample CoawatmetaG10DNA_FD_187512 | JGI IMG/M metagenome (GOLD analysis project Ga0209482, IMG submission 187512) | Marine microbial communities from the West Antarctic Peninsula - Coastal water metaG104-DNA (SPAdes) (version 2) | ecosystem: Environmental > Aquatic > Marine > Coastal ...
GTTTCAAAGGGGTTACTACTATCATGCTCGAAACCCTCTACTGCGGCGAAAGGTGAAGCGGCTTCCATAGGTACGTACTTAGTAATCTGTACCGCTCGTAGACGTATAGACACACCTGCCTCTGCCATCTTATAGGGATAGAACGTGACAGCTATGTTCCCTACGCTTCCTGTGGTGAGTTTGAAGTCTTCTGGCAACTCCTTACTCTTCGCATCAAACTGTTTTGGTGGTTCGGTGGCATCCTTCCCATAGGCCGCTTTTAGTACAGCCTTACCCACAAACGTGCCTTCCTCTTCTTTCTCAAAGGGGTTAGGTAGTTTCTCAGGCCATCCTTTCTCTTTAGCACTTTGGTATGCCGTAGCCATATGACCGTACAAAGTCTTGGCTTGCTCGTTATTCATACGAAATTTAGTTTCGTACTTTGCTCCATCATCAAACGGGTCGCAGGGTACACTCTTACCTTTCTCACCTGCTGACGAGTCATAACGATAGGGTTGGTTGATACGAGGGTATAGTATTTCTACGTTCGGTATTATATAGCTCATGTTATTTTCCTTTACTAGGTTGCGTTTAATTCAAAACCGTCTACTACTGCGAAGGGAGATTTTGGTTCCGCAGATACATCTAAGCGTATTGCCTTACATGTATCGGGGTGATCTTTTAAATCTGAAACCGTAGATGCTTCTTCGTTACTCAGTGATCGTATAGGTTTAAAATAAAGTTTAGGGATCGGACTTTGTTCATCAAAATACACTCGCGTAACTAAACGAGTTGCTACAGCACCTCTGCTAGACAAGAACTTAACGTAGCCTTGCATCGGCATATGCCCATTGCTATCTCTACCATATATAGAAGTAGCAGGTAACTGTAGTTGGTACACCTCATCTAACTGCCCATCAAAAACTATAGCTAGACGTTGTGAAAACCTACAAGCGCGTCCACGATTACTCCCTGACCCACGTATATTCTGTGGGCAATCCATACAACGGGCGGCTTGCTTTTGCTCTCTAGGGACATCGGTAGAAGGTCGTTGCGTGTCTGCTGACCAACACGTAGGTACTTCTGATCTATTTGGATCAAAGGCGTTCGCGTAGTACGAGCGTGATACTACAGCCGCATCAACAATAACCAGATCCCTAAAGGTGTCTTCCATCATAATCGTTTTTCCGCTATCTACAATAGAAAACTTACTATTACGTATACTTATTCGGCGCACACTACATATCTTCGTCGAATAAATATTGTATAGCGGCATTAGAAAGTTCATCTACTTCAACTTCCTTATCCTTTTTCTCTTGCTCCACTTCTTTCTTTACTACATGTTTAGCCACTTTTGCTTCAGCTAACTGCTGTAAGGAAGCTACCTCAAATTGGTCATCTTCAGTAACTTTAGCGCCGTTCTCCAGTAAAGACCTAGCAACGTCAGAAATCCTAAACCTGTACGTTTGTCCGATATTTACATACGAATCAGGAGATATGTGGCCTCCCCGTATCCATACACGGATCGTCGAAACGGATACAGCGAAATGCTCGGCTACCTCTTCTACTGGTACAAATCGTTCTGGAGTACTCATTATTTCTTCCTCACCGCTATCGCGTATTCTGAATCTACGTTAAGACCTCTGGGTACAAGGTCGGGGTTTTCTTCTAAAAACTGACGGACATTACCTTGGTTCAACCGCTTGTCAAAGAACTCTGGCACTTCGTTCTCTAGTACAAACTTATACATAGACTCCCAATCGCTCGTCCAGTACCTAGTTTTCACTGACCTATAGAACAACCCTGCTGATGTCCTCACGCTTTCCAAACCTTGGTCAGCGCAGTACTTGAGGAGGGCTTCTTTGACAACCTCAAGTTGATTTGCAAGTACATCATCTTCAGCTTTAAAATCTGAGGACAGTTCTGCTCGTTTAGCCTTAATCTTCAAGTAAGTCTCAGTCAGCTTATCGGGTGTAACATTACTCATGGCTTACTCCAATCGTTGACGAGAAATACACTTTAGTGATCTTTCGTAAGCTAGTCAAGTATTTCTTGGTATAAGTCGATCATTTTTGTGTGTACGTCAATTCTATTGTCTAACAGTGAGTAAACACGCTTTTCTACGTTAGATCCTTGTAGCTGAACAACAGTACACTTGTGATCCTGTCCTGACCTATGGACACGTGCATTGGCTTGAGCATAAGTTTCAAGTGAACTTGTCGGCCCCCACCATACGACTGTATTCGCCGCAGTTAACGTGACACCGTGTGCCGCTGCTTGAGGTTGTATGACTAATACTTTCGGATCGTCTTGCTGTTGGAACTGCTTAAATATCTTTGTGCGGTTAGAAGCAGACACATCCCCACGTATGACCTCGGTAGATATCTTATCCTCACGTAGTTTTTTGGTAAGTAAGTCTATGACATGTTTAAACGGTACAAATATCAATACCTTCTTACTAGACTCGTCTATCACTTCTCGCAACACCTTATACCTGTGCTGTATATCAAACTCTAAAGATTCTCCCTCATCGGTATACACTGCACCACAAGATATCTGTAGTAGTTTGTTCATGTTGACAGCCGCATTGACCGCTGTTATCTGTTCACCTGCCGCTTGCATCACCATCTTGCTTGCTAATTCTTTGTAATACTTCTTTTGCTGGCGTGTTAACTCAACTTCCCGTTTCACATACACCATAGGAGGTAGGTCTAAGCACTCGTCCTTGGTAAATCTAATAGCAGGTTGTAGAGCGTTGTATACGACTTCGGTAGCCGTATCCTTGGCGACCCATTTAAAGTTAGTAACCTTGTACATAACTTGGTCGCGGAACGATCCGAAGAATCTAGGTACGCTGTTGGGGTTAATTAACTTCGCTAGTCCGTAAGCATCAAGCGGGCTTTGTGCCGCAGGAGTACCTGTCATCATCCATAACCAAGTATTGGGTTTAATTATGCGATTTAAAGTTTTCCAACGGTTTGTCTGTGGGTTCTTATAATGTGTAGCTTCATCTACAATTATGCAGTCAAAGTTCCCCTTTACTATAACGTCTTCCACTATGGCTAACCCATCGTAGTTTATTACCACGTAGTCAGCACCGTTTTCAATTATCTTCCTACGTTTAGCCGCCGCTCCATAAGCTACGTCTACTGTTCGGTGCATGGCAAACTTAAACAAATCGTCTCGCCAAGCTGAGTCCATTATAGATAGTGGGCAGATTACTAATACACGATTTATTTTACCCGCCTTTAGTAAGAAGTCTGATGCCCATATAGCACTAGCAGTTTTGCCAGTACCCTGCTCGTTAAAGCAAAAAGCCCTTCTGTGTAGCGTAAGAAAGGAGGATGTGACTTTCTGGTGGTCGAAGGGTGTGTACTCTCCCGTCCACTCATACTTACCTTCTATAGGAGAAGGCGCTTTAATATTTAAGTTGCGTAGTACATGGGCTTCTTCTATACCCCAGTTAACTAATACCTTGTTGTCTCCTAACTCTTTGCTCTTTGGTATTACCGTAGTCACCTGACTAGGGTTGCGAAGGCGTAGTAGTAACGCCTTGTTGTCTACTATCTGCATAATGATTCCTTAAACTTTATAAACTCCATAAACTCCATAAACTCCATAACAGAGCTTTTTGGAGTTGGGGGTAAGACGTACCTTTAATACAACACACACTAACTCGTCTATATATAAAAATTAATAATATTTTTTATTTATTAGTAAAAGTATGACAACCCTGACAAGGTACTCTACACCCCCCGTATTCATTGGCTTGCAGCCTGTCAGGGGTATGACAGCCGCCTGACAAGGGTGACAGCTAACACAACACACACTAACTCGTTTATATATAAGTACTAACAAAAGTATTAAATATTTTCTTGAATAACTGAATAACTGTACAGCCCAGTAACCACGCAGGTTGTAGCGGTACTTATCTTAGTATTCGATATATTATATCAAATACCGTATTTCAGTCCCTTGACACATCCTAAGTAGTATGGTGACCCCGCTTCGCCTCCCGATGGGGTCAGGTCGGGTCATTGGGAAAAGGAATAAACCCTAGGCTTCCTAGATTTTATGCAGTAAGTAACACACTCAATAGGAGAGAGAACTGCATCATTTAAAGACGGATCTAAGCACCGTCTGCCACACCCAATTTTGTACGTAACCACTTATCGTTAACCTGTTGCACCATATTCTTTTTAGACTGTTTGGCTTTGGCTTGTCGTTTGTTAGCCGCCGACTTTGCGTTTATGGGTGCGGTTCTATAATTTGTCATTGTAATCTCCTATATGTTTAGGTTCTCTATCTTAGCCGTAGAGGTTAATGTTATCTCACCATCACCATAGACACTGTACGCTGTGCGGAGTGCGTCAATTACCGCTTGGCAGTCAGCGTTAAACCTGTCTGTGTCATGGTGGTAGTCCATCATCTTGACTCGCGCTAACACTTCGGGCTTGGGTTCGTTCACCGTGTTACGCTCTACTCGTATGATTACTTCGTCCATTATTTTTTCCCCTTGTAGTTTCTACTTCTATTGGCTGATTTACTTTCTATTCGCACACCGTCTGCATTACTACCGCCCTTGCTCAGTGCCTTGTTGTGGCTAACGTCCTTACCTTCTCGCTTGTCAGCGCGACCATCCTTGTTGGCATCTTTACCTTTCCTATCCATTGCGCGTCTGGCTCTCTGCCTCTCCATCCGTGCCTCATGTGCCGGACTACCCACAGGTGGATTCTTCTGTTTCTTGCGGTCAGCTTTATTCTTATATGGCATTAGTTTCTCCCGTTGTATACACATTCAGTAACTACGCAGTGTCGTTTGCACAACCCACTCTGGTTAGCGTTCCACACATCATTAGTGTATGCCTTCTCCATGCGGTTGTAATCAGTGAGCCATTTACTCCACAGCTTCGGCGCTACTTCGATGTCATACTCATCTTTCACTAACTCGTTGCACACCACAAACACAAGTCCTCCACGCACAACTTCTATCTCAGGGAAGTACTTGAACAAGGCCATAGCCATTAACTCTAACTGCCCCTTATCAGCGTACCTAGTGTTCTTACTTGTTTTGTAGTCTATTGCCCACGCTAACTTGTTTTCTCTGTCTAATATAACTAAGTCTGCGATCCCTCTCCACCATACGTCTTCGTCGAAAAAACCACATGGCTCTAGGTCTGCTGTTAAGCCCATTTTTAATTCGCATAGCTTCTCACCCTTCTTAGATATCAATGAGTCTAACACTGGCTTGCCATATATAAACTTCTCAGGGAGTGGTGTACCATCTCTCACGTATTCTTCAGCCGCTAAATGAAACGCTGTGCCGTAGTACATAGCATCTGTTTCTTTCTCAGCGTAGTCCTTTGCTACCTTCAGATGGTAGAACTTCTTTGGACACTGCTCAAAAGATTTTATCTTAGAGAATGACCACGGAGCTATACTCATACCTAATCCCCACATTCCCCATAAGAATTACCTGTAAACGACTCACAGTCTAACGGTAATCCTTCAGCCCACTTAGGTGACTTCCTCATACAAGTCTCTATGTATGCTTGTGCTTCTTCTATCTCGTCGCTAGGCACACAGCATACTATCGAGTCATGTACAGTCAGCACCGCCCTGTATTTCTTGGTTATATCTATTAACTGTTCACCGATTATACATCGCGCAAACGCTTGGCATATATTCTCTACCACCTTGCCACCGTAGATGCGTGTTCGGCCTCGTCTAGTTTTGTAACTAAACTCAATACCCTGACCCCCCTGCTCCCACTGTAAGTCGCCGTACCGCATATACAACCCTGATGGTAACTTAACACCTTCCTCTGCACTGTATTCAATAGCACCGTCTACACCATAACTACCCGACTGCTTGTTAGACATCTCGACCAACATCTTCTGGGCGTTACTCCATAGCGACTTAATCTTGTCGTTGGCTTTGCGGTATATTTCTACTACCCTCCGACCTTCCTCTAAACGCATGTCTACTCCGAAAGTCTTTAGCTGTTCAACAAATCGCTGTGCGCCCATACCGTACCCACACCCTAAGATTGTGGTCTTACCTACGAAGCGTTGCTCCTTTGTCACCTCACTCTCTGGCACGTTATATATGACCGCCGCCATCTTAATGTAAACGTCTTCTTTATCAGTGAAGGATTGTAGCAAGTCGCTTTGCCCTGCCAACCATGCTAGTACTCTAGCCTCAATCTGTGACGAATCACAGTCAACCAACATATGGTTGTGGGGAGCTACAATACTCTTCTTCAACTTCTTACCGTGTTGCCCACGGCTAGGTAGGTTCTGCATATTGATCTTATCGTCACCTCCCCACCTACCAGTATGCGCGGCATAATATCTTATCGGTACGGGCATAAGCCCCCTTGATGCAATACCTATAAATCTCTCTGTACGTGTCTCTTCTAACGTACTCTTCGTACCTAGTCGTGTAGATACTAATGTTTGTACTCTTGGATCTGGATGTTCTAGCAGGATTTTAAAACCCTCGTCTGACTTAGCAAAAGCGTATGTATATTCACCTGTCGTAGGACTTATTTTCATGGGCGGCTCTACGCCTAGCTTCCGTAACTGTTCAGCAAACTTGGGGTTACTCATCAAATCTTTTCTAGTAACGCCCGAAGCAGTTATCAAGTCTGTTTTAATCTGTTTAGTCGCCTCTAAATGCCTCTCTAGCATAGACATGTCTAGGTCTATCATGGGTTCAGTAAACATTCGTAACGTGCGATCTATTATTCGTAGCTCCTGCTTAGGAAAACCTTTACCCATAATAGAGAACAACTTGTAGGTTAACTCTACATCGTTAACACAGTAGTCGCCGTACCTATCTAACTCTTCCTCGGTAAAATCTTCACGCCTCTTACCAACAGCGTTTAAGACTTCCGTGCCTTTATCTCCGATACCGTAACTCTTAGATAGTGCATGCAGTGATCCACCAACTTCGACCCCATGTAAAGCACGGGCAATGCACAAAGTATCGGTATACAAGCGAGGATGAACATCAAAAACCCAAGAAAGAATAGCGCCGTCAAACAAAGTATTATGAGCCAGCAATACAGCGTCACTCCAGTTGTAAGTACGAAGGTAATCTTTGATCTCATCATGTGTGCCACTCGCCCATTCTGTATCACCGTTATTAAGTTTTACACTTACTCCAATAACCTCAAACCGATAGTCTCGTATGTAAGATTCCGTTGTCATCTTCCGCAGACTGAAATCTTTGTCGTAGTAAGTCTCAAAATCAACTGTTATTAAGTCCACGGTCTAAACCTCTCCAATACTTCCATTTGCTTGTATGCTATGTTGTTCAGTTGCTTGGCGCTGATAACCCACAAACACTTAGCGTCTTCATTAGTCGCTACAACCATCTCACCACGCTCCTTGTTAGCGAGATAGTCGGCTTCTTCAACAGCGGCTTCGTGGTCAGTAAACATCATGCCTCTAGCCGCGCAATCTCCGCGTCGATATAGAACTTGATCTTCTTGGCATCACGTAACTTAGTACTGTGAGATGACTCACCGTAGCGATAGCAACTGCGGAATATTTCACCTATCTGGGCATTCATATCCTTGTGACTTATCAAGTGCTGTAACTCTGTACAGCTTGTAGGCAGTACGTAGTAAGACGCGGTACTACCATCACTAACAGCTTCTCCTATGGGCGGTAACTTACCTATAAGATCGGGGTCTGAACTAGTCATAGTTAAGGTACTCCACGGGGCTGTCAGCGTTCCCTTATCTAAATCCAATCTACCTGCCCCTAAATCGGATTGTTTAGCACGGTCTTGCTCTTCTAACTTCCTAACTTGTGCGCGTACAGTCTCCATATCTTTTCGACGTGTGTAGATTGCTTCTGCTTGTTCAGCAACGCTCTTACTGGAATGCTTATCCTCAGTATATAAAGGCAAAAGATTCGATACCGCCCGTGCGTGGTCTTCGATGTCTTTAAGGTCTTTGTTGATTTTGTGAACGTAGTTAAGTGCGGCTCCTGTGACTTTAGCTACCGAAATCATAGTCGCTTGAGGGTTTGCCTTTATATGCTTCTCCACTAATACTCTCTTGAATGCCTTTCTCTTTTTCATATCTTTTCTCCAGTAGTTTAGGTTGTTAATGCTCAGTGCGGCTCAGTGCGGCTCATTATGAAACCAGTTCCCTGCGGTGGCGGCGGCTTGTAGGCGAGTCACCCCACACCAATGCCGTTGTGTCGTGCATATTATCTTCATTGATTACTAACGCTACGCCCCCTGCGGAGCCTATATCCTGTAAGTTCTTATCCTGTAAGGGTGTGGGTTTGTTCTTGCCCGCCTTACATTCAATGCCAAAGAAATTACCTTTGTGACATCCTATGATGTCAGGCACACCACTACGACCATACCCACCAGTCACAGGGTAGAAGTAATAAGCACCCATCTCTTTCAAGTACTTAGTCACTACTCTCTTTACTTTCGTTTCGGGAGTCGATGACATCTGCTACATCCTCTATTGTGTATATGAGTTCACGCACAAGTTCCTGTATCTGTGCATCTTCGATCTCTACTTCAATTTTAATCTTCACTTCTACTCCCTTTCCTGTAGGGACACCCCTACGAAAAACAAAAAAGGGGAGCCGAAGCTCCCCCTAGCGAATAGCCCTACAGCTATTCTGCGTATACCCAATATGTATTTTCATCTACTCGCCTACCTACACCTTCTAACTCAGGTATAGGTGGATCGGTGCTACATATACTCAACACCGCTAAACGACCAGAAAACCAATCAGGGAGTTCACTAACAGCATAGTAACCCTCCCTCATCGTGGAGTCAACACATTCCATACCGATACATGCCACATGAATACTATTTGTATCTTCTATTACTTTAACGCGGTAGATAATATCATGTGACAACATATCATGCGTAGACATAGTATACGGTGTCTTGATTACGATGCCCTACGTCTTCAACGAACTCGTTTTTGTCACATATAGCAAGTACCGCCAACTTAGAATATATATCCGATGGGATAGTATCGTTGTCGTATCGTACTGGCCTGTGATTTTTCATAGCGTGTTTGGCTCTACCGTGGTAATCACCGGAGACTCTATTCACACGTGTAACGTCATCAACAGGGATGACATCGTAGAACTGTTTGCCGGATCTCTCATAAACTCGCACACAGTAGAGGTTGACTACCTTTTGTTCGTGTACATTAAACTCCTGTAGACTTTCCCTCGCGGCTACTATGATGTCTCTGAATTCGTCAGATATAAAACTATGGTCGCAGTCCAGTAGTGAGCATAGCTCTGTCCAAACTTGTGGTTGGGTACCTGCCCCTACAGCTAGCCTTATACCAGAATCCTCAACCTTAACTCGTAACTCCCTTTTTATGTCATCACTTAGGGCGTCTATTTTTTCCTCCGTTGCCTCACACGTGGCTACCAGTACATCGTTATGTGTTATAGGCTGTAGGTATTTGTGCGCGTTCTTGACCGCCACCCTCATATTCTCGGCTACCAACATACGGTGCTGATCCCTAGAATAATCGAAGCGTTTGTTTGTGATCTGTAACGAACACACGGTGTACTTGGTATCTTGGTTTCGATTCATACTGAAGTCGTTGTAACCTAGCCACCCCATAGGGTACAAGCAAGATGGGTCGTAGATGTATACTCTCCTACGTCTCACAGGCGTAGAGTGTGTGGCGAACTTGTAAGCGTGTCTGAATCCTTTTGATACCTCAGACACAAATGTCTGTAAGAGTTCGAGTTCCCCAGACACGTTATCTACGTAGATGGGCAATCCTTGACATAGGTTTTCCTTACCCATGTCAGCGTGAGAAAATGTAACGTAGTCATCGCTATTCTCTAACGTGTAAATGTCAGGTAAACCTAATAATTTTTTATCTACTGCATCGTACATAATGTAACTCCTATTAGTTTGTTTTTGTAGGGGTGTCCCTACAGGTTTGTCTATACAATTTGTGTGAACATACCGAACTTGTTGATAAACGAATTCATCGAAGACCTAAACTTCTTGGGGTCAGTGAATAACTTGGGGTAAACCCACATATTCTGTGCTCTATCCCACGTAGCCTTGGTACTCTTCTCGACTTGACACATATACTCGCAGACAATGGATAGTCTATGCTCATTGTTTGGGTCGCCCAACACCTTCATAAACGTGTCAGCACCACCATCATCCACATAGGCTGAAATACCTATGTGTCTACACCGATCCCTGCTTTCGGTATAGCTAGCTGTGTACTGCCCATCTAGTAAGGGAAGTATAGTCCACGCCCACTCCGTGAACTCTGCGATCTCTTTCTTGTACTCGGCTTTTTTCTCCTTGTCCACACGTACACGCGGTAATACGTAGGGCGCATGTTGCATCACCCACTCGTTCCAATCGCCAAGTTTGAACGCCAGATACTCGTTGTTGTATACCTTTGGTAGGTAAAAGTCTTTGCTCCCAACCTGAATAAACTGCTTACCGCTACGGATTATTATCCTCATACCCCTCGGTAGAAACCGCTCAAGAAAACTGTAGGTACTAGTATGTGCAGAGTCCCCTTTACCGTTCCGTATGACGCACGTATCACCAACCCATTGAATAGGTTGGTAAGTCATACGGCTCCATGTATCTCCAAGACATAGGCTGTAGTGGTCATCCGAATGCTTGACCACTGTTTCCCAATTCCTAGCCCTGTCAGCGATTGGGCGTGTGTCCTTGCCTCGGTGCTTGGCACTGTTTATAGGTTTGATACTGTCGTAGTGTCTAGCCACTTCTTTGATACTTGATAGGTTTACGTGATACATAGCCATTGTTACTCTCCTGTGAACGTGTTTGTAGGGGTGTCCCTACGGTTGGCGGGAACGGGGATCTCTGTAATGACCTCGCCTTTGTGGTTGTAGCGATACTGCTTCGACATGATTCTATCGGGGTACAGCTTGGCGCATTGCTCACGGTTGATCGCAAACTTGTCGCCGTGGTTGTTTAGAAAGTAGCACTCGACTACCTCATTGACCCACTTACCATCCCCTACAAAAGTTCCGCGAACCTGTGTGGCAACCACAGTTGCGGTCACCGCCCCCTTGTCAAAGATGTCAGGGTGTATGCTCTGTAATAGAACACTCTTCTCTAACTGCTTGGTCAATTCAGCCTGTCGTGACTGTTTTACCTTTAGACTATCTACCGCTTTCAATTTAGCACTCATTACCGATCTCCCTTGATTGATTGTTTGTTGATCCTTCGCTCAGATCGTGCGCTAGCGCATTTCCAGTAAGAACGTGACTGTCTTCTGAGGGGCTTTCCTGCAATTCCTTTCCGGCTGTAAACCCTGACAAAGTCACCATTCGCATTGAAATAACCAAGGGAAGCCTTACTCTCACGCCGCTCTACGTTCGCCTCCGCACCTGCATTATTTGTATAACGCTCTTTATTATTTCCTCTAGCCATTACATATCCCTCGTTCGTATGTGTACACGCTTGCCCACGTCAGGGTTCGCGTCTACGTTATCAAGTATCGTCCACAGTACAGGACAATTCCACTTACCCCACCCACCGTACAGGTCGCCATCAGTCAGCACGATTGCCGCTTGTGGTGTGATCTTGTTCTCGTCCATGTATCTGGTGACACACTCTACGTCTGTGCCGCCACCCCCACGTGGTTTGGTAGAGTTTACCAGTCCATCTAGTTCTTCCATATCATAGGACTCGTCACCAACCACGGTGTGTCCCCAGTACAACAGTCTTACCTTGTCAGGCTTTACTGTGTCGCATATCGCCTTGACCTCTGTAAGGAACAATGTGAGTTCACGCTGTCCGATAGAACCAGACGTATCTACTGCCAACAGTAACTCTTCCACATTCTCGCTGATACCACTGGGCAGATACACACCTTGACCTAGGAATCTGCGGTTGGGTCTTGCCCACGTAGAGAAGTCCTTGCCAGCACACGTACTCTTGACGAACTCACGTAGCACCTCACGCCAGTTGACCTGTGGTTGAAGCAAGTCTTCTATATCACGTGCCACATCTACACCCATCTTGCCAGCGGTCAACGCACCCTGTCGGATAGCCTCATCGATGTCACGCTCCAACTCGTTCATCTCGTCGGGGGTCAACTGGTTAGCGCCTTCCCAATCATGTTCGTCAAGGTCACCATCTGTAGGGTCGTCCCTACCATCTTGTCCAGACTCGTTGTCAGGTGTGATACCAGCTCCCTCTCCCCCGGGCGACTCATCAGGATCGCCACCCCCTTGTCCAGACTCGTCACCACGTCTTGGCTTAGACTTGCTGGTCTGCTCCTTACGTAAAATGTTGAACACTTCTGCGGCAGACATGCCACGAAATCGCTCGTCGATACACCCACCCTCTGGCAGTACCGCAAAGCCGTCCTTGTTCTCGTCTACGATCTTGAGGTTGATAACGAAATCACACGCCACGTTCGCCAACCTAGGGGCAATGTCCCATAAGTTTTTCCACGTTGTCAGGTGACGATACAGCTTGTGGTAGTTTTCGTGTAGCACCAACCCACGTAATTCGGGGTCGGTCAGCCCTGCAACAAACGCACGTCCATACTTCTCATCACGTCCGTTAGTACACGCCGTGGACACGTCGTCATCGATGGTCTTTGATCCGATCATCAACACCCCTGCCAGTGCAATATACCTAGACTCACCTAGTATTCTCACCACCGCCTTGGTTAGGCGATCTTCTTCTGTCAACATCTTGCTACCTAATAACATGATCTATCTCCTGTAGGGACACCCCTACGCCGTATGATTGGGTTAGTAATGCTCTGACTTGCCGCCGTTCACTCTTGTTGGCTAGTCGGGCAATGTTTTTGCGGGTGCTTTGACCCACACGTATGGTGTGTTGGGTGTTCTTTACCGAACTCATTACACTTTATCCGCTGAAAACAGGTGGTTGTTCTCAACAGCCCACTTGGTGAACTTGGCGTTGGTCATCACTACCCTGCGGTGCGTGTACTTGGAATGTTTGACACCGTTGACGAACATACCTTGCGCTTCCTTGTCTAGTCGTACCAGATAGTCCATCCATGCGTCGATCCAATCACGTCCCATAGCAGACAACGTGCGATACACCACCATGCACACAGCAGAGCTAGATGTAGGAACCTTGGCATTTTCGGGATCATTCTTGATAGACTCTAGTGACGGTAGCTGATCACCAATCTTGACGAATGCCATTAGGTCTACTGCCGCTCGTGCGCCTATAGTCCCTATGAGAGCACCTGTCAGTGTTTGATCATCAAAGTGTTCCCGTCCCAACAGGATGTCACTTGCCGCATGTAGTGAGCGTGGAGTAACAAACGCCGCCCTCTCTTCCATAGGGTGAAATATGTAGGGGTTGTCACTTGGATTCGGTACGTCCTCAAACCCATACAACAACTGCTCGTTGTCCTTGACCCAACCCATGATGCTTGGATCTAGTCCATTCGGGATACCAAAGTCGCTGATCCAATCGAGGTTGGTAGGCTTCTTACACCGCACTACTGTCAACCGATTCCTACCATGTGCGGGTATGAAGTCACCTACGTTCTCTGCACCGAGGTTGGTTGTCGCAAATATTATTGAGTCAGGGTGTAGCGTATAGCTACCGATCTTGCGCTCCAACATCAGGCGTAGCAGTGCTAGTTTGACTGAGGGATTGGCCTTGCCATACTCATCGACCATGATAATTACTGGTGTGTTGTGGTGTGCGCCTAGCTCTTCGTTGGTCAGGTACGTGACATACCCTGTGCCATCATCTAGCTTGGCGATGTTGGGTATCGTGATATCACCCAAGTCTTTAGTGGTGCAGTCGAAGTAACACGCGATGTGTTTCGGAAACTTCTCTGCCAACATCTTGAGTAGTGACGACTTGCCACAGCCCATGTGACCTTGTACCAGAGTGGTACGCTTGTTACCTATGGTGCATAACAGAATTACAATCTGATCTAGCGATAGTGCATATAAATTTTCTGTGTTCATGGTGTAGCTCCTATTAGTTTGTTTTTGTAGGGGTGTCCCTACGGCTAGAATATGTCAAGGGTTGGTAAGTTGGCGAGGGCTTCGTCCACCGCCGTTTTGGTTTCGGCACGGAGGGAGGGGGACGTTCTTAGTCCATCCGCTGTCACGCCATGTAGTGCCTCGTCAAGTTGTAGTCGCATAGCCGCCATCTGACTGTCACCCGACACATTGCATAGCTCTAGCATATCGACCATCTCAATCAAATTATCTACGAGAGAGTCACGGAACAATGGCGAGCCGTGCCTGTTGTGCGTCACTCCTGCACCGTTGACGGTTAGCTTTTCAGACATGTTAGTGAGAGCCTTGTGTGTGCGTTTCCATACATTGTTCATAGCCCCCTCAAACTGGCGTTGGTAGTACGTGCGGTTGCTGTCCATCACAATACTCAATGCCTCTTCACCCAACTCGATTCGGTGATCTTTGGATTCGGGATTGATCGTCAGGTAATCAATGTTGAACCGAAACCTATGTGATAGGTCTTCTACACTGGGGTAGTCTGCCTCTACATACAGCCCACCCAGTTTTGCCTGTACCGCCGCCATACGCCAGTTGTACACACCTAGAAACTCGTCCCTCAGTGTGTAGAACTCGGCTTGTAATCCTGTCATCGTGTGGTGGTACTTGTCGTGCATGGCGGTAGCTAGTAGACGTTGGCCTAGGTCAGACCAAGGCATAGTCATCTCGGAGTGAGCTTTACGTGCCTTGCTAGTGAACTTGCCTATCGCCTCCAACTCCACGCAGTGAGCTAACAGCTTCTTGGTTACGGTGGCAGTTCCCTTGTCTGCGTTGTTATTCTCTGTGACGGCGGCACTAGCCTTCTTGTCTTTTATGCGACCCTCCCATTGACCGATAGATAACTCTACCAATACTGAACTGGAGGCGATTGTAGGTAAACTAATCTTGGGTGCTTCTTGGAATGCTTGCATGATATATCTCCTATTGTGTAGGGGTGTCCCTACGGTTAGTCCTGCTTGAGTTCTCTCTTTACTATTGCCTTTAGTCTAGCCATCAACTCGTCCGATGGCTCGTCCTGCAATACTTCGTATGTTTCTGGTGCGGTCAGCCCTTCACACCGCTGTACTGCCGCTACATCCAACAGATCACGTAACAACTCGGCACTGTATTCAATATCTATCTCTGCGTTTATCTCTACGTTTGGATTTGTATGGTCATCAAACGCACGTCTGTACTTCTCGTTATCGCCATCATATATCCACGCCTCACGCGCATCTTTTAATAGTCGTAGCTTTTCATGCTCTTCATTAGTCATAGCTCTCTCTCTCCTGTGTATGTAGGGGTGTCCCTACAGGGTGGTTAGTAAAAAAAATTTAAAGCCCCATCCAGATGTGTATTATGACACGTTTATCGTATGATGTCAAATCGTGAAGTATGATACTGTATCGTGACTAACTGTGTATTGTAATGTAATGTAACGGAATGTTACGTTGGGTGTGGACGCAAACCATTGATAAACAGACAAAGTTACAATGTGACGCTATTTTGCGAAATTATAAGGTTGTGAACTTGCGCTCTCCTAGGGGAAGGGATTTTGTCACACATACCACAGAGCAAAACATAGCCCTATATATATTTTAAGAAATGTCACAATATGTAGTATGTTAATAGAATACACCATACTGCACAGTCTACTAAGTAGATTACGATACTATTCCACACCAATACGCACCAAACATCACAGTACACCACAGTCTACTAGTGTGACAAAACTTTGTCACATTGTGTTACATTCCGGTAACATTACCCCCCCAAAATGTAACAAAGCCGGTAGGGATTTCCCTACACCCTGCTAAAGACTCAACGCTAGTAGGAACTGGCTTCGATTGGGTAGTTGGGTCAGACACTCAACGCTAGTAGGAACTGGCTTCGATTGGGTGGCTGGGTATACGTGACTTTATTACAGGCGAAAAAAACCCCACCGAAGTGGGGCTGGTTGTTATGACACAAGGTCTTTCATATATTTTAGCCAACCGCCCTGCGCGGCGATGGCCTCGTCAATCCTTTTTAGTCGGTCGGTCAGATCACGGTCAGTATTTTCTAGGGACAATAACAGCATGGGATCATGGCGAATTTTCCTACGGCATTCGTTAACCTTCCGTAGTGTTTCATCTAGCAGTTTGCGTTCGGTGGATAGTTTCATTTTGATTTCCTTTTGGGTTGGGCCTGTAGGGAAACCCCTACAGACCGTGGTGGGTTGATTAACTATCTAGTGGCTATGCAAGTCTATTTAGTGCGATCATCACCAATCGAATAGCGGCGGCGACCTCGACGACGCCTTCTTCATCCGTGCAATCGGGAGCGTATTTCAGCACTTTATTAGCGGCTTCGATTGCTTTGGCGCGTTGGGAGTTAACGCTTGCTGCATCTTTTTCGTCATCACCCATTAGATCACGTTCTTTCGCCTTCCAAAATTTACCGGCGGCATTGCGTAGATCTTTTAACTTCGATGGTGGTTGCTTGCGTGCGTCCATCACTTTCACGCGCTTTGCGTTCGGCGTTTCCCCGTCGGCCTCAAACTTTGACAACGTGTCAGGATTGATCGCAATCAACGCCTGTAGTTCAGGGGATAACAGCGCCGTGCATATCGCCATAAAATCGTCATACATACACACTGTGCACAGCGAACCCTTGGTTTTAGGGCTTACAAGATATTCAACGCAATCATATCCAGCATCTTCGAATGCCATCACCATTAAGGTAGTGGTATTCTCGGTGGTATCTTTTGCGGTACGCAGTGCTGCATCCGCGTGGTGGTAGGTGTGCATCGCATCGGCGATTGCGGTAGGTAAAACTTCTAATACTATAGTGCTGGGGGTGAGTACTACTTGCTCTGGGTTATTCATAATGCATTTGCCTATTGGTTTGTTGCTGAATGAGGTTCTATTATAACACATTGATCTCAAACGGATTATTCTGTAGGGGTACCCCTACCGCACCCCCCGCGCATGTCAGCGGGACTCCAGCAATTGTATATATTACTAATTCAGATAAATAAATCGCATTTTCTGGGTGGAGTTGAGGCCGTTCCCGACACAGGGTAGACCCCCCCTACCAATTTGAAACCGCTTGTCAAAAATTTTTTTTTCTGGTATATATGCGTTTCGGTGAATAACCTGCGATGTAAACATGACTTTTGTACTAGAGCCAGAGCTAGGTGTACCTCTATGTGAGGAGCAACGGCAGATAGATTTAAAAGATCGGGCGGGTGCTGCCGCTAGCACCGCATTAGAATTGGCAGAGCATGGCCTAGATGTGCTTCCTAACAAGGAAGACGAGGCTACAGCGGCGGGGCTAGTAAACTCTTACGCCGCTGACCCTGAAAAAACTTCCAAAACTGCCAACGCTAACCGTGTATCTACCCTTACCCCTGCCTCCTTAATACTTACAGACAAGATACTCACTGAGTTTGGGCAGTCTGTTGTACAGTCGGCTGTACATGTACGCCACTTAATAACAAATAAGCTGATACTAGAGACTGAGAACCCTGATTCACGCACTCGTATTAAAGCGTTAGAGCTATTAGGTAAGATTTCAGACGTAGGTTTGTTCTCTGAGAAGTCTGAGATAACTATAACGCATCAGTCTACGGATGATTTAAAGAACAAGCTACGTAGGAAGTTAGAAAAGTTAGTTCCTCAAGAAGAAGCAGAGGACGCAATTCTTTTAGACGGTGAAGAGATAGATTTAGTAGAAGAGCTAGGTATAGAAGCCGAGCCTTACGACGATGATTGAGGCCGTTCCCGACTTTAGTGAGGAAGATATCCAGAAGATGTTGGATAACTTGGATTCTTTTTCGGATGACGAGGTTATAGAGATAGACCGTATGGTAGATGAGTTGGCTACACGCAAGCAAAACCAGCTAGCCTACGATGACCTAATAGATTTTTGCATAGCCATGATGCCTGAGTTCATTGTGGGCAAGCACCACCGCATTCTAGCGGATATGTTGATGGCAATTGAGCGTGGGGACAAGGACAGGGTGTGTGTAAACATCCCACCACGCCACGGAAAGTCACAGTTGGTGTCTATTTTCTACCCAGCGTGGTTTTTGGGGCGTAATCCGAACAAAAAAGTGATGATGGTGTCCCACACTACGGACTTGGCGGTAGATTTTGGACGTAAAGTGCGTAATTTGATCGCCACCCCCGAATATAAGGCTATATTTCCTACTACTAAGCTAGCTGTAGACTCTAAATCAGCAGGTAGGTGGAATACTAGCGCGGGAGGGGAGTATTACGCCTGTGGTGTAGGCTCTGCACTAGCTGGTCGTGGTGCTGACTTACTACTTGTAGATGACCCACACTCTGAGCAGGACGTGATTAACGGTAACTTCTCTGTGTTTGAGAAAGCCTACGAGTGGTATACGTTCGGTGCGCGTACTCGTCTAATGCCGGGGGGTCGTGTAGCTATTATTCAGACACGGTGGCATATGGACGACCTGACAGGCCGTGTTGTTAAGGATATGTCACAGAATGAGCGGTCTGACCAGTTTGACGTTGTAGAGTTTCCAGCAATACTAGAGGTCGAGGATGAGGATACTGAGGAGATAACAGAAAAACCGCTGTGGCCTGAGTTCTTTGACCTAGAGGCGCTGCTACGTACTAAAGCGTCGATGCCTACGTTCCAATGGAACGCTCAGTATCAGCAACAGCCCACCGCCGAAGAAGCCTCTATAGTAAAACGTGAGTGGTGGAATTGGTGGGGGGATGAAGATCCGCCACCGTGTGAGTACATAATCATGTCACTGGATGCTGCGGCTGAGAAGCACAACCGCGCTGACTATACGGCTCTGACTACGTGGGGCGTGTTCTATAACGAAGAAGATAAAGCCTACAATATAATACTGTTGAACAGCATTAAACAACGTATGGAGTTCCACGAGTTAAAAGAGCTAGCTATGGCTGAGTACGCAGACTGGGAGCCTGACTCGTTTATTGTGGAGAAGAAGAGTTCTGGTGTAGCCCTGTACCAAGAAATGCGTAGGATGGGTCTGCCTGTACAAGAATATACCCCCCATAGGGGGTCAGGTGATAAACTAGCGCGTCTAAACTCAGTATCTGATATTGTAGCGTCTGGTCTGTGCTGGGTTCCCCAGACACGCTGGGCTGAAGAAGTAGTAGAAGAGATAGCGGGATTCCCATTTATGAGTAACGATGACTTGGTGGACTCCACCGTCATGGCTCTAATGCGGTTCCGACAGGGTGGGTTCATACGACTACCCAGTGATGAAGCAGAAGAACAACGATACTTCAAGCGCACTAGCAGTGGGTATTATTAAGAGGCTAAATTATGGCAATTGAGAAGAGTATAAGCGTTGCACCTCAAGGTATAGATGAAGCAGCCCTTGAAGAAAAGCCAACAGAACAAGAATTAGAGATTGAGATAGTCAATCCTGACATGGTTACTCTAGACGATGGCAGCGTAGAAATAACATTAATTCCTGACGATAAGTCTTTGGATTCTTTAGACTTTGACGCTAATCTAGCTGAAGAGCTGGACGAAGATTACTTAGCCTCTCTAGCAGACGAACTTGTAGGTTTAATAGATGCAGACGTAGATAGCCGCAAAGAGTGGGCTGACATATACGTCAAAGGTTTAGATGTTATTGGATTTAAGTACGAAGCACGTACAACCCCTTGGGAAGGAGCTTGTGGCGTACACTCAACCGTTCTAGCTGAAGCAGCCATACGGTTCCAAGCGGAAACCATGAGTGAAACTTTTCCTGCGGCTGGCCCAGTACGGGTAAAAGTGTTGGGAGACGAGACTAAAGAGAAAGAAGAAGCCGCTCAACGTGTCAAAGCTGACATGAACTACGAACTTACCGAGAACATGGTTGAGTATCGTCCCGAACATGAGCGCATGTTATATAGCCTAGGACTTGCAGGATCAGCGTTTAAAAAAATCTACTTCGACCCCACTCTAGGTAGACAGGTCGCCATCTATATTCCCGCAGAAGACGTTATAGTGCCATACGGCGCATCTAACATAGAGTCTGCCGAGCGCGTTACGCACATCATGCGTAAGACCAAGAATGAGATTCGCAAGCTACAAGCAAATGGGTTTTACCGCGATATAGATTTAGGAGAGCCGCAGACTTTTCACACAGACATCGAAGAGAAGAAAGCCGAAGACGGTGGGTTTTCGCTTACCGACGATGATCGCTACTCAATGTACGAAATACACATTGATATTGTCATCGAAGGTGTTGATGAGGATGAGAACGAGATAGCCAAACCTTACGTCATAACTATGGAGCGAGGTAGCGACGAGATACTGGCTATACGGCGTAACTGGAATCCTGACGATGAGTTAATGTTGAAGCGTCAGCATTTTGTACATTACGTATATGTCCCCGGATTTGGCTTCTACGGCCTTGGACTCATACATATTATAGGTGGGTACGCTAGGGCTGGAACATCGCTTATACGGCAACTGGTGGATGCTGGTACGCTCGCTAACCTTCCCGGAGGGTTAAAGTCTCGTGGGCTACGAATAAAGGGTGATGACACACCTATAGAGCCGGGAGAGTTTAAGGATGTAGACGTACCGTCAGGTAGCATCCGTGAAAACATTATGCCGCTCCCTTACAAGGAGCCAAGCCAGACACTACTAGCTCTATTAGATCAAATTACTAATGAGGGTCGTAGGCTAGGCGCTATTAGTGACATGAACATATCTGATATGTCGGCTAATGCTCCAGTAGGTACTACGCTAGCGTTGCTAGAAAGAACGCTCAAGCCTATGGCAGCGGTACAGTCGCGTGTCCACTATGCCATGAAGCTAGAGTTTAAAATGCTCAAGGCTATCATTGCTGAATACGCTTCTGAGATGTATGACTATAACCCCCTGCGTGGGGAAGTAAGAGCTAAACGATCTGACTACATGATGGTAGAAGTTATACCTGTAAGCGATCCTAATAGCTCTACAATGGCACAACGGGTAGTACAGTACCAAGCAGTGTTGCAGATGGCGCAACAGGCTCCACAGATATATGACTTACCACAGCTACACCGTCAGATGATTGAAGTGCTAGGTATTAAGAACGCTGACAAACTAGTCCCAGTTAAAGAAGATGTAACACCAACAGATCCTGTAAGCGAGAACATGAACGCTTTGACAGGTACGCCCATACGAGCGTTTATCCATCAGGATCACGATGCTCATATAGCAGCACACCAAGCATTCATACAAGATCCTATGATTGCTCAGACAATCGGACAGAACCCACAAGCACAACAAATTATGGCTGCGTTACAAGCGCACATTGCAGAACACCTTGGGTTTAAGTACCGCAAGCAAATAGAAGAGAAGTTGGGAGTTACATTACCTCCGCCCAACGAAGAGTTACCTGAAGAGATTGAAGTCCAATTGGCTAGAGTTATAGCTGATGCAGGTAAACAGCTTACCGAGCAGCACAAGCAAGAAGCTGCACAGAAGCAAGCGCAAGAGCAACAACAAGATCCTGTGTTCCAGATGCAGCAAGCAGAACTACAGGTCAAGCAACAAGAAGTACAACGTAAAGCCCAGAAAGATCAGGGTGATATGCAGATGAAGCAAGCCGAACTACAGCTCAAAGCTCAGAAAAATCAATCTGACATGCAAATAGACGCTGCTCAACTTGAACTGGATAAGCAAGAGTTGGAGATTGACGCTCAGAAAGCGGGCGCAAAGTTAGCTGCGGATAGACGCACAGCTAACACTAAACTTGACCTTGATCTTATGAAAGAGGTCACTAATAAACGTAAGGAATAAACTATGGCTACAACCGTCTTTGACGTGCTACGAAGTAAAATCGAAGACGATATGTCTTCAGCAACTGATTTCCTAGGTAATGGTGGAGCTAAAGACTTCTCTCAATACAAGGAGATAACAGGAATGCTCCGAGGTCTCACTTCCTGTTTAAACCACGTAAATGACCTTTCGCGCAACTACTTGGAAAACGACGATGACTGATTTAACCGCAGTTCCAAAGCAAGCAGAGATAACAGAAGAAGAGATGGAAGCCCAACTACCAATCCCTGTAGGTTACAGAATACTAGTAGCTATGCCACAGGTAGAAGATACCTATGGTGACAGTGGCATTATTAAATCCGCTAGGGAAGTACATCTAGACACAGTAATGTCTACTATTGGTCTTGTCCTAGATATGGGTAGCGAAGCCTACACAGATAAGAAGCGGTTTCCTACTGGCCCGTGGTGTAAACAAGGTGACTATGTAATGTTCCGCATGAACACAGGCACAAGATTTAAAGTAGGTGGTGTTGAGTATCGTTTAATGAACGATGACTCAATTGAAGCAGTTGTAGCCGATCCTCGTGGCGTTACACGAGTGTAAGGAGTAAGAAATGCCTTTTCAAAAAGTTGAGTTTTCGTTCCCCGATGAAGAGAACAAAAATACTGATATAGAAATTGAGCCTACTGAGGCTATAGAGATAGATGTATCAGGTAAACAGCCAGAAAAACCGCCTAAAAAGGAGGTTAAAGATGATGAACTTGAAATTGAAGTTGTTGACGATGTACCGAAGTCTGACCGTAAACGTAAGCCTTCGGCTCCTCCAACTGAGGTTACAGATGAAGAGTTGGAAGATTACTCTGAAAAAGTACGTAACCGGATTAAGCATTTCAGTAAGGGCTACCATGACGAGAGACGAGCCAAAGAACAAGCAACACGAGAACGACAAGAGTTAGAGAAGTACGCTAAAACTCTTATTGAAGAGAACAACCAGCTAAAAGGTACGGTAGACAAGAATCAAGCAGCGTTGCTAGAGCAAGCTAAGAAAACTGCTGCTGGAGAGACGCTTATTGCCAAACGGCAATATAAGCAAGCGTATGAAGCAGGAGACGCAGACAAAGTACTTGAAGCACAAGAAAAACTTACCGCCGCTAACATAAAGACAGATAAGTTAAAGAATTTTGCTCCTCCCGCTTTACAAACAGAAGGGGATGGGGTACAAGTAGGACAGGAAGCTCAAGCACCAGTCGTAGATGAGAAAGCTACAAGCTGGGCCAAGGAAAATTCTTGGTTTGGTAGCGATAAGGAAATGACTGGTTATGCTATGGGGTTACATGAGAAACTTGTTAGTGAGGGTGTAGACCCTTCTAGTGATGACTACTACGAGACTATAAACTCTCGTATGCAAAGTCTGTTTCCTGATAATTTTGAAGAGGAGGAAACAGAGGAGACCGAGACTAGACGACAGCCAAATGTAGTTGCACCCGCCACGCGGAGCACAGCACCTAAGAAGGTGCGATTAACGCAAACACAGGTAGCTATTGCTAAAAGACTTGGAGTTCCGTTGGAACTATACGCCAAAAAGGTTGCTGAAGAGATGAGGAAAATATAATGGCACAGAACAAACTAGATCGTACACCGAGAGAAGACGTAACCCGTGAAAAAACGGCCCGAAAGAAGGCTTGGTTTAGGCCGGAGGTTCTACCTTCGCCTACCGAAGAGCCGGGCTATGCATTCCGCTGGATACGTGTGAGTACGCAAGGTAATGTTGATGCCACTAACGTCTCTTCAAAATTGCGTGAAGGTTGGGAGCCTGTAAAAGCAGAGGATCACCCCGAAATAACTATGGTTACTACTGAGCAGGAACGGTTCAAGGATAACGTAGTAATAGGAGGGTTAATGTTATGCAAAGCTCCAGAAGAACTAGTTGGCGAAAGGACTGATTACTATGACAATCAGACTAATAGCCAGATGCAAGCAGTTGATAACAACTTCATGCGAGAAAATGATCCACGTATGCCGCTCTTTAATGACCGGAAAACGAAGGTTACCTTCGGTAAGGGAACCTAACTAAACTTTTTTAGAGGTATAACATAATGGCAACTACAGCCGCTCCATACGGGCTAGTCCCCGTACGTAAAGCTGACGGCTCACCTTATTCGGGTGCGCGTGATGCTTTTCTTATCATTCCTGCGGGCATAGCTCAGAATATCGGCTACGGCTCTATCGTGTTTTTAAACGCAGGGTTTGTTGAACTGTCAGTTAAGTCTGGCTCCGCTAACAACGCTAACAACTTCGGTGGTGCAGCAAGTGTTGGAGCTATCGGTGTGTTTGTTGGATGCGAGTATGTCAATTCTGAAGGTCAGTTGATTTTTGCTCAAAGTTACCCAAGTGGTCAAGCTAACGCTACTGCGTTTGTTATTACTGATCCGGGCGTTACCTTCCAAGCACAGGCAGCAGGAGCTATTGCTCAAGTTGCGCTAGGGCATAACATTCCTTTGTCTGGTAATCCTAACGCTTTGACTTCCATAAATACTACTACTGGAAAGTCTACTATGGCTCTTGGCGCTAGTGCTACTACAACTCAAGGGTTTAAGATTGTTGGATTCTCAACAAAAGCTGGCTCTGAAATTGGCGATGCTAGGACTGACGTTTTAGTTAAATTCAACCCTGATTACCATGCCTTCGCTGCTGGCATAGTAGGAGTATAACTGATGGCTATTTCAAGATCGCAACTACTAAAAGAGCTACTCCCCGGACTGAACGCCTTGTTTGGTTTAGAGTACGCAAAATATGGCGAAGAGCATAAGGAGATTTACGAAACTGAATCTTCAGACCGTTCTTTTGAAGAGGAAACTAAGCTGTCTGGCTTTGGTTCTGCACCTGTCAAGGCTGAAGGTTCGGCAATCGAGTATGACACAGCGCAAGAGGCTTTCACCGCACGTTACACGCATGAAACCGTTGCTATGGGCTTTGCAATCACTGAAGAAGCGATTGAAGATAACTTGTATGACTCACTGTCTGCTCGTTACACTAAGTCTCTGGCTCGCGCTATGGCGTACACCAAGCAGGTTAAAGCTGCATCTATACTGAATACCGCGTTTGCTGCTGGTACTACGTATGGTGACGGTGTGTCCCTCTGTAACATAAACCACCCTTTAGTGGGCGGTGGTGTTAACTCTAACCGACCCGCTGTTGCCGCTGACCTGAATGAGACTTCTTTGGAAGCCGCTGTTATTCAGATCGGAGGGTGGACTGACGAGCGTGGACTGTTAATTGCAGCACAACCTCGCAAGCTAATCATCCCTTCAAACTTGCAATTCGTTGCAACTCGTTTGTTGGAGACTGAGGGGCGTGTGAATACGGCTGACAATGACCTGAACGCTATCCGTAACAATGGTTCGATCCCAGAAGGCTATGCGGTCAACCATTACCTGACGGATACTGATGCGTGGTTCTTGATGACTGACGTACCTAACGGCTTGAAGCACTTTACCCGTTCACCAATGTCTACATCTATGGATGCAGATTTTGACACTGGTAACTCTCGCTACAAGGCCCGTGAGCGTTATTCATTCGGTGTATCCGATCCCTTGGGAATTTTCGGAAGCCCCGGCGCTTAATGACGTTGTGTAGTACATCTAAGGGGCTTCGGCCCCTTTTTTGTTGACTTAAATTAACACATGAGCTAGATTGTCATTATATCGGGAAAATCCGGTAAATCTGACAGGCCCGACTGACGACATGCAGACAGATTTACCTAACTCGCATGTGAGGACAATCTAATGGCGAATACCACTTTTAATGGCCCCGTTCGTTCGGAAAATGGCTTTCAGATCGTAGCAACAGCAGCTAACACTGGTGCAGAAACCACCACTCTTAATCTTGATGTTAATGGTAACTTTACCACTAATGTTCTAGGTATTAACATTCAACCTACTCTAGCTGGTCAAACAGTTACTGCCAAAGCTACCGCTGGCGCTGTAACCTACGTCGCTGGGATCAACGTAAACCCGTTTACTGGCGCAGGACAACAGGTTACTACTCTCCCTGCTGCCACTGTAGGCGTAGTATGTATCCATGCTCAGAGCAAGGACACTACTGGCGGTACGAACTTCTTACGCTTTGATTGTGCAGGTACTGATGCTTTTGCCACAGGTTCTGTAGTTGAAAGCACCGCTACTAACGCATTGACGTTTGATGTATCGGCTGCGGGCGAAACCGAGTTAAAATTTACCCCAGCCGATGCTGCTACTAATTGCATGAGTACGGGGTCACGTATCTACTTCTATTGCACAACTGTGGGTATTTGGAATATCTCTACCGATCTAGACTCTATTGGTACAGGTGTTACTGGTACATTTGTGTTTGCAGCGTAATAGCTAATTTTATAGGAGTAGTTTATGTCTTCGGATATTGAATCGACATTTATAACTGCGGCAGCAGCGAGTGCAGCGGCTATATCCATCGCTGCGGGGGTAGGCAACAATGCTGCGCTTACTTTGACCGCTAGTCCCTATGTTACGGATGCTGCTAGGAAGATTACTATCACCTCCGCTGGGGATGATGACGCTATTTCTTTTACTATTGTTGGATTAGACCACCTAGGAAATGCGGCTACAGAAAGTCTCGTAGGTGCTAATGCTGCTGTAGCTACTAGTGTTAAGTACTGGACTTCTATTACCTCTATTACAGCAGTGGGCGATCCCGCAGGTAATGTAAGTGCAGGTACTTCTAACAGTGTAGCAGCCCCCATATTTGGGGGTAGACTACGCCTAAAGGGGTTGTATGCTGTTAATACAGGCACCGCAGGTACTATTACTTTTAGGGAGACTAGTCCTACAGGAACTATTCGTATGCAGTTTGCTACGTTAGGCTCTGCCAATAGCTCTGAATACCCTGATGTACCTGATGATGGAATAGTGTTTAAAGAGGGGGGGTATGTAGACTACTCTCCCGTCAACATGTCTTCTATAACTGTGTTTTATGCGTAAAGACTACGCCAAGGGCGGTAAAGTCCGTAAAGGCAAGGGCATGAAGGGTATGTCCATTAGTAGTGGCGATAAACGCGCTACTAAGTCTGGCGCGGGGATGACTGCTAAAGGTGTAGCGAAGTACAGAAAGAATAACCCCGGAAGTAAGTTAAAGACGGCGGTTACTGAGAGTAAGCCGAAAGGAAAGAGAGCCGCTAGACGCAAATCGTATTGTGCGCGTTCAGCGGGACAAATGAAACAGTTCCCTAAAGCAGCCAAAGACCCTAATTCTAGGTTACGGCAAGCTAGGAAACGATGGAAATGTTAGGAGAATAGCGATGGCGGTACCACTATTAATAATGGCTGCACGAATTGCAAGTATGGGCGTACCAGCAGCGGTACGTAGCGGTATAGGTAGAGGAGCTATAAAAAAAGCACAGGCGGAGTTTAAAAAACGCTTTGGTAAGAATTTAACCAAGGGTACTAAAGTACCTAAAAGTACACCCCGCGACGATACTGCCAAGATGATTGCCGACGATGTTATGGGTAGAAGCAGTAAAGGGCTAGCTAAAGGGGAAAGAAGGGTAACTGCCCAAGGAAAACCTCCCGCTACAGTAGGCGGCAGAAGGGTAGCAAAAAACAAACCTCTTGAAGGAGAACTACTCAAGCGTAAAGGTAGCAAATTAGGTAAAGTAGGCACTGCTCTTAATGTTGCTTCCCTTGGTAGTGCTTTAGGGTCGGGAGATAAAAAACAAAAAGTTGGGACTAATACTGTTAGGCGTAATGCAGCTTCTGATGCTACTGCGGCGGCTAGAAGAAGTAAGAATGCGGCAGATGCGGGCGCTAAACTTAAAAAAATGGCTACCCCTAAAACTAAAAAACCTCCTACGGGTACTGGCACAGTATTGAGAACTCCCGCTAGACCTCCTTTACGTAGTCCATCTTCTGACGCTACTGCTAAAGCTAAAGCTGGTAGAGATGCTGCTAAAACAAAAGTTAAAGCCGCAAAACAACCAGATTACATGAAGTACAAGACTATAGCGGAAGCTAAGAAAGCAGGGTCTAGTACTTACAGTAAAAATGGCAAAGAAATGGCGGCTGTCTTTAAAGAAGACTTAAAGCCCGGAGAATCTTTGCGGGACTACATGAACGCTAGGACAGGTAAACCCGGCCCAGATGGAAAGCCCACAACTAAAAGGAGAATAGCGTCTAATACTCCTCTGACAGAGCTTTCTCGAAACAAAGATGGCACACCTGCTGATCCTAAAGAATTTAATAAAAGGATCAAAGATGGTACTACGTTGGTAAACAAACGAAAGGGTGGTGGTGTGAAAAAGATGAAAAAAATGAACATGGGTGGCATGACCAAAGCAGCGTATCAAGCTGGCGGTAAGCTAAATATGGTAAAAGGTAAAGACGGTAAAATGGTTCCTGATTACGCTGCTGATGGTGTAGGTAAAATGAAGAAGGGTGGGGGCGTAAAGAAAAAAACAAAGAAGATGAACATGGGTGGCATGACAGGTATGCCCGCTGATGGTATGGACGCTGCTACTATGATGGCTATGAAGAAGAAGCGTAAGAAGCCTATGATGCCCGCACAACAAGCTATGGGTGGTGGCGCTGCTGCTCCTATGATGAAGAAAGGCGGTAAAGTTCGTGGCGCAGGTATTGCTCGTAAAGGCGTTCGTGCCGCTAAGATGCGATAATGCGTAGGTACTATAAGTCCGGTGGGAAGATATGTTCTAAGGGTAAAGCGTGGGCGAAACGCACCTTTGATACATATCCTTCTGCATACGCGAACATGGCGGCATCCAAGTATTGCAAAGATCCGAACTATGCGAAGGGATCAAAAGGTAAGAAGTAATGGGTGACCTTAGAGAATGGGTAAACCAAGATTGGGTTCGTATTGGTACAGACGGTGAGATTAAGGGTAAATGCGGCACGTCTAAAGACAAGAAGAACCCTGACAGGTGTTTGCCTAGGAGCAAGGCGGAATCGCTTAGTAAGGGCGAAAGAGCAGCTACAGCTAAGAAGAAGAAAAGTGCAGGTTCAAAGGGGAAGACTGTGGTTAAAAACACAAAGCCCGCTACTGTAAAGTTACGCAAAGGCGGTCTTGCTAGAGGTAAGCGGTCTATTGCTACTGGGTGTGGGCAAGTACAAGAAAGTAGGCGTAAAAAAACTCTCTACATTTAAGGGTATAGACTATGAAAGGTGTAAAGCACTACAAGAGAGACGGTACTGAGCATAAGGGTTCTAGCCATAAGATGTCTGATGGCACCTTGCACACTAATAAGTCTCACACTAAGACAAGTGTTAAGCTATTTCATATGAGTCAACTATCCGCTAGGGCCAAAGCTAAAGCCAAGAAGTCAGGTAAGTAATATGACTACATCAGGCACTCATGCATTTAACATGGACTTCACAGAAATAGCTGAAGAAGCATGGGAACGTGCGGGTCGAGAAATGCGTTCTGGGTATGACTTACGTACCGCTCGTCGTTCTATGAACCTAATGACCATAGAGTGGCAGAACCGTGGCATTAACCTTTGGACTATAGACGAGGGTGCGGTAAGCCTTATTAAAGGCATATCTGAGTATGACCTGCCCGTAGATACTATAGATTTACTTGAGCAAGTTATACGTACTAATAGCGGTGTTACGGCAACACAATCGGATCTCAACATAGGGCGTATTAGTGTAAGTACTTATGCTTCTATCCCTAACAAGTTAACGCAAGGTAGGCCCATACAGGTGTGGATCGAACGGTTACGTGACCACCCTAAAATAAACGTATGGCCTGTACCAGACAGCAATGACTATGTGTTTAAGTACTACAGGATGCGGCGTATACAAGATGCAGGTAGTGGTATTGAGACAGCAGACATGAACTTTAGGTTCCTACCTTGTTTAGTGGCAGGGTTAGCTTATTGTATATCTATGAAAGATCCAGAGCTTGCGCCGAGGATACCGATGTTAAAAGCAGTATATGATGAGCAATTTGCGCTTGCCGCTGGCGAAGACAGGGAGAAAACTTCGGCTCGGTTTGTGCCGCGTATTGGGTTTGTATAATGAGTAACAGGTTTGCGTCTAATAAAAGAGCTATAGCAGACTGTGATGTATGTGGGTTTCAATACAAGTTAAGAGAGTTACGTGAGCTAGTAGTAAAAGGACAAAAAACCAATTTAAAAGCGTGTATTGAGTGTTGGAACCCTGACCACCCACAGTTAAAGTTAGGTGAGTTTCCAGTAGATGACCCGCAAGCCATACGTAATCCTCGTCCTGACAGAAGTATAGGTGAGTCTGGCCCTAACAGTAGTAGAAATATACAGTGGGGATGGTATCCAGTAGGCGGTGGTGTAGACCCATTTGATCTTACGCCTAACACTTTAGTAGCTACAGGTAATGTAGGCACAGTTACAGTAACGGTTTAACAGGAGTATTATAATGCAGATGAAGCCTAAGAAAAAAATGACTGGTTATAAGAACGGGGGGCCGGTCAAGAAAGAAACCTCTCGTAAGCTAAAAATTCGTGGTACTGGAGCAGCCACAAAAGGCATATATGCTCGCGGCCCTATGGGGTAGTCTATGACTATGACCTACACAGAGTTAAAAACGAATATCGCAGATATATGCGAGAACTCGTTTACTGACGCGCAGCTTGCATTGTTTACCGAACAGTCGGAGCAGAAGATATATAGTGCTGTTCAGTTCCCTGCGCTTCGTAAAAATGTAACTGGGCGTACTCAAGCGAATAATCAGTATTTAACCGTACCTCTTAGTGATTTCTTATACACCTATAGTTTGGCGGTTATTGATTCTAATGGGTCATTCACTTACCTTCTAAACAAAGACGTTAACTTTATTCGTGAGGCGTACCCTATACCTGCGACTACAGGACTGCCAAAACATTATGCCTATTTTAGTGATACCAGTTTCTTGTTAGGGCCAACTCCTACTAATATTTATGATGTAGAGTTGCATTACGGTTACTATCCTCAGTCTATTGTTACAGCGGGTACTACATGGCTTGGAACTGAGTTTGACTCTGCTTTGCTTAATGGAGCTTTAGTAGAAGCTATACGATTCTTAAAAGGAGAGCCAGATATAGTAGCTATGTACGATAAACTTTATATAGAATCTATATCACTTCTAAAGAATCTTGGAGACGGCAAGTTACGAGCAGATACATACCGTTCTGGACAACCTAGAATGGCGGTACTGTAGTATGTTTGATTTAGCAGTTACAGAAGTTGGTTCAGTAGACGTGACCACTACCAACAACAAAGGACATGATCCTGAGTTTTGGGCTAATATAGCTACACAGCAGATAGTATCTGTAGGTGGAGAATGCCACCCTGTGATAAAAGAACAAGCAGAAGCATTTAAACTTCAAGTATTTAACACAGTAAAGTATTATATGAGCGAAGCGATTAAAAGTGACAGAACCACACTTGCGGCGTTACTCGATCAAAATCAACAGAAAGACATGGCTAAGATCATCAGGAGATTGTAATGGCTATATCACAGGCTATGTGTACCTCGTTTAAGAAAGAACTATTAGAGGGCAAGCACAACTTTTTAAATAGTGGCGGAGATACCTTTAAGTTAGCTCTGTATACTAATTCTGCGTCATTAGGCGCAGCTACTGCTGGGTACACTACTAGCAATGAAGTATCTAGTAGCGGTACTAACTATCCTGCTAAAGGAAATTCTCTGACTAGAGTAGACCCCAGTGCTTCTGGGACTACGGGTATTACAAGCTTTGGGGTAACTACTTTTAGTACGGTTACTCTTACTTGTAGGGGAGCATTGATATACAACGAAGACACTACAGGAGATACTTCTGTTTGTGTATTAGACTTCGGCGCAGATAAGACAGCTACTTCTGGAGATTTTACGATTACTTTTCCAGCAGTAAATGCTAGTAACGCTATTATAAGAATAGCGTAGAGGCATAGATAATGTCAGCAGCATGGGGGCAAGGCGCGTGGGGTAGTGGAGACTGGGGTGACGCATCCATACCTGCAAGTACAGGTTGGGGACGTGGAACTTGGGGCGAAGCTACATGGGGAGGCGCTTCTCCTATAGCTGTAACTGGGGTAGCAGGGACAACAGGGTTAGGCAGTGTTACTACAAGTGCAGATGCTAATGTTACAGTTACAGGTGTTGCAGCTACAAGCGCACTAGGTAATGTTATAACAGGTAATTCAGGGGGCGTTGTGCCAACAGGTGTTTCGGCTACGGGCGAGATAGGAACAACAAATGTATGGGGACTGATAAACACGTCTCAGACCAACTCAAATTGGCAAGAAATAGCCGCGTGAGGTTTATGTAATGGCAACTTATGTTAACGATTTAAGACTTAAAGAAATTGGTACAGGCGAATCTTCGGGTACGTGGGGTACTGAAACAAATGTTAACCTAGAGTTAATAGGGGATGCGTTAGGGCTTGCCAGTAAATCTATTGGTAATGCCTCAACCGCTACCATAACTATGCCTGACGGCACGGCTACTAATGGTGAGCTTCGTTCTCTTTATTTAAAGGTAACAGGCGGTGGTCAAGCGTGTACGGTAACTCTAGCTCCTAACACAATTAACAAAGTGTGGGTTATAGAAAATGCTACTAACTCTATCCTTACTATAAGCCAAGGTTCTGGAGCTAATGTAGCCATTGGATCGGGACATACTAAAGCCGTTGCTACTGATGGCGCAGGATCTGGAGCGGCTGTATTCGACGTTCTTACTGACTTATCTGTTGCGGGAGACCTTCATGTAGCTAGTACCCTAAATGTACTAGGAGATACGGCTTCTGGAGACAAAGCAGCTATAGGCTATGCATCAGCAGATGGTATTGTTGTTACAGGTCAAGGTTCTACATCTGACGTAACACTAAAGAACGATGCTGATGGCGATGTTCTTACGATACCAACAGGCACTACTAATATAGATGTAGTTGGAGACCTTACAGCAGGTACGTTAAACGCTGATGGGGCTACTTCGGCAGGGGATAACGCTACTATAGGATATACTTCTGCATTAGGTCTAGTGTTAACAGGTCAAGGCTCTACCAATGACATCACGCTCAAGAATGATGCTGATGCGGCTGTACTACAGATTCCAACTGGAACAACAAACGCTACCTTCGTAGGGACACTTGGTGTAGCTGGTGGATCGAGTAACGGCGTTGCCATTTCTCAAGGTGCAATTAAAATAAAAAATGGTGGAGCGCAGTCTTACATCGACTTCTATTGCGAGTCAAACAACGCGCACTATGCAAGGATACTAGCTCCTGCCCACAGCGCATTTAGCGGCAACATTACGCTGACGCTACCAGCATCTACGGATACTCTGGCGGGTATTGCGGCTACACAGACGTTAACTAACAAGACGTTAACAACTCCTATTCTGACAACTCCTATTGCAAATGCTGGCTTACAGTTAAAGAACGCCGCCACTAGCGCGGGCTTTATTGAGTTTTTTGAAGACAGTGATAACGGTGCAAATAAAGTAACGCTTATCGGCCCCGCGTCTACAGCAGATGTAACAGTAACCTTGCCAGCATCTACAGATACCTTGGTAGGTAAAGCTACAACTGACACGTTAACTAACAAGACACTCACAACGCCAAATATCGATGGAGCTACTTCAGCCGGTGACGATGCGGCACTTGGGTACACCTCTGCATTAGGTCTAGTGCTAACAGGTCAAGGCTCTACTAATGATATTACGCTCAAGAATGATGCTGATGCAAATGTCTTAACAGTACCTACAGGCACAACTAATGTAGCTGTAGCAGGTACTCTTTCTGTTGGCGGGGCAGCAGCTAAAGTTGCGGGTCTTGAGACTATCTATGTTCCAGCGGCGGGTATGTACCCTGAGACAACTAACGGTTCCTCTGATCTGGAGCAAGTCGAACTGTCCAATGGGCCAGAACTCAAGTGTTTGGACTTTGCGGCGGCGGCAGATGACTTTGCTCAGTTTCAGGTTATCTTCCCTAAAAGCTGGAACGAAGGCACGGTTACCTTCCAAGCGTTCTTTACTGTCACTGGAACCAACACAGGTACAGTAGCGTGGGGATTAGCAGGTAGAAGTTTTGCGGATAGTGCAGACTTAAACACGGCCTTTGGAACTCAAGTGGTAGCAACAGCTAAAGCTCACTCTGGAACGTCTAACGACATAGATGTAGCGGCAGTAAGCGGCGCAGTAACTATTGCTGGAGCGGCGGCTGATACTCTGACCATCTTTCAGATTGCTAGAGATGTTTCGGCAGACTCTCAGACAGGCGCGGCTCGTCTTTTGGGTATTAAGCTGTTCTTCACTACTGACGCGGCGAATGACGCATAAGGAGTAACTGATGACTGGTTTTGGTTATAACGTAAACGGGTTTGGTGCATTTACATCTGGTAGTATATTAGCAGTTGAGTATCTTATAGTTGGAGGAGGCGGCAGCACTGGCGTGAGGTACACCGGCGGCGGCGGTGCGGGTGGTACTATTGATAACAGTATAGAGTTAGAAGGAGGCGTAGGTTACACAGTAACTATAGGTGCGGGTGGTGCGGCACCTACTGCTGGCCCTGCTTCTGTTGGGAATAAAGGAGTCGATACGACTTTAGCCGGGGGTGCTATTACAACTCTTACTGCTGAAGGAGGAGGTAAGCCGGCAGATGTTAATTCCGCTAATGCTGGAGCAAGTGATGGTGGATGTGGGGCCGGATCGGATTCTCAACACGCCAATCCAGTAAACGCGTTCGGTGATGGGTCACAGGGAGGTAATGGTGGCGTTGGAGTAAATAATGGCCCGATGAACGGCGGTGGCGGCGGCGGCGGACAATCCACCAATGGCAACAACGGCGTTTCCCCAAACACCGCCAACGCTACTGGAGGAACAGGTGGTGCCGGAATTAATTGGAAGAGTTTAGGGACTACTTATTCTGGCGGGGGTGGTGCCGGAGTATACAAGGGTAGCAGTATTAGTGGTACTGCTGGTAGAGGTGCTGCTGGGGCTGGTGGCGGTGGTACTGGTGGTTATTTTAATTATCACTTTGCTGTATATGGTGGTGGCGCTCCGACAGGCGCTCCTTCGCCCGGTACTGCTAATAGAGGCGGGGGTGCTGGTGGTTCTTTTAACTACGCTCCGGGGCCGTCCGCCGCAGGAGGTTCAGGCATTGTCGTAATTAGATATCTTGGGGGAACTCTTGCTTCAGGAGGCACTATTACTAATGCTGGTGGGTACACGTACCATACATTTACATCGTCGGGTACGTTTACACCTAATTAAGGAGGGTATATGGCTCACTATGCACAAGTAGAAGATGGGGTTGTTACTAAAGTTATTGTTGCAGAACAAGACTTTGTTGATGGTATTGAGGGAGTCTGGTTACAAACTTCATACAACACTAGTGGCGGCGTTCACACTTTGGGCGGTACTCCCTTGCGTAAAAATTTTGCAGGAGTAGGGATGATTTACGATGCTGGGCGTGATGCTTTTTACCTCCCGCAACCATACCCAAGTTGGACGTTAGATGAATCAACCTGCTATTGGAAAGCTCCTGTAGAATATCCGCCTCCAAAAGGGGGGTTAGTCGTAGAAGGAGGTACTGGCGAAGAAACAAACCGTGTTCAATATGTCTGGGATGAACCGTCTACTAACTGGATCGTAGTTACTTAGAGGTATTTGAATGATTACTGCAAGCAAGCCAGTGGACACACCTAACATACTAGAACCTCAAATGACTGGTGTTTTCCCCAATCCAATATTGACCTACACCAATAAAAAAAGTTTATCGCTCAAAGAAAGAGACTATCTACTTAATCTTGAGCAAAGAAAAAATATGGGTAATACAAGCTCCGTTAACGAGTCTTTGTTTAAAGATGTGAAGTTAAAAATATTACAAACTTGGATACGTTCTGCGTTAGAAGATTATGTAGATAGAATTTATTGTCCTAAAGAGTCCATAACCCTTAATATTACTCAATCTTGGGTGAATGTATGCCGTAAGGGAGAGTATCATCATTTACATAGCCATCCTAATAGCTTAGTGTCTGGAGTATATTACGTTCAAAGTTCAAAAAACGATAAAATTAATTTTACCGATAATAGTCACAGTGCGTTAGACATAATTCCTCGTGAGTATAATCTTTTTAATAGTAGGGATTGGTGGATGCCCGCTATGCAAGATACCTTAGTATTATTCCCATCGTCCTTGTTTCATCGAGTCAGTCCTGTAGAAGAAGAAAGAGATAGAGATAGAGTTAGTTTATCTTTTAATACTTTCCCTACGGGTATTTTAGGCAGTAGCGACAACTTATCTGAGTTAGAGCTTTAATTTTTTAAGGTAATAGTATGGAAATTAAACTATCGAATTTATTAGGTCTACTGCCTGTCGTAGTGGTGGCTACGGGTGCTATCTTCAGCTACGCAAGCCTTGATGCTATGGCATCAGAGAACGCCGAAGACATTGAAGATGTTAGCGAGCAGGTCGAGAAGATTGAGGAAGAGGTTGATGAGCTTCAGCAACAGATGACTCGCAGTGAGATACAGCTAGACAACGCTGTTGAGGACTTGTCCGAAGTACGCTCAGACACTAAGGCCATACTCAACCTGCTTCAACGTCAGCCTACGCAATAGCGTGAATGGGCGAGCTAATTATTGTCTTCGCGCTGATAGTCCAACTCTCGCCCGATGCAGAAGAGCAGACGGCTAGTCACTGGATAAACCAACGGCATTGCTTGAACGATGCGCGTGTATTAGCGCGTAGAGAAGATAATTTTAGACCTGTCATTGCTTTCTGCAAGCCCGTATTCGTTGACCCGTTAAGTATTAAGGTAAATGGCTGGGTAAACCCAGAAGCACTACCGGAGAAAAAATAAGTGGCGACTGTCAAAGAAACCATAATCCGCCTTGAAGCACATGAAAAAGAGTGTCTTGTGCGCTATCAAAATATCGAGAAACGCCTTGAGTCTGGCACTAAGCGTTTTGATCGTTTAGAGATGATGCTCTGGAGTATGTACCCTTTTATATTGAGCGTTATAGCCTTATTTAAGTGGATGCCCCAATGAAAGAGCTACCCACCATTGACTCTTTTTTGTGGATAATGATTGGCATCTTGCTGTTTGTCTTTGCTATAAAGTTGTGGCTTGTATGACACCTAAGAAG
>Ga0209482_1000415_pt1 | contig 36700 bp, 33 predicted proteins | sample CoawatmetaG10DNA_FD_187512 | JGI IMG/M metagenome (GOLD analysis project Ga0209482, IMG submission 187512) | Marine microbial communities from the West Antarctic Peninsula - Coastal water metaG104-DNA (SPAdes) (version 2) | ecosystem: Environmental > Aquatic > Marine > Coastal ...
CAAAGCCAAAAGTGTTGCTCATAGCGACATCTATTTTCCTTTTTTGAGGCTTATTAAAGGTGAAGTTTATTTTATCGTCAATTGCCTCATCTTTAGTTTTGTAATTTATAGTAGGCGGAATAATTCCATTTTTAATTGAAAGAATAGAAGAAATAGCCTCTATAGCTCCGGCAGCTCCTAATAAATGTCCTGTCATTGATTTAGTTGAGTTTATATTCATAGAATATAAGTGGCTTCCAAAAACTTTATGTAAAGCGTTTGTTTCGGCAACATCTCCAAGAGGAGTAGAGGTTCCGTGCATGTTAATGGTGTCAACTTCTTTTAAATCTATTCGAGCATCTCTTAAGCAATTTTCCATAACCTTAATCGCCCCAATTCCTTCTGGATGTGGTGCAGTCATGTGATGGGCATCAGCAGAAAGCCCTCCACCAATAAGCTCAGCATAAATCTTCGCTCCTCTTTTCACAGCATGCTCAAGATCTTCTAAAATCAAACACCCCGACCCTTCTCCTAAAACAAATCCATCTCTATCCTTGTCAAAAGGACGTGAAGCAGATTTAGGATCGTCGTTTCTTGTAGAAAGCGCATGAAGCGCATTAAAGCCTCCGATACCTGCAATAGTTACACCAGCCTCTGACCCTCCAGAGACAATAACGTCAGCATGACCTAAACGAATATAGTTTAAACTGTCAATTAGTGCATTTGCAGAAGAAGCACAAGCAGAGACGGTAGCAAAATTAGGCCCTCTAAATCCGTGTCTAATAGAAATAATTCCCGGAGCGATATCAGGGATCATTTTAGGAATCATAAAGGGATTAAATCTTGGCGTTCCGTTTCCTGCAGCAAAATTAAGAACTTCATTTTGTAAAGTTTCTAAACCACCAATACCCGCACCCCAAATCACTCCAACACGATCTTTATCTACTGTTTCTAGGTTAATTTGAGAATCTTTGATTGCCTCATCTGACGAGACAATAGCGTATTGCGCGAACCGGTCCATTTTTCTAGAGAGCTTACGATCCATAAAGTTTTCTGGATCAAAACCTTTAAGCTCACAAGCAAATTGTGTTTTGAAATTAGAGGAATCAAAATAAGTTATATCATTAGCTCCGCTTTGGCCAGAAATAAGACCAATCCAGAACTCAGAAAGGGTGTTGCCTATAGGCGTTAGCGCTCCTAACCCGGTAACTACAACACGCCGCAATTTCATAGCTGTTTATTTTACGTCCTCAATATATTTTACCGCCTGACCTACTGTGGCAATTTTTTCAGCTTGATCATCTGGGATTTGAATATCAAACTCTCTTTCAAATTCCATGATTAACTCTACAGTATCAAGAGAGTCGGCTCCTAAATCGTTAGTAAAACTTGCAGCAGGAACCACTTCGTTTTCGTCGACTCCTAGTTTGTCAACAATGATTGCATTGACACGAGATGAAATATCAGACATAATTCTTTAGTTTTAAAGTTTCGACAAAAATAAAAAACTTTACATTATATCACCTCTTTTTTATAAAAATTACAAAAAAAGATCGTTAGATAAAGTTGATTTAAGGTTTATAATTATGTTATTTTGCTATATAATTAACGTTTAAGTGAGTCATAAAAATCACAAAAAAGTAGTTTTATTTGCTTCAGGATCAGGATCTAATGTTCAAAAAATTTGTGAATATTTCCAAAATCATGAAACCATAAAAGTGACTCATTTGTATTGCAACAACTCAAAAGCGCGGGTTTTAGAAAAAGTGACGGCTTTTGGAATAGACTACACATTGTTCAATAAAGCCGAGTTGTTAGATAGCGATAAGGTTTTAGAAAAGCTGCTAAAAACTAGTCCAGATTTAATCGTTTTAGCAGGGTTTTTATTGAAAATACCAAAAAAAATAACAGAGAAATTTTCTAATAAAATAATAAACATTCACCCTGCTCTTCTTCCTAGATTTGGAGGAAGGGGAATGTACGGAATCAATATTCACAAGGCTGTTATTAACAAAAAAGAAAAGAGAACAGGAATAAGCATACATTATGTAAATGAAAAATATGATGAGGGGGCGAATATTTTTCAGAAAGTGATGTCAGTGAAAGAAAAGGACACTCCGCTAACTCTTTCTAAAAGAATATTAAAAATAGAACACGAATATTTTTCTAAAACAATTGAGAAAATCTTAAATGGCTGAAAATAAAGAGATATACATATTTACAGACGGTTCTTCCAGGGGAAATCCAGGTCCTGGCGGTTATGGAATTGTTATGGAGGACAAGAGCTCAAACTATGTAAAAGAATACTCTGAAGGGTTTAGAAAAACGACAAACAACCGAATGGAGCTTTTGGCGGTAATAGAAGCGCTAAAAAAACTCAAAAAAGAAAATGCACAGGTGGTCGTTTTTACAGATTCAAAATACGTAGTAGATTCTGTTGAAAAAAAATGGGTTTTTGATTGGGAAAAAAACAATTTTAAAAAGAAAAAAAACATAGATTTGTGGCTTGATTTTTTAAAAATATTTAGGAAGCATAGAGTCAAGTTTAAGTGGATAAAAGGACACAACAATCACCCTCAAAATGAAAGGTGTGACCATTTAGCTTTTCAGGCCTCTAAAAAAGAAATTGTATTGGTTGACAAGGCCTATGAAGATCAAGAAAAACTAACATTATTATGAAAAAAACATTAATAGTAGGAACGGTAGCTTACGACGAAATTGAAACTTCTAAAGGAAGTTCTGGGAAAATTCTTGGAGGAGCAGGAACGTACATTGCTCTGGCCACAGCTCATTTTAATTCTAAATCTGCAATTATCTCTGTTGTTGGAGGAGACTTTGAAGAAAAACATTTAAACCTTTTGGAAAGCAAAGGAATTGACATTAGCCCAATTGAAATAATATCTAAAGGAAAAACGTTTTATTGGAAAGGAAAGTATCATAATGATTGGAACAAAAGAGACACTCTGAGCACACAGCTTAATGTATTAGCAGAGTTTTCTCCTGTAGTTCCTGAAGAGTTTAAAAGCGCGGAAATAGTTGTTTTAGGAAATTTACATCCACTTGTTCAAACTTCTGTTTTAAATCAAATCACAACCAAGCCAAGGTGCATCATTTTAGATACAATGAATTTTTGGATGGATAATTCTTTGTCAGAACTGCTGGAAGTAATTGCCAGAGTAGATATTCTTGTCATTAATGACGAAGAGGCAAAGCAGCTTTCTGAAAAAGATTCACTTTTTTCAGCGGCTGAAGAAATTTTAAAAATGGGCCCGAACTATGTGGTAATTAAGAAAGGAGAACACGGAGCGATGTTGTTTGGAGACTCTCAGTTTTTTACTTCACCAGCTTTCCCTGTTAAAGAAGTGATCGATCCTACTGGCGCTGGAGACACTTTTGCGGGAGGATTTGCAGGACACTTGTCAGAGTCTAAGGAAATAAACTTTGAAATATTAAAAAGCGCCATAGCTTATGGAACTGTAATGGCATCTTTTTGTGTAGAAAAGTTTGGAACAACTTCAATGGAAAGCTTAAAAAAAGAACAGCTTTTAGAAAGGCTAAAAGCTTTTAAAAAGTACACGGCCTATTCCCTTTAAAAAAGTTAATATTTTACTATCGCAGCGTTAAATAAATTACTTAGTTTTACAACTAACGCCAATTATATTTATGAGCGACCAAATTAAGCATGAGTGTGGAATAGCCCTTATAAGATTGCTTAAACCCCTAGAGTTTTATCAAAAAAAATACGGCACCAAAAATTATGGTATAAACAAGATGTATTTGATGATGGAAAAGCAGCACAACAGAGGGCAAGATGGTGCAGGAGTAGCAAGTGTAAAGCTAAACGCAAGCCCTGGCGAGAAATATATTTATAGAGAAAGATCATCTGGAAAACAGCCAATACAAGAAATTTTCTCTTCAATAAATCAGAGCATTCAAAACGCTTCTTTAAATGATCAAAACAAAAATATTCCTTTTTTAGGGGAGCTTCTTTTGGGGCATGTCAGATATGGAACTTTTGGAAAGAACAACATTGAAAGTGTACATCCTTTTTTAAGACAAAACAATTGGATGCACAGAAACTTGATAGTTGCAGGAAACTTCAATATGACTAATAATCAAGAGCTTTTTGATAATTTGGTTAAGCTAGGCCAGCATCCAAAAAGTAGAGTAGACTCCGTCACTGTAATGGAAAAAATAGGTCACTTTTTAGACGATGCGGTTTTTAAAATATATAAAGACTTAAAGAGAGAAGGCTATAGTAAAAGAGAAGCTTCGCCTTTAATTGAAGAAAGGTTAAATATTGCCAAGATTTTAAAAAAAGCCTCCAAAGATTGGGATGGAGGATACGCTATGGCTGGACTTTTAGGGCATGGGGATGCATTTGTTTTAAGAGATCCTTCAGCAATTAGGCCCGCGTACTATTTTAAAAACGACGAAGTGGTGGTGGTTGCGTCAGAGAGGCCCGTAATACAAACCGTTTTTAACGCACCATTTAAAGAAATTAAAGAGCTGGACGCGGGCAGTAGTATTATAATAAAGAAATCAGGAGAATGTTTTACTTCAATTGTTTTAAAGAAAAAAGAAAGAAAGGCCTGTTCGTTTGAAAGAATTTATTTTTCAAGAGGAAGTGACCAGGAAATTTATTCTGAAAGAAAGAAATTGGGAGAGCTTTTGTTTCCAAAAATATTAGAAAATTTAAAAGGAGACTTGTTGAACACGGTGTTTTCGTATATCCCAAATACAGCAGAAACTTCTTTTTATGGTTTAGTTCAAGAGGTTCAACAACACATGATTAATCAGGGTATTAAAGATGTTCTAAAAGAAAAAGGAAAAGTTTCCAAAGAAAAACTAGAAGAACTGTTTTCCAACAAACCGCGGATAGAAAAAGTGGCAATAAAAGACGCCAAATTAAGGACTTTTATTGCAGACGACGCGAATAGAGATGAGCTTGTGGCACATGTATATGACATAACGTATGGATCAATAAACCCGACAGACAACCTTGTTATTATTGATGACAGCATTGTTCGCGGAACTACCTTACAGAAAAGTATATTAAAAATTTTAGATAGGCTAAATCCAAAAAAAATTACCGTTGTTTCAAGCGCACCTCAAATTCGGTATCCAGATTGCTATGGAATAGACATGGCCAAAATGGAAGATTTTATTGCTTTTAGGGCAGCAGTTGAATTAATTAAAAAAGAAAAAGAGAAAATTCTTTTAAACACTTATAATGATTGTTTGAGCGAACTAAAGCTTCCAATCAGCAAAATGACTAACAAAGTAAAGAGAATTTATTCTAATTATTCGGACAATCAAATATCACAAAAAATTTCTGAAATCTTAAAAGAAGAAGGAATAAAAGCAGAAGTGAATGTCATTTTTCAGACTGTTAAAAACCTTCATATTGCTTGTCCAAAAAACTTAGGAGACTGGTATTTTACAGGAAATTACCCTACACCAGGAGGAAACAAAGTTGTCAATCAGGCGTTTGTAAATTACTATGAAGGGCTAAATCAAAGAGCTTACTAAAGCAGTTAGATTGCTTTAGCAAAGTTTTCAGAAACCACACTCCAATCAATAACATTAAAAAACCCAGCGATATAATCAGGCCTTCTGTTTTGATAGTTTAAGTAATAAGCGTGCTCCCAAACATCAAGTCCTAAAACGGGTGTTCCTCCACAACCAATACCCCTCATTAATGGATTATCTTGATTAGCAGTTGAACAAACACCTAGTTTCCCTCCAGGGTGAACACAAAGCCAAGCCCATCCAGAACCAAATCTTGTGGCTGCTTCCTTAGAAAAGGCTGCTTTAAACTCTTCGAAACTTCCGAAAGACGCGTCAATTGCTTTAGCAAGATCTCCAGAAGGGGATCCGCCTCCATCAGCACTCATAACGCTCCAAAACAAGCTGTGGTTATAAAACCCTCCTCCGTTATTTCTAACGGCAGAATTGTTAAGATCGAGGTTTGAAAGAATATCTTTTATTGACTTACCCTCAAGTTCAGAGTCTTTTATTGCATTATTAAGGTTGTTAGTATACCCAGCATGATGTTTTCCATGATGAATTTCCATTGTTTTAGCATCTATGTGAGGCTCAAGTGAGTCGTAAGCATAATTTAAGGCAGGCAGTTCAAAAGACATATGATATATATTTAATTCAAGTTATTTCATTTACAAAATTAAGCAATAATCACGTACTTTTATATAGATATAAAAACTTTTTGACAACCAACTTCGACATTTATAACGCTTCTGCGGGATCTGGAAAGACATTTACCCTTACAAGCAGGGTATTGACCAGGATCATTAAATCAAAAGAGGACGATTCTTTCAAAAACATTTTAGCTCTTACTTTTACTAATAAAGCTGCGAATGAAATGAAGAATAGGATCTTAGCCGGCCTAAAAGAATTTGCAGATTTAAAAAACATAAAAAACCCCTCAGATTTGTTTAGAAAAGTACAAGAGGAAACAGGACTTCCTGCAGAAAAAATTTGTATTATTTCTAAAAACCGACTAAACATTTTATTGCATAATTTTTCTTTTTTTCAGGTATCAACATTAGACAGTTTTAATCACAATATTATTAGGGCCTTTTCAAAAGAGCTTAATTTGGATTCGAATTTTAGCGTTATAATAGATCCAGAAGAATTTATTAATGAATCCGTAGACAGATTATTGGCTCAAACAGGAAAAGACAAAAAGACGTCCAATGCTTTAATTGACTTTGCTAACAAAAAAATTAACGAAGGAAAATCTTGGGACATAAGCTTTGATTTAAGGGAGCTAGCAAAAACGCTAACAAATGAAAGTCACTATAATCAAATAAAAGTTTTAGAACAAAAAACTTTGGAAGATTTTTTAAAAGAAAAAAACGAAATTAATAAAAGGATTTCTGTAATTGACAAAGCAAAGGCCGAGCTAGTAAAGCAAATGGATTTTTGTGTGGGCTTAAACCAAAGGCAGTTAGTTTTTTCAAGAAATTCATTTCCAAACTTTTTAATTAAACTAAAAAACGACAAACAAACCTTAATAGACATTAATAGCATTGAGAGCCTTTTTGAAAAAAGAACATTAATAACAAAAAAGAGCCTTCTAGATATTCCAGACAAGGGAGAGAGGTTGATTGAAAATCTAGAAGAATTATTCACTAAAACTAAAGAGCTTTTATTAGAAAAAATGGTTTTAAAATCATTTAGTCTTACAATTATTCCTGCAGCTGTTTTGAGTCTAATTAAAAAGAATTCAAAAGAGATACAAAAAGAAAGAGGAGAGCTGTTGTTGGCAGAGTTTAATCAAAGAATTAGCGAAGAAATAAAAGATCACCCAACTCCTTATATTTATGAAAAAATAGGCACAAAGTTTAAAGACTACATGATTGATGAGTTTCAAGACACCTCTTTATTACAATGGAATAATTTAATACCCTTAATATCACACGCCCTGGAGTCTGAAGAGGTGACTGGTAAAAAAGGCTCATTACTATTGGTAGGAGACCCCAAGCAGTCAGTGTATAGGTGGCGGGCAGCAAACCCGGACATATTTATTTCGCTTCTCCTTAAAGACAATCCATTTAGTGTGGAGAAGTCAAACAAAACACTTCCAAAAAACTATAGAAGCAACAAAGAGATTATAAAATTCAACAATAGTTTTTTTCAGCACCTTTCTCATATAATGGAATCCCCAGTAAATAAACAGATTTACCAATTAGGCACAAAACAAGAGTATAGTAAAATTAAAGAGGGGCATATTTCTTTGGAATTTTTAAAAAACAAAGAAGAAGAGTATTTAGAAAAAACGTTTCAAAAAATAGAATCCTGTAAAAACAGGGGCTACTCTTATTTAGACTTTGGAATTTTAGTTAGAACAAAAAAACAGGCAGCAGCTATAGCAGGGTACTTGATTTCAAAAAAAATCCCGGTAATTTCGTCCGAAACACTACTTTTAAGTAGCTCAAAGAAAGTTAATTTTTTAATTGAACTGATAAGGTTTAGAACCGACCCATTAAATCAACTTGCTAGAAAAACAATTATTAATTTTTTAATAGAAAAAGAAAGCCCAAAAGATCCTTGTTTATATTTTGAAGAGTTGATTAACGAATCCTCAGATGTAATTTTTAAAAAACTGGGGATCATGCCATTTCAAGACTTCATAAAAACACCTTTTATAAAATCAATAGAAATAGCCATTTTAAAATTAAATCTAGACATCAACAACGATGGGTTTATTCACTTTTTAAAAGAAGAGCTTTTTGAGTTTGTTCTTAAAAACGGAATTGACGAAAAAGAGTTTTTAGATTATTGGAAAAAGAATAAGGAAAAAAGAAGTGTTATAATGGGCGGAAATCATGAGGCCATAACAATATTGACAATTCATAAAGCAAAAGGGCTGGAATTTCCAGTCGTAATTTATCCTTTTGCAGACTCAGCAACATTTAAGTCATTCTCTAAAAAAGCTTGGCTTCCTGTTAGTGAGAAAAAAAACAGCATAGACCTTTTAGTGCCTTTCAACAAAGCCATTCAAAGTTATGGAGAGAAGGGAAAAAACATTTACAATAAATTAATACACCAACAAGAGCTAGACAACACAAACATTTTATACGTTGCTTTAACTAGAGCAATAGAAGAACTTCATATAATTTCAAAATACCCAAAAAACAAGTCGATTAATTCACACAACGAAATGTTTAGATCTTTTTTGGAAAGCGAAGAGATTTGGGAAGAAAACAGACTGCTTTATTCTTGGGGAAAAGAAAATGAAAACAAAATAAAACCAGAGCTCCTCACAAGAGGATTAAGCAGTTTATACAACAGACAAGTCTACACGAAAAAAGCAAAAATTGAATTTCAAAATCAACAAATTTTGTTTGGAAAAACGCTTCACGAATTGATGTCTAAAATTCATTACTCCTATCAATTAGACAAGGAAATTTTAGAATTTAGAGAGTCTAAAAAAATCAAAGGAATAAATAAAGAAGAAATCATTCAGCTGGTCAAAAAAATCATAGCCCACCCAAGTCTTAAAAAGCTGTTTGACACAAAAAATACTGTGATTTGCGAAAAAGAAATTTTCGTTAACAAAACAAGAATAATTAGGCCAGACAGGATAACAATAATAGCCCCAAAAAAATGCGTAATAGTAGATTACAAATCTGGGGATAGACGAGCGAAAGATATGAACCAGGTCAAAGAATATTCACAGATTTTAGAGCAAATGGGCTATAAAGTTCAAAAAGCTTTAATAGTGTATTTTCTGCCTGCATTAGAGGTGGAAGAGGTTAGATAGATCAAAAACCCAAGGAATAAACATCTTATATTCTATAAATTCATTAAGTTTGCACTTATATATATATTTTAAACAACTATTATAATGAAAAAATTAGGAAAATTAATATTAGTTTTTGCCGTGCTATTTTACACTAACTCTATTTTAGCACAAGACAAAAACAATCAATGGCAAGTTACTTTTGGTAATAATGCTGTCGATTTTCACGCAGTTGGAACAGACAAGCAGGATAATGCTACTGGAGGTTTGTTTAGCGAATATTTTAATATTCCACAAAACTGGAACACACAACTTGGTATTAACTCGCTTAGTATTTCAAGATTCGGAAATGAAAGTTTTTCATACGGCTTAAGAGGTGCTCTAAACAGGGTGACTAGACTTGGTGATGAAAGAGCAAGAACCGTCGGAAAGAGAATAGCCAGTTTAGATGCAGTTGTTACATATAATTTACCAGACTTCATGTCTTTTTGTAAATTTGAACCTTTTTTAGAAGGTGGAACTGGATATACTTGGTTTGGGAATCAGAGATCAAACACGATGAATGCGGCTTGGGGAGTTAATTACCCGGTTTCAGAGAAAGTCTCTATAAAATTAAATGCAGCTTATAAGCACGCTTTTAATGATATGAAAGATTTAAAATCTCATATCCAACACAATCTTGTGGTTGCGATTAACTTTGGAGGAAAAGATACAGATAAAGACGGTATTTATGATCAATATGATGATTGTCCTGATCAGCCCGGCTTACCAGCATTCAACGGATGCCCAGATAATGATGGAGATGGTATTGTAAACAGCAAGGACTCTTGTCCTGATGTTGCTGGATTAGTTGAATTTGATGGTTGCCCCGACACAGATGGAGACGGAATACCAGACAAAGAAGATAGGTGTGTTAACGAACCAGGATCACTTGAAATGGGTGGTTGTCCAGATACTGATGGAGATGGAGTGGCCGATATTGACGACGGATGTGTTGAAGTTGCAGGACCGGTTGAAAACAGTGGTTGTCCATGGCCTGATAGCGATGGAGATAGCGTTTTAGATAAAGATGACAAGTGTCCTAATGTTGCAGGGTTAGTTAACAACGCAGGATGCCCTAATCCATCTGAAGAAATTATGGAGAAATTAAATGCAGTAGGAGCTAAAGTTCCTTTTGAACTTAATAAAGCTGTCTTGGGAGCGAAAGTCAAAGGACTATTAGATTTTGTCGCTGAAATAATGAACGAGTACTCTGAGTCTAAATTTATTATTGAAGGCCATACAGATAGCTCAGGCCCACAAGAATTTAATCAGAAACTTTCTGAAAACAGAGCAAATTCAGTAAAAGATTATTTAGTGAGCACAGGAATTAGCGCCGATAGAATGTCAGTAGTAGGCCTTGGTGAAAACAAGCCCACTAACTCTAATGATACTAGAAAAGGTAGAATTACAAACAGAAGAGTTGAGTTCAAGGTAGAAGACTAATTAAAACAATATTTTAATTATATTAAAAGCGTCTAATTTTAAATTAGACGCTTTTTTATTTTAACGCTATGAAATCTTTTTTAGAAAAAGTTTTAGAAGATGTACAAAGAAAAAACATAGACATAGAGAATGCTTGCTTTGTCTTTCCCAATAAACGCTCCTCACAGGTATTTAAAAATCTACTTTTAACAAAAACTAAACATCCTTTTTTTGCACCTATAATTGAGAGTATAGATTCCTTTATTATTAAAATTTCAGAACTAAAAGAAATAAAAAACTCCATAGCTTTATATAAACTTTTTTCAACATATTGTTCTATAAATAAAGGTAAAAATAACAATATCGAAACCTTCAGTAGCTGGGGCAGCATGTTTATCAATGACACGACAGAAGTTGAGCAAAATTTATTAGAAGTTCAAGTTGTGCTAGAAGAATTAGCGGAAATTAATAAAATAAAAAACTGGGGAGAAATCAATAAAAAAGAGGAAGAGACTGATCTTTTTTGGAAGCAACTTCCTGAGTTATATAATAGTTTTAAAAATACACTTTTAGAAAACAAACAAGGGACAAAAGGGATGTGCTATAGTGAAGCACAAAAAAATCTAGAACACTATAAAGAGGCGAATAACAGTACAAAACATGTTTTTATAGGGTTAAACGCGCTTAGTAAATCAGAAGAATTAATCGTTAAGGAGTTGTTGAACTTTAATCAGGGTGAAGTTTATTGGGATATTGACCAGTCTTTTGTTAACAACAAAAACCATGGAGCAGGACACTTTATAAAAAACTACAAAAATAGCTGGGATCACTACATTAAGAATCCGTTTAATTGGATTTCAGATGATTTTAAAGGCTTAAAAACAATTAACATTATAGAAGCAACAAAGTCTATCGGACAGGCTAAAGAAATAGGCGAAACCCTTTTTTTTATTAATAAGGATAAGCTAAAAAAAGTAGCAGTTGTTCTGGGGGACGAAACTCTAATTGAGCCTGTTTTAAATCATTTACCCGAAATCATAAAAAACATTAGTATTGGTTCAGCCACTCCTTCAAGTATGCTTGAACTGAAAAAACTTTTAAAATTAGTTTTGGAAATGCAATCAAATAATTTAAAAAGCAAAAAAGTAAAACAGACCGACTCTATAGTTTCTTCTAGAATCGTTAGAACCGCCCTTCAGGGTTTAAATTTAGAAAACAAAAACAGTCTTTTATTACTAATTTTAAAAGCTTGGAAATCTCCAATAGAAGCTTTAAACAATCTTATTGGGTTTGTAGAAAAATTATCATCTAATAAAAACTTAAACGTTACGGACTTAACTGAATCAAAAGTAATTTTAGAGATTCTGTTAGAAGCGAGAGAGTTAATAAAAGAAGGTGATAATATTAAAAACATTAAGTCTTTAAAAGAGGTTTTGTTTACTTTTTTAGAGGAAATACACCTTCCCTACGAGTCTGACAAATCTGCTAGCACTCAAGTTATGGGACTTTTAGAAACTAGGGCATTAGATTTCGAAACGGTTATTATAAGCTCGGTTAACGAAGGCTTTCTTCCAAAAGGCAAAAGTTTGGACTCATTAATTCCTTTTGACCTGAGAAAAAAACATAATTTGTTCACCTTTAACGATAGAGATAAAACAAACACTTACCATTTTTATAGACTTCTTCAAAGGGCACAAAATATTTTTCTGATATATAATAATATTAACGAAGGTATTAAAGGAGGAGAGAAAAGCAGATATATCCATCAGCTAGAAATGGAAGGTCTTGAAAATCACAAAATTATTTACAAAAGCACAACACTAAATCAGTCAAACAACAATACGGAAAGAAACATCAAAAAATCACCTCGCTCTTTACAATTGCTAAAAGAACTTGCCATTAGCGGATTCTCGCCATCTTCATTGGAAATGTATTTAAGAGATCCTGAAGAGTTTTATTACTCAAAGCTGCTTAAAACAAACTTAGCAAATGATGATGATGACGAATCGGTTAGCGCAAGAGTTGTTGGACTTATATTTCATGAATCTGTTGAAGAGCTATACAAGCCTCTAGTGAATAAAACAATTACAGTTCAACTTTTATCTCACTTATTAAAGAAAGTAAATGAAGTTATTAAAGCAAGTTTTATTAACAATTATGAATCAGATTTTAATACGGGAAAAAACCTTATAGCATTCGAAGTCATTAAAAATGCAATAAAAAAACTCATTTCTAATGAGCTGGAAGATGTTAAAAAAGGAAATACGATAAAACTGCTTGCTTTAGAAGAAAAAATCAATCAATCGATAGACATAAGAGAGTTAAATTACCCTGTTAATTTAAAGGGTATTATAGATAGGGTTGACAAGAGAAATGAAACCATTAGGATAATTGATTATAAAACAGGGCTAATGAAACCGGGGGATTTAAAGATGAAGAATCCATCAACTCTTTTCGACAGCTCCTCTCAAACAAAAGCAATGCAATTAATGTGTTATGCTAGTATGTATTTAAAAAACAACATAAGCTTAAAAGGACTAGAAGCGGGAATTATTTCTTTTAGAGACTTAAACAGCGGTTTGATGAAGTTGACAATAAACAATCCATCAGAAAGGACAAGCTTTATTAAGACTTCTCATATTGATGAATTCGAAAAGTCATTAAAAAAATTAATATTAGAGATGATGAATTCAGAAATTCCTTTTACAAAATCAGGCCTTAATTAGCCTTATAGATAACCTCAAGCAAAACCTCATTTCTTCGGTTAAAAACTTTATATGGGCTGTTATAAGAAAGCACAACAGGCTGATTACTGATTATCGTTATGTTTTTTTCTTTTAATTTATTAACTAGCAAACGATAGTTTTCAGATATTTTATTGGAGTTAGAGTAACCGCTATAAGTAATAGAGGCAAAAACTCCTTCTTTAGATTTATAAACTTCTATACTATTGTCTTTGGGTAAAACAATTTTTTGCTTTAAATATTTTACAGGCAAAACAAACTCCATGGTGCTTAAAGAGCCTTTGTTAGTCATGTAAACAGGCGCGGTCATTGCGATTTTTGTGTTTTCTGAGTTATTTCCACTGATATATTTAAACAGTTTAGAGAAGTTACTGTTAGAAGTGACTTTTGCTTTTATTGAAGGCGGATAATACCTTATTTCAATATTGTCTATCGTGTTTATAACTTTGTATTGTTGGATTTCGGTCTGTTGAGAGAACATAGTGATTGAAAATAAAAAAAATAGATATTTAGACATAATATTTAGACTCGAGTTAATTTAACTGGGTATGTTTTTCCAGAATTCCATTGGGGAACATAAAGGTTCCAATCATCATCAATGCAAACATCGTGCGGGTTTCTAAAACTGATCTGATCATATTCAGGGTTTACAAGCATTTTGTCGAAATAAGAAGGAGAGCTGCCTCCGGGAAAAGAAACAACTTTATTGTTTTTGTCTAAAACAGCAAGCATTCCGTCATAAACCCCCCAATCTTTAGTGACTATGACTGCAAACAAAAGGTAGTCACCTTTAATTACTGGTCTACACACATAACAGCCAGGAAGTTTAATAGTTTCTATCCATTTTCCATCAAGAGAAAATCGTTTAAATTCATTTTTACTTCTAGATGATATTAATAGTGTTGGATTGGTTTTGTTTCTGCTGTCTATTGTTATTCCGTGACAACAATCAAACAAATCATCTCCATCTCCATGACCTCCAAAATGACGAATATAATTCCCTTTGCTATCGTATTGAATGACATAATCTAATCCATAACCGTCAGCCACATAAAAATCGCCATTTTCTGCAACTGCAATTTCTGTAGGTTTAAACTGAGAGGCATTTGAATAAGCTTGAATTTCTTTGGGATAGGATAATTCTATAAGTTTTTCGCCTTTAAGAGTTGTTTTGCAAAACTTATTAGAGTCTGGGTCTGTAATAAATAAAAACTCCTCCCCTCCTTGATCAACAATAGAGAGGCCATGAGCGCCAGGATAATTTAAACCCCAAGAATCTAAAACTTTTCCAGAACGATCATAAATTAAAATATTATTTTTAGGATGTGTAGTCGTTAAAATGATTCTGTTTTTGGAATCCATAACCATTTCATGACAGTGATCTACAGGATAAGTATTTGAGTTTTGAACTCCCCAGCCTTTATCGACCTTAAACTTAAAATCACCGTGTCCAATAGGGTCATTTAACCCTATTATAGGGGCGCTATAAAGAGAAGGCAGGTATAATGGAATAGAAGCCACTAAAGAAGTTTTTTTAATAAAAGATCTACGAGAATTTTCTTTAATCATTTTAAGCAGAGTTTATCAAAATAAATTCTAAGTTAAATAATATATATCAAAACTAGAAAGTAATGAGATGCACTTCCTCCAAGAACAAATAAGTGCCAAATAGCATGTGAATATTTCATCTTCTCAAGGCTATAAAAAACAGTGCCAAAAGAATAAAGAAGGCCACTTAAAACTAACAGCATTAAGCCGTTAAATTCAAGAGCATTAAAAACATTTTCAAAATCTAGAATAACTACCCAGCCCATTGCTAGATAAAGAACTAAGGAAAGCTTATCAAATTTTCCTGTAAAAAAAATTTTAAATACAGTTCCAATTAGTGCAATTGCCAAAACAGCAGTAAAGATTTTAATACCATTACCGTTATACAAGGTTATTAAACAAATTGGAGCATAAGAACCCGCAATTAAATAGAAAATACTTACATGGTCAAATATTCTAAGTTTGCTTTTTAGCTTTATGTCAGTTGTATAATGATATAGTGTTGACGCCGCATACAGACAAATCATACCAAACTCAAAAAACAGAATACTCTCAAGACTAAAGTCTGTGAGATTTTGGTTATAAAAAAGCAAAACAGGGAGCCCAATTACACTAAGAACAAAACCTATAAAGTGAGTAAGCGTGTTCCAAAATTCCTCTTCTTTAGTTTCGGTCATTAATTAATTTTAAAAGATTTTTTTTAAGTTTTAATCGATCTATTTTTCCGTTAATTCTATCGAATTGTTTTAAACAATATATTTTTTTAGGTTTTTCAAATGGCTTTAATTTTTGAAAAGCATTAGCCGCGTCGCTGGGGATTTTCCCTTCAAAAACTAAAACAGATTTTTCACCAAGGATTTTATCAGGGACTCCACAAATTGCAAAATTCTCCAAGTAATAAAGACTTAAAATTTTTTCAATTTTTTCTGGAAAAACCTTAATTCCTCCAGAGTTAATTATAAAATCATTTCTGCCAATCCAAATAAATTTTGTATCAGAAATGAGCTCTATTTTGTCTTTTGTTAATATAGTGTTTTCGGAAAGATAAGGAGCGTTAATCTCCAAACAGCCCTGTCTTGATTTAAAAGAAACCCCAGGGATTGCAGTAAACTCTTTTTCTCCTTTACTTAAATTCTTGACAGCTACATGAGATAAGGTTTCAGACATTCCGTAAGTTTCAAAAACACCTAAAGAGTTGTTGAAAAGCTGTTTCTGAAGCGCAGATCTGGTTGGGCTTCCCCCAATAATCAAACAGTTAATTTTGTGAATATGTGGAATTGATTTTTCTAGTTGATAGGGCGTCATGGCAACAAATTCAAAATTTTTAGATGAGTCCTTAATAGGATTGTCATCAGGTTTTTGAATAAACAAATCTAAACCCAAAACTAACGCTCGAACCACCATCATTTTCCCAGCAATAAAGCTAATAGGCAGGCACAGCAATGCTCTATCTTTTGCTTTTAGTTTAAAAAATTTTCCAGTGTTTATTGCTGACTGAACCATTGCTTTTTTTTTAGCTAAAAAAACTTTTGGAGGTCCTGTTGAACCTGAAGACTGAACCTTAATGTTTAAATCATCATTTAACCATTCTAAAATAAAATTATAGACGTCATTAGATAGAAACAACGACTTTTCACAATGTTTAATTAAAGAGCTTTTATTATATGAGTGCCCGTGTAATTTAAAACCTGGATGAATAATAATTGTCTTATTAGTCATAGAGCTTAAAAAATGTAATTGCTAAAAAAAGCTGTTTCCCAGTTCTTGTTTGGATTATACTTTAAAAAACCTTTGTCTATATAACATGGAGAGTCTATATTATTGAAATAAAGCTGCCCCGTCCCAAGACCTTGCTTCATTTCAGACCCTTTATTAAAAACCCATTGAGAGATGGCGTTTAAGCCAACATTACTTTCAAGAGCGCTTGTAGACCACCAGTTTATTTTTTTAGATTCTGCTATTTTTATCCAAGAATCGCATGCTTTAAGACCTCCAATTAAACTGGGTTTTAAAATAATATATGATGGGCTTATTAAAGAAAGCATTTTGGTTTGCATTTCGAACGATGTTAATCCGACAAGCTCTTCATCTAGGGCAATTGCTAAAGGAGATTTTTCACATAAAAAAGCCATTTGGTCCCACATTTTAGTTCCTATAGGCTGCTCTATAGAATGAAGATCATAGTTAGAGAGAATCTTTAATTTTTCAAGTGCTGAATTAGGGCTGAAAGAGCCGTTAGCATCTAATCTAATCTCAATATCTTGAGAAGAATACTCAAGCCTAAGAGACTTCAAAAGCTTACACTCTAAATCGAAATTTAAAGCTCCAACCTTAATTTTAATACAATTAAACCCGCTTTCAATTTTTTCTTTAATTTGTTTTTTCATAAAGGATTGTTCCCCCATCCAAATTAATCCATTTATAGGAATAGACTTTTCTCCTTTAGTAAAACTAGAAGCCATTAAAACAAAAGGATCGGAGCTTTCAAAAGACAAATAGGCAGTTTCTAAGCCAAAAATAATTGAGGGATACGCCTCAAGACTAGTTCTTAGAACGTCTATTCCAAGGCAGATATTATTACAGATTTCTTTTAGTTTATCTTCATATGAAGAGATTGGGTCTGGACTAAGTCCAGCAATCAAACTACACTCTCCCACACCATATCGGTTTTTGTCGGTAATTACAATAAACCAACTTTCTTTGTTGCTTAAAACCCCTCTTGAAGTTCCGCTAGGGACTTTAAATTTCAACAAATGTTTAAAATAATAAGCCTTCATGAACTAGATAATTTTTAAGTAATATAAGGATAAAACTAATGAGTAAAACACAGAAGCAAAGACGAGATTTTTTAAAAATTTATCAAATTTTTTGGGATCAACAATATTAGAGATTTGGACAAGATGCACAATTAACCACAAAATAATGGATACAAACAGCCCCATTAATAAAGATGAGGTTGAGTTTAATTTAAAGAAAAACACAATCATTAAAACAATTGAAATAGAAATTAAAAGATAATGATATAACCTAGAAAAGCGAGTTCCAAGATAAACAGCCAGAGTTTTTTTACCCATTAATTGGTCATTTTCTAAATCTCTCATGTTGTTTAAATTCAACACACCTGCACCTAATAGCCCAACTGTACAGGCAGGATAAAAAAGCAAAAAACTCAAAGAGGACGTAAATAAATAATTTGAGCCTAAAACACTTATCAGTCCAAAAAAAACAAACACAAAAAGATCTCCATATCCACTGTACCCGTAGGCATTTTCACCCACAGTATATTTTATTGCAGCAATAATTGCTAAAACACCTAATCCAATAAAGACTACAAAGGAGAAAAAATCTTTGTTAAAGGCAGTATAAACTAATAAAATTGTTAAAACAAGAGATATTAACGAGGATATTATTATGCCTTTTTTCATTTCTTTAGGGCCAATAATTCCGGATTGAAGAGCTCTTTCTGGGCCGATTCTGTTTTTATCCGTCCCTTTTACTCCGTCACCATAGTCGTTTGCAAAATTGGAAAGAACCTGATATGATATGGTTGTAGCTAAAGCAAGTATAAAAATGAACAAGTTAAAATCGAGTGTACTGTAAGATGCAAAGGAGCCAATAAAAACCCCTGACAACGATAAAGGGAGCGTTCTTAGTCTGGCGGCAGAAACCCAGGCTCTAAATTTCGAAATATTATTTTTAGACAACTATTTTTTAATAATGATTAAGGAAATTTAGGAAACTTTTTAAAGTCAGGCGTACGTTTTTCTAGAAAAGCATTTTTACCTTCTTGAGCTTCCTCAGTCAAATAATATAATAAAGTAGCATCACCGGCAAGCTGCATTAGTCCATGTTGGCCATCAAGCTCTGCGTTAAGGCTTCTTTTGATCATTCTAAGAGCTAAAGGACTTCTTTGTTGCATGATGGCACACCACTCCAGAACGGTTTCTTCTAATTTTTCCAAAGTAACAACTTTATTTACCATCCCCATTTCGAATGCTTCTTTCGCAGAATATTGTTGACATAAAAACCAAATTTCTCTTGCTTTTTTTTGTCCAACATGTCGAGCTAGATATGATGATCCAAACCCTCCATCAAAGCTGCCAACTTTAGGTCCAGTTTGTCCAAAAACCGCATTTTCACTAGCAATAGTTAAGTCACAAACAACATGTAAAACGTGCCCGCCTCCAATAGCATATCCGTTAACCATAGCGATAACAGGCTTAGGAATTTCTCTTATTTTTTTATGTAAATCCAAAACATTTAATCTTGGAACCCCATCATCATCGATGTAACCTCCAGACCCTTTTACATTTTGATCCCCACCGCTACAAAAAGCTTTGTCCCCTTCGCCAGTAAAAACGACAACATCAATATCATTTCTTTCACGACAAAGATCAATTGCTTCAAGCATTTGAATATTTGTTTCTGGCCTAAAAGCATTGTAAACCTTTGGTCTATTGATAGTTATTTTAGCAACTCCTTTATATAATTCAAATTTTATATCAGAGTACTTTTTAATATGTTCCCACTTAATTGTCATGAAAATTTTTTTATTAAAGATAGGTTTTCTAGAGAGAAATAAAACGCTAAGGTTTAGACAAAAACTTGAAATAATTTTTTAAAGTATCAGAACTAAGTTTAGAGGAAGTGGTTATTTCTAAAATTTTAGGAGTACTTGATTTTTTAAAAAAACTTCTTAAAGCTATTCTTAGCCCAAGTTTAGATTTTTTATTTTGATATCTGAACCCATACATTTTTGCTAGTTGTTTAGCGCTCAACTTATGGGGGGTTTCAATAAAAGAAGTAAAAAACTTATTTTCTTTATGACCTGGCAATATTCTAAAGATTCCACCACCACGATTATTAATTATAATAATTCTAAAATCTGAACTAACATAGCTATTCCAAAGACCGTTAGCATCATAGAAAAAACTTAAATCTCCTGTCACCAATAGCGTCGGAGTCTTGTTTACAGCTGACGCCCCAACAGCAGTCGATGTGCTCCCGTCAATCCCGCTAGTTCCTCTGTTGCAATAGATTGAATTAACTTCAGACATTTTAAAAAGCTGTAAATATCTTATAGCAGAACTATTAGCAACATGCACTTGATAATTAACGGGAATTTTAGATGATAAAACAGAAAAGACAATCAAATCTGAAAATGGTGCCTGCTTAATAAAATTCTTGTGACACAATTGGTGTTTGTTATATAGTTCAAGCCATAAATTATAATAATTTAAATCTACAGTGTTCTGCAAAAGTGTTTTTTCAAAAAATAAATTAGGATCTACTTTTATGTGTTTTACCCCACAGTAAAAAGTGTCATTGGGCGTATTAAGACCAATATGAAAATGACTTATAGCTGGGTAATCTCTTAGAAATTGTTTTATTTTTTTTGAAATAATCATTCCACCAATTGTAATTAATATTTGCGGTTTTAAATCTAAAAAAACAGCATCTTTATTTTTTAAATTTTCAATAGGAGCGATTATTTTATCAATATTTTTAAAAAAAGATTTGTGGCTTAAATTAGAAGTAGATTCTGCTAATACAACAACACCAGTTTTTTCTGCTAATTTTTTTTGGGTTTTTTCTGACAGATAATTAGGAGTGGAACAACCTATTAACAGCAATATTTTAGATTTTTTTTTAAACAAAGGCATAAAGTCGTCTAGACTTACTTTTTGTTCAAAAACTTCTAAACATTGAGGTTTTTTGGACAGTTTAACTGTAGCGTCTGAGACAAAATCATATAGAGGCTCTTCAAAAGGTATGTTAATATGTATAGGCTTTTTTGATTGAATTGCGTTAAAAAAACTTGAACGGATGAGCTCTTCATTAAAGTCTTGAACTTTTGATTGTTGTTTTTTTATTGAAGCTGTATTTAGGGGCGTTTTAATTAATTTTTGAATATTGCTTTTAAGAATAGCCTGAGTTTGATGGGTTAAATCCTGCAGCAATGAATTTGAAGACAAAATATTATTTCCAAAAACTTTGTTTTGATCAATTGTTTGACCGTCGCCTATGTTGATTTTATATGTTGGCCGATCTGTCGAAAGCACAACTAAAGGGATGTTACTGTAATATGCTTCTGCTATTGCTGGAGAATAATTCAATAAAGCCGTTCCTGATGTACATAACAATATCACAGGGGTTTTTGTTTGTTGAGCAATACCAAGAGCAAAAAACCCTGCGGATCTTTCATCGACAATACTATAGCAACTAAACTTCTTGTTAGATGCGAATCCAATTGCTAAAGGAACATTTCTGGATCCAGGAGAAATAACGATGTCAGTTATATTGAACCTTAAACAGTAAAGCAAAATTGTTTGTGCAGATGGTATGGTTGGATACATCATTCAGTCTACAAATGTAGTAAATGAATTAATGAGCTACTTAAAAAGAACATCCATCATAGTTTGAGACTTGTGAACTATTTCCTCCCATTCCTTTTCAGGATCGCTATCTTGAGTTATTCCTCCTCCAACAAACAACTTAGTCTTGTCATCTTTTATCTGTAAGCACCTAAGGTTTACAAAAAGGTTGCAGTTTTTGGAGTCAATTTTACCTAAATAACCTGAATAAAACGATCTGTCGTGTTTTTCTTTTTCATTTATAATTGAAATTGCTTTGTTTTTAGGGATACCAGCAACTGCAGGGGTTGGGTGAAGTGCTGTTATTATTTCTTTAGGAGGCTTGTTTGTGAATCCGTTAATAAGAGTTTTTAAATGCTCAACCTTACCAGCTTTTGAAGTTGTGAGCTCTTGACAAGTTAAATCTTGACAAAGAGGATTTAATATTTTTTTAATTTCGTCTTCAACTATTTTCTGCTCAAACAGTTCCTTTTCACCCCAAAATGAATCGTTTAGACTTTTTGTTCCCGCTAAAGCCATCGTTGAAATTTTATTGTTTTGAATTTCAACTAGAGTTTCGGGACTTGCTCCCATCCAAAAACCCTCTTCAGGATGATAAAACAAATAACAAAAAGCGCCTGGATACAAATTCAAGATGTTTTTGAAATATCCAACTGTATTTTTAGACTTAAGATCAAGCTCAAAACATTTAGAATAAACAACTTTTGTTAAATCTGAGAAAGAAATTTGATTTACGATGCTTATAACATCATCAATATATTGTTTTTTATATTTTTTAAAATCTAAAGGAATTTTCTCTTCAAAAAAAGACAAATTTTTTGATGCACTATTTTTTAAATAGTGTGTTGAAACAATGTTGTTAGATGAAATTAAGTAGCCATCACCCGCTGGGTTAAATGGCTTGATAAGAAACCCATCACCTGTTGGGTTTGTTTCTTTTTTTGGAATTTTATCAGAGCCTATATAACACTCTAGCAAATTTGAGTCAGGATTTCGAAACGCCGCAAACGAGTGTTTGGCTTTTATTAAAAAACTTACTTGATCAAAAAAAGCGAGATTAGAAATCATTTATAATTAAAGAAAAATTATTTGAGAGCTACGTAAATAGAAGTTGCTCCAAGCATTAAGGGTTTAATAGTAATATTTTTAAAACCACAGTTTTCTAATACGGAAACAAATCGTTTTCCGCTAGGAAATTTTTCTGCAGATTTTTGAAGATATTGATAAGCTTCTTTTTTTTTAGAGAAAAGTGAGCCAACAAATGGAATGAAGGATCTGCTAAATAAAAAGTAAAAAAACCTTATTATGGAGTTTTTTGGAACAGAGGTTTCGAGAATGATTAAAACACCACCCTTTTTAAGAACGCGGCAACTTTCCTTTAACCCTTTTTCTAAATTTTGAAAGTTTCTAACCCCAAATCCAATAGTTACTACGTCAAAATTTGAATCGGAATAATTAAGGTCTTCAGCATCTCCAGACTTTAAAACAACTTTATCGGACAAGTTCTTAGCAACAATTTTCTTCCTTCCCACTTTCAACATTTTTTCAGAAATGTCAACTCCGTTGATTTTCGCGTCTTTTATTTTTGCAAGTTCTAAAGCAATGTCAGCAGTTCCAGTTGCAATATCTAAAAGTTTTTTAGGATTATGGCTTTTAGCTATAGAATACATTTTCCTTTTCCATCTTATATCATTCCCAAAAGTCATGACCCGGTTTAAAAAATCATATTCAATAGAAATTGAATCAAACATGCTTTCAATTTGAGTTTTTTTAGAAGAATTAAGTGATGGATTGGGTTTCATTTATTTTTTATAATATAACTTAACAAAGATAATTAATTAGGGGCACCTGAAGCTAAAAGAAGATTAATTTAATAAATGCTTTTGCTCTTCGTTTCGCCATCCAGATTGATAATCATAACCAACAAAATAAACAGTAAAATCTGCCTGATACTTATAACGTACAAAAAATAATTTTTTTTCTGCTTGATAGTTGTTTTTTGTAAAATACCAACGACCTGAATTACCCTTTGCTTTGTAAGATTGATTAACCTTATAAGCTTTTAAGTCAGCTTGATACTCATAGTCGACAACATAGACCTTAAGGTCGGCTTGGTAAGAGCTTTTAGTAACAAAAATTTTTTGAGCACTTATAGAGTGGCACAAAATAAAAACAGAAATAAATGAAATAGAAGTATTCATTAAAATTTAATTGTCAAAAACAATGCCATTTTATTAAATCACGCTCAAATCTCCCATCCAGATCTGTAATTTCTAGTTACAAATTGATTTGCCTCTTCAAGATTGGTTATTCTCATATTATCCCCATCCCAAAGAAGTTTTTTTCTAGCAAAAAAGTCAAACCCTCCGTTTGTATTTTCTTTACGTAACATATAGCTTCTAATGGCTAAATTCCCCATTAAGACTGTTTCTGTCATTGGCCCAGCATAATCAAACGATGAGGTTAAGTCAAGATGTTCTTTGCTGTTAAACCCAGCTTTACAGGCATCCACCCATTTTCTTTGGTGTCCATATTCAGGCTCAGGCATTTCTTCTTTTTCAGGACCAAACTCAGTTTCTCCATTATAAAGATATAGTTTAGGCGTAAGAGGAGAGCTGTCATTTATATTAGTAGAAATAATTCCTTTTTCACCAATCATTAACACGCCATTTCCACTTCCAGGTCCGCCAATATCACTGTTTGGAGGGATTATGTCCGGGTGTGGAGGTCTTATTCCTCCGTCTGTCCAAGTTAATTGAATAGGAGAATCATTTTTTTTCGTTGAATCAAAATTTAAAGTAATCAATGATGAGGGAGGGCAACCTTCCGGAAGATAGTCGGGATTCCACATTTTAGTAAAAACACTTCCAACACTACATTCAGCATCTTTAGGATATTTTAGCCCTAATGTTCTAAAAGGGATGTCAATCAAATGACAGCCTACATCTCCAAGCGCACCAGTTCCGTACTCCCACCATCCTCTCCAATTGAAGGGATGTAAGTTTGGAGTATAAGGTTTTTCGCTAGCGGGACCTAGCCATAAGTTCCAGTCTAAAGAATCTGGCTTAAGACTAGCATTTGGAGCAGACATTTTAACTCCCTGAGGCCATACAGGTCTGTTAGTCCATACTTTAACTTCAGAAATTTTACCTACTTTTCCAGAATCCACCCAATTTTGAACCATTTTCAGTAAAGGATTAGAACCACCTTGATTACCCATTTGAGTAACTACTTTTTGTTTTCTAGCAAGGGTAGTTAAAAGCCTAGCTTCTCTAATATTGTGAGTAATAGGTTTTTGAACATAAACATGTTTGTCTCTTTCCATTGCATAAACAGCAGCAGAGCCATGAACATGATCTGGAGTGGAGATTGTTACAGCATCTATGTCTTTTTCGTTATCTAGCATTTTTCTAAAGTCAGAATACAGTGTTGCTTTAGGAAATCTTTTGACAGAATTAGAAGCGCTTCCAGAGAAATCAACATCACATAGCGAAACCACCCGTTCTCTACCGTTTACCGAAGAATTGTAAATATCGCTAATTCCTTTCCCCCCAGACCCAATCGCTGCTAAATTTAATTGATCACTGGGAGCTGTATAACCCACTCCACCTAGAACGTTTCTTGGCACTACAAAAACCCCAGCACCAAAAACAGATGATTTTTTGATAAAATTTCTTCTTGACTTTTTTGAATTCATATTTTAATTCTTTTAATAATTTCCTTAATTAAATGTAATCTAATATCATTAATTAACAAAAGCTGTAATTGGGATTTTTTAAAAAGTTATTGTTTATCCATTACAATTCTGGAAGGCGTATCGTCTCCTGTGATAATAGAAAGAGTCCCAATGGCTATAGCTTTAATCGTCTCTGAAATAGTAAAAAGGTCTAGTGTTTTAGTTTCATCAGAAACCTTATGATAGTCAAGATCTTTATCCATTGGGCTCGTTGAAAAGGTGTGGGCTGGCACGCCAAGTCTTGCTAAAGAAGCGTTGTCAGATCTAAAAAACAAACGAAAATTCACATAAGGATCTGGGTAAAGACTGTAATCAGATTCTTTGAGGTTTTTTTGAATAATTTGTCCAAAATCTGAACGATCATAACCCGTAAGCCACGCTGTCTTTGGTCCAAAAGGAGATTCTTTGCCAATCATTTCAATATTAATTCCAGCTATAATTTTTTCAGGATTTATTTGTTTGCCAAAATAATTAGAGCCGATTAATCCTATTTCTTCAGCAGTAAAAGCTACAAATAAAATACTTCTTTCGTTTATGTTGTGAGTTTTGTAATGTTCCGCTAAAGCTAGAACAGCACTTACGCCTGAAGCATTGTCGTTAGCCCCATTATAAATTAAATCACCTTCTTCGCCAACTTTCATACCAAGGTGATCATAATGTGCAGAGATAATAACGTATTCATCGGCTTTGCTTTTGCCTTTTAAAACACCAATAACATTGAATAAACTCATGTCTTTTGAACTAAAGTTTTGACGAAAGGAATTTTGAGAGTCAAACTTGTCTAAGCCAATACGTTTAAATTCGGATTCAATGTATTTTGCAGCCATTTCAATCCCTTTTGATCCAGCTTTTCTTCCTTCCATTAGATCATCAGCGAGGGTAGCAAGGTGTTTTTCGACTAATTTTTCATTAATTATTTGAGAGTGAGCCTTGCTTGATAGGCAGACAAGTAAAGTCAGTAAAAATGTTTTTATCATAGCACAAGAGTTTTTAATTAGTTAAAGAATTGAAATTGCAATTTTCTGCCCTTCTATTGTTAATAAGTGTTACAACTTTCCATCCATCATTCCCTTTGAACAAATTAAACGAATTCACACCACAATGACTAAAATTCCCTTTGACCAAAAAATCATAACTCGCTCATGCATTAGTAAGCTTACCATCTATTTTAATCTCAAAGTTAGTCAGTTTTTCCTTCCAACTAGAATCAGAGGATCTTTGTAGTAAAACACTTAAAAAAGAAGAAAAGGGCATGGGGTTTAAAACAGCTTTTCCATATTGAGCTGCGCTAGTCGATAAGAGTTTAAAGTCAATCGAATAAACGTTTGTGACTATAGACAGGTAATCTTTTTCATAAGATCCAATAAAAAACTTATCAATGACTCTTTGAGCCTCTTCTTTCTCTAAATTTTGACTATTTAAATTAAAGAGCATTCCAAAAAACATAAAACAGACAAAGATTTTTTTCATTTCTTTAAATACGTAGAAGATTCTTTTTTATTAATCTTAGTTATTTTAATTGATGAACCATCGTTGTTAATAAAAACATGAGCATCATACAGCATCACGCTTCCTATAGAAGCTGTTATTTTTGAACGATCATAAGTTCGAGTACTTAGAGTTATTAAAACAGAATCAGGATAAGAAATAGTCATTTTTTCTGTATCAACAACAAAAGACTCTTTGTCATTTCCCCAGGCTCCCTGTATTTCAGAAATAGCGTTGATTTCTCTAAAATCGTTAGAGCAAGAAAAAAGAGCATATGATAACAAAAAGAATAAGACCCTCATAATTTATAAGCTATTTAAGTTAATCTGTTTAATAATATCAGAACAATTAGTAGTGTTTTTTATGGATACAGGGCAACTCATAAGTTGTATTTATTACAGTTTCGTCATCAAAACTTCGCATAATAGTTTTCTATAATGTTGAGAATATGGATGTGTAGAATTTCAAACATATAATATACCAAAAAAGAGACAGCCTTCAAATAGTTTAAACAAAATTTCCTAGAAATTTCATAAGATAACACAAAGGATAAATTTAGGTTTAAATATATTGTAGCTTTATCAAGCTAGACAGTTTATATAAAACATTTAAGGTCAGTAGGTTATTTTTTAAAAAACATAACTTTAAGTAATTAAAACTTAACAAAATGAAGAAAATTATTTTTAATCTATCCTTGTTTATAATGTTGACATCGATAGCTTCATGTAGTAATAACAAGAAAAAACCTCTTGATTCGTCAGACTACGATAGAGCTGCAAAACATTTAGGACAAAATTTAAACAAATATTTGTTTAACACCCTTAATTATCAAAGTTGGGATGAAGGATTTTTGCTCTATAACATTAAAGGCAAATCAGAAACTAAAGGATATAAATTAAACTTATCAACTAACGAGCTGTCGGCTACTTTGAACCCAATCAAAAGAAAAAGTCAAGATTTCTCTAGAAACAGCAAAGAATTTATTTCTCCAAATGGCAAGCTAGCGGCTTTTATAGATAGTTATAATTTGTGGGTAAGAAATACAGCTAATGATGTAAAAACTCAGCTAACTTTTGATGGAAAAAAAGATTATGGATATGCTACTAATAATGCTGGTTGGGTGCAATCGGATGGCCCGGTTTTAAGGTGGAGTCCAAACTCTGATAAAATTGCCACTTTTAGGCAGGATGCGATGGGAGTTGGCGAAATGTATTTAACCACTACAAACATAGGTCACCCCAAGCTTCAAGCGTGGAAATATGCGTTACCAGGTGACTCTAAAATATTCGAGATAGAAAGGATAATAATTGATTTAAAGTCCAATAATAAAATAATAAAACTGAAGATGAATAATGACTTCCAGCGATCTACAACAACTGATCACATTGCAGGAAGAGGAGGAGAGTTTTTAGACACCCAGTGGAGTCAAGACGGATCAAAACTGGCATTTGTTTCATCGTCAAGAGACCATAAAGAGGCTCATCTGCAAATTGCAGATGCAAAAACAGGGGAGGTGTCATCAATCTTTAAAGAAAATGTAGAGACGTATTATGAATCTGGCGTAAGAAGTGAAAATTGGAAAGTTTTATTTGAGTCAAATGAATTTATATGGTATTCTGAAAAAGACAATTGGGGACATTTATACATTTATGATTTAAAAACGAAAAATTTGAAAAATCAAATTACAAAAGGGAATTGGCTAGTTAGAAGCATGAGACACATTGACCCCTTAACTAGAGAAATATTTTTTACCGCAGGGGGCAAAGAAAAAGGCAACCCTTATCATGTTTATTTTTACAAAGTCAATTTTGATGGCAGTGACCTAATTTGTCTAACACCAGAACTTGGAACACATACGATTAACGCATCTCCAAACTGGAATTATTTTGTAACTACTTATTCAACAACAACATCCCCTCCAGTTTCTATCTTAAAAAACAGAAATGGAAAAAAATTAGCAGAATTAGCTTCTGCAAACATTAAATCGTTAGAAAAAAATGGATGGCAAAAGCCCATTGAGTTTTCAGTCAAAGCAAGAGATAATAAAACAGACTTATTTGGGATAATGTATGTGCCTAGTTATTACAATGAAAATGATAAATACCCTGTTTTGAATTATATTTATCCCGGACCACAATCTGGCAGCGTTGGAAACTATTCTTTTAATGCTGCTAGACGTGATTATCAGGCCTTAGCAGAACTAGGGTTTATTGTAGTTAGTGTAGATGCGATGGGAACTCCAGGAAGATCTAAGTCATTTCATGACGCATATTATGGAAACATGGGGGATAATGGTTTGCCAGATAACATAACTACAATAGAGCAACTATCAAGTCGCTATAATTCAATGGATATTTCAAAAGTAGGTATCTGGGGGCATTCTGGGGGTGGATTTGCATCGACCGCGGCACTTCTTCGTTATCCAGACTTTTATAAAGTTGCAGTTTCTAGTTCTGGAAATCATGACAATAGAAATTATGAAGCAGATTGGGGAGAAAAATGGCACGGATTATTAACCCCACTTGAATTAGATTCTCAAGACGGCAAATCAAAGTATGACGTAACGAAGTCTAATTATGATACACAGGCAAATCAAATGCTGGCGGAAAACTTGCAAGGCAAACTGTTAATTGCCCATGGAATGTTAGATGACAATGTGCCCCCTTCCAATACTATGCTTATGGTGGATGCTCTTATTAAAGCAAATAAAGATTTTGATTTAATATTATTTCCAAATAAAAGACATGGCTATGGGGATATGAATGATTATATGACAAGAAGAAAATGGGATTATTTTGTAAAGAATTTAAAAGGAATAGAGCCACCAAAAAATTATATATTTGGAAAAGATTAATTATGAAAACAAAAAAAGAAATTGTTAAGGACTGGATAACCAGATATACAGGAGTTAAAATAGAATCTTTCGGAGAGTATATACTATTAACAAATTTTCAAAAATATGTCGAAGAGTTTGCTTTATTGAACAAGGTTAAGGTTGATGGTTCTGAAAAAAACATGCCATCATCAACGTACGATAATATCACTATTATAAACTTTGGAATGGGCAGCCCTAACGCCGCTACGGTGATGGATTTGCTTATTGCGATAAAACCTAAAGCAGTTTTATTTTTAGGGAAGTGTGGAGGACTAAAAAAGAGAATTGCTCTTGGAGATTTTGTTTTACCAATTGGGGCTATAAGAGGAGAAGGAACTTCTAACGACTACTTTCCTATAGAAGTTCCTGCAATGCCTTCTTTTTCTTTACAAAGAGCCGTTTCTTCCGCTTTAAAATATCAAAAAATTGATTATTGGACTGGTACAGTTTTCACTACAAACAGAAGAGTTTGGGAGTTTGACACAAAGTTTAAAAACTATCTTAAAAAAGTGAGAGCTTACTCAATTGATATGGAAACCGCAACGCTTTTCACAGTAGGTTTTCATAATAGAATTCCTATAGGGGCTTTATTGTTGGTGACAGATCAACCAATGGTTCCTGAAGGCGTAAAAACAGAAGCCAAAGATGATGTAAATTCAGCGTTGTTTGATAAAAAACATTTAATAATTGGAATTGATTCATTAAAGCAAATAATAAACAACGAAGACACTATTAGGCATTTGAAATTTTGATTTTAAAATAATAAAATTAAAAGCCAGCCCTTTAATTTTTTTTAAACCTAACCAACCTCCTGTGTTATAAATAGTAATAAACCCACGATATAAAAGCATCGTTTTTGAAGATGCATCTCTAATTCCTGACGCGCAGCAGCTTATAATACCATTTCTTTTTTTTAATTTTTTAGACTGTTTGAAAACCCTTGAACAGGAGGGTTGAAAGGTCCTATGATGTGTCCCCGAGACAATTAATTTTCAGATCTAAGATCTAAAATAATGGCACCTGCTAAAACAAGTTTGTTAAAATCTATTTTAGGCGAAAAGCCAAAAGTTGTTTTATAAAATCAAACACAATGAAGTGTTAATAACGATAAGTAAATGATTTTAAAAAGAGATCGCAGGCTTATATAAGATCTAATTTAAGAACCGATTTGTTGTCAAAACTTAAAAGAAAGATTGGTTAGTTTTTAGTTTTGACACTCAACTCTTTATTAGAATATTTGTTTGTTAAGTTGGCGAATTTTATTGAAGCCAAGAGTCCTAAAACAGAAAATAGGACTAAAATTGTGAAAACGTACTGATGACCAACAATACCAGGGTATTTGTCCAACAAATATCCAATAATTGGACTTGCGAAAATATCAGGAGTATATCCAATGACTGAAATTACACCAACAGCTGTGCCTGTCATCAAAAGGGGAATACGACCTTCTTGCATGATAGAGAAATATAAAGCCCGAATAGCATATGTACCTGTAGCAACAATAATTAATGAAAAGAAAAACACAAAATTCATATTTAATTGAACAATTCCAAAGGCAAAGAGTGTAGACCCTATTAGCATAGTAATAAATCCAAGAATAATAAAATAAATATAATTTTTTTTACCTGCTAATAATGCAATTATTACACAAACTAATGGTCTAAGATATAATTGTAATGAACCAATATTTGCAGCTTCTATATTATTGAAAAGCATTACTTCAGAAGCATATAAAGAATAAATATCAGTTACCTTATAGCCTACATATGCAGAAATTATAATAATCATTATTAACCATACGGATTGAATTTTTAAAACCGCCTTAACATGAGACAATGTAGAGAAAGTGTTTTTAGCTTCACTTTTTTGATTTGACTCCATAAAAAAGAGAACTAAGATCCCATTTAAAAAAACCATAAATGATGAAAATAAAATGACATATCTAAAGGCGTCTTTACGTTCAATTAAGCTGGCAGACTCTATATCGTTTGTCAAAAAGAAAGAAAAAATCAACACTCCTAAACTTCCCATCGAGGCGGCTACCAATCCTCTCCCTCCATCTAAAAAACTAAAAGCTTGACCCTGGTTTTTAGCCCCTCCCCAAACACGGGCTGCCTTTATCATAGCACCCCAAAATAAAAATACAGTTGTAAATCCCCAATAACCATATAAAATTTGTAAGATAAAATAAGAAGGATAAACAGCTAAAACCAGCCCTCCTAAAGCTGTAAAAAAAAGGGAACTTGCTATTAAGTTTTTTGGTTGAAACCTGTCTGAAATTACTCCTCCATATACATAAGACAATAATGCTACTGTTCCGTAGACGGAGAACAAGCTTCCTAGCTGTAGATTGTTTAAACTGAAGACTTCTAAGAATGTAGGTCTAAATATTCTGGCTAAAACATATGGTAACAAAAAAATTAATTCGCCAGAAAGGACTAATAAAGTTATACTTAAAAAAGAGCCTTTTTTAAGCTGAGGCTCTTTCATTTTCATAAATTATTGTTTAGGAATAACAAATTCTCTTTTATAGTTTTTTCCACTTTCAATCTCAACTTTTCCAATATACGGAACTGTTTCAGGATAAGAAACAATGAATTTATAGTTACCTGGACTTATATTAATGTACCATTTTCCATAAGGAACAAAAACCCAAGTAGATCCACCCATTATTAGGGTCATCGTTTTATCAGAGACATTAATAGCTTCTATTTTAGAGGACATTAAACTTTCGGATTTCCCAGAAGAAACAAATAACTTGTCGATTTCGTTGATTTTGACTTCATCACCTAATTCTACAGCTGATTTATGAACATACCCTTCTTCGTTGGAAAGGACGTCAATCACATTATAATAGTCATTTATAGTTTTATCAGAAATAATAAACAATTGATTTCCTGGAATTAAAGTTTTTATTACTTCATACTCAGAACCTGGACCTGCCAATAAGTCTATGGTTTTATTTACAACCCCTATGTAAGACTTATAGGTTACTACAAAAGAAGTTAGAAAAAAACCGTTATCAACTACTTTAGTACCTTCAATTAGTTTGTCGTTTTTAAATATTCCTTCAAGAGTGTAAGTTTTAGAATCTTTTTTTTCGATTGAAACGCCCTCTCCTTGTTTCAAATCATCTTTCCAATAACCTTCATATACGTAACCATTAATAGATTGATATTTTCCTAGCCCACTTCTATTGCCATTTTCCCAATAACCCTCAAAAACATCTTGGTTTTCATAGGTCATTATTCCAAAGCCATTAGGATTACCTTTGTCGTTTAAGCATCCCACATATTTGTCGTTTACATAAGCTTTTTCATCACTACATTTCTTAACATCATTTTGAGAAATAACTAAAAATGGAATTAATAAAATAAGCATATTCAATATTTTTTTCATAACAAATATTTTATTTTGATTTATGTTAGTCAACATGTTTTTAAATATAATGTTTATAACCCTATTTATGTGCTCAGCCAACATTTTACTCTATCTGTATTTAAAATTAGTGCTTTCTAATTTAAATTCAATAATAATCCAAATCTTTTCGTTCAACATCTATTTATAACAATTGAGATCAGATTTAAAACATTATATTTTAAATGTTAATTTTCCTAAATTAGTGTTTAACTGAAATCAATTAAAATGAAAAATTTTTTATTACTAATAACTTTAATTTTCGCAACAAGCTTAAGCGCTAAGACCGATCCTAATGACCTTGATGCCCTAAAAGATCTAAAAGGAAAATGGTCAGGAACTCTAGAAAGAACCAACGGCACTTCCGATGATTTTAAATTAGAGTATAAAATAACATCCAATGGAAGTGCTTTGCTTGAAGAAAGCCTTACGGGCGAAGTTGAAATGTTAACTATATTCAATTTTCAAAACAACGAATTATTATTAACGCACTACTGTGCCCTACAAAATAAGCCAGTTTCAGTACTAGAAACAAATAGTAATGGCAAATATACTTTTAAGACAGATTTTGAAAGAAGTGGACTAACCACTAAAAAAGACACATTTGTTACTTCTTGGAAAATTGATTTAATGCCCAGCGATAAAAATAAAATGTATTACGAATATACTGTCAGCGGTCCAGAAGGAGAGGTTTTTACTGCAACTGCAGTGATGACTCGTATATAATTGTAACAAACTCAAACCCTCCACAAGGAGGGTTTGTTATTTAAAAGATTCCGAACTTAATTTGATTTCCAAATTGCAAAATCCCCTGGAAACAATCCAACATCATAAGTAGCGATTTCAGTATTATTAAAATCTACAATTTTTACTTGATTAATGTCATTATAATTAGTGATGCCAAAATAAAAAATGCCATCTATTATTTCAGAGGAATATAATTGAGAAGGATCATAAGACCCTATTTTTGTTTGTTCTAATATGTTTAAATCATTTCCTAATAAAGCAGCTCCACCCTCAAAAGATCTAAAGATGGCACTATTATTATAACTAAGGACATCTCCTCCACAGACTATACCCGCTCCATAATAGCTAATATCTACTTCCTTGTTCACAATATTTAACCTACTAGATCCATAGAACGCATTATAATTTGCATCATAGAAAGTGTTTGCTATATACACATTATTGTCTTGAATAGTGATTGATGTTGGTCCTTTCCCAATTTCAAAAGTTTCCACAATAGAATTAGTGACGGTACTTATTTTTAATAACTTGTTGCCGTCAGAATAATCATTATTCATTTGAATTCCAACCCATAAATTAGTTCCCTCAACTTCAATAGACTCTGGCTTACCTTCAACAGCAATCGACCCTTCGATTAAATAGTTATCAAGGTTTAAAATTTTAACATCTGAAGAATTCCAGTTGGTAAAATATAATTTTTTGTTTATAATTTTCATTTCTCTTGGACTAGAACCATCAGTGTCAATTTCTATCCCTGGGAGCCTCAATCCTTCACTTGTGATATCAAAAGCCTTGATTTTGTGGCTATTATTAATAATAACAAAAAGTTTGTTTTTATAAACCTCGACAGACTGCACGACATCTCCCATTTCCTTGACATGTTTGACTTCTCCAAGTTGATTAATCATAGAGATTGAACCGTTGCTTGCTCCATAGTTTCCTTCACACGCTACAAAAACCCATTGGTTTACGACTGGTTCAATAACAATATCGTTTTTGTCAGGTTCACAACCAATAAATAAAAATGAAATAAGTAACCATTTTAAGTTTTTCATAAAAACAATTTTGAATTTAAAAAAGATCAAAAATATATTGTAATCTTTACATAAAAAAATTTTTTTAAAACAAAATAAAAACTTTTTATTTAACATTATATTAGTGATATTTAATTGTTAAATTATTAAGGTCAAATTGAAATCATTTATAAAGGAAGACTTTAAAAAGTATTTAGATTTTTTTAAAGAAAACGGAGGAACAGGCGAAATGTTTAGATTCAAGTTTCTTGACTATAGTGAAGGGTTTTTAAAATTAGAAGCAGAATTTACAACCGAAACACTTAATCCAAACAAAAGTGTTCAAGGTGGTCAAATGAATTCAATGCTAGATGATGTTACTAGCTTACTTTTAGTATATGAATCTAAGGGAGCTATATACCCTAGCTCTACTAACCTGCATAGCCACCATCATAGGCCTTTATTTAAAGGAAAAGTTATTGCAACTGCTAAGGTCGTACAAAAAGGGAAAAACATAGCGACTTTGAAGGGTGAACTGTTTAGTTTAGAGGGTAAGCTAGCAACTACTTTAATGCATACAGCTGTTTTAATTAAAGCTTAAAAGAGCTTTTAAGTAGATTTATTAAAAATCCTTGGTTTTCTAGGTATAAAAAAAATATTGCTTTATTTTTTTCTTTTAAGCTGCAACAGCAGGAAAAAATGATTAGAAGAGCTTTTAATGGATCAAATAGTTGAGAATTTTCTTAAAATTCTTATTGGAAATAATAAAATAATGACTTTTGTAAAAAAAATAATTAGATCTAACTTTAGTAAAAAAACACACAAGTGTTAAAGGCTGTTTTGTTTGATATGGATGGGGTGATCGTTGATAGCGAGCCACTTCATAAAAAAGCATATTATAAAATGTTTAAGGACGTTAATATTGTTGTCCCTAGTGAGATTTTCGAATCATTTACAGGTCAGTCTACATTAAAAATTTGCCAAATACTTTGTAAAAAATTTAATTTAAGACAAGATCCGAAAGAATTAGTAGCTCTAAAGAGAAAACATTTTAAACATATTTTTGAAAATGATACTGATTTTCAGCTAATTGATGGAGTTTTAGATTTAATCATTGACTATAACACAAATGGTTTAAAGCTAGTACTGGCATCTTCTGCCTCAATGATGACCATTAATAAGGTTTTTAACAGATTCAACTTAGATCAATATTTCATTGCTAAACTCAGTGGAGCTGATTTAAAAGCATCTAAACCTCATCCTGAAATTTTCATAAAAGCCGCTAAAGCTTCAAAATTCAAAAAAGAAGAGTGCCTTGTAATAGAAGACTCTACAAATGGAATTGAAGCTGCTATCGCTGCAGGAATATATTGTGTAGGCTTTGATAGCTTTCATTCTAAAAATCAAGACTACACTAAGGCTGATTTAGTGATAAAAAAATTAAATCAAATTTCTTTTAAAAAAATAAAAAGACTGCTTTAAATTTCTGTAAAAGAATAATTAATACATTTATAAATTCAAAAATTGAACATGATAAATATCTGCTATTTTAAAAAATATTCTGTTTTATTAATCTTTTTTTTATCTAACTCTGTAGTTTGGTCACAAGACTCTCCTAATATAATACTCTTAATAGGAGATGGAATGGGGCTTACCCAGATAAGTGCTGGAATGTATTCTAATGGGAACAGCACTGCTTTAGAAGGGTTTGAATATATAGGATTGGCTAAAACCTCTTCTTCTAATAACCTTGTCACCGATTCAGCTGCTAGTGGAACCGCGATGGCAACAGGAGTAAAAACTCTTAATGGAGTGCTTGGAATTAGTTCTAAAAATGTTAACCAAAAATCAATTTTAGAAATATGTCAAGATCAAGGCTATAAAACAGCTTTAATAGGGACTTCAAGTGTTGTTCATGCCACACCAGCCTCTTTTTATGCAAAAGAAGACTCAAGATATAATTACGAAAATATTGCCTTACAGTTAAGTAAACACAGTGTTGATATATTTGTTGGAGGAGGTAGTAAGCATTTTATATCAAGAAAAG
>Ga0209482_1000419_pt1 | contig 36548 bp, 32 predicted proteins | sample CoawatmetaG10DNA_FD_187512 | JGI IMG/M metagenome (GOLD analysis project Ga0209482, IMG submission 187512) | Marine microbial communities from the West Antarctic Peninsula - Coastal water metaG104-DNA (SPAdes) (version 2) | ecosystem: Environmental > Aquatic > Marine > Coastal ...
TTTGGGAAACAAAAGGAAAAAAGTTTAACCCAAATACACAAAATAAAACCATAACAGAAATGATATTTGTTCCTTCTTCTTTAGAGGATGGAGCCTATTTATTAAACCTGCAAATTCCTGCATTTGTTTCAGATGCAGCGCCTAGCAGACCAATAATTTACAAGATAAATGAATTATAAAGATACAGCCAATTTTGCGTTAGAATTAGACGCAGAAGATGAATTAAGAAGCTATAGAAATGAGTTTCATATTCCCTTACAAAAAAATGGAGAGCCGCATGTTTATATGTGTGGAAATTCCTTAGGGTTACAGCCTAAAAGAACCAAACAATTTTTAAATCAAGAGTTAGAGGATTGGGCTACTTTTGGAGTGGAGGGGCATTTTCATGCCAAAAATCCTTGGCTTCCTTATCATGAGTTTTTAGCTGAAAGTTATGCTAAAATAGTTGGAGCAAAAAGCAATGAAGTGGTTGCTATGAATACCCTTACGGTAAACTTACATTTAATGATGGTTTCTTTTTATCGACCAAGCCAAAAAAGACACAAAATTATTATTGAAGGAGATGCATTTCCTTCTGATATTTATGCTGTTGAATCGCAAATAAAACATCATGGATTTTCACCAGAAAGTTCTTTAATAAAGCTAAGGCCAACAGATGGAGAGTCTGCAATCAGAACGGAAGATATTGCAGCAATAATTGAAGCAGAAGGTGATGAAATAGCTTTGATTATGTTGGGTGGTGTAAACTACTATACAGGTCAGGTTTTTGACTTTGAAATTATTACAAGGTTAGCGCATACTAAAGGAATTACTGTTGGTTTTGACCTAGCGCATGCAGCAGGAAATATAAAATTACAACTTCATAAATGGGGAGTTGATTTTGCAGTTTGGTGTTCTTATAAGTACTTAAATTCTGGACCTGGTTCAGTTGCTGGTGCCTTTGTACATGAAAAACATCATAATACAAATTTACCAAGATTTGCAGGTTGGTGGGGGCACAATAAAGAAGAGCGTTTTAAAATGCCAGATAAATTTAATCCTATTACAGGTGCTGAAGGTTGGCAATTAAGCAATCCTCCTATTTTATCTTTAGCGGCAATTCGTGCTTCCCTTTCTATTTTTGATGAGGTGGGAATGGATAAGTTGGTTTCAAAATCTAAAAAACTAACAGATTATTTAGTGTTTTTATTAAACTCAATTGAAACAGACCGAATAGAAATTATTACTCCAAAAGAAAGAGGTTGTCAGCTTTCTATACGAGTGAAAAATGGGAATAAAGCATTGTTTGAGGCCATAACCGTAAAAGGGGTAATTGCTGACTGGCGCGAACCGGATGTAATCCGTGTTGCACCAATACCTCTATATAATAGCTTTCAGGATGTATTTAATTTTTATTCCATACTAAAAGAAGAGCTATAATGAAGAAAAATATTACAATTGTTGGTGCAGGTTTAGCAGGATCTTTGTGTGCTTTGTACTTGACTAAGAGAGGGCATAAGGTTGCTATTTTTGAAAGAAGAAATGACTTGCGATCAGAGATTATTACAGCAGGAAAGTCTATCAATTTAGCACTTTCAACAAGGGGTTTGACTGCATTAAAAAAAGTTGGTGTTGATACTGAGGTAATGAAAATTGCTATACCTATGGATAAACGAATAATGCATGATGATAAAGGTATTTTAACAGAGCAACTCTACGGAAATGATGGGCAGGCAATTTATTCTGTTTCAAGAGCACAATTAAATGTACTAATGATGAAATTGGCTGCAAAAAATGGAGCTGACCTTTACTTTAATGAGAAATGTGTAGATGCTAATCTTGAACAGGCAAGTGTGATTTTTGAAAATACAAATACAAATCAAAAGCAAACTGTCACATCTGATTTGATAATTGGAGCGGATGGAGCTTTTTCAGCTGTTAGGAAGCAAATGGTAGAGCAATATGATCATGAGTTTAATTATAATAAAATCGAACATGACTATAAAGAATTACATATTCCTGCAGGTAAAAACGGAACTTTTTTATTAGATAAGAATGCATTGCATATATGGCCAAGAGGAGAGTTTATGCTTATTGCATTAGCCAACTTGGATGGCAGTTTTACTTGTACATTATTTGCTCCGAAAAATGGAGAGAAATCTTTTGAAGGTTTAAACTCTAAGGTAGAAGTAGAAAATTATTTCAGCACTATTTTCCCTGATTTTTTAAATTTAGTTCCTGATTTATATGATCAGTGGATTGCTAATCCTACTTCTGGTTTAGGTATTATAAAAACTTACCCTTGGCATATAAATGATACTACCGTATTAATTGGGGATGCTGCTCATGCAACTGTACCGTTTTACGGACAAGGTATGAATGCAAGTCTTGAGGATTGCAGAATGTTAGATAAGTTATTAGATAAGCATGGAGATGATTTAAAGTCGTGCTTTGAAGAATACTCTGTAACTAGAAAACCTAACGGTGATGGATTGCAGGATTTGTCTATGCAGAATTTTATAGTAATGCGTGATAATACAGCTGACCCTAAATTTTTACTGCAGAAAGAAATTGAAAAGAAATTTTCTAATTTATATCCTGATAAATGGATCCCACTTTATTCTATGGTTAGTTTTACTAATATCCCTTATGCTGATGCTTGGGAAATTGGCATGAAACAAGAAAAAATGATGGAAGAAATCATGAACACTCCTAATATTGAAAAAGAGTGGAAAAGTGACGAAATAATGCAAAAAATGTGCAGTTTGGTGTAGAATTTGGTATTTTTAAGTAAAAGTGAGTAATTTTGGTAGGTTGTTATATGTGATAATTAAAAATAGTAAATTCTGAAATTGATGAAAAATTAATAAAAACAACTAAAAATGCAATAAAATGAAGAAAAACAGCTTAATAGTATTAATTATTGCGATTTTATGCTCTTGTCAAAAAAAAGAGATTAAAACTATTATCCTCTCCAAAGCATCTTCAAATTATGTAGAATGGATAGAAGATGACAACACGATTATCCTAGATGCTTATACTATTAAAAACACGGATTCTATTTTGGCATTAGCGGATGGGATTATCCTTACCGGAGGGGAGGATATAAATCCCTTACAATATAATGACACTATAAATTTGGCAGTGTGTGGTGATATCAATTACCAAAGAGATACGCTTGAAAGAAAACTATTTGATTTTGCGCTTGCATATAAAATCCCATTAATTGGAGTGTGTAGAGGTATGCAAATGATGAATGTTGCAAGTGGAGGAACACTTTATGGCGATATCCCATCAGAAATTGGCACAACAGTTATCCACCGCAACAATGGAGAAGTGATGCATGAAATTGCAATTGTTGATACTTGTTCATTAATTTTTCCTATCCGTACAGATACCTTTATGGTAAACTCTTGGCATCATCAAGGACTTAATGATCTTTCTAAAAACTTAAGAGTTATTGCTCGCTCATTTGATGGATTGCCTGAGGCAGTGGTAATGGAAAAATCAGCTCATCCTTTTATGATTGCTGTTCAATTTCATCCTGAGCGTTTAGGAAAAGAAAATCCAATTCATCAAAAAATGAGAGATAGTTTCTATAAAGCAATGGGTGAATAAGATATTTATTTTAATAAATAAATTTTAAACGTTTTTTAAAAGCAATCCAGTTACATTTGCAACCTTAATTTCTCTACATGTTTCAGGATATTTTATTTACTTTTTTAATTAGCTTTTCTCCTTTTGGTGAAGCGAGAGCTGGAATACCATATGGCGAGCTAGTTGGCTTACCTATTCTTTTGGTATTTGTAATTGGCTTAACTGCAAATTTATTAGTATTCCCTGTTTTTTATAAAGCAATCGAACTAGCAAATAAACATCTTTGGAAAAATCCATTATATAAAAGAACGGCAGTTTATTTAGCCTCAAGAGCAAGAACAAAAACTAGAATTATAATAAAAAAGTACGGGGTTTGGGGCTTGATGGTTTTTGTTATGATTCCATTGCCTGTTACTGGGGCTTATATTGGGACGATTGCGGCTTATATTTTTGGAATTAGCTATCGGAGATCGTTAATTGCGATTAGTAGCGGCATAACTATTTCATCTATTATGGTGGCTCTATTCATGTACTTAATATAAGTTTCTTTTATAGGCTGCTAAAAACTAGTAAAAGCAACTAAAATTCTATATTTGCTCTATATATGAATGGAAAGAAAACAGTACTTATTATTTTGGATGGTTGGGGACATGGCGATAAAACCAAATCGGATGCCGTATATCATGCAAGTACTCCTTTTGTTGATTCTTTGTATAAAAATTATCCTAATTGTGAGTTAAAGACTTTTGGTGAGCATGTTGGATTGCCCAAAGGACAAATGGGGAATTCGGAAGTAGGGCATTTAAACATTGGTGCTGGTAGAATTGTGTATCAGGATTTGGCAAAAATAAATATTGCTTGTGAGGATAATTCCATTGCTGAAATGGAAAATTTAAAAACCTCTTTTGCTTATGCAAAGCAGAATAATAAAGCACTTCATTTATTTGGTTTAGTTTCTGATGGGGGAATTCATTCTCATCAAAATCATTTATACAAATTGTGTGAGCTAGCTAATAAAGCAGGAATTGAAAAAGTATTTGTTCATGCTTTTACTGATGGTAGAGATTGCGACCCAAAAAGTGGAAAAGGATTTATTAAGCAGTTGGAACAAAATTTATTTGGAGCTAAGATAGCTTCAATTTGTGGTAGGTATTACGCAATGGATAGAGATAAAAGATGGGAAAGAGTAAAATTAGCTTACGATTTACTTACAAAGGGAGTAGGAGAATCTTCTCAAAATCTTACTGAAAGCATCCAAAATTCTTACAATAATGGAATTACAGATGAATTTATAAAGCCAATTATTAGTGTAGACGAAAACAAAAGTCCGATAGCGACAATACATGAAGATGATGCTGTGATTTGTTTTAATTTCAGAACAGATAGATGTAGGGAAATTACAACAGTACTTACCCAAACTAATATGCCAGATTTTGGAATGAACACCCTAAATCTTAATTATACTACCATGACAAATTACGATTCTTCTTACCAAAAGGTGAATGTAATTTACAATAAATCTAATATCAAAAATACTTTGGGTGAGGTTTTAGAGCAAAACAATAAATCTCAAATTAGGATTGCTGAAACAGAAAAACATCCTCATGTTACTTTTTTCTTTTCAGGAGGTAGAGAAAAAGAATTTAAAGGGGAAATAAGATTAATAGTCAATTCCCCAAAAGTGGCTACTTATGATTTGAAACCCCAAATGAGCGCCCCTGAAGTTACAGCAACTATTGTTGCCGAATTAGAAAAAGGTAAAACTGATTTTGTGTGTTTGAACTTTGCAAACCCGGATATGGTAGGGCATACTGGCGATTATAATGCTATTGTAAAAGCAGTAGAGACAGTAGATAATTGCACTAAGCAAGTTGTTGAAGCAGGATTGAAAAATGATTATGCTTTTATCATTATTGCCGATCATGGAAATGCAGATTTTGCAATAAATGAAAATGGAACTCCTAATACAGCACACAGTACTAATATGGTACCTTGCTTTGTTATCAACTCAGGATTTAACAATATACAAAACGGAAAGCTAGGAGATATCGCGCCTACAATACTTAAAATAATGGAAATCGAAACTCCAATAGATATGACTGGAGTAATCTTAATAAAATAAAAAAATGGAACACATAAACAATTACATAAACGAAAACAAAGACCGATTCATCAATGAATTAATTGAGCTTTTAAAAATACCATCTATCTCAGCCGATCCTGCTTATAAAGCGGATGTGCTAAACTGTGCTGATGCGGTAGCAAAAGCAATGAAAGATGCAGGAGCAGATAATGTTGAAATCTGTGAGACAGTAGGTTATCCTATCGTTTATGGAGAAAAAATTATTGATTCAAATTTACCAACAGTTTTGGTGTATGGTCATTATGATGTACAACCTGCTGACCCTTTAGAATTATGGACTAGCGGTCCATTCGATCCGGTCGTTAAAAAGACGGATACTCATCCTGAAGGAGCTATTTTTGCAAGAGGTGCTTGTGATGATAAGGGACAATTTTACATGCATGTAAAGGCGTTTGAACTGATGATGAATACCGATACTTTGCCTTGTAATGTGAAGTTTATGATTGAAGGAGAGGAAGAGGTAGGGTCTGATAATTTGGGACTTTTTGTAAAAGAAAATAAGGAAAAATTAAAATGTAATGCTATCTTAATTTCTGACACTGGAATTATTGCAAACGATACACCATCAATCACTACAGGGCTAAAAGGATTAAGCTATGTTGAGGTGGAAGTAACAGGACCAAATAGAGATTTACATTCAGGATTATATGGTGGTGCAGTAGCTAATCCTATAAATATTCTATGTGAAATGATTGCAAAAATGAAGGATGAAAATAATCATATTGCTATTCCAAAATTTTATGATAATGTAGTAGAACTTTCAGCAGAGGAAAGAGCTGATATTGCTAGAGCTCCTTTCTCTTTGGATAAATACAAATCAGCTTTAGATTTATCTGATATTCATGGGGAAAAAGGATATACTACTATGGAAAGAACTGGAATTCGTCCAACGTTAGATGTAAATGGAATTTGGGGTGGATATACTGGTGAAGGAGCAAAAACTGTTATTGCTTCAAAAGCCTATGCTAAAATTTCTATGCGATTAGTTCCTAATCAATCGGATGAAGAGATTACTACTTTATTCTCTGATTATTTTCAAAGTATCGCTCCAAAAAGTGTGAGTGTAAAGGTTACCCCTCATCATGGTGGAGAGCCTTATGTTTCTCCTACAGATATTCCTGCTTATTTGGCAGCAAGTAAGGCTATGGAAACTACTTATGGCAAAAAACCTGTGCCCGTTAAAAGCGGAGGATCTATTCCTATTGTAGCTTTGTTTGAAGCTGAATTAGGAGTTAAATCTATATTACTTGGTTTTGGTTTGGACTCGGATGCAATTCATTCGCCTAACGAGCACTATGGTATTTTCAACTATTTAAAAGGAATAGAAACTATTCCGCATTTCTTTGCAAATTACGCTCATTCACATTAAATTTGTAATAACTAATGAAGTATATTAATCTAATAGGTATAGGTTTATTTTTAACCCTTAGTTGCAATAGTCAACAACAAGAAACTAAAACTGTGGAAAAACAACATCAATATACCAATGCATTAGTAAATGAAACAAGCCCTTATTTATTACAACATGCGCATAATCCTGTGGATTGGTATCCTTGGAATGAAGCAACCTTGGATAAAGCAAAGGCAGAGGGTAAACTATTATTGATAAGTATTGGCTATTCTGCTTGCCATTGGTGTCATGTTATGGAGCATGAAAGTTTTGAAGATCCTGAGGTGGCAAAAATTATGAATGATAATTTTATTTGTATTAAAGTGGATAGAGAAGAACGCCCTGATGTAGACCAAGTGTATATGACGGCTGTACAGCTAATGAATCAAAGAGGAGGCTGGCCACTGAACTGTGTAGCATTACCTAACGGAAAACCTTTTTGGGGCGGTACTTATTTTAGAAAAGAAGATTGGAAAAAACAAATTTTGGGCTTAGCAAATACGTATAAAACTGAACCAAATAGAGTGATAGAATTTGCAGATAGACTTGCTTTAGGGATTCAGCAAGTTGAAAATATAAGCTTAAATACGGAAGAAGTTAATTTCACTTGGAAAGACTTGAATAATATGGTTAGCCCTTGGGCGGAACGTTTTGATAATTCAGAGGGAGGGAGTAATGGAGCTCCAAAATTCCCTATGCCAAATGCTTATAATTTTTTACTAAAATACGGACACTTAGCTAACAATAAACAAGTACTTGATCATGTTGAACTGACATTGGACAAGATGGCTTTTGGAGGTATTTATGATCAAATGGGAGGCGGATTTTCTAGATACTCGGTAGATAAATCATGGAAAGCCCCTCACTTTGAAAAGATGCTTTATGATAATGGGCAGCTAGTTAGTTTGTATGCTGATGCTTATATTAAATTTAAAAAACCACTATACAAGGAAGTAGTTTTTGAAAGTTTAGAATTTATAGAAAGAGAATTGACAGCTGAAAATGGAGCTTTTTATTCGGCTCTTGATGCTGATAGTGAAGGAGAGGAAGGTAAGTTTTATGTCTGGAATGAAACAGAATTAAAATTATTTATCCGTGAGGATTTTGATATTTTTAAGGATTATTATAATGTAAATAGTAAAGGACTTTGGGAACATGGGAATTATATTTTGCTTAGAAAGAAGACTAAGAATGAAATTGCCAAAAAATATAAAATTTCAATTTCAGCATTAGAAAGAAAGATTGTTACTTGGAAGGAGATTTTGATGAGAGAGAGAGATAAAAGAATTCGCCCAGGATTAGATGATAAATCCTTAACTTCTTGGAATGGCTTGATGTTAAAAGGATATGTAGATGCTTATATGACTTTTGGCGAAAAAAAGCATTTGGAGGTGGCTTTAAAAAATGCCAATTTTATTGCAGATACTCAAATGCAAGCAGATGGTAAATTATGGCATTCTTATAAAGATGGTCGATCCACTATAAATGCGTATTTGGAGGATTATGCAATTGTGAGTTCTGCATTTATTAGTTTGTATGAAGCTACTTTTGATGAGATTTGGCTCATTAGAGCAGAGCAATTAGTAAACTATTCCCTAGAATATTTTTATGATAAAAATTCTGGGATGTTTTATTTCACTTCCAATTTAGATCCTGAATTGGTAGCTAGAAAAATGGAGATTAATGATAATGTAATTCCTGCATCTAATTCAGTAATGGCAAATGTATTGTACGATTTGGGGACGCTTTTAGATAAAGGGGAATACAAGCTAAAAGCCATTATTATGGCAAATAATGTAAAACCAGATATGGAAAAATACGCTTCTGGTTATGCTAACTATGCCAGCTTAATGCTGAAAGAAATTGTGCCTTATTATGAAGTAGCAATAGTGGGGAAAGATGCTCATAAAAAAGCATTAGAATTCAATGAAGAATATCATCCTAATAAATTAGTATTAGGAAGTATTAAGGAAAGTAATATGGAGCTTCTACAAGAGAAATATGTTCAGGGCAGGACTATAATTTATGTATGTGAAAATAAGGCTTGCCAATTGCCAACAACCAGTATTATTGAAGCATTAAAACTAGTAAAATAATGAAGTACTTATTTGAAGAAAATCAGAAATTTACACAATGGTGGTTATGGGTTATTTTATTTTCATTCCCTATTATTTCGTTTGGTCCTTTTGACGAAAATGCAATTAATATTAATTATGTGCTAATCGGTTTTTTCATTCCTTTTTTGTTTTACTTATTTGAGCTAAGGTTAAAGGTAAGTGCTGAAGGCTTACACTTTCAGTTTTTTCCTTTCCATTTTAAATCTCATATTATTAAGTTAGAAGATATTGAAAAATTTAAAGCTTTGGAATACTCCCCTTTAAAAGAATATGGTGGTTGGGGAATTAAATACGGATTCAAAGGCAAAGCCTATAATGTAAGCGGAAATAAAGGAGTAAAGATTTTTCTGAATAATGGAACAAATATTATGTTCGGAAGCCAAAAACACAGTGAATTTGCAAAGGCTTTGAAAATGGCTAAGCAGCAATAATCAAAAAGTAATTCTTCTTTCCTTTCTGTGCAAGTATGTACTTTCCGTTTAATAAGTCGTTTTCTGTAAGTTGAATATCTTCAGTAATTTTTTCCTTATTAATACTTACGGCATTTGATTTTATCATTCTTCTTGCCTCTCCTTTACTGGCGAAAATCTGAGTCTTTTCAGCAACTATATCCAAAATATCTAAGGCTAAATCAGTTTTGCTTATTTCAAACTGAGGAACGCCTTCAAATACAGAAAGGAAAATTTCTTCATCTAAACTTTTCAAATCATCAGCAGTTGATTTTCCGAATAAAATATTGGATGCTTTAACTGCCATATCCAAATCCTCAGTAGAATGAACTCTTATTGTTACTTCATTTGCAATTGCGTTTTGTAAAACTCTTAAATGAGGTGCCTGTTCATGATCAGTAGTCAGTTGCTTTATTTCTTCTTGACTTTTTAAAGTAAAAATCTTAATGTAATTTTTGGCATCATCATCTGATGAGTTAAGCCAAAATTGGTAAAACTTGTAAGGGGAAGTTTTCGTTTTATCTAGCCAAATATTTCCAGATTCAGTTTTCCCAAACTTTCCTCCATCTGCTTTTTTAATCAGCGGAGTAGTTACAGCAAATGCTTTGCCTTCTCCTTTTCTTCTTATAAGCTCTGTTCCTGTTACTATATTTCCCCACTGGTCCGACCCTCCTAATTGAACTTTACAATTTTTGTTTTTCCAAAGCCAGTAAAAGTCATACCCTTGTACCAATTGATAGGAAAACTCAGTGAAACTCATCCCGCTTTCTAGCCTACTTTTTACGGAATCCTTAGCCATCATATAGTTAACAGGAATGTGTTTCCCTACATCACGAATAAATTCTAAAAAATTAAATTCTTTAAACCAATCGCAATTATTAACTACTTCAGCTGAGTTTGCACCACAATCAAAATTCAAAAATTGTTCTAATTGTATTTGTACGCAAGCCAAATTATGGTTTAGTGTTTTTTCATCTAGCAGATTACGTTCTTTACTTTTTCCTGATGGGTCGCCAACCATACCGGTAGCGCCACCAACTAAGGCAAACGGCTTGTGGCCGCATCTTTGTAAATGTACCAAAATCATAATTTGAACTAAACTCCCAATGTGTAAAGAATCAGCTGTAGGGTCAAAACCAATATAGGCTGAAGTCATTTCTTTCTCAAATTGCTCCTGTGTCCCGGGCATGATATCGTGTATCATTCCTCTCCATTTTAATTCCTCTACAAAGTTCATCTTAAATAATTTTCCTCAAAAATAGTTAAATTATTAAATCTAAGGTTCTAATTTATATTCTAATAACTAAGTAAAACGTGGCTTAAAACTAGCACCCAACAACTAATAACTAGCAACTAAAATGTATCTTTGCTTTATGATATTTGTTACTGGAGGTACTGGGCTTGTTGGCTCACATGTTTTATTGAAACTAGCTAAAAAAGGAGAGAATTTTAAAGCCTTAAAAAGAGCAAGCTCTTCTTTGGGTATTTGCAAAAGCGTGTTTTCTTTTTATAATGCGGATGCTTTGTTTGATAAGATAAATTGGGTTGAAGGTGATGTAAATGATATCCCCTCTTTAACTGAAGGCATGCAAGGTTGTGAGAAGCTTATTCATTGTGCTGCTATCGTTTCTTTTTATGCCAGTGATGCTGATTTACTTAGAAGAGTGAATATTGAAGGTACAGCTAATGTTATGAATGTTGCTTTAGCAAGTGATGTTAAAAAAGTAGGTTATGTTAGTTCAATTGCTACTTTAGGACGCAATTCTACTTTAGGTATGGTGGATGAAGAATGTCAATTTAAGATTACTAAATTTGATAGTAATTACGCCTTAAGTAAATACTATGCCGAACAAGAAGTATGGCGTGCAAGTAATGAAGGCCTAGATGTTGTTATTGTTAATCCATCAGTAATATTAGGTCCTGGCGAATGGACAAAAGGAAGTTCGCAAATTTTTCAGAAGATACATAAAGGGCTAAAATTTTATACTCAAGGTAGCACTGGTTATGTTGATGTGAATGATGTTGCTGAATCAGTATTGCAATTATTGTTTTCAGAAATTAAAAATGAGCGGTTTATTGTAAATGGGGCAAACCTAAAATATCGCGATTGTTTTGATAGGGTAGCAGTGGCTCTAAACAAACCTAAAGCAACTATTAAAGTAACTCCATTGTTAAAAGATATTGCTTGGCGTGTAGAAGCTGTTCGCACCTTTTTTACTACTCAAAAACCATTATTAACTAGAGAAACCGCTAATAGTGCAATGACAAGTAGCTCTTTTAGTACTTCAAAAATTGAAAAAATGATTAATTTTAAGTTTACTGATATTGATGCGACTATCAAAAAATATGCTGCTTGGTTTATTGCTGATCTAAAATAGTTCTATCCTTTGTTAACTGTTCTAAAACGCGAGTATAAATTTTTTCTAATTGCTCAGGATGCTGTGCATAATAATCAATTGTTTTGTCAAAATCATATGCTGTTATTTGATGTGTTTCATAGATAGCGCTGTAATTATGTGCAAGTTCATTTTTTGCATTTTCCATTCCTTTAGTTTTAAGTAGCTCAAACTTTGCTTCTGCCAAGTGAATATCTTTTAATAGGTCTATAAAACTATTTTCGGATAAAATATCCTGTGGAATTTTCGTTTTTGGAGCCCCACAGCTTAGTAAAATTAGACACAATATAAAGGATATGATTTTCATATTACAAACATAGCTTTTAAGCAAGTAAAAGATGTATATTTGCTCAATTATTAATCAAACAAAATATTTAAGATGAAAAAGTTAATGTATTTATTAGTTGCAGGATCACTTTCTGTATTTGCAGCTTGTGGTGGTGCGTCAACTACTGAAGGAGCAGCTACTGATGTTGCTGTTGAAGAAGTGGCTGAAGCTGTTGGATGCCAAGTTGAAGGTGGTACTTGTTTAGCAGATCATTCTTGTTGTGCGCCTAAAGCTGCTGCTTGTTGTTGTGGTGACGCTACTTGTGATGGTTCTTGTCATGGTGATGCTGCTGCTGCTGCTGAAGCTCATGGTGATCATGCTCACGATCATGAAAAAGAAGCTGCTGCTTGTTGTTGTGGTGATGCTACTTGTGATGGTTCTTGTCATGGTGATGCTGCTGCTGCTGAAGAAGCTCATGGAGATCATGAAGGACACGATCACGAATAAGAATTCTTATTCTGAGAAATTAAAAAAAGGCATCCATTTGGGTGCCTTTTTTAGTTTTTATCTATCAAAAGTAAGTCGCATACCTCTTTGTGTTTCGTCAAAATTTCCATATTTATAAGCAATATGTCCGTTCACAAAAGTGTGTGTAATTTGTGCATTAAAGGTTTCTCCTTCAAATGGAGACCAACCGCATTTATAAAGAATATTATCTTTATTTACTTCCCAAGGGTTATCCAAATTAACCATTACTAGGTCAGCAAAATAGCCTTCACGAATAAAGCCTCTGTTTTCTACTTTAAAACAAACCGCAGGATTATGGCACATCTTTTCTACTACTTTTTCTATACTTATTTTTTTTTGTTTAACAAAAGCCAGCATAGCGGGTAAAGCATGTTGTACAAGCGGTCCTCCTGATGGAGCATTGAAATAAGTATTTGATTTTTCCTCCAAAGTATGAGGAGCATGATCAGTTGCAATTACATCTAACTTATCATCTAGTAAAGCTTGGAATAAAGCATCTTTGTCACTTGTTTTCTTAACTGCAGGATTCCATTTTATAAGAGTTCCTTTTTCAGCATACTTACTTTCATCAAACCAAAGATGATGGATGCAAACCTCAGCAGTTATTAGTTTCTGGGCTAAAGGCAAAGTATTGTCAAAAAGTGAAATTTCCTTTTCAGTTGAAAGGTGAAAAACATGAAGCCTTGTATTGTATTTTTTTGCCAATTCTACCGCCATTGATGAGGATTTGTAACAAGCCTCAGCACTTCTTATGTTTGGGTGTTCACTAATGGGAACTTCTTCTCCAAATTCCTTTTTTGCTTGTATTGTATTTTCTTGTATAGTCTGCTCATCCTCACAATGTACAGCAATTAACATTGGTGACTTGGCAAAGATTTCTTCCAAAACAGTTCTGTTATCCACCAACATACTTCCTGTTGAAGAGCCCATAAATATTTTTATTGCTCCTACTTTTTTAGGGTCAGTTTTAAGTACTTCCTCTAAGTTGTCATTACTTGCTCCCATAAAAAAGCTGTAGTTGGCCATTGAAGTTTGGGATGCGATTACATATTTATCTTCTAACAATTCTTGCGTTAGTGCTTGAGGATTGGTATTTGGCATTTCCATAAAGCTAGTAATACCTCCAGCAACAGCAGCTTTGCTTTCGGTATAAATATTAGCCTTGTGCGTTAAGCCTGGTTCACGGAAATGAACTTGATCGTCTATGACACCAGGTAAAAGGTGCAAGCCTTTAGCATCTATAATATAATCAGCCTTAATTGTTATTTCACTAGAAATTTCTTTGATTAATTGATTTTCAATCAATACATCTGCTTGATAAACTTGTCCTTCATTTACCAGTTTTGCATTTTTAATAAGTGTGAGCATTATTTATCTTTTCCAGTTTCTAAAGAAACTTTTTATTTTCATTTGAATTACTCCAATTACAGCCTCAAAGAATATACCTTCACTCATCTTTGAATTTCCTTCTGTTCGATCTGTAAAAATAACAGGTATTTCCACAACATTGAATCCGTATTTCCAAGCTTTGAATTTCATTTCAATTTGGAAAGCATAGCCAATAAACTGAATTTTGTCAAAATTTATAGTTTCTAAAACCAATCTTTTGTAGCATTTAAATCCAGCAGTAGAATCATGAATAGGCATTCCAGTAATCAATTTCACATATTTTGATGCGAAAAAGGACATGAGTAAACGAGACATTGGCCAGTTTACAATATTAACTCCTTTTACATATCGGGAGCCAATAGCTAATTCTCCTCCATCATGTAAGTTCGCGTTATAGAGTCTAATTAAATCATCAGGATTGTGTGAAAAATCAGCATCCATTTCAAAAATAAATTGATAGTCTCTTTGAAGTGCCCATTTGAAACCGTGAATGTAAGCAGTTCCTAGTCCTAATTTTCCTGCGCGTTCTTCAATATGTAATTGATTTGGAAATTGAGATTGTAATTTTTTTACAATAGCGGCTGTTCCGTCAGGAGATCCATCATCAACAATAAGGATGTGAAATAATTTTTCTAAAGAAAATACTTTGCTAATTATCTTTTCAATATTCTCCTTCTCGTTAAAGGTTGGAATTATGATTAAACTATCTGCCATTTTTGGAATTTAAAAGTGTAAAAATACAAAACAAATTTAGAAATAATTTATTGTGCTGATATTTTGATTTCATTAACTACTGATGGGTCTAAAAGAGTGCTAATATCTCCTAAATCATCACTTTCCCCTGCTGCAATTTTTCTCAATATTCGTCTCATTATTTTTCCTGAACGTGTTTTTGGTAGCCCACTAACAAACTGTATTTTATCTGCTTTAGCAATAGCTCCAACATTCTTTTGTACTAATGCATTTATTTCTTTTCGCAAGGCTTGCTCATTATTTGGTTTACTGTGGCAAATAACAAAAGCGTAAACTCCATTCCCTTTTATTGGATGTGCATAGCCAACAATAGCTGTTTCGCACACATTATAGTGTTCATCCATTGCACTTTCAATTTCAGCTGTCCCTAGGTTGTGTCCTGATACAATAATAACATCATCTACTCTTCCTGTTATTCGATACATCCCATTTTCGTCACGCAAGGCACCATCTCCTGTAAAGTATTTATTTTCAAAATTGGAAAAATAAGTAGCCTTAAACCTTTTATGATTACCATAAATGGTGCGTGCCATTGAAGGCCAAGGAAATTTTATGCAGAGTCTTCCCTCTACATTATTTCCTGCAATTTCTTTTCCTTTCTCATCTACTAAACAAGGTTGTATCCCTGGAAGGGGCAGCGTTGCGAAACTTGGTTTTGAAGGGGTAACCCCTGCTAAATTAGAAATCATTATTCCTCCAGTTTCTGTTTGCCACCAAGTATCCACTATTGGGCAATTCCCTTTCCCTATTTCTTTGTCGTACCAATGCCAAGCATCTTCATTAATAGGCTCTCCAACGGTACCTAAAACTTTGAGTGAGGATAAATCATAAGGATTTACAAACTCCATTCCTTTTGCTTCTAAAGCTCGAATAGCAGTTGGAGCTGTATAAAAGATACTTACTTTATTTTCTTCAATAATTTGCCAGAACCGGCCAGCATCTGGGTAAGTAGGCACTCCTTCAAACATTATTGTTGTAGCTCCTGCTAAAAGCGGACCATACACAATATACGAATGTCCTGTTATCCAGCCAATATCGGCAGTACACCAATAAATATCTCCTTCGCTATATTGAAAAACATTCCGAAAACTATATTCAGTATAAACCATATAACCAGCAGTTGTATGCTGAATTCCTTTTGGTTTTCCGGTAGAACCAGAAGTATATAAAATGAAAAGAGGATCTTCTGAATCCATAATTTCAGCAGAGAAATTTGAGTTTACTTTTTGCATTTCTTTATGCCACCAAACATCTCTTTCGCTTTTCATTGTAATTTTGCTTTTTGTGCGCTCTAAAACAATACATTTTTTTATTGATGGAGTAGAATCCATTGCCTCATCTGAAATGTCTTTTAGGGGAGTAATTTTTTCTCCTCTGAATCCGCCATCAGCAGTAATTAGGATTGTGCAATCGGCATCATTAATTCTATCAGATAATGATTTTGCTGAAAAACCAGCAAAAACAACTGAGTGTATAGCCCCAATCCTGGCACAGGCTAAAACCGCAATTGCCAATTCAGGAACCATAGGCATGTATAAACATATTCTATCTCCTTTTTTTGCACCATTACCTTTTAGCACATTCGAAAATCTACAGACTTCAACATGCAATTCTTTGTAAGAAAAACATCTGCTTTGCTCATTAGGATTATTGGCAATCCATTTTATAGCCGTTTGGTCACCTTTATTTTCTAAGTGCCTATCCAAGCAATTTTCTGTAATATTTAACTTCCCACCTTCAAACCAGCTTACTTCTGGTTTAGTAAAATCCCAAGAAAGTACCTTGTCCCATTTTTTATGCCAAGAAAATTGTTCTGCTTTTTTCTCCCAAAATGCTTCTGGATTTTCAATACTTTTTGCATATTCAATTTTGTATTGTTCTAAGGAATTTATGTTTTTACTCATTGTTGGTTTTTCTAATGCCTCAAAGATAGTAAAACAATTTATATTTAAAAACCAATTTTTTGAATTGAATGTGTAAATTAGCACCTTAATAAAACTAAAAACTATGAAACAATTTTTACTATACGTAAGTGTGCTTTTTGCAATGAGCGTTAATGCTCAAGACTGTTCTGAATTATTTATTTCAGAGTATATTGAAGGACCAGGGAATAATAATGCTATTGAGATTTATAACCCCACAAATGCAACAATTGATTTGTCAACTTATACAATTAATAGATACGGAAATGGAGCAACTTCAGGACCAGACTCTTGGCCGTTAAGTGGTACAATTGCTGCAGGAGAAGCTATTGCTGTTGGAAATGGGCAAACAGATTCTATTTGGGTATCAACTTATTGGTCTTTACCTGTTGACCAAGCATTTTATACTGCATCTGGGATACACGGTAGCGGACTTTATCCAACGCCATTTTATTTTAATGGTGATGATGCTATGACTTTAGAGAAAGGAGGAAGTATTATTGATATTTTTGGTAAAGTAGGAGAAGATCCTGGTGGTTCTTGGACGGATGATGCATCAGCTGGATATACAGATGCTAATGGAGGGACATGGTGGACAAAAAGACAAACTTTAGTAAGAAAGGCATCTGTAAAAAAAGGAGTATCAGTAAACCCTATATTATTTAATCCTACATTGGAATATGATTCTTTGCCTGATGGAACATATAGTGGAATGGGATCGCATTCTTGTGATTGTAGTACAGCGTCAGATTCGTGGGATTGTGATCCAGTAACGGGTTGTTTTGATCCAGGAAATGGAGCAGGACAATATACTTCTTTGTCTGATTGTAGTACAGCTTGTAATGCTACAGCAATAAATGAAACAGATGTTTCTTATGTAATGTATCCTAATCCAGTAGTTAAGGGAGGTGTTGTGTCAATAAATTCAAACTCAAAAATTCAAACTATTAGAGTAACAAATATTTTAGGAGGAAAGGTTATGAGTTTAAATACCCAGTCTATTTCAACTTCTGATTTATCAAAAGGAACTTACATTATATCCATTGAATTTACGGATGGAAGATTGAAGGAAAATAAATTAGTTATTAATTAATTTATAAAATAAAACATTAAAATGCTGATGGAAACATCAGCATTTTTTAATTATAATCAGTATGAAAAAAATTAGCATTTTATTATTAATTGTGACTCTAAGTTTTACGTCTGAAGCTCAAACTATACTTAGTGGAAAAGTGTTTGATAAAAATACGGGAGAATCATTAATTGGAGCAACTATAATTTATGGTAAGGGAATGGGTGCTGCTACTGATGTAGATGGTAATTATTCTATTTCTTTGCCATCTGGGGAAAGAAGTTTACAGATTTCGTATGTTGGTTATAAAAAACTAGTTAAAACAGTAACTATTAACAACCAACCACAAATATTAGATTTTAAGCTTAAAACTATTTTATTAAATGAAGTTCAAGTAGTAGCTGATATTGCTCGTGATAGAGAAACTCCTGTTGCCTTTTCAACTATTCCAATGAAAAAAATTAGTGAAGAATTAGCTTCTCAAGATATTCCAATGGTTTTAAATTCAACCCCAGGAGTGTATGCTACACAAAGCGGTGGTGGTGATGGAGACGCTAGAATTACGATTAGAGGTTTTAATCAAAGAAATGTTGCTGTGATGATTGATGGAATTCCTGTAAATGATATGGAAAATGGTTGGGTTTATTGGTCTAACTGGTTTGGATTAGATGCAGTAACATCTAATATTCAGGTGCAAAGAGGTCTTGGTGCTTCAAAAATTGCTATTCCGTCTGTAGGGGGGACTATGAATATTCTAACAAAAGGAACTGGAAATAAGGCAGGAGGTACAATAAAGCAAGAGGTGGGTTCATTTGGGAAATTAAGAACTTCATTGGGTTATAATTCGGGCAGATTAGAAAATGGTTGGGGCTATACCTTAGCTGGATCTTATAAAAAGGGAAATGGATTTGTTGATGAGACTTGGAGTGAAGGATATTTTTACTATGCTAAAATACAGAAGGAACTAGGAAATCATATCCTTAGTTTATCAGCTATGGGCGCCCCACAAAAACACGGACAAAGATCATATAAAAGTGATATAGCAACTTATGATTCAGATTATTCGCAATCTCTAGGAGATACATCTGATTTTTCTGATAGAATAATTAATAAAGGAATTGCTTACAATAAACATTGGGGCTATTTAGATAGATGGAATATTAATTCAAGCGGAGATACAATTCATAATAATGAAACTTTAAATACAAAGCAGAACTATTATCATAAACCACAATTTTCTTTAAGAGATTTTTGGACAGTGAATGATAAATTTTATGTTTCAAATATTTTGTATACTTCGATAGGGCATGGAGGGGGAACAGGTTTAAGTGGAAATTCATCTAATTACGATACTGATGGACAGTATAATTTGCAAGAGGCTTATAATGCCAATATGAATAATATAGACGCACTTTATTCTGATTCACAAAATAAGGCAGGTACTTATCTTAGAAGTTCAGTTAATAATCATTATTGGTATGGCGGATTATCTACATTAAATTACAATCCTACTGAAGAAATTTCTCTTTCTGGAGGATTAGATATGCGTTATTATAAAGGACAGCATTATAGAGAGGCGTATGATTTATTAGGAGCAGATTATGCTATTGATAATGCTAATGGAATACAAGAATCTCAGGTAAAAAAAGTTGGAGATAAGCTTGGATACCATAATGATGGAATAGTAAAATGGAGTGGCGTTTTCTCACAAGGAGAATACAGTAATGGAATACTTTCTGCATTTATTAATGTTTCTGGTTCTAATTCAGCTTATAAGCGCATAGATTATTTTAAAAAGAAAGATTTGGTACTAGATGACACTACTTATATTGAAGCATTAGGAACATCTGTTGCTACTGAATTAGAATTTGATGATGATGGGAATCTAATTGGTGCACATAAATCAATGGTGGAAGATACTATTTGGCATAATGGAAAATCTTACACTATGAATTCGGAAGAAGCAAAATTAGCAGAAACTAATTGGAAATGGATAAGAGGGTATACTATAAAGGCTGGAGCAAATGTAAATTTAGATGAATATAATAATGTGTTTTTTAATTTAGGCTATATTTCCAAAGCACCAAGATTCAATAATGTATTCGATTATGATAATAGATTATTTAGAGATATTAAAAATGAGGCGGTAAAAGCAATAGAAGGTGGGTATTCATTTAGATCCTCATTGTTTTCGGCGAATGTGAATGCCTACTATACAGTTTGGCAAAATAAACCCGCTAATGGAGGTGTAACCGTAATGGTTGATGATGTGCCTTTTAAAGCAAATATTAATGGTATGGATGCTCTACATAAAGGAATTGAAATGGATTTCGCATATAAATTTACACATAATTTAAGCATAGAGGGGCTGTTGTCTTTAGGGGATTGGAAATGGACATCTTCTGATACAGTACGCTTTTTGGATGATAATAATAATCCGATTACTGATGATTTTGGAAATGAGATAATTGCAAGTTTTGATGCTGAAGGGGTGCATGTTGGTGATGCTGCTCAAACGCAATATGGTTTGAGCGTAAGATTTGAGCCAACACAGGAATCATATATAAAGTTAAGAGGTACCTATTTTGATAATTACTATGCTGATTTTGATCCATTGTCGTTAAATGGAGCTAATGCTGGTAGAGAAAGTTGGAAAATTCCAGCATATCAAATATTTGATTTGCATTGTGGATATATGTTCAAATTATCAGACAAGAATAAATTAAATATACGATTTAGTGTATTGAACTTATTAGATGAAATGTATATTTCAGACGCTCAAAATAACGACCCTTTTAATGCAAATTATCAGGATTTTGATGCTAAATCGGCAGGTGTATTTTTTGGTTTAGGAAGAAGGATGAATCTATCAGCAAAATTTAGTTTTTAATAAAAAATAAAAAAAGAAATGAAAAAAAGAATACTATTAATGAGTGCTGTACTGCTAAGTATAGTAGGATTCTCTCAAACGGATATTGCAACAGCTAGAACGCAAGGAGTAGGAGCAACTGTAACAGTTACCGGTATTGTAACTAATGGAGATGAACTTGGTCCGATTCGATATATTGAAGATGCAACTGCAGGGGTAGCATTATATGACCCAACTACTTTAGTTGGCGTCGTGAGAGGAGAAGAGGTTACAGTTACTGGTGTTTTAGTTGATTATAATGGGCTTCTGGAAATGACTCCTGTGAATTCAAGTATTACTAATAGTACAGGAAATTTATCAACTCCACAGTTAGTTACACCTATTCAAATTGGAGAAGCAACAGAATCGGAATTAATTCAGATTAATAATGTAATTTTTAATAGTGGAGGATCACTTTTTACGGCAGGTTCACATGATTTTACTTCTAATGCAGAAACAGGGAAAGTATACATAAGAGCTGGTAGTCCTTTAGAAAATTCATTAATTCCTATGGGTCTTGTTACATTAGTAGGGATATCTTCACAATATACTTTTTCAACCCCTGCAAATGATGGTTATCAAATTCTTCCAAGAGATTCAGTTGATATTATACAAACAGGTGCTTTGATCTTTACTTCATCTGTTATGCAATCAAATATTACAACTTCATCTTTTGATTTATCTTGGAGCGTTTCAGATTCATCTACTACTAATTGTAATTATGGTTTATTAACTTCATTAGGGACCCTTGTAAATAATGGAGGAAATACCTTAACTCATACTATTAGTTTAACTGCATTACAGCCTGCAACTTTTTATTATGTTGAGTGTTATTCTGTCAATGGATTGGATACAGCTTTTTCAAATATTGGAATTTATTCTACTGAATCTAATTCTTCAGGAATTATTAGGCCTTATTTTAATCATTCTGTTGATGTGAGTTTTTCAACAGGAGTTGATGCTCAAAATATTACTACTGCTTTTAATGACACCATTAAAGCATATATGGATTTGGCCCAAAATACCTTGGATATTTGCGTGTATAATGCTTCAGATGCTACTATTGGAGCTGCCATAAATGATGCATATAATAGAGGCGTTGCTGTGCGTTATATTGCTGATGATGATGTTACAAATACAATGTTAGGTAGTTTGGATCCAAATATTCCTATTGTGTATCGTGACCCAGCTCCAGCAGGAATTATGCATAATAAATTTATTATTGTAGATGCAAATTCAACCAATAATTCTTGGGTGATGGGGGGCTCAACAAATTGGACAAATCCTTCAAATTTATTTAATGACTACAACAACCTTATTTTTATTCAGGATAAAGCAATTGCAAAAGCATATACTTTAGAATTTGAAGAAATGTGGGGGGGAATTTTTGGACATAATAAGTTAGATAATACTCCTCATAATTTTAAAGTTAACGGAAAATTGGTTGAAGTGTATTTTTCTCCTTCAGACCAAACAACCTCACGTATTTCAGAATTTATTAATGAGGTAGATTATACCTTAGAATTTGGGCTTTTAGGCTTTACCAGAGATGACCTTGGAATTGCTGTAATTGATAAAGATAGCGAATTTGGGATAAACGTAAGAGGGATAGTTGAGCAAGAAAATATTAATGGAAGTGAATTTTCTAACTTAGTAGCCGCAGGTGTAAATTTAAGATCACATCAAGGAGTAACTAATTCTCTTCATCATAAATATGCTATAGCAGATGCAAATTCAATCGCTTCTGATCCAACAATATTAACAGGTTCTCATAATTGGAGTAGTAATGCTGAAAATAATTCTGACGAGAATACACTAATTATACATGATGCGACAACTGCTAACATTTATTTGCAAGAGTTTGAAAAAAGATGGGGAGAATTAAGTGGTGCTAATGTAATTAACGATTTAATTAATATTGAAGTATCCATTTTCCCAAATCCTTCAGCAGGCATCATTAATATTAAAAGTGATTTGATAATTAATCAGATAAATTTGTATGCTTTGGATGGAAAGCATCTTTTATCTACTGAAAGCAAAACAATTGATATTGCTATTAAAGGAATCTACTTTTTAAAGATTGTAACTGATAAAGGAACTACAGTGAGGAAAGTTATAGTTGAGTAATTAGAATATATTGCAAAAGAAAAGCCCACTGAAAAGTGGGCTTTTTTATTTTACATTTCGAATGTTTCCATGAACTTAGTTGTGTAATTTCCAGCTCGGAAATCTTTATCTTTCATTAATTTCTGATGAAAAGGAATGGTTGTTTTTACTCCTTCAATAATAAATTCATCTAATGCTCTTTCCATTTTAGCAATTGCCTCATCTCTAGTTTGAGCAACTGTGATTACTTTAGCAATCATAGAGTCATAAAATGGAGGAATCATATAATTTGCATATACATGCGTGTCAATTCTTATTCCATGACCACCTGGTGCATGAAAATTAGTGATTAAACCTGGGCAAGGTCTGAAGTTATTTTCAGGATCTTCAGCATTAATTCTGCATTCAATTGCATGCAACTGAGGATAGTAATTTTCACCTGAAATTTTAATACCAGCAGCTACTTTAATTTGCTCACGAATCAAATCATAATCTACTACTTCTTCAGTAATAGGATGTTCTACTTGAATACGAGTGTTCATTTCCATAAAGAAGAATTTCCTATGCTTATCTACTAGGAACTCTACTGTACCTACTCCTTCATATTTTACAGCTTCAGCAGCTAAAATAGCAGCTTCTCCCATGTCAGATCTTAATTTTTCCGTCATGAATGGAGAAGGTGTTTCTTCCGCTAATTTTTGATGTCTTCTTTGAATAGAACAATCTCTTTCAGAAAGATGAGCTGCTTTTCCTGTATGATCACCTATAATTTGGATTTCAATATGTCTTGGGTCTTCAATGAATTTCTCCATATACATCCCATCATTACCAAATGCAGCTTTTGATTCTTGCCTTGCGCTATTCCAAGCATCTTCTAAATTTTCACTTTCCCAAACTAATCGCATTCCTTTACCACCACCACCAGCAGTTGCTTTTAGCATTACTGGGTATCCAACTTCAATAGCTAGTTTTTTACAAGTTTTAAAATCAGGAATAATTCCAACAGAACCAGGAATTGTAGGTACTCCAGCTTTTTTCATTGTTTCTTTTGCTGATGCTTTATCTCCCATACCATCAATCATTGAAGGTGAAGCACCAATAAACTTGATGTTATTTTCACTACAAATCTTTGAGAAGTTTGAGTTTTCAGCTAAGAATCCATATCCAGGATGAATTGCATCCGCATTAGTGATTTCAGCAGCCGCTATAATATTAGGAATCTTTAAATAAGATTCTGAACTAGCAGCAGGGCCAATACAGACAGCTTCATCAGCAAATCGGACATGTAAACTATCTTTATCAGCAGTAGAGTACACAGCAACTGTTTTGATTCCCATCTCTTTACAAGTACGGATAATTCTAAGTGCAATTTCTCCTCTATTTGCTATTAGGATTTTATTAAACATAATCAATTATTTTAAGAATAATTAGGAAGGATCAACCAAAAATAACGGTTGATCAAATTCGATAGGAGTGGTGTCGTCAACTAAAACTTTTATAATTTTACCTGATACTTCTGATTCAATTTCGTTAAATAACTTCATTGCTTCAATAATACATAAAGTATCACCTTCTTTAATAGTATCTCCAACATTTACGAATGAAGGAGTTTCAGGTGAAGAAGAACGATAAAATGTTCCTATCATTGACGATTTAATTGTAATGAAATTAGCATTTTCGTCAACTTCAGGCGTACTTGCAATAGTAGTAGTAGCAATTACTGGTGCTACCATTACTGATGAGGTTGGTTGCTGTATAATAGTTGTAATCTCATCTGCTTCACCTCTTCTTTTTTTCTCTGGTGATTTGATAGAAATTTTAATATTATCTATTTCTAAATCTACTTCTGTTGCCCCTGATTTTGCAACAAATTTTATTAATTCTTGAATGTCTTTTAAGTCCATTTTTTAAGTTTTATTTATACTACAAAAGTAGTTATTTGTTTGAATCGTAAGCCCATTTTATAAAAATTGACCCCCAAGTAAATCCTCCCCCAAATGCAGCAAGGATAATATTATCGCCTTTATTTAATTTGCTTTCCCATTCCCATAGGCATAATGGGATAGTTCCGTTAGTAGTATTTCCATATTTTTCAATGTTTAACATTACTTTCTCATTTCCTACTCCCATTCTTCTGGCAGTAGCATCAATAATTCTTTTATTGGCTTGATGTGGAACTAACCATGCTACATCATCAGCACTTAAATTATTACGCTCCATAATTTCTTCTGAAACATCAGCCATTGATTTTACAGCTGCCTTAAATACTGGTTGTCCATCTTGAAAAATATAGTGTTCCTTAGCGTCAATAGTTGCATGTGAAGCAGGCTTAGCAGATCCTCCAGCTTTCATATGTAAAAATTCCATACCAGCACCATCACTCCTTAGTATTGCATCTTGAATTCCTAAACCATCCTCCGTAGGTTCAAGCAAAACTGCTCCAGCTCCATCACCAAAAATAATACAAGTAGCTCTTTCAGTGTAATCAACAATGGATGACATTTTATCTGCACCAACAACTATAACTTTTTTATAAGTTCCTGTTTCAATAAATTTTGAGGCAGTACTTAATGCGAACAAAAACCCTGAACAGGCCGCCATTAAGTCGTATGCAAAAGCATTTTTTGCTCCTACTTTATTTGCAATAATACAAGCGGTAGATGGGAATACCATATCCGGAGTAGCAGTAGCACAAATGATTAAATCAATATCTTCAGCTGAAGTGTTTGTTTTTGCTAAAAGTCCTTTTATTGCTTGCGTTCCTAGTTCCGAACTTCCCTTGCCTTCTTCTTTTAATATTCTTCTTTCTTTTACTCCAGTTCTACTAACAATCCATTCGTCATTAGTATCAACTAGAGTTTCTAGTTCTTTATTGGTTAAAATATAATCTGGTACATATCCATGAATTCCAGTTATAGCAGCATTGATTTTTCCCATTAGTTAAGGTTGTTTTTTATTTTACTTCCTAAATCTGCTTCAATAACATCTTTAGTAAGTGTAATCATATTTTTAATAGCAATCTCATTTGATATCCCATGTCCAATTATTACAGTTTTGTTCAGTCCTAAGATTGGGGTCCCTCCATAATTTTCATAATTGAAACGCTTAAAATAATCGTCGAGTAATCCTCTTTTTTCCATAATTGAATAAATTCCTTCAGCTTCTTTAAGTACGATATTACCTGTAAATCCATCACAAACAATTACATCTGTTTCGGAATCAAAGATATCTCTCCCTTCAATATTACCAATAAAGTTATAGTCAGAGTTTTTTTCCATCATGCTGTAAGTTGCTTGGGTTAGCATATTCCCCTTGGTTTTTTCTTCTCCTAGGTTTAATAAACTAACTTTAGGAACTTTTATTCCGCAAACATGTTCAGAGAATAATGAGCCTAAAATTCCAAACTGATACAAAACATCAGGCTTGCAATCTGCATTAGCACCAACATCTAAAAGTACAGTTACTCCCCCATCTTCTCTGGGAATTAAGGTGGAAATTGCTGGACGTAAAACCCCAGTAATTGCTTTTACTGAATAATAACCTCCAACAAACATTGCTCCAGTGTTCCCTGCTGATGCAAAACCATCAATTTTTCCTTTTGCTAGGTATTCAAATCCTTTTGCAATAGAAGAATTTGGTTTTGATTTAAAGGCTTTTGTAGGGTGTTCTCCCATATCAATAACATCAGTACAATTAATAATTTCAAAATTATTTGCATCAATATTATATTGTTTTAATTCGGAAAGAATTTCAGATTCCCTACCGAACAAAACTATTTTAGTATCGTTTGGAAGTTCATTTAGAGCAAGAATTGCTCCATGAACAGTTTTTTGAGGAGCATAATCACCTCCCATAATATCTATACCGATTCTCATAAATAGACTGTAGTTTTATAAAGGCTAAAACTACAAAATTCTATTAAAGAATTATAAAGATACTTGTTTTTCTATTGCTTGTTTCCCTCTGTAAGTTCCACATTCTTCACAAACTCTGTGATATTGTACCGGAGTACTACAATTAGGACAAGAATACATTGTTGTAGCTGATGCTTTATAATGCGTTCTTCTTTTATCTCTTCTAGTCTTAGAAATTTTTCTTTTAGGATGTGCCATTTTCTTTCTTTTACTATTTTATTTTTAACTTTTTTAATGCATCCCACCTAGGGTCAGATGACTTCTCTTCTGTGACTGTATATTTATTTACTAAATCAATCATTTCCTCATTACAATTACTACTTCCGTCTTCGTTGAAAGCGTGTTGTCTTCTATTTGGGAGGTTTAAAATAATTAATTCAAAAATTAATTGTTTTAAATCTATTGCATTTTCACTTGTTTTGACATAAAATATCTCGTCAGTTGAATCTAAATCTTCATCAGTTGTTTTGATAATTACTTTAGTTTCAGCAGTAATATCTACTGAAATTTCATCCGTACAAATATCACAAGGCAACTTATTTATTTCACCATCAATAGTAAGTGTTAGTGCTAATCTATCTCCTTCTTTATCTAGTAAAGCAATAGCTGTAATATTAGCATGCTCTACGTCAGACAATGTAAATTCTTCAAAGAACGGGTCCTTTATTTCAAATGAAAAGCAGTTTTTACCACCATTAATTGCTCCTAATTTTATTTTAAAATCATTCATTCACCTGAATTTTAAAGGGCTGCAAAGATACAAATTTATTCGTTCTGAACGTATTAAGTTTACTTTCTTGTTTTAAAAACTAAAGGATTTTTATTTAACTCCTGAAACTCAGCTCTTTTTTTAAAGATATCGCAAGCTAAATATATTGCTTCCCTAAAGGATTGTTCGTCAGCAATACCTTGACCTGCAATTTCATATGCCGTACCGTGTACAGGTGAAGTACGTACTATATTTAGACCTGCTGTATAGTTTACCCCCTCCGAAAAGCATAAAGTTTTAAAAGCTGTTAATCCTTGGTCATGATACATGGATAAAATGCCGTCAAATTGTTGTAAATTTTTATTAATAAAAAAACTATCAGCGGGATAAGGTCCAAAAGCCATTATACCTTCTTCTTTTAATTTTTTTATTGTTGGTGTAATAATATCATTTTCTTCCGTACCAAGCATACCTTCTTCTCCTGCATGAGGGTTAAGTCCGAGTATTGCAATTTTTGGTTTTCTTATGCCAAAGTCTTGAATTAATGAAGTGTTTAATTGTACTGTTTTAGCATAAATATTTTCGTTCGTAATTGCTTTTTTAACTTCTGTTAAGGCTACATGTCCAGTGACAAAAGCGATTCTCATTACTTCACTTAGCATAATCATTAATGATTCTCCTTCAAAATTTCCTTGCAGAAATTCAGTATGTCCAATAAAACCGCTTACTTTTTCCTGAATAGATGCTTTGTTGATTGGAGCGGTAACCAAAACATCAATTTTTTTATCTTTTAATGCTTGAGTTGCTTGTTTTAAAGAATCAAAAGAAAGTTCCCCTGAACGTGTTGTAGCTTTACCAAAATTTATTTCAACTTCATCTTTCCAGATATTTAACAGATTTGCTTTTTTTGGATGTGCGTCTTCTGTCTTATTTATGATATTAAAATTAAAGTCCTGCATCTCAAGTGCTTTTCGGTGAATAGCAGCCACTTTTGAAGATCCAAAAATAATTGGAGTACAAAAGTCCATCATCCTACTATCCTTAAAAGTTTTGATGATAGTTTCTAAACCGATACCATTTAAATCGCCTATTGAGATACCTACTTTAATTTTACTCATTAGGCTCTATTTTTTATGAATTGATATAGTAATCTAACTCCCATTCCTGTAGCTCCTTTTCCTCTGTACCCGTATTTTGCTTTTATAAAAGTAGGTCCTGCAATATCCAAATGAATCCAAGGGTAATCAGCAAAATGTGCAAGGAATTTTCCTGCTGTGATTGCGCCACCAGAAGGGCCACCTAAGTTTTTAATATCTGCAACCTCCGATTTTATAAGTTCATCATAATCCTCCCAAAATGGCATCTCTGCTAATCGCTCGTGAGTTGTTGCTCCCGCCTTTTTTAATTCCGAATGTTCTTTTTCAGATCCATCATGCATACTTACAATTCCGTAATGCCCAATGGCAGCTGAAGCTGCACCTGTTAAAGTAGCTAAGTCAATTACTAATTCAGGTTTATATTTTTTTGCAAAACTTAGTGCATCAGCCAGAACTAATCTCCCTTCAGCATCGGTATTTAATACTTCTACAGTTGTTCCGTCATGCATTGTAATTACATCTCCTGGTGCATAAGCATTTCCTGAAGGGCGGTTGTCAGTTGCAGGTATTAAGGCAATAACATATTTATCTAATTTGTTGGCTGCAATGGCTTGCATAGCACCAATTACTACACCAGAACCTCCCATGTCAGTTTTCATTAAATCCATAGAATTGGCAGTAGGTTTTAAACTTAATCCACCTGTATCATATACTATACCTTTTCCTATTAAAATAATTGGCTGTTGGTTTGTTGCATTCTTTGGCTTGTATTCCATAATTGTGAAGGTAGGCTCGTCAATACTTCCTTTGTTTACTGCCAATAGCCCCCCCATTTTTAAGGTTTCAATTTTCTTTTTATTGAACACAGTAGTGTTGACTCCATTTTTCTTGCCTGAGTTAACAGCAGCAGCAGCTAAATCCTTAGCTGTCATATGAGAGAAAGGTTCGTTAATTAAATCTCTTGTTAAATAAACAGCATCTACTATATTTTGTAATTCCTCAGTATCGTTTTCTGATGCTTTATTACATAAATATAGTGTTGTTAATTTATTTGGTTTTGGGTCTGTTTTATGAGTAGTAAACGTATAATTTGCTAATGCCACTCCTTCAGCAATTGCTAATACTTCAGTTTGATTTCCTTTTACATCAATAATGATTACAGAATCCTCATCTTTTAGAATTCCTTGTAATTTATCTCCTAATAAACGAGTATCTTCAAGGTGTTTATTTACGTTTTTATCCGCTTTAGGATTCACTACAAAAATTAATCTGTTGTATTGATTAATAGTGATAATTTCTTTGTCTTCCTTTTGCTCCTTTTTGATATAATTAAGCTCATCCTTGCTCAGGGTAAATGCGGATAAATTACTTTTCTTATCGCATAAAATAATTAAATTATCGTCAGCAGAAAATGCTTGTTTCTTTTTGATTATAGTCTTCATATATTGTGTAATTTTGAGGTTACAAAACTAAGTAATTTTATGGAGAGTAAGCTATTGCTTGAAAAGGCATTAAAAAAAGAATTTTTATCATCAGAAGAGGGTCAGTTTTTATACGAAAATGTTCCTACTGCTGATTTGATGTGGACAGCTAATGAATTAAGGCAAATGCAAGTTCCTGGTAATGTTGTTACTTGGCAGATTGACAGAAATGTAAATACGACTAATGCCTGTACTGCTAATTGCAAATTTTGTAATTTTTTCCGTCATCCAAAGCATGAAGAAGTATACATAACCAACATGCAAACTTATAAAGTAAAAATTGAAGAAACTATAAAATATGGTGGGGATCAATTGCTTTTACAAGGAGGGCATCACCCAGATTTAGGGTTGGATTATTACACGAAATTATTCCGTGATTTAAAGTCTCTTTATCCTGATATGAAATTGCATGCACTTGGACCCCCAGAAGTAGCTCATATTTGTAAAATTGGGGGACATACTCATTTGCATGCATTAACTGAACTAAAGGCGGCCGGAATGGACAGTATGCCAGGAGCAGGGGCAGAAATTTTAAGCGATAGAGTAAGGCGCTTAATTTCAAAAGGAAAATGTACTGGGCAAGAGTGGTTGGATGTTATGAAAGTTGCCCATAAGGTAGGTTTAACCACATCAGCAACTATGATGTTTGGACATATTGAAACCATAGAAGAACGCTTTGATCATTTAGTAAGAATAAGAGATGTACAAGCTCAAAAACCTGAAGAAGAAAACGGTTTTTTAGCCTTTATTGCTTGGCCGTTTATGGATGATGGAACGCTATTGCAAAGAGTAAAAGGTATTAACAACAATACTTCAGCTGATGAGTATATGCGTATGGTTGCTATTAGTAGAATTATGTTGCCAAATATTAAGAATATTCAAACTTCATGGCTTACTGTTGGTGCGGACACAGCACAACTTACACTACATGGAGGAGCTAATGATATGGGTTCAATAATGATTGAGGAAAATGTAGTTTCGGCTGCAGGAGCACCTCATAGGTTTACGGCTAATAGTATTCAGGAATGCATAAAAGAGGCAGGTTTTGAACCACAACTAAGAACTCAGCATTATGTAGAAAGAGAAATGCCTGAAATGGAAGAACAATTAATAGATTATTAAGATGTTTACAGGAATTATTGAGCAAATAGCTGAGGTTGTTAAAGTTGAAAGTGAAGGAAGCAATGTGCATATTTCCTTGAAGTCGACTATTACTTCAGAATTAAAAATTGACCAAAGTGTAGCGCATAATGGAGTATGCTTAACGGTGGTTAAAATTAACGGAGATGAATATATTGTTACAGCTATTAAAGAAACTTTGGATAAATCCAACATTGGATTATTAGTAGTTGGGAGTAAAGTAAATATAGAAAGGTGTTTAAAAATAGGAGACAGGCTTGATGGCCACATGGTACAAGGTCATGTTGATCAAACTGCAAAGTGTGTTGATGTTAAAAAAGAAAATGGTTCCTATGTATATACTTTTAAGCACAAGGAATCCGATAATATGACGGTGGAGAAAGGTTCTGTTTGTGTAAATGGGATAAGCTTAACGGTTGTTAATTCCAAAGACACTTCTTTTTCAGTAGCCATTATTCCTTACACGCATGAGCATACTAATTTCCATGAGTTTAAAGATGGAACAGTAGTGAATATTGAATTTGATATTTTAGGAAAATATATTGCTAAGCAATTTATGAGGGACTTATAAAGTCTATTTTTTCAACTCAAATTCAGGTTCACATTCTTTGGTGAAAAAACGATAATTTATGCCTACGGTAAATTGTTGTTTTGAACCTACTTGAGTCCCGTTAAGGTGTTGGTATAAAGGAATTTCACTTGTTGCAAAAATTGTAATCCCATTCTGAGAATAACTAAGTTGTGGAATGAAAAACCATTTTTTACTTCCTGTAGATATTGGGTCAACACTATAGAAACCTAGTAAATCAATATTTTCAGCTGCTTGTATTTCACCAATTCTTTCGGCTTTTATTTGTGTAGTTACACCCCATTTTCTGAAAAATGTTTTAGATGCAAAAAAACCAACACTTGTATAATCTCCGAATTTAATACCTAATGAATTGAAACTTTTCTTAATATGTAAAGTGCTAACAAATAGTCGTAATTTTCTTTTTTGATATTCTCTATAGAAGAATGAATAGAACATAAAATCATTAGAACCGCTTGTTGTTTGTACCGTAGGTGGATTCATTTGATAAATATCATTTGCCGGATATCCAGGAGCCCAAGATGATTTAGGAATAGAAATAGAAGAGTCATTTGGTGCTCCTAAAGGTATTTTAATCCCAATCCCAAGTGCAATTTCTGTACGTTTAAAATTGGCATTCTTATTGTAAACACTATATCTAGGTAAAATAATCAAGTCACTTAATCCTGAAGCAGATGTCGTATCCACATTATGAGTCTCAATTAATGATTTTTTAAGGTAATAACCAGTTGCTATGGATAGAGTTAGTTTCTTACTAACTCCATAATCAGTTCTGAAAAATAGGTAATTACTATTAAGATTTTCAAAGAGTGGTGTGGATTTAACATCACCGGTGTAAAATTGATCAGATTGATTAAATTGGTAATTTAGTGAAATCTCCATTTGGTTTTCTTGCAAAACACCAGTTGCAGCCCCTCCTGCTATTGGGCTTCCTGCTCCTCCTGAACAACAGCCTTGTGCGTAAATGTTACTGTTAGCGAAAAGGGCTAGGATGCTAAATAATAATAAACGCATATACTTAATGATTAACTACAAATGGAATACTTTCTGAACTTGTTTCAGAAGTAACTTTTAGAAAATAGTTTCCATTGTTTAATGAACTAACATCAATAGATGTTGTCAATTCCTTTTCTTTAATAACTATTTTACCTAATACATCTATGATGCTAAAAGTTATTGTTTCTGACTGATCTTTAGTATATGAAACATTTAGTATATTGTTTACTGGGTTAGGGTATGATGAAAGTTGAAAGTTACTTTCCCACATCTGCTCAATTCCTAATGGAGCTAAAAGAGCGTCATTGATTGCAGTTTGTACGCCTGGAAAGGTAATCTTATTATCATTATTATTATAATAAATATGATGGTCACTACCCCCTAAAACTACCACTTTTGGCATACCATAAGTCCCATAATCATTCATCTTAATATCACTTGAAGAGAAAGTAGTACTCAATGGCATATTTTCGCTTATTGCCCAATTATTAATGGTTGCACATGCAGTGGTTCCATTATCGTCAGCCATATAAAAATGTACTCTTCCTGGATGACTTGTTGCAAATGTTTGTACAGCAGAATAAGCAGGAAGTCCGTATGTAGCGCATGACAAACATGGCATAACCCATGCAATAACAATTACATCCCCATTATCTAATTCATCAAATAAGTTGTGTGATGTTCCATTACAATCATTAGCTGTAAAATTTGTTGCAGTAGTTTGTGCGTAAGCAAATCCTAAAGTAGTTAGAATTGCTAGAATAATCATTAGGGTCTTTTTCATAAGTATAAATTTATTGTTCTCTTTCGTATTTGCAACAGTGGTGTAGGTTGTTATACACTTCATCTGTTGCTTTGTGTTTTTCAGTATCATAGCCAATGATAGCTATAGCCTGTTGTATTTTGTCATTATTTGTGATTGCAGGATTAAATTTTATTTTCATCTTTCCGCTTACAGCATTCCATTTTGCTGTTTTTACACCTTCAACTCCAGTTGCTGCTTTCTCAATTTTTGTTTTACACATATCACAATTTCCCGAAACTTGAAAGTTTACTTTCTCCCATTTAGGTTTTTGTGCAAAGGTTGTTAAACATACTAAGGTAAGGCAAACTACGGTTAGGGCTTTTAAAATTTTCATCATGATTAAATTTTAGGTAAAGATACTAAATATAATTATGCTTTTGTTGAGTGAAAAATAGAATCTTATTTACTCAAGAGGGTAATTCTTATTACTTTTGTACAATGAGAAATAAAATACTGTTATTAGGTTCAGGAGAGTTAGGTAAGGAGGTTGTAATTGCTATGCAAAGATTAGGGCAATATGTAATTGCAGTGGACAATTATGAAAATGCTCCTGCAATGCAAGTTGCACATGAGTCTGAAATTATTAATATGTTGGATGGTCCTGAATTAGATAGAATAGTTGCCAAACACCAACCTGATTTTATAGTACCGGAAGTAGAATCGATTAGAACAGAACGTTTTTACGAATATGAAAAACAAGGATATACGGTAATCCCATCAGCAAAAGCGGCAAATTTTACCATGAACCGTAAAGCAATTCGTGATTTGGCCGCTATTGATTTAGGCGTAAAAACAGCTAAATATAAATACGCTAGTTCTTATGAGCAGCTAAAAGAAGGAGTAGAATTTACAGGAATGCCTTGTGTAGTAAAACCATTAATGTCAAGTTCAGGAAAAGGACAATCAGTAATTAAAACAGAGGCTGATATACAAAAAGCTTGGAATTATGCTCTTGAGGGTTCAAGAGGGGATTTGATGGAAGTAATTGTAGAGGCATTTATTGATTTTGATTATGAAATTACACTTTTAACGCTTACTCAAAATAATGGAAATACGCTTTTTTGTCCGCCAATAGGGCACAGGCAAGAAAGAGGAGATTATCAAGAAAGTTGGCAGCCAATGGCTATGGAGAATGTGCATTTAAAAGAGACAGAAGAAATAGCGAATAAAGTGACAAAGGCTCTTGGAGGTAGTGGAATGTGGGGAGTAGAATTTTTTATTGGAAAAGAAGGAGTTTATTTTTCTGAACTTTCACCAAGGCCACATGATACCGGAATGGTAACTTTGGCTGGAACACAAAATTTTACAGAATTTGAGTTACACGCTCGCGCGATTTTAGGAATACCAGTTTTGGACATACCGCTTGTAAGAAATGGTGCTTCAGCTGTAGTATTGGCAAATAAAGAAAATAATACTTTTCCTATTTTTACAGGCTTAGATGAAACAGCAGAATTTACGAATACGGATTTTAAGATTTTTGGGAAACCAAAAACACGACCCTACAGAAGAATGGCAGTTGCTTTAGCTTATGGAAATGAAGATACTTCAGTTTTAGTTGAGAAAGCCAAACACGTGGCTGCTAAAATAAAGGTGGATTAGTTTTGCAAACTAGCTTCTCCAAAGTAAAATTCTAAAACTTTTAATTTAAAAATATAATTGTATTTTGTTTTTATCATTTCAGATTGAGCTGCCTCATTCCTTTGTCCAGCTTGTAAAAAATTAAAGGTATTCATCCCACCATTATCAAATCTTTCTTTGGCATATTCGTAGGCTAATTTGCGAGCTGCTACTGTTTTTTCAGCTGCTTGGTACGCTTTTAATGAACCTTTTGCATCATTATAGGCTTGGTTAATGGTGTTTCTCAAATCCAATTTTACCTGTTCTAAAGCATAGTTAGATTTTTGGATATTAATTTTATTTCTTTTGATATTTGAATTGTTTGCCATTCCATTAAAAATAGGAATTGAAAGTTGCACCCCAAAGTTTTCCCCTGCATTAATATCCAATTGATTTGAAATAGAATTTGGATTATCAAATAATATTCTGGAACTATAAGAATAGTAACCGGTTATTTTTGGCAAGATACTTCCTTTAGAAATAGCTAAGTCTTTCTTGGCAATTTTCAGATTTGTTTTTGCCAATTTAACATCATTTCGTTTAGCTACAGCAGTTAAATATATGGTATTTACATTTGTATTCAGTATTGATGATTCAGGATTAGTTGCTGTTTCCTGTGCTATTTCAAAATTATCAATTTCAGAAATAAGCAATAATTGTGCCAGTGAAATTTTTGAAAGTTGATAGTTATTTTCGGCCACTACTACATTTTGTTCAATAGTAGCTACATTCGCTTCAATTTCTAGTACATCCCCTTTTGGAATAATTCCAGTTTTGAGGCGTTCCTGCGCAATGATTAATTCTTCATTAGCAATTGTTAATTGAGAATACTGCACTCCCAAACTCTCTCTGTTAAATAAAATTTGTAAATATGAATTTGCCACTAGTAAGGAAATATTTTCGGTCATATCTGCCAATTGATACTGGCTCGCTAAAATGCTGAGGTTAGCTCGGTATAATTGTTGAATATTCTGTAGACCATTGAATAAATCAATCCCCACATTAGCGTTCAATGAAGCTGAGGTTGTCGTCATATTTTCCAACAGCCCAGTAGTAATATTTTGGTTAAGCCCAACATTCCAAGAATGAGAAGATGCTAAATTTATGCTTGGTAAAAAGTTAGCAATAGCGGTTGTTTTGTTTAGGCTGGTACTTTTTAAATCTGCCTTAGATTGCTTAATAG
>Ga0209482_1000420_pt1 | contig 36521 bp, 33 predicted proteins | sample CoawatmetaG10DNA_FD_187512 | JGI IMG/M metagenome (GOLD analysis project Ga0209482, IMG submission 187512) | Marine microbial communities from the West Antarctic Peninsula - Coastal water metaG104-DNA (SPAdes) (version 2) | ecosystem: Environmental > Aquatic > Marine > Coastal ...
CCACCACCCCCGCCAAAGCCGCCAAAGCCGCTGCCGCCGCCCTGACCGCGTTGATCCTCGACGTTGATGTTGGGGTCGAAATCGTCGAGGCGCATCGCAAGGGGTCCTGAGGTCGTTGCCGCTGCCGCATGAATGCGCGGGGACGGCGCTGGTTGCAACGGCTATGGCGCGCTTGGATGACGTCCATTTCATCAAACTGTCGTTGATCCTGCAGCGCAACGCGCGCATGTCCGGCGCATGGCCGATTCCGAGACGATCACGCCCAAGCGCCGCTCCAAGGCGCTGCCCTTGCCTGAGTGCGTGGCGTTGGTGTTGCAGGGCGGCGGCGCGCTCGGCAGTTATCAGGCGGGGGTGATCGAAGGGCTCGCCGCGAGCGAGATCGAGATCGATTGGGTCGCGGGGATTTCGATCGGCGCGATCAACGCCGCGATTGTCGCGGGCAACCCGCCGGCGCTGCGCGTGCAGCGGCTGAACACCTTTTGGGACCTGATGACCTCGGCGCTGCCGAGCTTCCCGCTCTTCCCCAATGACCATATCCGCGAATTCGTCCACGAATGGTCGGCGGGATTCGTGCTCGCGGCGGGCGTGCCGGGGTTCTTCAATCCTCGCTTCCTGTCGCCAATGTTCGCCGTACCCGGCACACCCGAAGCGATCAGCTTCTACGACAGCGCGCCCTTGGAAAAGACGCTGAACGACCTGATCGACTGGGATTTGCTCAACAACGGCCCGGTGCGGCTGTCGGTTGGCGCGGTCGATGTCGAAAGCGGCAATTTCAACTATTTCGACACGACCGAAACCAGGATCGACGCGCGCCACATCATGGCCTCGGGCGCATTGCCGCCGGGCCTGCCCCCGATCGAGATTGACGGGCGGCTGTGGTGGGACGGCGGGCTGGTGTCCAACACCCCGCTGACGCACGTGCTCGACCATCAGCAGGGTCCGCTGCTCGCTTTTCAGATCGACCTGTTCGCGGCGGCGACCGAGCGGCCGCGCACGATCATGGATGTGATGGCGCGCGAAAAGGAAATCCGCTTCTCCAGCCGCACCCGGCAAGTATCCGACCAGGTCATGCGCATCCGCCGCGACCGCGAACTGGCACGGCGCGTGCTCGCCAAATTGCCCCCGGAACTGCACGACGACCCCGACGTTATCGCGCTCAAGGCGCAGTCGAACGAGGATCCCGTCAACCTCGTCCACTTGATCTACCGCGCCAATGCCTGGGAGGGCGGCAGCCGTGATTTCGAATTTTCCGCCCGCACGATGCGCGAGCATTGGGAGGCAGGACAGGCAGCGGTCGCCGAGACCATGGCCAATGCCGAACTGGTTGCCGAGAATATCGAAACCGGCCGCAGCGCCGCCTTCGATTTGACCGTGAAGCACCCTACTCTACCAACCCTTTGAATCGCAACGGAGACTCCGCCATGTTCCTCAAGGGCAAGACTGCCATCATCACCGGATCGACGTCGGGCATCGGCCTTGAATATGCCAAGGTCTTCGCCGCCGAGGGCGCAAGTGTCGTCATCAACGGTTTTGGCGATGCCGCCGCGATCGAGACCGAGCGCGCCAAGCTGGAAGCGACCAGCGGAGCGAAGGCGCTGTACGACGCCGCCGACATGACCAAGCCCGAAGCGATCGCCGCGATGGTCAAGCGCTGTCACGATGAACTGGGTGGCCCCGACATCATCGTCAACAATGCCGGCATCCAGCATGTCGCCAAGATCGAGGATTTTCCGGCCGACAAGTTCGAGGCGATCATCAAGATCAACCTCAATTCGGCCTGGTACATGATGCAGGCGGCGGTGCCGTTCATGAAGGCGAAGAAATGGGGCCGGATCATCTCCACCGCCTCGGCGCATTCGCTCGTCGCCAGCCCCAACAAATCGGCCTATGTCATGGCCAAGCACGGCCTGGCCGGGCTGACCAAGACGATTGCGCTGGAAACCGCGACCGATGGCATCACCGTCAATTGCATTTCGCCGGGCTATGTGTGGACGCCTTTGGTCGAAAATCAGATCCCCGATACGATGGCCTCGCGTGGCCTCACGCGCGATCAGGTGATCAACGACGTCCTGCTCGAAGCGCAGCCGACCAAGGAGTTCGTGACGGTCGATCAGGTCGCCGCGCTCGCCTTGTTCCTGTGCCGCGACGAGGCGAAGTCGATCACCGGCGCGAACCTTTCGGTCGACGGCGGCTGGACGGCGGCCTGATCGGGTAGCCATGGCCTTGGCAACCTCAGGTCGGCATGGTTAGGTATAACCCTATCGCAACAGGGGATCGGTCGCTTTGAAGGTTTTAGCCCGAATCCTTGGGTCCGTCTTATGCGCGCTGCCCGCCGCACTGCTCGCTGGGTGCGGTGGCAAAGCCAGCAAGACGGTTGAAGTCAGCATTGCCCCACCGCGATCGCTGCGCGGCACCGCCGCCGCCGAGGTTGACTGGCGGCACGTGGCAACTGCGGAAGACCGGACGCGCTTGCGCAACTGGCGCCAGGCTTGGATCGATGCCCTGGCCAAGGCGCAAGGCAGCGCCAAGGCGGCGGTTGTCGCCTCGGATTCGCTGCTGTTCGACCCCGACCGTGCGCTGAGCGGGGCAATGCCGCCGCCCGGCAACTATCTGTGTCGCGTCATCAAATTGGGTGCGAACGGCACCGCGATGCACGATGTCACCACATACCCGCCGGTCGATTGCAAGGTCGACGATGAGGGCGAGGTGTCGAGCCTGTACAAGGTTTCCGGGGCACAGCGTCCGGTCGGGCTGCTGTTCCCGGATTCGCAGGCGCGCACGATCTTTCTGGGAACGATGGTGCTGGGCGACGAGACCAAGCCGCTGAGCTATGGCCAGGACAGCAACCGCGACATGGCCGGCTATCTCGAACGGATCGGCGACAAACGCTGGCGGCTCGTGCTCCCGTATCCGCGCTTCGAATCGTTGCTCGACGTGGTCGAGATCGTCCCCGCCCCCAAGCGCTAACGGGGCGGCCCCGCGGGGAGCGTGGCGGCATTCTCCCGCTTTTCCGGCCGGATGTAGATGGACGACAACATTGGTTCGGCGGCCTTCAACTCGGTCTCGATCGTCTCGATCAGCGTCTCCGCTTCGCCCATCGTGATCTGATCGCGAAAATCTGCGCTGATCGCGACGAAGATGCTGTCGGGCGCGGTGTGGATGGTGCGGACATGGTTGACCGCGGTGATTTCGGGCCGTGCCGCGACGATCGCGCGGACCTTGGCCACCACCGCCGGATCAGCCCCCTCGCCGATCAGCAGACCCTTCGCCTCGCGCGCGAGCAGCGCCGCGACGATGCCGAGGATGACGCCGATCACGATCGACGCCGCGCCATCGATGCGCGGGTCGCCCCACATCTGGCTGGCCCATACGCCAACCCCGGCGACAACCAGGCCCGCAATCGCGGCCGAATCCTCGAACAGCACGATAAATCCTGCCGGATCCTTCGACTTGCGGATCGCCGCCCACCAGCCCTTGCCGCGATTGGCGGCGGCAAATTCGCGCACCGCAATGATCCACGATCCGCCCTCCAGCGCGAAGGAAACGCCCAGCACGATATAATTGACCAGCGGATCGTGCAGCGGTTCTGGCTCCAGAATGTGGACCCAGCCTTCGTAGATCGACACGCCCGCGCCCACGCCGAAGATCAGGATGGCGACGACGAAGCTCCAGAAATACAGCTCGCGCCCGTAGCCGAACGGATGTGCTTCATCCGGCGGGCGACGCCCGCGATGCTGGCCGTACAGCAGCAGGAGCTGGTTGAAGCTGTCGACGACCGAGTGGAACCCTTCGGTCAACATCGCTGAGGAACCAGTGATCGCCGCAGCCACGAATTTGGCCAGCGCAATGCCGAGATTGGCGAACAGCGCCGCGATAACGACGAAATTGGTTCCACCTTGCTTGGATGCCGACATGGATTTCCCTATTTTTGGACCCCGACCTTTGGAGATGGCCAACGCATAGCGCGGCGGCTCGGCACCAAACAGCCCAACCGTCACACACTTTATTGACACCGGTATCAACGCGGTTAATCTTATCCACGAAAACAAGAATCCGCAGCGACGGATCGGTAGAGGATGCCGGGAGGAAGGGACGAAGCGACGCGCGGAGCAAGGGCCCCGCACGCGAAACGCCCTGGATCACCCGCAAATCAGAAGTGCAACCGTACCGGTTCGGCAGGAAACCCCTGCATGACACCGGTGTCTGGTATGAAACGTTGATACAGGGGAGAGCGATCATGACCATCAAAGCGGTGTTATTGGTAACGGCAGCAGCCTTGGCGCTGGTCGGCTGCGGGGATTCGAGCAACGGCGGCGGCGTTGCTGTCGTTGGTGCTGGCACCACCGGAAACACACCGACGCCAAGCCCGGCGACGCCAGCGCCAACGCCTGCGTCCTCGCTGGGGGCCGATGGCTGGGCGGCGACGGGCACCGGCACAACCGGGGGTGATGGCGCGGTGGCGGCCAAGACCTATACCGTCACCAATCGCAACGAGTTGATCCAGGCGCTCTATGGCAACACCGCCACGATCGCCGCCGACGGTAGCTATACCGGCACGCTCGATCCGGCGAAGAAGCTGATTTACGTGAAGGGGCAGATCAGCCTCAACGTCAACCAGGCGCTGACCGAACAGACCGCCGACGATTACATCAAGGGCAGTTGCGCGAGCACGACCTATGGGTTCACCGCCGAGGCCGCGCTGACCACCGCCTATCTCGCCGCCTATCGCCCGAGCGTTTATGGCAATGCCAGCTTGCCGGTCGGCAATCCCGAGAGCGCCCGCGTCTGTGCGGCGGCGCTGCAGAAGAAGGTCGTGCAGATCTTCGTGCCGTCGAACACGTCGATCATCGGCCTGGGCAGCGATGCCAAGCTCGTCCACGGCAACCTGATCCTCGGCACCAGCAGCGCGCCGATCGACAATGTCGTGGTGCGCAACATCACTTTTGAAGATGCGTTCGACTTCTTCCCGCAATGGGACCCGACCGATTCCACCACCGGGCGCTGGAACTCGGCCTATGATCTGATCTCGGTCCTGTATGCGACGCATGTCTGGATCGACCACAGCACCTTCAGCGATGGCGCACGGATCGATCGCCTCTATCCCTCGGTATGGACCGAGACGGTCGGGGCGGTGAATTACACCGGCAGCGACTTCAAGGTGCAGCATCATGACGGGCTGATCGACGTGACCAAGCTCGGCAATCTCGTCACGATTTCGAAGAGCTATTTCTTCGGCCATGACAAATCGTTCCTGATCGGCGGCACCGACACTGCGAGCAAGACAGCAGAAAACCCGAGCGTGCTGAAGGTGACCTTCCACGACAATTATTTTCAGGGCCTGCGCCAGCGGATGCCGCGCGTGCGTTTCGGCCAGGTCCATGTGTACAACAATTATTATGAGGTCTCGCTCGACCAAACCGCCGACGAACCCTTCCTGGTGGCCTGGACCGTCGGGCAAAGCGGCAAGATCATTGCCGAAAACAACGCCATCATCACGCCGGGCACTGCGGGGACCGTCAGCAATCTGTGGAGCATTTCGGTCAGCGCCGCGCGCACGAGCGGGTGCATCACCACGGGTTACACCGCCGATGATTGCGCATCGACCTTTGCCGATTCGGGCACGCAGTTGAACGGCGTTACCGTGGATGTCACCACCCCGCTGCGCGCCTCCAATGCTGCCGTCACTGCCAGCACCTGGTCGCCCGCCGCCAATTACAGCTATGTGCTCAAGCCGACCACCGGGCTGATCGGCACCGTCATCGCCAATGCGGGCGCGGGCAAGCTCTGACACCAGGGCCGACCGAACACGGGCGCGTGCGTAGTTTCCGAAGCTACCACGCGCCCACCGCCGACGGATAGTGGCGGGATGCACGCCCCCGCCCCCGGCTCCCCCACCGCGCCGTTTTGGACGCGCTCCGTTGACGCGCTGTGTGCCGAGCTAGACTGCAGCCATGACGGGCTGACCACCGCGCAGGCCGATGCACGGCTCGCGCATTATGGCCAAAATGCCGATGCGACGGTCCGCCAGACCGGGCTGTTCCGCGCAATCGTCCGCCGCCTGTTCGAGCCGCTGTCGCTGATCCTGCTCGTCGCGGCGATTGTGTCGATTTCTACTGGCGACTCCGTGGGCGGGACGATCATCGTCGCCATTCTGGCGATCTCAATCGGGCTTGAGGCGGTGCAGGAACGCCAGGCCTTGGGCGCGGCGGCGGCGCTGCGGCGGACGGTGGCGCTGAAGGCCGAAGTCAAGCGCGACGGCCAATTCGTGCAGATTGCGGTCGAGGGCGTGGTGCCCGGCGACGTGATGCGCGTGCGCGCGGGCGACATCATCCCGGCCGACGGGCTGGTGCTCGAGAGCGATGCGTTCACCGCCAATGAGGCGGCGCTGACCGGCGAGCCCTATCCGGTGGAAAAGCGCCCCGGCACGGTGACTGGCGAGACGGCGGGCGAGGCGTCGAACGCGCTGTTTCGCGGCGCGGTCGGCCAGACCGGGGAAGCAATCGCCTTGGTCGTTCATTGCGGGGCAGCGACCATATTTGGCGGCGCGGCGGCGGCACTGGACGAGGCGACCGAACTCTCCCCCTTTCAGCGCGACTTGCGCAGTTACGGGCTGCTCACCGCGCGGCTGACGATCGTGCTGGTCGTGGTGGTGCTGGCGACAAGCGTCTTTTTCGGGCGACCGGCGCTGCAATCGCTAATGTTCGCGGTCGCGCTGGCGGTGGGGCTAACGCCCGAATTGCTGCCGATGATCACCACCGTCACGCTGTCGCGCGGCGCGATTCGGATGGCCAAGCGCAAGGTGATCGTGAAACGGCTGGCGTCGATCCACGATCTCGGCGCGATGACGGTGCTGTGTACCGACAAGACCGGCACGCTGACCTCGGCTGAAATCACGCTCGCGCGCAGCCTGTCGCCCGCCGGCGCGGAAGACTCGCGCACCGCGCGGCTAGCCGCGATCGCCGCATCGCTCGGCGGGGATCGCGGCGCGCTCGACGCGGCCTTGCTGTCCGCCGCGCCCGCTGCGGATACGGGCTGGACACTGGTCGGACGCCACGCCTTTGATTTCGCGCGGCGGCTGGGATCGGTGGTCGCGACCGGCCCAGATGGCACGATCCTGATCGCCAAGGGTGCGCCCGAAGCGATCCTCGCTTTATGCACCTCGAGCTATGGCGGCGGCGCGATGGGCACGCAGGAACGCGCCGCAGCGCTGGCGCAGGTCGCGGCGCTGGCCGGGCAAGAAGGCCTGCGGACCATCGCGGTGGCATCGCGCGCCTGGACCGGCCCCGCGCAAACCGTTTCGGCGGCGGATGAGACCGGCCTCGTCTTCGAGGGCCTGTGCGCCTTTGCCGACCCGCCCAAGGCGACCGCAACCGCAGCCATCGCCCGGCTGGCGGCGTCGGGAATCCGGCTGAAGATCCTGTCAGGCGACGATCCAGTGGTGGTCAAGCGGCTGGCCGGACTGGTCGGCATGAAGGCGGACCGCGTGCTGTCGGGCGCGGACATCACGCACTTGTCCGACGATGCGCTTGCGGTGCAGGTGCGGCATGTCGACGCCTATGGGCGGCTCGCGCCCGACCAGAAATCGCGCATCGTGCGGGCATTGCAGGCACGCGGTGCCGTGGTCGGCTATCTCGGCGACGGCATTAACGATGCCCCGGCGCTGAAGGGGGCCGATATTGGCCTGTCGGTCGCGGGTGCCACCGGGGTTGCCCAGGCGGCGGCGGACATGATCCTGCTCGACAGCGATCTCGCGGTCGTCGCAGACGGCGTCGAGGAAGGGCGGCGGACCTTTGCCAACATCCTGAAATATATCCGCATGGGGGCCAGTTCCAACTTCGGCAACATGCTGTCGATGGCGGTGGCGTCGTTCTTCCTGCCGTTCCTGCCGATGTTGCCGACGCAGATCCTGCTGAACAACCTGCTCTACGACGTGTCCGAAATCGGCATTCCGTTCGACACCGTCCGGGCCGAGGCGATTGCGAAGCCGCAAGTGTGGAACCTGCGCGACCTGGTGAAATTCGCGGCGATCATGGGGCCGCTCTCCTCGCTGTTCGACTTGCTCACCTTTGCCGGGCTGGTGCTGCTGTTCCACGCGGCACCACCCGAATTTCGCACCGCCTGGTTTCTGGAATCGATGGCGACGCAAGTGCTGGTCATCTTCATCATCCGCACCAATGGCAGGCCCTGGGCGAACCGCGCGAGCCCGATCCTGACGATGACGTCGCTCGGCGCGTTACTGGTCGCGCTTGCCCTGCCCTTCACGCCGCTGGCGCACTGGCTGGGCTTCCAGACACCGCCGCTGGCGATGACGGGCGGGATCGTGGCGGTGGTGGTCGCCTATCTGGTCTGTGCGGAACTGCTGAAAGGCATCGCGATACGGCCTAGCCGCCCGACCCGCCACGCGCATCAACGGGTGCCGATACCCCGGTGAGCGTCGCGCGATCGCGAGAAAATCTCCCAGGTCGCGATGAACATCGCCGCGATCACCGGCCCCACCACCAGCCCGTTAAACCCAAACAGTTCCAGGCCACCAAAGGTCGAAATCAGCACGACATAATCGGGCATTTGCGTGTCGCGCCCGACCAGGATCGGCTTCACCACATTATCAACGCTGCTGATGATGAAGAACCCGCACAGCGCCAGCGCGATCCCCTGCCAGATCGCACCGGTTGCCAGCAGATAGAGCGCCATCGGCACCCACACGATGCCCGTACCGATCGCCGGCAGCAGCGAGAACGCGCCCATCAGCACGCCCCACAGCAACGCGCCACCAATGCCCAGCCCCCACACGATCAGCCCGCCGATCAAGCCCTGCAGCACCGCGACGACCATACTGCCCTTGATCGTCGCGCGCACGACGGCGGCGAATTTGTCGAGCAGCGCACGCCGATATTCGGGCAGCAGGGGGATGGCATGTTCGACCTTGGCGACGATCGTGCGCCCGTCGCGCAACAGGAAGAAGCAGAGGTACAGCATGATGCCGAGCGTCGCCAAAAGCCCGAACACGCTTTGTCCGAGGCTGAACGCGCGCGCCGCCAGCGAATCGAAGCTCTTGACCGCCCCGTCCGCGATCCGCGCGCGCACCGCCGCGAAATCGGTGAGGCCATAGCCCGCCAATTGCTGTTGGACCCAGTTCGGCAAGCGGCCCTCAATCTGGAAGAACACGAGATCGAAATCGATCTTGCCCGACTTGATCTTGGCGTAGAGCCCCGCCGCCTGTTGCAGCAGCGCCCCGCCCAGCAGCACCGTCGGCAAGATCACCGCGAGCAGGATGACCAGCAGCGTCAGCACGGTCGCAAAGTTGCGACGACCGCCAAGCGTGGCGGTCAGCCAATCGGTCAGCGGGGCGAACACGATCGCGGCAACCACCGCCCACACGATCGCCCCGAAAAAGGGCGCGATGAGCCAGGCGAAGACCAGCGACACGATGATGAGGAACGCCAGGAAGAACCCGCGCTCGAGCGAGAAGCCGCGTGAATCGGGTGCGATCATGCCGTCGCCGGACGCGCGATTGCGCCACGCCCCATGATCGCGCGCACCACCGGCTTGCACAGTTCGAGCAGGACCAGAAGGCCCGCCCCCAGGCCAAGCGCAAACACCATGTCGATCCACGCGATCGACCCGAATTTCAGCAAGGTTTGCGCGGCGGGCAGGAAGAAGATCAGGCTGGCGATGATGACGATCGCCGCCAGCACGGCGCGCAGCGCACTGTTGTGCCGCGCGAACGCCTCGATGATCGACGCGCCGAACGATCGGTTCACGAGGATCAGCGCGAGGATTTCGGCAATCAGAGAGAAGAAGATGAGCGCACGCACCTCCGCCTCGGGCATCCCGCCCTGCACTTCCAGCAGGAACACCGTTGCCAGCATGGCAAAGGCCAGCCCGCCCTGGAACACGCCCCATGCGATCATCGTCACGGAGAAGAGCGGTTCATTCGGGTCGCGTGGCGGGCGTTGCATGATGTCTCTTTCTCCGCGCTCGGCCTCGAACACAAGCGCGCAGACCGGATCGATCACCATTTCCAGCAAGGCGATATGGATCGGCCCGAACAGGATCGGCATTCCGAACACCAGCGGCAGCAGCGCCAGCCCGGCAATCGGCACATGCACCGCGAAGATGAACGCCATGGCCTTGCGAATGTTGTCATAGATCCGTCGGCCGAGCGCGACCGCCTTGACGATCGCGCCGAAATCATCGTCGAGCAGCACGATCGCCGACGCCTCGCGCGCGACATCGGTGCCGCGCTTGCCCATGGCGATGCCGATATGCGCCGCCTTGAGCGAGGGCGCGTCATTGACCCCGTCGCCGGTCATCGCCACCACTTCGCCATCGGCCTTGAACGCCTGGACGATGCGCAATTTCTGTTCGGGCATGATGCGCGCGAACACGGTGACGGTCTTCAACCGCGCCGCCAGCGCGGCGTCATCAAGCGCTGCAAGCTCCTCGCCGGTCAGCACATCACCATCCGCAATGCCCGCCTGCGCGGCGATCGCCTTGGCGGTGGCGGCATAATCGCCCGTGATCATCGCCACACGGATCCCAGCCGATCGACATTCGGCAACCGCAGCCTTCACCGTCGGGCGCAGCGGATCGGCGAGCCCGACCAAACCGATCAGGTCGAACGCGAAGTCGGCCTGCGTCTCCGGCCAATCGGTATCGGCGGCGACCGCCGTCGCCACACCGAGCACGCGAATGCCGCGCGCCGCCATTCGGTCGACCGCGAGCGTCATACGGTCGCGCTCGCTGGGCGTTAGCTTGCACAGATCGGCAATCGCCTCGGGTGCGCCCTTGGTCGCGACAACCAGCCGGTCGTCATCGGTGCGCCAGACATTGGACATGGCGAGCAGATCGGGCCGCAGCGCATAGCCATGAACGTGGGTCCAGACCGGCTCCGAGGGTGCGCAAACCTCGACATGCGCCTGATGCAGCGCGATTTCCATCGGGTCGGACGGTTCCACCGCACTGGCCCGCGCGGCCATGCCCACGATCGGCCCGTAATCGGCAAAGGCGCAGGGTGCCTCCCCCAGCGTCGCATCCTCGCCCGAGGCCAGCCACAAGGCGACCACCGACATCCGATTTTCGGTCAGCGTGCCAGTCTTGTCGGTACACAGCACCGTCGCCGACCCCAGCGTCTCGATCGCCGCCGCGCGCCGCGTCAGCACGCCGACCGCGCCGATCCGCCACGCCCCCATCGCCAGGAAGATGGTGAGCACGACCGGAAATTCCTCGGGCAGCATCGACATGCCGATCGCGATCCCGGCGAGGATCGCCTCGATCCAGCCGCCGCGCAGCACGCCGAACAGCACCACCACCGCCAGCGCCACCGCGCCCCCGCCGATTGCGCACCAGGTGACGATGCGGGTGGTTTCGCGCTGGAGCCGAGGCGCCTCGGTATCGAGCGTGGCAAGCGACTGGCCGATCTTTCCGATCTCGCTGCGCGGCCCCGTCGCGGTCACCTCGGCGATGCCGCTGCCGCGCGCGACCAGCGTGCCAGAATAGACATAGGGCTGATCCTCGCCACCGGGACGATGCGCGGTGGCAGGAGCATCGGCGTGAGCCGCCTTGCCAACCGCCAAGGATTCGCCGGTCAACAGCGATTCATCGGCTTGAAGATCGTGCGCGCTCAGCAAACGTCCATCGGCCGCAATGCGATCGCCTTGCTCCAGCACCAGCACATCGCCGCACACCACCTCGCGGCCCGGAATGCGCACGCGCTCGCCGCCGCGGATGACCAGGGCGCTTGGTGCCGACAAATCGCGCAACGCTTCCAGCACATGCTCGGTGCGGGTTTCCTGGATCACCGTCAGGACAACCGAGAAGCTGGCAAAGGCGAGCAGGATCAACGCCTCGGTCAAATCCCCCAGCAGCAGATAGGCGACGCCGCCCGCCAGCAGCAGCGCGAACATCGGCTCCTGCAACACCTCGGAGGCGATCCGAAAAGCCGAACGCCGCCCGGCGCGCGGCAAGGCGTTGGGCCCGTCCCGCATGAGGCGATCGGCGGCGTCGGCAGGCGAAAGACCAGCGGGTGCGGGCGTCATCATTACGGTGGCTTCCCCCGACACCGTATCGCCGGTGACACGCTCCTGCGGACAGCGCAGGGTGCGCGCGCAAGAATAGCACCAGCAATGCCGCGTCGCGCCCGTGGCCGCTATGCGTGCTTTCCCCTAGCCCCCGCCGCAGGGAGAGCGGGCAGGATCACCGCAAGCGCAGTCCGACCCACAGCGTGCGCGGCGTGCCCAGGTCGATCGATCCGGCGGCATTGCGCGTCACCACCGTTTCATCGAACAGATTCTCGCCCCGCAGAACCACCGCGACATGGCGACCGACCGGCACCGTCACCACCCCGTCAAGCGTGGTCGCGGCGGGCAGCACATCGGTCTGCAGATCGTCCTCATATTGCCGCCCGACATAGCGCGCGGTCAGCGACGCGCTCCATCCGCGCAGCCCTGTCCAGCCGAGCGTCGCGCTCGCGCTATGCCGGGTGCTTTGCGCAGGGGCAAAGCCGCCCAGCTGCGCCGATGCGCCCGAGGCATGGACCATACTGTCGCTAAAGGCATAAGACAGGTAGAGCGCAAGCGCGCCGTGCTTGGCGTGCGCCGTCACCTCCACCCCTTGCGCGACGATCGCATCGACATTCTGCCGCTGGCGAAGGTTGGTCGCGATCGTGACATTGGCGATCGCTCCCTCCAACCGATTGTAGAAAGCCGTGATACCCAGGGTGAGGCCCGCGAATGGCTTCAAGTCGATGCCCCCCTCGAACCCGCGCAACCGCTCCAGTCCGAGCGCGGCATTGGCCTGGGTGGTGACGGGAAAGACGACAAACGGCCGGTACAACTCGTTCAGCGTCGGTAGACGAAAGCCGGTATAGGCCGCCGCGCGCACCGCCACCGCATCGCCCGCCTGGAAAAGCGCGCCCGCGCGCCCGGTCCCCTCCACCCCCGCGCGATTGGCAAAGCGCGTGTCGGTCATCACCCGTCCGCTCGCGCTGGCCTCGCGGAAAAAGCCATCGCTGATCGTCCAGCGATCAACACGCCCTCCTGCCGTCAGGACCAGTCGACCGATCCTCCAGTCATCCTCGACGAACAGGCCGGTGGTACTGGTCCGCCCGCCGGCGGTGCGCCGCGTGGTGACGGCACCACTTGCGGCATAGGCATCCTCATAGAGCGTCCCCTCGCCGAAACGTGCATCCACCCCGATCCGCAGCAGATGATCGGGCCCGATTGGCGGGCGTAGCTCGATCTTCCCGCCAATCCCGGTCGTCGGCGTATTGCGCTGGTCGAGCGTGAGCCTGGCAGTGGTCGCGCTGATGACGCGGTTGGTGAAATTGCGCGCCTGAACATAGGCCAGCGCATCCACCGCCCAGCCACCGCGATGAATCAGCCGGACGCTGGCGTCCTCGCCTTGCGAACTGCTGTCCGCACCCGCAAAGCGCAGTGTACGATTGTCGCGGAACAGCAGACCACTGGCCTGCACTTCGGTTTCGGGATCCAGCGGCACCACCGCACGCACGCTCCCGGACCAGTCGCGATAGCGCGCCCGTGCGCTGGCGGCGGTGCGCTGGGCGAACGGCGTTGTAAAAAAGCCGTCGCCGCGCTCGACCTTGCCCGACACGCTGACGAAACCACTGCCCACGTCGGGCGAGACACTCCCGGATGCTTCGACGGCCGAATTGCTGCCGTAAAAGACCTCGCCCGAAACCGGCGGCAAATCGCGCCGCGTTGCGCTCGCCAGTTCGATCGTACCCGCCACCGCGCCTGCGCCGAACGCGCCCGCCCCGCCGCCGCGCGTGACGCGCACGCCCGACAGCCGATCCGCCGCCAGCGCGTTGAACGGAATGTAGCCAAAGAACGGATCGGCCAGCGGCACCCCGTCCAGCAACACCAACGCCCGACTGGAGGCATTGCCGCCCAAGGCGCGTAGCGTGACACCCTGGGCCGACGGGTTGGCCGAACGGCTATCCGCCCGGCGAAATTGCTGAAAGCCCGCAACGTCGGCCAGCACATTCTCAACCCGGCCCGAGGCATCGCCCGTCAGCCGCGTGCGATCGATCACCACCGCCCCATAAGCGGGCACGCCAGGGGGCAGTGGCAAGGGCTGGCCCAGCACGACAATATCGGGCGCATCCGGCACCGGCGACGATTGGGCAACCGCCGCGCCGGGCGCGATCAGCGCCGCCAGCGCCAACCCGGACACGGCATTCACACGGGTGCGTCTGCGCTTCCCTGTAGAGCGCAGCGCAGCCCCCACCCGCTCCGGCAATCGCGCGCGCCTAGTGCTTCTTGGGCTGCGGAACGCCGCTTACCCAGAAGATGCCGCCCGGCTGCAAGGCGATGACATATTGCCCACGATCGTCGCATTCGGCGATCCAGGTCGCCTTGCCGTCGATCGGCTCATGCTTTTTCATCCGCACGATCTTCTGGCAGGTATAGCCGCCATCGCGGATCGCGCGGAACATCGTCGTTTCCTGCAAGGAGGGCGACAAAGCATCGATCTTCGCCTCCATCGGATCATGCGTCGCCACGGCGACAGGCTTGGCGCTGCCGCTCGGGCTGCCATCGCACGATGCCAGCGCCACCGTCAGGAGCATCGCCACAGAGATACGGTTCATCATGTCGCTCTTGTCCCTCAAATGCCGCCCGCCACAACCGTCCGCCCCGTCGCTTCCAACGCACGGGTAAGGTCAGCGATGCAGCGGTCGGCCAGCGCGGCGTCGGTTGCGCGCACCACGAAATTGGCACCGGTGCGGCCATCGCGAAAGAAGGGATAACTCCCAATAGCCACGCCTTCATGGCTCTTTTCGGCCTCGCGCAGCAGATCGGCAATCTCGCTTTCGCCGACCCAGCAGCCGATCGTGCGCGACAGCACCGGCAACCCGCCCTCCAGCGTTCCGGTCAGCGCGTCCAGCATCCCTGCGGTAATGTGCGGCACCCCCGCCATGATGAAGATATTGCCGACGCGAATGCCCGGCGCGCCCGACATGCGGTTCTCGATCAGATCGGCCCCCTCCGGCACGCGCGCCATGCGCTTGCGCGCCTCGGTCAGGCCGCCGCGCGTGGTGTAATAGGCTTCCAGCACCGCCACCGCTTGCGGGTGATAGACCACCGGCACGCCCAGCGCCTCGGCAATCGCGTCGACCGTAATGTCGTCATGCGTCGGGCCAATGCCGCCCGTCGTGAACAGATAATCGTTGCGCGCGCGCAGGACGTTGACCGCCTCGACAATGGCATCGGTCTTGTCGGGCACGACGCGCACCTCGGCCAGGCGGATGCCCTGCACGTTGAGCCAGGTCGCGATTTGCGCGATATTCTTGTCCTGCGTGCGGCCCGACAGGATCTCGTCGCCGATCACCGCCAGTGCAGCCGTCCAGATGCGTGTCGTCATGCTTCCCGCATAGCCCGCATCGGGGCCCTCGCAAAGCCCAAGCGGCTTCGCTATATCGCGGGGATGACCGAATATGTAACCGTAACCGCCGACGCGCCCACCGCCCGTACCGGTGCCATCAAGCTCCATGGCCCCGAAGCCTTCGCTGGCATGCGCGCCGCCGGGCAGCTTGCCGCCGAAGCGCTCGACATGATCGTGCCGCACATGGTGCCCGGCATGGCCACCGCCGAGTTGGACGCGATGATCCGCCGCTTCATCGTCGATCGCGGCGGCGTGCCGGCAACGCTCGGCTATCGCGGCTACACGCATTCGAGCTGCATCTCGACCAACCACGTTGTCTGCCACGGCATCCCCAGCGACAAGACGCTGAAAAATGGCGACATCGTCAATGTCGACGTGACGCCATTGCTGGATGGCTGGCACGGTGACACCAGCCGCATGTATCTGGTCGGCGATGTGCCGATCAAGGCGAAGCGGCTGGTCGAGGTGACCTATGAGTGCCTGATGCTCGGCATCGAAATGGCCAAGCCCGGCAATCATCTCGGCGACATTGGCGACGTGATCCAGCGTCATGCCGAAAAGCATCGCTACGGCGTGGTGCGCGATTTCTGCGGCCACGGCGTCGGCCGCCTGTTCCACGATGCACCCGAAGTCGTCCATGCCGGTCGCCCCGGCACCGGCCCCGAGTTGAAGCCCGGCATGATCTTCACGATCGAGCCGATGATCAACACCGGCCGCCCCGACGTGAAGGTGCTGGACGATGGCTGGACGGCGGTAACGCGCGACCGTTCGCTGTCGGCGCAGTTCGAACATTCGATCGGCATTACCGAGACCGGTTGCGAAATCTTCACGCTCAGCCCCGGCGGGTTCGACAAGCCGCCGTATTGAAATCTGATACCCGATCGATCTAGCGAGACATCGGAAAAGGCAGCGTGGGGCGGGGCAAACCCGTCCCCACGCTGCCGCCAGGTTCAGCTGACTTTGCTTACCGTGCCGTGCGTAATGGTGTGGTTGCCATAGGTGTACGTGCCGACGCCGTTCCATTCCGCATCGACGGCCAGCGCCGCCGAGAAGTGCGCGAGATAGCTGCCGATCGCGGGCGGCGGCACCGACACGACATATTCACCATGCAGCGCGATAAGACGCGTATCGTGCCCGAAACCGGTATGATGCAGCACGCCGCTGATGGGAAATTCGATCGATCCATAGGGTGGCGGCAGCGACTGCGTAATATGCGCCGTGCCATGGATTTGACCAGAAACCGCATTGACCAGCAGCGACAAATGCAACGTCGGAGCCCCGACGATCGGCTCAATACCGAGCTGGACCAACAGCTTTACTTGATAAAGCCCTACTGCTTCAGACATGGTTTATCTCCTGCGTCTTGAGAGAATAAAACAACACGTCGAGGATTGAGTCGTTACGTGCATCGTACATTTTCTGTATAATTTTACACGGACGCCCTTGCATAAAAATCAAGGGGTAATGCACGACTCCCGACTCGACCTTGCAAGAATATCATTTCTCTCTTTGAGTCTAAAGCCGGTTTTCTCGGGTAAGCGCCTGAACCACCATCACTCCGTGTGTAAATTTCTTGCGATCGCGGAAGTTTTTATTTCATCTTTTTGGGGTCCATCGAGTCGACACGACCGCACACCCTGGCGTGCCCCGACGGCATGGTTGTGCCTCCCAATCCGGCAATTCCCCCGCCTCCTGCCCATTTGTTGAGCATCGTGACATGGTGCCCAAGCCGCTCCAACGCACTTTTGCGCCTCTCGCGCGGCTGGCACGGTTGTTGTAAGGTGAACCGACATAATGGGAGTGCGCACTGCGTGAAAAAGATCGAGGCGATCATCAAGCCGTTCAAACTCGATGAGGTGAAGGAGGCGCTGCATGAAGTCGGCGTCAGCGGCATCACCGTGACCGAAGCCAAGGGGTTCGGGCGGCAAAAGGGCCATACCGAGCTGTATCGCGGTGCCGAATATGTCGTCGATTTCCTGCCCAAGGTGAAATTGGAAGTCGTCGTCGAGGATGCGATGGCGGAGCGCGTGGTCGAAGCGATCGCCGCCGCCGCGCAGACCGGGCGTATCGGCGACGGCAAGATCTTCGTCATTCCGGTCGAAACCGCGTTGCGCATCCGCACCGGCGAGCGCGACGAGGATGCTATTTGACGCAGCGCAACATTGTGTGACAACCCGAGCATCCGGGTGAAATGTGAGTCCCGATTCTACGCGGGACATTGACTGATAACGAAAGGGCGTGGGGACATGGCGAATTCGGCTCCAAACACTGCGAGCGACGTGCTGAAGATGATCAAGGAGCAGGAGATCGAGTGGGTCGATCTGCGCTTCACCGACCCCAAAGGGAAATGGCAGCATCTGACCATGGTCGCCGGCGTCGTCGGCGAAGACGAGCTGACCGACGGCTTCATGTTCGACGGTTCCTCGATCGAGGGCTGGAAGGCGATCAACGAATCCGACATGATCCTGAAGCCGGATCTGGACGCGGTGTGGACCGATCCGTTCTCGGCAACGCCGATGCTGATCCTGGTGTGCGACATTGTCGAGCCGTCGACCGGCGAACTCTACGCCCGCGATCCGCGCTCGACCGCCAAGCGCGCCGAGGCGTATCTGAAGACCACCGGCATCGGCGACACCGTGTACATCGGGCCGGAAGCCGAATTCTTCATGTTCGACAACGTCCAGTTCGAAAACAGCTATTCGACCAGCTATTACAAGATCGACGATATCGAGCTGCCGACCAACACCGGCACCAGCTATGACGGCGGCAATCTCGGCCACCGTCCGCGCGCAAAGGGCGGGTACTTCCCGGTCGCGCCGGTCGACAGCGCCGTCGATATCCGCGGCGAGATGGTCTCGACCATGCTCGAAATGGGCCTGCCCTGCGACAAACATCACCACGAAGTCGCCGCCGCGCAGCACGAGCTCGGCCTCACCTTCGGCACGATGACGCTGACCGCCGACCGGATGCAGATCTACAAATATGTCTGCCACAATGTCGCGCAGGCTTACGGCAAGACCGTCACCTTCATGCCCAAGCCGATCAAGGAAGATAACGGCTCGGGGATGCACACCCATCTGTCGATCTGGGACAAGGGCCAGCCGCTGTTCGCGGGCAATGGCTATGCCGGTCTGTCGGACACCTGCCTGTATTTCATCGGCGGCATCATCAAGCACGCCAAGGCAGTGAACGCCTTCACCAATCCGACCACCAACAGCTACAAGCGCCTGGTGCCGGGCTACGAAGCCCCCGTGCTGCTCGCTTATTCGGCGCGCAACCGTTCGGCTTCGTGCCGCATTCCTTATGGCACCGGCCCCAAGGCAAAGCGCGTCGAAGTGCGCTTCCCCGACGCGATGGCCAACCCGTATCTCTGCTATGCGGCGCTGTTCATGGCGGGCCTCGACGGCATCCAGAACCGCATCCACCCGGGTGAGGCGATGGACAAGAACCTGTACGACCTGCCGCCGGCAGAACTGGCCGAAGTGCCGACCGTGTGCGGCTCGCTCCGCGAAGCGCTCGAATCGCTGGCCGCCGATCACGACTTCCTGCTCAAGGGCGACGTGTTCTCGAAGGACCAGATCGAATCGTACATCGAACTGAAGATGCAGGACGTGGCACGGTGGGAAATGACGCCGAGCCCGGTCGAGTTCGATATGTACTATTCGTACTAAGATGCGGCCGCGCCCGCACCGGTGCGCGCCAGCGCATAGTGCGAATCGGCCGGCCTCGCTTTAGCGAGGACCGACGCGGCTTTGCCGCGGCGCGATCGAAGAAAGGGCGTCCGGAGCGATCCGGACGCCCTTTCTATTTGCCGATCAAGACGCGGAACCCGGACGCGCTCAAGACCGTCCAACCTTGACCGCCCTACCCCGTTGCGGATGTCGACAGCCCGCTCTACCTTCTTTGCGCCTCATTGAGGGAGGGACTCGCATGCTGATCCTCGCTGCTGCTTTGGCAATCGCGCCCGCAACGAGGCCCGACCGCCTCGACTTCCAGATGATGGCTTCGCCCGTCTACGATGTCTTTGCCGCCAAGGGGGAAGCGTTATGCCCCGCGCGCAAATTGCGGTATTTGCATCCCGCCGATCTCGCCTTTCTGGAAGAAGGCTTTCTGCCATCGCTGACCACGCGCGCCCAGCACCGGGTTACCTTGCGCGATGTCGGCGATAAGGGCTGTACGGGGAGCGGACTGTCCTGCCCAGCGCAGCACATGCTGGCCGCCATTTCCGAGGCGGGCTTGCTGGACGCATTTGTCAGCTTTGCGTGCGTAGCCCCGGCGTAGCGCAGCCTTCGTTCAGTCAGCGCGGGCAAGCCTTATCCGCCCCCTCACTCATCAAACGCCGTTCCGCCCTTCTCCACCGTCCGCCCGTTCAACTGCCCCCACAATTGCGCGGTCCCCGCCTCATGCGCCTTGTTCACATATTGCGAGGCGACCAGCCATCCCTTGATCGGGCGCAGCGGCAGCAGGCATCCCGCCAGCATCAGCGGCAGCGAGGTGACGGCATGAACCCAGAACGGTGGGCTGAACGCCACCTGGAACCACACCACCACGAACAGCAAGGGAAACGCGACGATGCACAAGGAGAAGAAGGCCGGGCCGTCATCGGGCGAGGCGAAGCTGTAATCCAGCCCGCACACCTCGCAGCGGTCGACCACCTTCAGCCATGAGCGGAACATATGCCCCTTGCCGCAGCGCGGGCACAGTCCCTTGGCCCCGGATTTGAGGATCCAGCGCCATTTTTCGCCTTCAGTCTGTGTGTCCGCCATGTCTGATCCAACCTTTTCGCTGCCGCCTAGATAGGAACCCGCGCGCCGACTGCGATGAGACAAAACGCCCAAGGCGGTTACACGGTCAGCACGGTCGCGCCACACGTTTCCCCGGCTTCCAGCGCGCGGTGCGCGGCGGCGGCGTCTTCCAGCGCGAAGGTCTGGCCGATTTCGGGGGTGATCGCGCCCGAGCGCAGCATCGCGAACACGCGGTCGATCCCGGCCTGGCGCTCCTCGGGCGTGACATAATAGCTGAACAGCGTCGGGCGGGTGACGAACAGCGACCCGCGCGCCGACAGGATGCCGAGATCGACCCCGGTTACCTTGCCACCGGCATTGCCGAAACTGACGATCAGCCCGCGCCGCGCGGCGCTGGCCAGCGAAACCTCCCAGGTGGCCATGCCGACGCCATCGAAAATGATCGGCACGCCCGCCCCCTCGGTCAACTCGCGCACGCGCTGCGCCACATCCTCGCTCTTGTGGAGCAGCACGTGGTCGGCCCCCGCCGCCTTGGCCTGCACCGCCTTTTCCGGGCTGCCGACGGTGCCGATCACCGTCGCGCCGATCGCTTTCAGCCAGCCGACCAGCAAATGCCCGGTGCCGCCCGCTGCGGCATGAACCAGCACGGTCTGCCCGGCCTGCACGCGCGCGCAACGCTCGACCAAGAATTCGGTGGTGCAGCCTTTGAGCAGCACGGCGGCGGCGGTCTGGTCGCTGATATCATCGGGCAGCTTGAGCAGGATCTTGGCGGGGACATTGCGTTCGGTCGCATAGGCACCGAGCGCGGGGCCGAAAGTACCGACACGGTCGCCCGGCGCGACCTCGGTCACCCCCGGCCCTACGGCGGTAACCACACCCGCCGCCTCCGAACCCAGCCCACCCGGCAACGCCATCGGGTACAGCCCGGTGCGGTGATAGACATCGATGAAGTTCAGCCCGACCGCGACATTGCGCATCCGCACTTCGCCGGGGCCGGGATCGGGCAAATTCACATCGACCCATTCGATCACTTCCGGGCCACCAATACGGTCGATCCGCGCAACGCGTGCCATCTGCCTATCTCCTTATCGAACCGCCCCAACCGACGACGTACGTTTCGGGTTGCAACCTATTTCGTCCCGCTCCATTTGTCGTCGCGTACCAGAAATTCAAGACGGTGGAGAGCGGCGATGAAGAGCTACCTCAAACAGTATATCAACGGTGCCTGGGTCGACAGCATCGGCGGCACGCGCCACGCGGTCATCAACCCCGCGACCGAGCAGCCGTGCAGCGAAATCACGCTCGGCACCCCCGCCGATGTCGATGCGGCCGTCGCCGCCGCGCGCAGCGCGTTCGAAAGCTATTCGCAAACCAGCGTCGCCGAACGCGCCGCTCTGCTCGAACGGATCATCGAGGAATATAAGAAGCGCATCCCCGATCTGGCGCAGGCGGTCAGCCAGGAAATGGGCGCGCCGATCGGCTTTGCCACGGCGGCGCAAGTGCCCGCCGGGCTCGGGCATTTCATCTCCACGCTGAAGGCGCTCAACGCCTTCCAGTTCGACGAACAGCTCGGCCGCGCGCGCGTGGTGCATGAGCCACTCGGCGTCGTCGCGATGATCACGCCGTGGAACTGGCCGCTCAACCAGGTCACCGCCAAGGTCGCGCCTGCCCTGGCGGCGGGCGACACCATGATCCTGAAGCCCAGCGAGGAATCGCCCGGCTGCGCGGTGATCCTGGCCGAAATCCTCGACGCCGCAGGCGTTCCGGCGGGCGTGTTCAACCTCGTCAATGGCGACGGCGCGGGCGTCGGCTCGGCACTGTCGGCGCACCCCGATGTCGACATGGTCAGCTTCACCGGATCGACTCGCGCCGGTATCGCGATCGCGCAAAATGCGGCGGCGACGGTCAAGCGCGTGCATCAGGAACTGGGCGGCAAGGCGGCCAATCTGGTGATCGAAGGCGCGGATCTGGCCGCGGTGCTGCCGCCGACGGTGCAAGGCGTGCTCGCCAATTCCGGCCAAAGCTGCATCGCCCCGACGCGGCTGCTGGTGCACAAAAGCCAGGTCGCGGACGCCACCGGCATCGTCAAGGCGATGATGGAGGGCACGCAAGTGGGCGACCCGGCCGAAATGGGCGCGCATATCGGCCCGGTCGTCAACAAGGCGCAATTCGACAAGATCCAGGGCCTGATCCAGTCGGCGATCGACGAGGGCGCGACGCTCGTCACCGGCGGCACCGGGCGGCCCGATGGCCGCAATGTCGGCTATTTCGTCAAGCCGACCCTGTTCGCCGACGTCACGCCCGACATGCGCATCGCGCAGGAAGAGGTGTTCGGCCCGGTCGCGACGATCATCGCCTATGACAGCGAAGATGAAGCCGTGAAGATCGCCAACGGCACGCCCTACGGCCTGTCCGCGACGATTTCGGGTGATGCCGCTAAGGCCGCCAAAATCGCACCACGGCTGCGCGCCGGGTTGGTGACGATCAATTCGTGGAGCCCGGACGGCAACGCCCCGTTCGGCGGCTACAAACAATCGGGCAATGGCCGCGAAAACGGCAAGTTCGGCCTCACTGACTTCATGGAAGTGAAGACCGTGATCGGCGAGCCTGCCTGACCCCAAGCGCGGGCGGCGGATGCGCCGCCCGCCGACGATCGGCTAAGGCGTTACGCCGGTTTGCGTACCGGCGGGCTGAAGCTTTTCAGCGTGAAGCTCGCGCCCTCGTGCACGATATGGTGCTTGGGCGGCTGCGGCTTTTGCGGGGGCCGCTGCGTTTCGGCAGTTTTGGGCAGATCCGGCATTGGCTTTACCTCCAGGGCGGCACCGCTCGCTGGGAGTGGTGAACGCCTCTGCCAGCAATATAGTCGCTTCCGCGCAGAATGCGAGCAGGAAGCCCGTCATCACGAACAACAGCACCTGGCTGCGCGCCCGCGCCTTGGCAACGTTGTTACGGCGGTTGGAGGTTGCCGCATCAGCCAGTTCCGCGATCATCAGCGTTCGCAGATCATCCCGAATCAACCCGTCGCGCTCAAGCGCCTTCTTGCCAATGTCCTGATAGAAGGTGCCCAAGGTTTGGGCGTAATCCAGAATTTCGACATCGCTGGGCGGATAGCGATACTCACGCAGCCGGATGACGTCCCAGAACCAGCGCCCGGCGACGACAAAACACACGAGCGCTCCCACGAGCAGAACGGCCACCGCAATCGTCCAGCCCGGTTCGCGCACCGAAAAGGCCGAGCGATAAATGCTCGGCAGGACCGCGACGGCAAGACCCAGGATCGCCGCGAAAAACGGCAGTGAGCGCCAGATCGCCTCGTCGGCATCCAGCTCGCGCTTGTAGGAGTCGGCAAACAGCGCCGAGAGATATTCGTCGGTCTTGGTTTCCGCCACCGCCTGCTCCCCGCCTCAATAATCCTTCGATACGCGCAAGTTTGCGCTTTGCCTCCCCAGCGTCGAGATGCTCGACAACACCGACAACCAACGCGTCACCTGGAACTCGACTTGTGTCGCCGAATAGCCCGCGCCGTCGGAAACGATCTCGGCGTAGAAACGCCGCGTAATGTATTTGCCCGCCGCGACCGAGGTGCCCTGCCCGGTTTGCGGATCGGCGGGGAGGATGCGCAGGCGGTCGAGCCCGGCCACGCGGCGCACCGCGTTGATCGGATCGAGCCCCCCCTTGCCGTTCTGCAACGCCGCCACTGCTGACGCCAATTGCAGCGCCTCGGGGGCGGACAAATTGGTGATCGAGGTGCCGAACAACAGCCGCGACAGCAATTCGTCCTGCGGCAAAGCGGGCACGCTGGAGAAGGTGATTTCGGGCTTGAGTGCGGGGCCGGTGACGTTGATCGACGCGTTCAGCCCGGTGGTGTTGGCGTTGGCCGAAATATCCAGCGCCGGATTGGCAGGCACTTCGCCGGCAAACAGGATCTTGCCGCGTTCGAGCGCGAAGCTGCGCCCGGCGAAATCGTAATTGCCCTGCACCAGATCGGCACGACCGGTGATCGCGGGATTGTCGGGCGCGCCGCCGATCTTGAGGTCGGCCGACCATTCGCTGCGCAATCCAAGCCCGGTGACCAGCACCTGGTTGGCGGCGCGCGCATGGATGGCGAGCTGCCACGGCGTACGCGGCGCTTCGTCATCCTCCGCGCCGCCGCCGGGCACGTTGATTTCGCGAATGGCGAGTTGCGGCACCGCGCTGGCCGCACTCGCCTGGCCTAGGCGATAGCGTGCCTTGTCGAGCTTTAGATCGCCCGAAATCGTGCCCCCTGCCCCATCCGACTGGAAGCGCAACGGGCCGGTGACGGTCGCGCCGATATCGTCGCGCGCGATCATCACCGCGCGGTCTGTCTGCAAGGTCAGGTCGAGCCCGAGGCCGTTCTTCGCCGCAAAATCGAACGTCCCGCTTCCGTTGACTCGCCCGCCTTTGCCCGCGTCCGCCGCAAAGCGATCGATGGTGAGGCGCGACCCGCCGAAACGCCCGGCCGCCTGCACATTGGTCAGCACCGTGCCCGTCGTCGCGCTTTCGATACGCGCGCCCTTGGCCTGGACGACACCGGTGATTTGCGGGTTGGCGATCGTCCCGCCAACGTCCGCACCGATCGCGACCGGGCCGGTCAGATCGAACAGTTCGACCCCGGTCAGCCGCCAGATCGTGTCGGCGGGCCCGTCATAGCGAAGCTGCGCAAACGCCCCGGCATTGGACACGCGCGTCGCCAGATCGGGGCCTGCCGGCAAGGTCAGCAGCATTTGCGCGCGCCCGACGGTCTTGCCGCCGGTGGCCGCGACCGCGCGCGCGGCGATGCGGTCAGGCGACAGCACTCCGGCAATCCCGACATCGACCGGACGCGATGACAGGATCAGGCCCGAACGCGTCAGGCCACGCACCGTCATATCGATTTTGCCGGTCGGGGCCGCGCCGCCGCCTTGCGCATAGGACAGGGTGCCCGAAGCATTGCCGCCGAGGCCAAGCCCCGGATAGCCGATGTCGAGGATCGACAGCGGCATCCGCGCCAGCGTCGCATCGATCGCGCTCGATTTGCCGGTGAAGCGGCCCGAGAGCTTCGCGTCCCCGCCCGAGAAGGTAAGGTCGGTCGGAGCCAGTCGCCAGCCATCGCCATCGCGCGTGAACACCGCAGGGGTGACGAGCTTCAGCGGCCGCCGATCAAGCGTACCCTGCGCGGTCACGGAGTAGCTGTCCGGCGTCACGCGAGTGAGCGATTGAATATCGAAGGCACGCCCGCTCGACCCGGCGATCGAGGCGGTAATGGAGCCGGTGCCGCCGCGCAGCGAGGCGCGCGCAGCAAAGCGCCCGATCACCAGCGACCCACGCCGCAACCCAGCGCCGGTCACGCTCGCTTCAATCGATGTGCCCGCCGGATCGAGCAGCGCCACCGCATCGAGATGCCCGCGCCGCAACACCACCGCATCGCTCAATCGTGCTGCGGTGGCATCGAGATGCGCCTCGATCCGCTGATGCTCGCCCACCGGGCGGAACAGCACCGCGCCCGACAAGCCCCCACCGGCCACCGTCAGCGTGCCGTCAAACCCGCCCGGCACGATCCGCAGCGGCCCCTTGGCATGCGTCCCGCTCACCGCCAGATCGGCGATGGAGATCGTCCCGTCGCCGCCCTTGGGCAAAAGGATCGCGCCACTGCCGCTGAACGCCCCCAGCCGTGAGCCCCCGCGCGCGGTGAAGGTGAACCCCTCTGCCGTTGGATCGAGATGCGCGACTACGTCGCTGAGGCCCATCGTGTCGTTGGGGCTTTTGAACACCAGATCGAGCGTCGGATGGTCGATCTTGCCATCGAGCTTCAGCGTCAGCGGGCCATAGGTTGCTTGCTGGCCCACCCCTTCGAAATGGAAGGTGCCGTCGCGGCGGCGATAGCCATTGCCGGTGATGCGGATTTGCGGCGCGGTCAGCACGAGATGGGTGAGGTGCAGGGTCCCGTCGGGCGTCCGCTCCAACCCGGTGACGAGGCGCGGCAACCCGCCCGCCAGCGACCGGAAGAACGCATTTTCCAGCGTCAGCATCCGCGCCGTGCCCTGGCCGACGACGCGCGTGCCGTGGCCGCCGGGGCCCGGCACCGCTTTGAGTTCCGTCTGCACGTCGACCACGCCGAGGCCGGGGATGCGGTAGCGTCCCAGGCCACCATTCAGACCAATATCATAGCGCCCGTCGCTGAGATCGAGCAGCAGGTTAATTCGCCCGTTGAGCTTGTCCGAGCTGAGCTTGAGGTCGTCGCCGATGACCAGCTTCGAGGTCACCCGCAGCACGCCATCGATCGTGAGATTGCGCAGAATGCCGCCCGCCACATCGCCAACCCCGGTGACGCGCGCCGCGACCGCGTGGATCGGCAACATCACCGGCTGTTTGGACAAATGCCCGCGACCGGCGGCGTGGAAGTCCTCGAAACCCGTATCGTCAAAGGCAAAGCGCGCTGCGCTCAGGCGGTAGTCGAAGGCCGCCGTCGCGAAGCGACCGTCGAGGATGGTGCGCAATTCGATCGCACGCCCGGTCATATTGGGGAACAACGCCGGTGGCCGCAGCAGGATCGCGTGGAGCCGCACATTGCGATAGGCGCTTTCCGCCAGGTCGAGCGTGCCATCGCCAGTCAGGCTGAGCGAGACCGAACGGAGCGACAGTGTGCCCTTGAGCTGCCGGTCGACGAGCGTTGCGCCACCATTCACCAGCACGCGCGGGGCGGTCAGCCGTTCGAGCTTGCCATGCACCAGCGGGGCCGGCGTCAGGACACCCGCAAGCGTATAGGCCCCGGCGCGGTTGGTCAGCGCGAGATCGACCAGCCGCGTCGGGCCGACATCGGCAATCGCCTTGCCCTGCCACGCCTGCCAGCTTCCCTTACCCGCAATATCCAGCGCGATCGGGCGCGCGACACCCATCAGCTTGGCGAGCACGCCCGTGGCGCTGCCGCGCGCCCGAGCCGCAACCTCCAGCCGGTTGCGATCGGGCTCGGCGTCGAGATGGACGCGCAGCCGGTCACTCCCCGCCACCATCGCCGCCAGATCGATCAGAGCGCGCCGATTATGGATGTCCGCGCGCGCGCGCAGCCGCCCGATCCGCTCCACCCCGGTCACCGCGCGTCCGACGATCAGCCGGTCCACCGCCAGTGCGCCGATGCGGATATCGAACCCCGGCAGGATCGGCCCCTTGGTCTCGGTCGGGCGCGTCTCGGGCAACTTGGACAGCGTCGCGCTCGGAATGCGCAAGCTGGTGATGTCGAGCCGATTGTCGAGCCAGCGCAGCGGCGACCAATGCAGTTCGGCGCGCGGTGCGGCAAACGCCAGCCCCTTGGGGTCGCGCACCCGCACATCGATCAGCGTCGCGCGACTGTAGATCGAGCCCTCGATCCGACCGATGCTGTAGCGCAATCCATTGGCGGGCCGCAGACCGGCGATGGTATCGGCAATCATCCGGTGCCCGATCGCGGTATCGACCAACCCCAGCGCCGCAAGCAGCACCAGCAGCAGACCGAGCGTTGCCCCCAACACGATCCGCCCCCAGCGCCGGCGGCGCGGCGGCACAGGCGCGGCTTCGACCGTTTCGGGAAGCGACTCCCCGGTCAAAACGCCTGCCCCAGCGAGACATAGACGGCGACGCGCGGATCCCCCTTGGCGGGGTTTACGGGTGTGCCGACATCGATACGGATCGGCCCGAAATTGGAATAATAGCGCACGCCAATCCCGGTGCCGTAGCGCATTCCGCCCAGCGTCGGGATGCCGCCGGTGTAGATGTTGCCGCCATCGAAGAACGGCACCACGCCGAAATGGCCGAACGCCTTGACCCGCGCCTCCAGCGAAAATTCGGCAAGGCTGCGCCCGCCGATCGGATCGTTATTGGGGTCACGCGGGCCGATGTCCTGATAGCCATAGCCGCGCACCGACGCACCGCCACCGGCATAGAAGCGCCGCGACGGGGCCACCGCATCGCGCGGTGCGCCCGCGATCGTGCCCAAGCGGATACGTCCTGCCAGCACCGCACCGGTCGTGATCGGCTGGTAAGCGCTGGCGTCGATCTGAATCTTGGCATAGCCGAAGATCGATCCTTCCAGCGACGCTTCGGGCGAGAAACGTCCACTCAGGCGGAAACCCCGCGTCGGGTTGAGCAGATCGTTGGACCCGTCATAGCTGAGCGTCGTCGGTAGCGCCGCGATGAAATAGGTGCGGCGGCGCGGGGCACCCGTCGTCACGATCACATCGCGCTCGTCGGACGCGGCCAGTTCCCCGCCGAGCGACCACGTCCACTTCTTCTGGAAGAAGATGTTGGTCTGCCGCTCCAGGCTGCCCGACAGCGACACGGTGCGTGCCTGATAGGCGGTGCGCTTCAAGTTGGACGCCACCGCCTGGAAAGTCAGCACGCGGTCGCGCCCTTCGAAATTGTTGCGGCGAAAGATGACGCTCGCCAATTGCTCTTCGGTGCCGAGCACCCCGCGCAGCGTCAGCGCGCCTTCGGGCGGGAACAGGTTGCGGTGCGTCCAACTCACTTCAGCGCGCGCGCCTTCGCCGGTGCCATAGCCAAGCTCGCCGGCAATGGTGTGCGGCGGTGCCGGTTCCAGGCCGACCGCAATATCCACCGTGCCGGGTTCGGTACCTTCGACGGGCTCGATCTTGGTCGAGGAGACCAGCCCGGTCTGAATCACCGCCCGCCGCAAATCGACCAGCGCAGAGGCATCATAGGTCTGGCCGGGAACGAAGCGGGCAATGTCCTGCACATGTTTGGCCCCGAACACCGTGTCGCCCGAAGTCATCACGATCTTGCCGAAGCGGCGCTCTGCCCCCGGCACCACCGCCATGTCCAGCGTGGCGGTGTGTGCGGCGCGATCGACGACGATTTGCGGATCGCCAACCACCGCGAACGGGAAACCGCGATCGTTGATTGTGGTGCGCAAACTCGTCGCGCCCGCGACCAACGCATCCGAATTGACGGCATCGCCCGGATTGACCCCGAACGCGCGGCGGAGTGTGGTGGCCTTCGCGCCCGCCGCCTCCACGCCTGCGACGTTCACGCCCGCAAAGGTGTAGAGTTGCCCGGGCTCGGCATCCAGCACGACCAGCGGTCGCGCGGCCGGTTCCACGCGCGTCGTTACATGTGCGTCGTAATAGCCTTCGGCGCGCAGCAATGTCGTCAGCAAGGTCGCATCCTCGCGCGCGCGGCGATCGAGCTGCGCGGCGTTCGCGGGCTGGCCGACATTGGCCTTCAGCGTCGACAGTTGGGCAAACCGGTCGCTGAGCAGGCTGCTGGCGACATCGTCGATCCCGTCGACGCGGAAATCATAGCGGGTGTCCCCGGTCAGCGCGGTCGGCGTATCCGCCGCAACCGGCTCAGGTGGGGCCTTGGACAAATCGGGCCAATCCACCCCCAAGCACGGCAACGGCGCGAGCGGCGATTGCGGATCGAGCGGCGATACCTTGGGGTCAGCCTGCTCGGTCGACGGACGCACTTGCGCCATCGCTCGCGGGCAAGCCACACAAAGGAACCCGGCGGCGGCCAACGACACGCCCCGCCGCCCGACCGACAACGACATGGCTCGTCCTAGCCCGGCTGCGCTCCCAGTGACAGGGGGTTAGTCGCCGATTTGCGCGCCGATCAATGAACCGTGCCGACGGCGCGATCGGCCGAAAGCAGCACGATCAGCCGTTCGATCTGCCGCCAGCGGCAAAAGTGCAGATAATTGCCAAGGTCGCGACTGCGGTCGGCCCGCGCCGCCGCCTCCAGCGCCGCCTCTTCGCCAAAGATCGCGATCAAATCGGTCGCATCGACGAAAGCGGCACGGTCCGCGAGATAGGGCAAGCAGGTCATTTACGCTCCACGCTCAATTGGCTCGCCGACAAGCGTGCGAGCGTCGCGGGTATCACGACGCGTGCCAGTTTCCGCAAAAGCGCGGCAACGCGCGCGCCGTAAGGGTTAACCAAGTCCACCCCACCCGCCCGACACTCTCACGATGGGACGCTGGCGTCCTGCACCGGGACATGGCAAAGCACCGGCATGGCACGCTCCCCCGCTCCCCGGACGCCGCTTGCAGGCGGGTTTTTGATCGCAATCGGCGCGATGGCAGGTGCCGGGGTCGGGCTGTTCTCGCCGATCGGGCCGACGCGGGGGTTTCTGATCGGCATCACGCTGGGGGGCGTATTGTCGCTGGCGCTGTGGCTGGTCGACCGGCGGAAATAGCGCTTAGCGCAACGTCCGCGACAGCCACACCACGCGTCCGATCACGTCGACCGACGCCGCCGTGATCGCGGGATAAGCGGGATTGTCGCTGACGATCCTGTACCCGTCTGTGGTTATGGACACGCGCTTCACCAGTAGCACCCCGTCCCGCCGCAGCACGAAGATCGCCGGGCTGGCGCTGACCCGCGTGTCGCGTTCATCGATCACGATCTGGTCGCCATCGGCGATCGTCGGCAGCATCGAATCGCCGCGCGCGCGCAGCATTGCCGCGTGCGCGGGACGCAGCCGCAAATCGTCGAGCAAGCGCGGGTCGAGCAACATCTCCGCCACGCCCGGATCATCGGCGGCCACCGTCCCCGGCCCCGCCGACACCTCGACATCCAGCCGCCGGATCGCCGCCATCGGCGTTGACGGCGTGCCCCCCAGCTCGGCTGCATCCACCCGAAAATAAGCGGCGAGCAGGGCCCGGTCGCGCTCCGCCAGATCGCGCGGCGTCCCGCGCCGGACATATTGCTGCAGATACGCCTCATTACGCCGCAGCATCCGCGACAGCGCGGCATAGCTCGCCGTATCGGCATCGATCAGCGCCGCCAGCCGCGCCCGGGGATCGCCTCGCTCCATAGCCGACACGATAGCCATAGGAAATTTCCTAGACAAGTTGGAAAATGGAACAGATCGTGAACTTCGGCGCGAATCACAGGAGATTGGACATGTCGGTGCTGCAGAAAATCGATCGCTATCTGAAGGCTACGGCAATGCCACCGACCAAGTTCGGGCGGCTCGCGGTGCGTGACCCGCGTCTTGTCCACGATCTCAGGCGCGGCCGCGAGCCCGGCCCCCGCATGGTGCGCCGGATCGAGGCCTTCCTCGCCGCGCAACAGGTGCAGCCATGAGCCGCGGCCCCGATGCCGCCACGCTGCTGCGCCGCGCGCTGGAACGCGATGCGCGCGCGCAGGGATGTGCCATTACGATCGGTGCCCTGCACAGCACGCGCTGGGCCAGCGCGACCTTTATCGGCGCGCAGCATCGGCTGACGCTGGACGCGCCCGACGATGCCGCGCTGGCGCACTGGCTCGGGGCGCTGCCCGAAGTCGAACTGACGCTGCGCGGTCATCTCGTCGCCGATGCCATGGTGACCGCGATCGCGCGGAGCGACGGACGCACCGAGGCGACGATCGAGGTGCTGACGGTCGAAGCCTGACGCGGCGAGCGGGCGCGGTGGATTGTCGCGCGCGCGCGGCCCGGCTACGGCTGCGCTATGTCCGACCCGCGCATCATTGCCGTGACCCTTGACGAGCGCACCATCCTGTGGCGCTCGGCCGATATCGAGCAGGAACGGCGGATCGCGATCTTCGACCTGATCGAGGGCAACCATTTTGCGCCGCAAAAGGCCTATCCCGATGGCTATGCCGGGCCATATAAGATCGATCTGACGGTCGAGGAAGGGCGGCTCGGCATCGGGATCCACCGCGAGGATGGCACCCATCTCGAGACCTATATCCTTGGCATGGGGCGCTTCCGCCGCCCGATCAAAGACTATTTCGCGATTTGCGACAGCTATTATCAGGCGATCCGCAACGCCACGCCTGCGCAGATCGAGACGGTCGATATGGCGCGGCGCGGCATCCACAATGACGCCGCCGCGTTGCTGAAAGAACGGCTGGAGGGTAAGATCGACATCGATTTCGATACCGCGCGCCGTCTGTTCACGCTGATTTGCGTCCTGCACATCAAAGGGTAAAGCGGGCGGCATGGGGCGTTGGAAAAAGCGGATCGGCCTGGCCGGTGCCGCCATCATCACCATCGGTGTGGCATATGCGGCAGGCTGGACCTGGATGCACCATTGGCGGCCGTCCGACAAATACGCCTTTCAAGGCGTCGATGTCGCCGAGGCGAACGGCGCGATCGACTGGTGGGCGGTAAAGCGCGCCGGGGCCGATTTCGCTTATGTCCGCGTCACCAGTGGTGCCGACCGACGCGACGCCCGCTTTCAGGAAAATTGGGCCGCCCTCTATGAAACGGGGCTGCGGCGCGGTGCCAGCCATTTGTATTCGATCTGTCGCCTCGCCACCGATCAGGCCAATCTGTTCAACACCACCGTGCCACGCGACGACAGCGCCCTGCCCGCCGCGCTCGAGCTCGACTTCGCGGCGGATTGCCCCACGCGCCCGGCCCCGCCGATCGTGCTCGACGAATTGCGCCGCTACATCACCATGGTCGAATCGCACACCGGCAAGCCCGTGCTGCTCAAGGTCAGCAAGGCCTTTGACGCGGCTTACGGGGTGACACTGGCGATCCCGCGCCCGGTCTGGGCGGTGCAGGATTTCTTTCCGCCCGATTATCCGGCACGGCGTTGGCGGATGTGGCAGGCAAACGGCACGCGGCGCGTCGACGGCGTCGACGGGCCGATCCATTGGGACGTAGTGGCACCATGACCGAAGACAGCACCCGCGACACCCTGATCGCCGCCGCCCGCGCCGCCGCGCGCAACGCGCACGCGCCCTATTCGCGCTTCGCCGTGGGCGCGGCAGTGCTGCTGGCGGACGGGCGCATCGTGACCGGGGCCAATTTCGAAAATGCCAGCTATGGCCTGTCGCTCTGCGCCGAGACGGTGGCACTCGCCACCGTCAACAGTGGCGGAAGCCTGCGCGAGGTGGTGGCGATCGGCGTGATCGGCGGCGCGATGGACGCGGATGGCCGCCCGACCGGCAGCACCCCGGTTGGCCCATGCGGGCGCTGCCGCCAGGTCATCAACGAAGCCGCCGATATGGCCGGGCGCGACATCATCGTCTGGTGCGGTGCCGCCGAGGGCGATGCGGTCGAGCGACGCACCCTTTCCGAACTGCTGCCACATGCCTTCGGGCCAAAGGATCTGGGCTTGGGCGCTGCGGGGTAGCCACGCGAGGCGAACACGGCAGCCCCCTTGCCCGCACCGCTATTTCCGGCGAAACGCGGGGATCGAAGACCGACACCATAGGGGAATCATTCGCATGTCGATCATGTCCGACCGCTGGATCCGCGAGCAAGCGCTCGCCACCGGCATGATCGAGCCGTTCGTCGATGGCCAGAAGCGCGAAGGCTGCATCAGCTACGGCCTGTCCTCTTATGGCTATGACGCGCGCGTGTCGGACGAGTTCAAGATCTTCACCAACATCGACAGCGTCATCGTCGACCCCAAGGATTTCGCAGCAAACAGCTTCGTCGACCGCAAGACCGACGTCTGCATCATCCCGCCCAACAGCTTCGCGCTGGCGCGCACGGTCGAATATTTCCGCATCCCGCGCGACGTGCTGGTCATCTGCCTCGGCAAATCGACCTATGCACGCTGCGGCATCATCGTGAATGTTACCCCGCTGGAACCCGGCTGGGAGGGGCATGTCACGCTGGAATTTTCCAACACCACCCCGCTCCCCGCCAAAATCTATGCCAATGAAGGGGCGTGCCAGTTCCTGTTCCTCGAAGGCAATGAGCCGTGCGAAACCAGCTACGCCGACCGTGCGGGCAAATATATGGGCCAACGCGGGGTGACGCTGCCGCGGTTGTAAGCGCGCGCCACCTCTTGGCCAATCGTGGGAGTATCCGGCACCGGTCGTGAACATTGGGCGGCACCTCCAGCACGCCCACTTTTCCGTTCGTTTCGAGCGAAGTCGAGAAACAGCACCACGCGCTGTGCCAAGTTTCTCGACTACGCTCGAAACGGACGGGGTGAGGTAGGAGCGCCAGCGCTGGCACCTGCCCCAATCAAATACGCCAACAACCCCCAGCAAAAGGCTCCGCGCACAAAAAAGGCGGCCCCGAAGGACCGCCCTGATTGTGCATCGAAAGATCGTAAGCGATCAGAAATCGTTGCGATATTGCTCGTTGCCGATGAAGCCGAGCTTCGAGACGTTCGAACGCTTGATGATCGCCAGAACCTTATCGACCTTTTCATACTTCGCCGCCGGGTCGGGCTGGAAATGCAGCTCGGGCTCGGGGTTGAGCTGGGTCGTCTGCACCAGATATTGCTGCAGCGTCGCCTCGTCGGTCGGCGCGCCGTTCCATAGGATCACGCCGTCCGGCTGGATGACGATCTTGTTCTTTTGTGGGTCGACGTCAGGCTTCTTCGCGGATGGATCGTTGATCGGAAGATCGACCTTCACCGCGTGCGTCTGGATCGGAATGGTGATGATGAACATGATGAGCAACACGAGCATGACGTCAATCAGCGGCGTCGTGTTCATGTCCATCATGGGCTCGCCTTCGGCGCCGCCACTGCTGATTGCCATGTCAAATACTCCTTGGTGCTACCGCACGCATTACGCCGACGGGCCACCCGTGGGGGGCGGTTCCGAAATGAAGCCGACCTTGGCGAAACCAGCCGATTGCATCGTGTAGATCGCGCCACCGATGCAGCGATACGGCGTTTCCACGTCGCCGCGGATATGCGCCTCGGGCAGATCTTCGGTCGTCAAATTCTGAGCACCGCCGGCCTTTTTGACAATCTCTTCGAGCTTGTCGGTCGCGCGCTTGAGCAGCTCTTCGTGCGTAACCCGCGTCAAACCCCAATAGATCGCGCACTTACCGTCGCTATCCTTGGTGATCGAGAGCGAGACGTTCTCGGGCTTGGTCACAGTCGGGTCGTACCGCACGTCCGGCAGCTTCAGCTTGACCGACTGCACGATCGCTGGAACCGTGATGAGGAAGATGATGAGCAACACCAGCATGACGTCGACGAGCGGCGTCGTATTGATGTCGGACATCGGGGCGTCATCGCCGCCGCCACCTGTACTAATCGCCATGAAAGGCCATCCTATTCGTATCGGTCAGGCCACCCGATAAAGCCGGGCGGCGAAAGAAACGGGGCCGCCGCTGGGAGCGGCCCCGCTCGGTACTCTTAGACGCGGGTCTGCACGCCGCCGGCCTGGCCAGCCGTGGTCGTGGCGGGCTTCGGCGCAGTTGCGGTCGGAGCCTTCTTGCCAGGAGCGACCGGACGCACCGCACCGTTCGAGGCAAGGTAGCCGAGCACGTCGTTCGAGAACGCGCTGAGATGCTCGGCAATGCCCTTGTTGCGGCGCTGCAGGAAGTTGAAGGCGAGCACGGCCGGAACCGCGACGACCAGACCGAAGGCGGTCATGATCAGCGATTCACCGACCGGACCTGCGACCTTGTCGATCGATGCCTGGCCAGCCTGGCCGATGCCGATCAGCGCGCGGTAAATACCGAGCACCGTACCGAACAGACCAACGAACGGTGCGGTTGCGCCGACCGTTGCGAGGAAGGCGAGACCGCCACCGAGCTGCGAGTTGATCGCTGCTTCCGAACGCTGCAGCGAACCGTGCAGCCAGTCATGCGCTTCGACCGGATCGGTCAGGCGCGAATGCTGTTCCTGCGCTTCGATGCCGTCGTCGACGATCTGCTTGTAGGCCGAGTTCTTCTCGAGCTTGGCAGCGCCTTCGCGCAGCGAGTTCGCATTCCAGAAGGTCGCACGGACGCGACGGCCCTGGTTGATGATCTTCTGCTGCTCGAACAGCTTGGTGAACAGGATGTAGAGCGTGAAGAACAGGAAGATGGTCAGGATTGCAGCCGTCGTCCAGGTGACGGGGCCGCCCTGCTTCATCGCGTTCATGAAGCCGAAATTGTCAGCAGCCGATGCACCGGCAGCGAGAATGGTGGTGGACATTGCGAAGACTTCCTTCTCGAAAAATGCCCGTGCGCCTCACCCCGGAGCACGCACGGGTGGATGGTTTATTGAGGCAAGCGCCAAACGACGTTACGCGAAGACGACGAGCGGATCGGATTGCCCGCACTGTCCAGGGCAGGCGTATACCGCCCGCGCCGCGTAATGTTCGAGCAAGCAGCGCGATCGAGCGAAGCGTTACCGCTCGATGCGACAACAACGCAGTTCTCGACGCGGCCAGCGGTGTTGATTTCCCACTTGATCTTGCTCGTGCCCTGCGCCTCGGCGCTCAGTGCGTCCGAAGGATAGTCATCCGTCGTAACCCATTGCGACGGGTCGCCCTTGGGACCGGCCTGCTTGTTGATCGTCGGCGCTGGCGGAGCAGCAACCGGAACGGGAGCCGGCGCTGCGGCGCGCGGCGTAATCACCAACGCGGGCGGCGGAACGGCAACCGAGACCACAGGAGGGGGCGGTGCCGTGACGCGCACGATCGGCGGCGGCGACACGACCGGCGGGGTCTGAAGCTGCGGCTGCTC
>Ga0209482_1000424_pt1 | contig 36331 bp, 41 predicted proteins | sample CoawatmetaG10DNA_FD_187512 | JGI IMG/M metagenome (GOLD analysis project Ga0209482, IMG submission 187512) | Marine microbial communities from the West Antarctic Peninsula - Coastal water metaG104-DNA (SPAdes) (version 2) | ecosystem: Environmental > Aquatic > Marine > Coastal ...
GGGTGGGCGGGTACAACAACACTGCCGCCTCGGCGGCCTCTATGTTCGCGCGAGCGATCGTAGCCCGTCAGGGGCGAGACGCCAGCACGGCGGCTCGATCGGAGCTGCCAAGCGGAGATAGAGCGCGGCCCCTTGGGGCGCGTCCAACCCTTGACGATCAGACCAATGGTAACATATATGGAACTGATGGTGCTAAAGGAGTATGAGGACGGGGAAGGGCGAAGCCCGTTCGGACTCTGGTTCACCGCGCTGGATGCGGTAGCGGCCGCAAAGGTGACGGTGGCGCTGAACAAGGTCGAACGTGGCGCGATTTCCAACGTCAAACCGGTGGGAGAGGGCGTCTCCGAATACAGGATCGATTTCGGGCCTGGCTATCGCGTCTATTTCGGCATGGACGGCCAAACCCTCGTTATCCTCCTGAGTGGCGGCACGAAGAAGCGACAGCAGCGTGACATCGACACCGCCAAGTCGCTGTGGGCGGACTACAAGGCGCGGAAGAAAGGAAGATCGTGATGGCTCTCACTCGCAACTTCAAGGACACTGTGCGCGCGCGTGTTCAAGCGGACCCGGCATTTCGCTCGGCGCTCCTCACCGAAGCGGTCAACGCCTTTCTCGTTGGTAACATCGAGACGGGTAAGGCGGTCCTGCGCGACTACATCAAGGCGACGGTGGGTTTCGAGGAATTGGCCGAACGAACCGGAAGGCCATCCAAAAGCCTGATGCGGATGTTCAGCCCGGCGGGCAATCCGGCTGCTGACAATCTGTTTTCGGTCATCAGCACGCTGCAACGCGCATCGGGTGTAACACTGGAAGTTCGCGCCGCGTGATTTGAACCTGAAAGCGGCAACTTTCCGCTTTCGTTCTCATCGGCCATGACTCATAGGATCGTCATGCCGATCGCGCGCGAACATCGCTGGCTCTACCCGATCGACTGGCGCGAACTGTCCAACCTCATCCGGTTTCGGCGCGCCAGAGGGCGCTGCGAGCATTGCTGCCGCCCGCACGGCCGCGACGTTCTGCACTTAGGGAATGGCGTCTGGTGGGACGCGGACGCCGCGACCTGGCGCGACGGGCAGGGCAGGGGGCTTCGCCGCCTGCCGTCGCCGGACGAGCTGGCGCGGGCGCAACCGGGGCTCGCCGGCATCGACCCGCCAGCGCCCTTGCGAATCACGCGCGTGGTCCTCGCCAGCGCACACCTGAACCACGATCCCGGCGACAATCGGCCGCGTAACCTCGCGGCGCTCTGTCAACGCTGCCATATGGTCCACGACGCGGCCGAACACCGTAGGCGCCGTTGGCTCAACGCCTTCCGGGTGCGCGCGATCGGCGACCTGTTCGCCTAACTGCCGGGCCGCAAGGCCAGGCCCCAAGGGTTGGGTGGATGGGACAATGACGCGGGCCGGCGAACGACGGCCTCCATCTAGGCCGGTTGGCTAAGCGAGCTGCGCCCGCCCGGTATGTGCCGGTAGAGCGTCGACGGCTGCACCCCGAGCTGCGCCGCCACCTCCTCAACGGTGATGGTCGGATCGGCGAGCATCGCCTTTGCTCGCTTGATCTCGGCCGGCCCCATTGCCGGCTTGCGCCCGCCGCGCCGCCCCAAGGCCCGCGCCTGGGCAAGCCCGGCATGGGTGCGCTCCAAGGTCAGCTGTAAACGCTCGCGCTAAGTGGCGGCATTCTGATCGCGCTATTTGTCGGCGAGCGTCGCTACGCGGCTACCGGCTTGGTCTCGGCCGATCGCACATAGGCGTAGAGTGTTGGCTTGGAGATGCCGAGCATCGAGCAAATCTTGGCGATCGGCATCGTGTTCTCGTGGTAGAGCCTGACGGCCAGGTCGCGCTTGTCCTTGCCGAGTGCGGCCGGCCGGCCACCCTTCTTGCCGCGAGCGCGGGCTGCGGTGAGACCGGCCTGGGTCCGCTCGCGGATCAGGTTGCGCTCGAACTCCGCCAATGCCCCGAACAGGTGGAAGGTAAGCTTGCCCGACGTGGTGGTCGTGTCGATCGCCTCGTGCAGGCTCAGCAGCCCGACCTTTTCCTCGTCGAGGTAGGTCATCCATCCGATCAGATCACGGAGCGAGCGGCCGAGCCTGTCGAGGCGCCAGACCACCAGTGTGTCGCCGGCGCGAAGCAGCTCCTTCACCTTTTCCAATCCAGGGCGAGCGGCAGTCGCCCCGGAGGCCTTGTCGGTGATGACCTTCTCGCAGCCGGCAGCCTTCAGCGCATCACGCTGGAGGTCCAGGTTCTGCTCGGCGGTCGATACGCGGGCGTAACCGATTTTCATGCGTAGGGCCGGTGGCGCCCCGATCGGGCGCGGTTTGGGAAGAAAGTCGTCATCGGCAGGTCTATGTTGCCCTAGTTTTCTTTACCGGGTAGATTTACGTCGAACAGGCCGGTTTGGCAACGCGAGCGGACTCGCATGGCGATGGGCAGGCAAATCTCCGTTTTCCTTACCTGCGACACGGACCGTCGGCGGTGACGCATCCGGCGCTTGTCCCGCCGCTGGCGATCGAGCGCTACCGCGTCCTTGAACCGCACCTCGCCGATGGCATCCCGCTCGCGGACCTCGCCCGCACCGGCACGCTGAGCGAGCGGACGTTGCAGCGCTGGCTCGGGCGCTACCGTGCCGAAGGACTTGCCGGTCTCGCGCGTCTGCCGCGCAACGATCGGGGCAGGCTGCACCTGCCGGAACATCTGGTCGAACTGACCCGCACTCTCGCCACCAAGCGCCCGCGACCCCCGGTCGCCGCCATTCACCGAAAGGTGCAGGAACTCGCCATCGCGCATGGACACCGAACCCCCAGCTATGCGGCCGTCGCGCGTGTCGTCAGGGCGATACCGGCAAGCCAGATCGCCGCAGCCTCCGATCCGGCCGTCTACCGCGACCAGCACGAGCTAGTGCATCGGCGCGAAGCCGCGACCTCGAACGAGATGTGGCAGGCCGATCATACCGTTCTCGACATTCTCGTGCTCGATGATGCCGGAACCCCGGTGCGTCCTTGGCTGACCGTCATCGTTGACGATCACAGCCGAGCCATCGCCGGTTACTTCCTCAGCCTCGATGCCCCCAGTGCCCTCAACACGGCGCTCGCCTTGCGGCAGGCGATCTGGCGCAAGCCCAATCCCGAATGGATCGTCAGCGGCATTCCCGAACAGCTTTACGTCGACAACGGCTCGGATTTCATCTCCGAGCATATCGAGCAGGCGTGCATCGCCCTCAAAATCCGCCTCATCCATTCGCTGCCGGGGCGTCCTCGCGGGCGCGGCAAGATCGAGCGGCTGTTCCGCACCATCAACGACATGTTCCTGCCCGACCTGCCCGGCCACCTGATCGCGGGCAAGCCGCTGTCGGCGCCAGTGCTCACGCTCGACGAGCTGCGCGCCCGCTTCGAGGCGTTCGTGTGCGGCGTCTATCATCGTCGCCCGCATGGCAGCACCGGCGAACCGCCGATCACGCGCTGGCAGAAGGGCGGGTTCCTGCCCGCAATGCCCGACAGCCTTGAACAGCTCGACATGCTGCTCGTGCACGTGCCCAAGCCCCGTAAAGTGCTGCGCGACGGCATCCGTCTGATGGGCAGGCGCTATGTCGAACCCACGCTCGCGGCCTTCGTCGGCGAGCAGGTCGAGGCGGTCTATGACCCCCGCGACCTGACCGAGATCCACGTCTACCACCAGGGCCGGTTCGTCTGCCGTGCGCTCAGCTCCGAGCACGCTGGGCACCCGTCGTTGCGCGCGATCCAGCGCGCCCGGCGCGGCGCGAAGGAGCGCGACAAGCAGGTGCCTGCCCCCACGGAGACCTTCGATGGCGACCAAGAGGATACGGCTTCCCGGCCCACCACCTACCGAGGGCTCCGGCTCTACGCCGCTGACGATTGAGTTCCTGGTCGAGCAGCCGTTCCTGGCGACCCGCGAACATGCCCGGTTCGTCGAGTTTGCCGAAGCCTGCGCGCACTACCGCTATATCGGCGTGTGTCATGGCCGGCCGGGCGTCGGAAAGACGCGATCGGCGCGCGAGTTTTCCAGCTTCCCCGACCTGGGGGAATATGCCGCGCTCCGTCCCATTGCCGCGCTCCTTGGCGAAAAGGTCGCTCGCTGCCGCGCCGTCTTCTACACCGTGTCGGTCAGCAACACGCCCAAGACGATCGACGCGGTGTTGGGCCTCAACCTCATTAAGCTGGGCTATGCCCGGCTGACGGTCGCGGGCGGCTCGCAGGACGAAATCACCCATGACGCCGCCCGCATCGCCTGCCCCCTCGTCATCGTCGACGAGGCCGACCGCCTGACCATAAAGTCGCTCGAACATCTCCGCGACATGGCCGATCGCCACGGCTTCGGGCTGATCCTGATGGGTATGCCGGGCTTGGAGAAGCGCCTCGCCCGCTATGCCCAGCTCTACTCGCGGATCGGCTTCGTCCACGAGTTCAAACCGCTTACCGAGACCGAAATGCGGCTGCTGCTCGCGACCCACGCCGGCGATTTCGGGATCAGCTTCGACCCGGCCCAACTCGACGCGATCGAAGCGCAGGCAGCCGTGATCCGCATCACGCGCGGCAACTTCCGGCTCATGGAGCGCCTGTTCGCGCAGATGCGGCGGATCATGACCCTCAACCGCGTCGAGGAGGTCACCGCTGACATCGTTCAGGCCGCGCGCGATTGCCTCGTCATCGGACCCGGCAACTGACAAATAGCGCGATCAGAACGCCGCCATTTAGCGCGAGCGTTTACAGCCCTCGGCCGCGATCGGCGCGGCTCTCGCGCGAACGACCGTTCGCGCGAGAGGAACGGCAACGTCGTTCGGCGATCGGAAGTCGGGGGGCGGGAATACGACGCGGCAGCCCATAGGCTGAAACGGACAGCGCACCGTGCGCCGCTTTTGGTTGAACAACGCAGCATTTCCAGCTGCCTTGAAGCCGCAGCTCCGGGTTCGCATGATGACAACCGGCGGCATGAATGCTATCTTGCGACGATGTGGTCCTCCGGGTCTGCCTGTCTAGCAGGAAGCAAAAAAGGGGGTCAGGATGACAAAGACAATCGCGGTTTTAGTCTCGCTGCTTGCACTATTTCCTGCTGGAGCCGAAGCGCAGCGTCGGGGAGCCCGCGAAGTTCCGCCCGTCTACTCGCATGTTCCATGCAGCACGCCCGGGGCAAAAGAAGAGCGACCGATCGACCTGAGCACGCAATCCGGCCCCGCCACCAAGGTCGATCAGCGGGTTAATGGCGACAGGAAAGAAGCTCAGCAACGTGATCGGGTACGCTGCGTCATCGAAGGACCGGTGCGGACCCGATAGCCTGCCGGATCAATGTCCCCGACGAGTTGCCTTCTGGTGCCCGTCAACATCTCCGGAATGAAGTGTTTTACGAGCCTGGACCCGGTAGTCCGGACGATGACGGGCGCCGCGTTGCTGAAGATCGACGAGGTACTGCTGTAAATTCGGCGGGTGGTATGGCCGGGGGCGGAGTGCTGGCGGGATACCCGACATAGGTACCGCCGCCATAGCTGTGCCCGCCATCCCAGCTGACCCCGCCGTGGCCGCCGGTCCATTGCGAGCGCCTACACCTAGGCTCCGTGATGCGCAAAAACGCGCTGACCGGCCGGGCCGAACGCGATCACGTCGAAGGGCTGTGACTTCATTCCCGCCACTTCCATGCCGGGTGAGCCCATCGGCATTCCTGCGACCGCCAAGCCGCGCACCCCGTTCGGATGCTGCGCGAGCACTCGCTTCATATCCGCGATCGGCACATGCCCCTCGAACGCCATGCCGTCGATGATGGCGGTGTGACAGGACGCGACCCGCGCCGGCACGCCAACCCGACGTTGAAAGGCGACCCGGTTCGCGTCGTCGATGATCTGTACCTTGCGGCCGAACTGCTGGCGGACCTGGGCTGCCCATTTCTCGCAACAGCCGCAACCCGGGTCGCGGTGCATGGCGATGTCGGATGCGGCCGATGCGACGCCAGGAACGGCTATCAACAGGGCGGCGGCAAGGCGGGTCGATCCGTGCTTCATAACGGCTCCTATGGTCAGGGCAGGTAGGCGCACCTTATCAATACTTTGACTTGGTCTCTATTCATTCTAGATCGAACCTATACCTCTCCGCCAAACGGACGGACGGGATGAAGCGGGAGCAGTTTCATCATGGCAAACATCCGTAAGCCTATGCTGGTCGTTCCGCTGGTCGGGGCGGCTTTGCTGAGCGGCTGCGCTACCTATGCGCCGCGACCATCCTCTTACTCCTACTTCGCCGTACCCTGCAACACGCCGGGCGCGATCCGGGCGGTGCCGATCCCCCCGCCGGGCATCCCGTCCGGGGCATCGGCCGCTGCGCCCCAAGCGGCCTTTCCGCCACAGCCACCTGGCTTCGATGCGCCCGGTGGCGCGGTGCAGGGAGGCGCGAGCGGGTGCCTGGTCGCGGTCGCCGACCGCGGCCCCAGTTGGCGTGGAGCCGGCTACTATGGCGGCGGCTACCCCTATGGCTACTCACGCCCCTCCGGCTATTACGGCTCGCCCTTCCGTGGATCGATCGGGATCGGGATCGGTGGCCATCATTTCGAGGGACATCATTTCGACGGCGGCCATGGCGGTGGTCATTTCGGTGGAGGGCACGGCGGCGGACACGGCGGTGGCCATGGTGGCGGGCATCACTGATCCCGAGTATCCCCACCAAGGCTGCTCCGGAGATGAACACTGTTGACCTTGGTGACAGGCAGCCTCTCGGAGACATTGTCGCACTTGGTCAGCCTCGTGATCGCCTATGCCCTGGCTCTTCCGGTCGGCTGGGACCGGGAGAAAGAGGATCGCAGCGCGGGCGTTCGCACCTTTCCGCTCGTCGCCATTGCCAGCTGCGCCTTCGTACTGATCGCGATTGCCGTTCTCGGTCGGGAGTCGCCCGGCCAGGCTCGCCTCCTTGAGGGTCTGATCACCGGCGTCGGCTTCATCGGCGGCGGGGCGATCCTGAAGCAGGGAAGTCGGGCATCTGGAACCGCTACCGCGGCGAGCTTGTGGGCAACCGGCGCAATGGGCGGTGCCGTTGGATATGGGCTATATGACATCGCCGTCATCATCAGCCTTGTTACGTTTTTGACCTTGCGGTCCTCTCGACCGCTGAAGAAGTCGGTGCGCGATCAGGAAGGTGGCAAGCTCGATGAACCACCAACAGCGTCATCCGATCGACCTGGTGTCTGAGGCATCGATCACTGCTATAATTTCATTGGGCTTGCCGCTCTGACCGGCACGGGCAAACAACGCCCATCGACCCGGCTCGTGCCGGGAAGCCGTTTACCTGCGGGGAGAATCGAGAGCCAAACGCTCGTCAAACCGATGCTGGGCGGGATGCCGAGCGACGGGCACCTGAGGGAGGTAAGGCGAGGGCTGCGGCATCTGGTAAGCGGGACGCGGCGGAGAAGCGGCGGGGTAGCCGCCATAGCTTCCGCCCTCATAGGCATGGCCGCCGTCCCAGCTGACTCCGCATGCGTGCCGCTCCAACTGACACCGGCACCATGCGACATGCGCTGCGCGCCCGCCGGCGAGGTCACCAGGCCGGTGACGGTCGCCGCGCTGAGCGCCAGCCAGAACTTCCTGCTCACTCCGGCTCCTCCATAACCCGTTGGACGCCTGATCGGCCTTCGAGGCAACACCCTCTCGACCGGATCAGTGCCGGAACAGACCGCCAAGGAAGCCGCCGGGCCGATAGCCGCCATGGCCGCCGCCGCCATGGCCGCCGCCGCCATGCCCACCACCATGTCGCCCCTCGCCATGGTGCCCCTCATTGTATCCGCCCCAGGGGGCCGGTTGCGCATAGCCTGGGGCAGGCGCTTGCGGGGGATAATCGGCCGCCGGTCTTGCGGTCGCTTCGTACGACGCATTCTTCTCGATGAGCTTGTCGAGTTCGCCGCGATCCAGCCAGATACCCCGGCACTGCGGGCAATAGTCGATCTCGACACCTTGCTTGTCGGAAAGCACGAGGTCGACGCGGCACACGGGGCAGAGCATCCCCTGCGCCCGCGTGGTGGAAGGTGTCGCTGCTGTGTCCGTCATCATGCGTTCCTTCTTGTCATGGGCGACCGAGCCCGGGCGCGCTGCCCGGGTTCGGATGATCCCGTCTTAGTAGCCGTAACCGCCATAGCGCTGGTAGCGCTCGCGACGCTCATGCCGACGCTCGCGGCGCTCCTCGCGGTCGTGGCGATCATTATAGCCGTAGCCGCGCTGATAGTAACCACCGCCGTTGCCGCGCCAGGATTGGCGATAGTCCCGATCACGATCACGATCGCCATAAGAGCGACCATACCCGTCATTCCCGCGGTACTGATCACCATAAACCTGACCGCCGCCATAGCCGCCGTAAGATTGGGCCATCGCGGCACCAGGTACAACAAGAGCGAGTACGGCCGCGGCCAAGATCAAAGGACCTTTCATGATCATCTCCAAAAGTGTGACCGAGCGCCACAGTTCTTACAATAAAACATTGAAGATGAACGGCCCAAAAATGCTACTGGCAGCAAATGTTCATCATTCCGTAATGATATTACGTCTTCTGTTACACCAGCCGTCATACGTCCGAATATTTTTTGTGCTGATCATCCGCCCGATCGACGACGCATCCAGTCACGTGGAATCGCTGCCTCAAGCGCATCGTCGACCGTGACGATACCCAGCATTTTATTGTCGGTGTCGACAACCGGGAGGCTAAGCAGGTTGAAGTCGGCCATGCGTGTCGTCACGGTGACAATGTCGTCTCCAGGGGAGGCCACCACCAGGTGACGATCGGCCGCGTCGCGGAGCAAAGTGTCTGGCGCGGATTGCAACGCCCGAACGAGCGTAAGCGTGCCTGCCAGGGTTCCGTCAGCTCGAATGGTATGGATCACGGTCAGCGCCTCAGGTTGATGCGTTGTCGCCGATCGAACCGCTTGAAGCGCGTCGCCGACCGTCTTCTCTTCCGGGAGCGCCAAATATTCCGGACCCATGAGACCGCCAGCGGTTGCCTGGTGATACCCGAGCAGGGTCAGAACCTTCGTTTTCTGGACCTCCGGCAACAGGTCGATCACACCTTGCCGGCGCTCCTGGGCAAGGTCCATCATCGCATCCGCGGCATCGTCGGCGCGCATTCTGGCAAGGAGCGCCGCCACCTCCTCGTCGGTGCGCGCGTGCAGAAGCCTAGCCTGTTTGTTGTCGTCCAGTTCCTCGAAAACATCGGCCTCCAGTTCCGGGTCTTCGTGCACATGCGCCAGCAGGACGTTCTCCTCCCGCGACGAGGCACTCTCGATGATATCGGCAATCTGGGCAGGCTTGAGCTTGGTCACGCGGCTCGCAGCCGAACGCGATCCCGAACCGCGCTGATCGCCCATCAGCAACAAGAACGAATGCCAGTCCCGTGCGGGATGCTCTTCATGTCGGCCGAGGTGAAACCAGCGACCTTTGTGAACGTCGAGGCCTGTCACGATCCAACTGTTCGCCGCCAATGCGAGCCGAACGTCATAAGCTTTGACCAGGGCGCTATGAGCGACGTCGATGAGGCGATGGCCGAGAATGTTCTCTTTCAGCAGCAGCTCGCCGTCGCGTCGCTCGAAGGGCCGTAAATCCACCTTGGCCGTGCGGAGACGGACCGCCTCGGGGTCGATGCTGGTCACGTCGCGCATGGGAACGAAATAACCCGCATTGCCCAGTGCGATGACCAAGCCTGTCAGCAGGGGATAATCATTGTCGCGAAGCCGTGTGACGACATCCGATAGCTTGCCGAGCGCCCGTCCCTCGCCGTCGATCACGGCGTGCTTGAGCAGGGACGACAAGGAAAGCACTGCGTCTGCTGTTGACGGTTCCGGACTGTCACTCACCTATGAAGTTCCTCTTTGCGGCTCCACCATCGAAACGGGGTGCCCATGCCAATGTTACGCGGACGACGATCAGTGTCCAACAGCGAGTTGATAGATGCGGAAAATGACCATGATCATCGCGATCAGGAGATAGCTTCGCAGCACGGTAAGCCCGATCCGGCTGCCGAGCGGCAGTTTCGGGGCCGCCAGCAAGGCAAGAGGCGGCATACGCCATGACAGCCGTTGCGACCGGTCGATGGGCTTCGCCTTATCGGCATGCGGATAAAAATGCTGGTAACCGAGGATGGCCCCACCCGCCAAAACCGACAGCACAGCGCCGCCACCCAGGATGTAGAGGATCACCGCCGCATCAAGATTGGGATAGAGTACGCCAGCCGTCAGGACGAGCGAGAGGATCACCAGGACCGCGATGATCGCGGCCGTGAAGATGTTCATGCCGCGGCTGTTCACCCATGGCCCCAGCACCTCCTCATCATTGCACAACAGGAGAAGAAACACGGTCGCGGACGGAAGCAGGACCCCCGCCAGCACCTGGACGCCGGTGGTAAGCAGCCCAAGCGGGCTGCCAGGAATGAGGACGATGATCGCCGAACCGACCAGGACGCCGACGAACGCTGCGTAGAACCCCTTCGCGTCCGAAATCTTGCGGTGAAGCGAATGCTTCAAACCGAGCACGTCGCCCAAAGCATAGGAGGTGGACAACCCCACAGCCGCCGCGCCGATGATCGAGGCATCGATCAGCGCGACCGCGAACAAAATGCCGGCGGTTTTGCCGACATATTTTTCCAGCCCTCGTGCGACGCCGCCGGCATCCGTGAAGTTGCCGAACTCGGTATGGCCGGCGAACGTTGCCGCCGCAAAGGAGATGATTGCGATCGCTCCGATCAGGACGATGAGGATGCCAATCCACAGATCGACGCGCTCATAATTCATGAAGCGCGGCGTGATACGCTTGTCGATCAGATAGGATTGCTGAAAAAAAAGCTGCCACGGCGCGACCGTGGTTCCCACCATACCGATGATCAGCAGCACGACCTTCGACAGGTCCGATCCGGCGGGTATGCCGGGGATCAGGAGACCTCGGCCAACCTGGCCAAGCGTCGGATGGACCATGATAAGGATCGGGATCAGCAGCAGCGAGCCGATGACAAGGGTCATGCAGACCCGCTCGAAGCGCCGGAAGGAGCCGGTACTGGCAGCAGCAACCACGATCGCGGCAGCGACCAGCACCCCGGCGATCTTTGGAAGCCCAAGATAATCGAGTCCCAGGCTGATGCCGATGAACTCGGTGACGATCGTCAGCGCATTGAGGATGAACAGATCGATGACGCTGAACGCGCCCCAGAATTTGCCGAACCGTTCAAGGATCAGGCGGGCGTGACCGACGCCGGCGACGACTCCAAGGCGGAGGACCATCTCCTGGTTGATGTAGAGGACCGGCACCAGCAGCAGCAGCACCCAAAGAAGGCTGGTGCCGTAATTCTGTCCTGCCTGCGCATAGGTGCCAAAAGCACCGGCATCGTTGTCGCCGGTCATCACGATGAGGCCCGGGCCAACGACCGCGAGCAACGTCATTAGTCGCGCTTTCAGCCCTGTGCGGGGAGCTTCGTCCCCTAGGCGGATCGTGCCGAATGCCCCTTCGATGTCCCCAACGTGCGCCGTATCGAGCGCTGCGCCAGACTGGCCTTCTTTCACGGTTGCGGGCATAGGCGAGTGTCCAGAAGGAAGAAGGCCGAGGCAGGTTGGGGTAATCTGGCAGGCCGATGTCGGGCGCTGTTGCACATTTGCGTCTCCTGTCGATGGGCGAGCACCATGACGGGCAGAGCCTGCTTGCCAGATAGCGCGAGCGAGAGGTTGGACGCCAGCCCTGGTTCTGCGATGATCGGGGTAACTTGGCCGTGGTTCGCGTCGTATTCCTGAAGGGTCGGCGCGCCAGCAGTGTCGAGGAGTGTTGGCGGAACAAGCAAAACCCGATGAGTAAATATCGACGAAGTAGCTTCCTCACGCCTCGTTCGGCATCGCTCTCTAAAAAAAGGCGGCGTCAGATTGAGAGTAACCGTAGGCTGGCCTTTGTGTTAGCTTTGTGCGGCTTAGTACTTATCATCCTGACTTTGGTTTCTCGTCGCTAGAAGCCAAGTGCATCCGATCACGCTGCTGATCGCAATAGGGAAGGAGGCAAGGCGCGAACGCCATCTATGGGAATACGCCGTAAAGCGTACTGGTGGCAGCTGTTGCTACCTGCGGGGGTATGGATATGGGGTGGCAAGCTAACCCTCTCCGCCACGCGCATCATCATGCGAACGGGCCTTATGCCGCGGCGCGCTATTTTCAGGCTGTTCCAGCTTTCCGGACGTCTCTCCCGTGTCGGATTCAACGTGTGGCGCGAGCGTCGGGGTAAATGGCGGTAGCTGCTACTTGGTTGGCGATGGTTCACCTCAGGCATCGTTACGATAGCGCCGCCGTGGGAGGTCGGCTATCGTGACGCTGCACCTCCATGATGCACATGACACCTCAAGGGCAGATATGTTGCAGAACCATGACTTTCCGCAGGCGGAGCCGATGCGACGTTCTAACCTTTTACGCAAAATGTGGCTTCCTATGGTCGTCATCGCGATCAGCCTGGGAATTTTAGCTGCCGGTCTATTCGGCGTCAGCGGGCACATCCTGTGGGTGGCGAGTACGGGCCTTTCCGGATTCGTCATGAGCTATACGCTTTTTGCTCTTATTCGCATCCGTCGTCGCGCAGACGCGATGAATGCCAAACTGAACATCGCACTTGCGAAAGTGCAGAATGAATATCGGCCTCACCTGATGAAGTCGGCCACAAAGGATCGCATAATCTCACGTAAGAATATTGACCGCACGGGCCGCAACTAGGCCGACGGTCAGAAGCGATATGCTGGCTTCCGCCGCCATCAAGAGCTTGCTCTGCGCGCTTAACGGCATCGTGTCTGTCGGCGAAAAGGCCGTGGCGTTCGTGAAGGAGACATAGAAATAATCGATGAAACCTGGCGACCATGCGGGGTCTTGATCCCCACTACCCATCATTTGGGGAAACAGAAAATCCGGCCTGGTATCGTCGTGCAACCCTAGTCTTGCGGGACCGCCTCGATCTATGTTCCAAAACCAGAGCGCAAATATGACAATATTTGTGAACCAAATGTTGAGTGCATCAATCAGAAGAGATTGACCGCCTTTGGCTCCACTTAGAAGCTCCTTTGTAACGGACACAAGCGCATAGAAATTGAGCAGCATTATTACTGCTGTTAATGCCAGAGCAAAGTGGCGTATCATCTTTCTATTTTGGCAAATAATATGCCAGTGCCCGTCTCCGGATGCGTGCCGTACTTTCCCTTGAGTCCAAACGGTAGCGACCGAGAGTGGTGCGAGCATCACTAACTCAAATGTGGGCGCAAGCCATTTCGGTCCAAAAATCAGATTGTCGTTAACGAATAAGAACTGGAGCCCTGCAATAAGAGCAATAGCGCCTCGAGCAAGCCAGAAGTCAAAGGCATGCGTCTCTAAAGATATTTTATGTGGTTGCATACTATGTTTTGCCTATTAAATTGAGACCTTGGTGATTATCAATTAAGCTTTACTGCGCACCGGATTCCGTCATGCGCCTTGTTTGCGCGCTTGCGGCACGCCGCCAACGCCTCGCGGTTGGCGGCGATGATCCGATCACCCGCCACGATCGCCGCGAAGGCATCTGGCGAGGCTACTCGCATCATGCGTTGCCCGCCTTCCCACATCGGCATGCGCAAGCTCCGCGCCGCCATCTTTTCCGGCCATTGCCAACTTTCCGGCACAGCGCGCGCGATCGGGCCTGCCAGGATCGCCCACAGCACCAAGCCGGCCACTACCCCGCCCAAGCCGAACCATAGCTGCCGGTTCTTCTGGTCTGCCCGCGTCCACGCCGACCCGGCGATGGCGCGAAGCTCAGCCATGACGCCGGCCTTGTCCTCGCCCGCCTTGGCGAGCGCCGCCTGATCCTCGCGCCGGGCGGCGTTGCCCGCTGCGGCGATCCGTTGCGCCATCTGCTCGGGCGTCATCGCCAGCGCCGGGGCCGCTTTCAGGAACTGGCCGATGCGCGCGATGTTTTCCCCTGCCGTGTTCACGCCCTGTTGGAGCACACCGAGCGTCTCGGTGTAGTTGGGCATGTCTTGTCCGCTGCGCTCGGCCGCCAAGCCCTCTACAGCGCGGCGCAACAGCGCCAGCTCGCCGCGCATGGCCTCGAACGCCTCGGCCGCGTCTGCTCCCTGGCTGTCGTCCTCGTCCGCCACCTGCCCCCCTTACCGACTCATGCCACGGTCGCGGTCACGCCCGATGCTGACCGACTGCGCCAGCTCCTGCCCGATCGACCGGCCCCGCTCCATGCTCAACGCCAGCTCGGGAGCGCGACGCCGCAACACGGATTGGAGCTGCGGGTCGCGGTGCAATCCCCCCGCGATGCTCTCCATGCGCTTGCCGATCTTTTCCGCGCCCGCACGGTCGCCGGCACGCTCCATGCTGATCCGAGCTTCCTTCAGGCCCTGCCACTGCTCCACGAACCGGCCCGCGCGTTTCTCCGGGTCGATGCGGACCTGGCGCTCCCTCTCCATGGCCTTCGCCGCGCCGCCCGTGTTCCCCTCGGCCGCGTCGCGCGCGAGCCGGGGGTCGCGCTCGATCGCGCTGGCGAGGTCGCGTGCGGCATGGGGCCGGACCTGGTCGAGCGCGTCGCCTGCCTTCTGCAAGGCACTCTCCTGGTGCGCCAGCACCGGCAACCCCTTGTCCTTCATCCGGCCTATATCGGCTGCGGCGCGTCCATAGCGTTCGATCGCACGGGCCTGCGAGGGTGCCAGCGGCCGATCGGCCGCGACACGCTCCGGCGACGGCGCTTTCTCCGTCGCCGGCTTCGGCCGGAACCCGTCGAATATGCCTTTGGCCTTGTCGCGCACCTTCTCGACCACTTGGCGCGCGCGTTCCGGGAACCGGATCTCGCGCCGATCGGCGAACGCGCGCGCCTGATCCTGCTCGGGTCGGGCGTAGTCGCTCGCCATATCCTTTGACCGCTCGCGCGACAGGGTGCGAACAAGCTGGCGCTGATCGGCGAAGTCGTCACGCCCATAGTGGAGCTGCGCGCTATCGCGGTGCCGGGTCATGCCGACATAGGTGCTGTGGCGGTCCATGCCCGGCGTTGCGAGGACATGGGCGCGATCGACCGTCACCCCCTGCGACTTGTGGAACGTCGCCGCGTAGCCGTGATCGATCGCGGCATAGTCCTTCGTGTCGAACGCGACGCTGCGCCCGCTGTCGAGCCGGACGCTCATGCGGTCGGGGGTGACGCCCTCGATGGTGCCAAGGGTGCCGTTCTTCACGCCTAGCGACCGCTCGTTCCGCAGGAACATCAAGCGGTCGCCCGCCGCGAACGCCCGCTCGCCACGGTCCGCCTTCACCGCCACGTCATCGCCAAGCCCGCCCGTCGCGCGCACCCGCTCACGGGCTTTCCCATTCAGCTCGCGGACCTCGGCGTTGGTGTGGGTGAAGATGATCTGCGACTTGCCCGGTTCGGCCTGACGCTTGCCATCCCAATCATCGACCAGACCCGCCCGCGCCTCCTCGCGGGTATCGGCCGCATGGACCATGCCGCGCCCGTCATAGGCATGGATCGCCTCGCCGGTGCGCCCCGTCGCCAGCGCGCGCGTGGCCTCCTTCTGCCAGTCCTCGCGCTGCCGCCTGATCTCGGTGATCTCGGCTGCGCCGTGACGCTCGGTGACGCTGCGGAACGCCGCGCCCGCCTCGATCGCCTGCAACTGCTCGGGGTCGCCGACCATGACGACCTTTGCCCCGGCGTCGCGCGCCTGGCTCAACACGCGCTCCATCTGACGCGAGCCGATCATGCCGGCCTCGTCCACCACCAGCACGTCCTTGGGGCCTAGCTGCTCGCGGCCCTGCCCCCATGCGTGTTCAAAACTGGCGATGGTGCGAGACTGGATGCCGGACCCGCCTTCAAGGTTTTCGGCCGCGATGCCCGACAACGCCGCACCGCGTACCGTGTAACCAGCGCGCTCCCATCCGTCGCGCGCCACCCCCAACATGGCCGATTTGCCGGTGCCGGCATATCCGATCACGTTGGCGATGCCGCCCGGACCCACTATATGCTCCAACGCGGCTCGCTGCTCTTCCCCCAGCACGAGTCCTTCACTCCCGGCGCGCGTGATTGCCCCCTCCATTGCGTGCGCCGGGAGACCATGCCCGGCCCGGCTCGCCAGCTCGTCGCCGGCGCGCTCAAGCCGGGCCTCCACCGCGATCATATCGCGCGATGTGAACCGCTCCTGGTCGCGTCCGTCCTTCCCCAATGCGACCAGCTCGGGCGATCCCCGAACCGCTCCCATCACCTGGTCGAACTGCTCCTTGCCGTCGCTGTGCCGGAACGCGAACGTCGCAAGGTCGCGAATGGTGAACGTGGCCTGCTGCCGCGTGATGGCGTCCAGCGCCACATTGGGATCGGCGATGATCTTCTCGCCGTTCTCGTGGGCGATGCGGGCGTGATCCTCGATCCGCTCGGCCTCAAGGCCCTGCTCCGGCCTGCGCGATGCGGCAGGGCCGATCTTGTGCTGCGGCTCTAGTCCGATCCCCTGCGACTCGTAACTGCGATGGTCGATCCGCCCCTCAAGTCCAAGCTCGGCCATGCGTTCGTTGACGTGCGTGCTCCACGCCTCGCGCCAATCCTTCAACAGCTCGGTCGAGTTCCAGTCGCGGTTCTTCGCGCCAAACCCCTCCGGCCCCACGTCGCGCATCGCCAGCATGACATGCGCGTGCGGCTTGGGGCTGCCGTCCTTCGCCTTGTCCCAATGCACGTTCAGGTCCGCGACCATCCCGTGATCGACAAACTGCTTCTTCACGAAATCGCGGGCGAGCTGGACGCCCTGCTTCTCGTTCATCTCGCGCGGAATCGAGAACTCCACCTCGCGGGCAAGCTGCGCGTCCTTGCGCTTCTCGCCTGCCTCCACCTCGTTCCACAGCGTTGTGCGGTCGTTTAAACGCTCCGGTGCACCCTGCGGCAACATCACCTCGGAGTGGATCACGCCCGCCTTGTTGCTAAAGTCGTGGTTACGCCCCAGCCGATCGTCGTGCAGCTCGGACGCGGAACGATAGGCAGCGCTCGCAACGGCGCTCGATCCGTTCGCGCGGCTCACAACCTTGGCGGAGAAGTGGTAGATCGCCATGACGCTCGCGATACTGCCTTATTTAGCGCACGTCGGCAACGACGTATAAGCGCGCACTCACAATCCGCTTCGCTCCTCGTGACTGACTTGATGACATTTTCTGGTCGTTCTGCCTTTACCCTCATGCCGATAACGCTAAGATGCTGCCGACCGATACGCGGAAAGGTGAGAACGATGCGGAAGGTTCGCGATTACGACGCCGAGCTGAAAGCGCTGGGTGACAAGGCCCGCGCTTTGAAAGCGAAGCGAGTCGAACAGCTAGGCCAGCTCGTCGCCGCGACCGGAGCTGATGCCCTCGATGCGGAAACCCTCGCCGGTGTTCTGCTCGATGCGATTGGATCGAAGGATGCAAGCGCGAAGGAGGCATGGCGCGCGAAGGGCGTGGCTTTCTTTCAACGGCGTGGGCGCAAAGGTGGCGGCGTTGCTGCGATCGATGGATCGGGCGCTGCGACTGAACCGGGCGGCAACGCTGCGGGCGGAAGCGGCGGAACGGCGAACGGATAGCAGGGGCTGGGTCGTGCAGCGTCGCGAACGAACGCGCCACCTGATTGAGCTGGGCGGGCTGGTTCAGAAAGCCGGCTTGGTTGAGCTGACGGACGACGATCGCGCCACCCTTTACGGCGCGCTGCTCGATCTTGCCGGGCGTGGTCGCGGCGACGAAGCCGGCAACATGCTGGCGCTGTGGAAAAGACGCGGAAAACGCGCGTTCGATGCGGAAGCTGAAGGGAGCGAAGCGCAATGAGCGATTTCGATATGGAGGCAATCCGTAGGCAAGTCCGCGCGATGGATTTCGTACGCGGCACGCCGGCGGAAATCGCCATGTGGCACGAGGACATGGCGGACTCGCGCGCTAACCTGGTCATCGAGGACATGATCCCGACGCCCAACGACGATGCGTTCTTCGCGATGATGCTGGACGAGGGCGTGCCCCCTCCCCTCGTCTCGCAAATCCTGCTCCGGCTGCTCGATCATCCCGACGCCGATCGGTCTCTATCGATCACGCCTATTCAACGGACGACATGATGCCCAAAACCGTCGATCTGAATGAACAGATTGCGTCCTTCGACACAGGCCCTTTGCTGCGGACGGTGGATGATCTGGACGTGATGCGCGATCACCTTAAAGGCGATAATTTCAATGCACCGGAGATGCGGCACGACCTGCTGCGCCTGCACGGGTTAGCCATGCGCTTCGTCAATGATGCGCAAACCGATCCGGTCATGGCCGAAGAAATGTTCGACCTGGCGGCAGACCTTGAATGTCGCATCCAAGACCTGTCCGACGCGCTGGCGAGGATGCTTGCTCCGATCCGCACGCTGCAAGCATTGGAGCCGAGCGATCAGGAGAGACCGGGTTTTTGATGTGCTCGCCTTTGCAGAACGCTATCATATTCTGATCTTGAGATATTCCGAGCGTAACGACGCCCCGGTCATTACGCTCCCGCTGGGGAAGTAGCATGGGCCTTGCGCGCGCCACCCGTAATCTCGCCCGCACCGCCCGTGCCAACCCCATGTGGGCCTTACTCGGCATCCTGCTCGCCCCTTTCCGGTTCGCCCGGCACATCATCGGCGTGGTCTTGTTCGCAATGGTGCTGTTCGTGGCGCTGTTCCTCCTGCTGATGCTGTCGATCTGGTACTTCGGCCTCGATAAGAACGGCGCTGTCGCTCAGCTTGGCGTGTTCGGGATCAGCGGTGCCGTGGTCCTGGTCACGGCTTGGATGTTCGTCCTGCCCCTGCTTCGCCGGTTCGACTATGGTGATAGCGCCGACACGCATGGTTCGGCCCGCTTTGCCACAGCCGGGGAAGCCCAGGCCCTCAACGACGATCACGGCCTGCTGATCGGTCGTGACGTGAAGACCGGCAAGCCGATGCGCTATGCCGGTCCCGCCCATCTGCTGACGATCGCACCCACCCGCACCGGCAAGGGTGTCGGCACGATCATCCCCAACCTACTCGAATATCCGTTCGCGGTCGTCTGCATCGATCCCAAAGGCGAGAACGCCCGCATCGCCGCGCGCCAGCGGGGCAAGTTCGGCGCGGTCCATGTCCTCGATCCGTTCGGCGTCACCGGCCTGACCTCGGCCGCGTTCAACCCGCTCGATCGCATCGACCCGCACGGCCTCGATCTCGCCGACGATTGCATGACGCTCGCCGACGCGCTGGTCCACGACGCACCCGGCGAAGCCGGCGACGCGCATTGGAACGAGGAAGCCAAGGCGCTGATCGCCGGCATCCTGCTCCACATCGTCACCACCGAACCACCCGCGACCCGCACCTTGGAAACGCTGCGCGACCGGCTCACACTCGCCCCGGCAGCATTGACGGCGCAGCTCGCTGCCATGCAAGCGCAAGGTGGCCTGGTCGCGCGCGCTGCCAACCGCCAGCTCGGTAAATCCGATCGCGAAGCGGCCGGCGTGCTGTCGGCCGCGCAGCGCCATACCCACTTCCTCGACTCCCCGCGCATGGCGACGGTGCTGGGCGGCTCGGATTTCACCTTCGCCGGGTTGAAGGATGCACCCGCGACGGTGTTCCTCGTGCTGCCGCCCGATCGGCTAGCCAGCTATGCCCGCTGGCTACGGTTGATGGTGGCGCAAGCCCTGACCGAGCTGGCGCGCGCGCCGAGTCGCCCGCCCTGGCCGGTGCTGTTCCTGCTCGACGAGTTCGCGGCGCTCGGCCGCCTTGAACCGGTCGAACGTGCGATGGGGCTGATGGCGGGCTATGGCGTCCAGCTCTGGCCGATCCTGCAGGACGTTCACCAGCTCCGCGCGCTCTACGGGCAGCGCGCCGGCACCTTCCTGTCGAACGCCGGCGTCCTCCAGGTGTTCGGGGTCAACGATCAGGACAGCGCCAAGCTCGTCTCCGATCTGGCCGGGCAGGAAACCGTCGTGTTCGAGACCATGAGCCGCGCGATCGACGCGGAAGAAAGCGGGATCTCCTACGGGCAGCAGCACGTCGGCCGCGCGCTGCTCACCCCAGATGAAGTCCGCACACTCCGCCCCGACCGTCAGCTCCTGTTCCTCGCCGGGCAGCGCCCGATCATCGCCGGCAAGCTGCGTTACTACGACGATCGCGAGTTCGCCGGGCGGTTCGATTCGGCGTGAACGATTGGGGCGGCTAGTTCGGCCGCAAACCACCGGGTCGATTTAAACCTCGCTGGTGGAGTTTGCCGTCATCGGCGCCCATGACACGTCGAAAGCCCCTCTCCTGCCCTCACGGCTTTCCTGAGCGGCCGTAGCGGGTGATTCCGTCGCCACCTGCCCCACTTCTTTTCCGCCTAGCCAGCGGCGCTTGCGCCGCCCTTGTGACGCCGTAGGCGGCACGAAGTGAACTACGCATTGGCCGTTAGGCCAATTCCACTTGTATATTTCTAACTCTGCCGGGATTCATTCTGCCTCTCTGAATCACGTTCTTGGTCCATGATCCCTCGCCCGAGCCGGGCAAGAATCGCGGCAAGGCCGGGATCGTCAATGAGCTGGGCTGGCTGCTCATCAAGGGGGAGCGCGGCGATCATCGCCCTGCCCTCCTCGGCCGCCACCCGTCGCCGATCGCTGTCATCCTCTGGCGGTGGTGCGGTCATGCCGCGCTCAACCTGCGGCGGGAGCATCAAACGATAGGCATTCGAGGTCTGCTTGACCTGGGGGCCGCGCAGCCCCGCGTTGCCGGTCGGCACATAGCGGCGCAACCAATCGAGGAAGCCATGCGCCTTGAGCCGCTTTAGCGCGTCCACCACGGCCGCGATCGAGCGGCCGATGCGAAGCGCCAGCGTCGCTATCGCCGGATCGAGCCGGCCTGTCTTGTAGTCGATCAGGCGTAGCAGCTCGCGCAATACCTCAAGCCCGACATGGCCGATCGCCCCGTTCTCGCGGTTGTTGCGCTCGCGCCGGTGGGCAAGCCGTTTCACCCGATCATACTTCTCGGCCGCCTGCATGAACCGGGCGACATTCTTGGGATTGAACGGCTGCCAGAACCGCCCTTCCCGGCCCTCCTCGGTGCGGCTGTAGCGATGGACCCGCTGGCCGGTCTGACGGCCCGGTCGTCGCCCTCTCGTCGCCCCTCCCAGGGCCTCGAATACAGTTTGCATGGGAACCTCCCGTCGATCGGTCGGCCCGGCTGCTGGCGGCAATCCCACATGGACATAGCTCTCCCGTTCTCGAAAACAGCGTTTTCGAGTTGACTTCACGTCCGATCTGCGGGAGGCTGTTCCTGCGACAGAACACGGGCTTCCCGCCCATCAGACTTTCCGAGAGCCCGGCCGCCAAGCCGGGCTTTCGTCGTTTTGGCCCTAGCGGTGCCACCCGCTATGATCGCCACGACGAATCGGCGAACGAGTTCGCCGACACCAAAGCCTGTCAGATTCCTATAGCGTTGGGAAGTGTGCTCTATAAGGCTGGTGCAATAGGTCTATTGTCCACGTGTCCACACATTCACACGTGAGCCTGTTCACTTCTCGATTGGCTGATTGTATTTTTGGAGAAGGTCGAGGACGGCCTCGGTCAACATCGCCTCGATCGTGCTGTCCTCCTTGACAGCAAGGATCGCGAACGCTCGGGCAACCGCCGGATCAAACCGGCCAGCGATCGATTTCTTGCCGATGCGGTTGCGCTGACGGCGCGGCGCTTCGATCGGCAGCATCGGTTCGTCGGCCTGCGCTGCCGTCCCGGCCGGCTTTCTGGCGTTTGTCGATCGTGCCACCCCCAAGCTCCTAATTTCTGTGTTCACACATTCACATATTCACGCGTGGACAGCTACCGCTCGCCAAACGGATGCTTGCCATGCTGCCGCATAAGAAGGTCGATGGCTTCGCCAAGGAGCGCCTGCAACGTCGTCCCCTGCTCGGCCGCCAGCATATTGAGGCCGCGACTGACCTCAGGGCTGAAATAGGCGCTCACCGCCTTCTTGCCCTGCCGGGTCTGGGCGCGGGTGGCGACCGTCGCCGTCGCCTGGTCTGGGCTGTCGCCGATCGCGCCAGCCTTCTCCGCCCGCTGCTGCTTCATTGCGCCGAACTTGCTCATGCCGCGCCCCGCTCGTTGTTCACTCGTGAACGTGTGGACACGTTCACCTGTTTACTTGTCCACTCCCATAGCGCGGCAACTTCCTCCGCCGCTTTGCCTTCGGGTTCCAGCTCGATCGCGGTTTTCCCCTGCGCCGTGCTGTGATGATAGATCGCCCGCTGGGTGAGCATGACGGGCGCAACGTCCACGCCCATGCCGGCGACGCCATCGCTACCCTCGATCAGCTCGCGGGCATCCCGGTAGGTTGTCGGCGCGCGCTGGGGGCCGCCCATGAACAACACGAACGCGGGTTTGCCGCTCGCCTGCACCAGCTCGGCCGTCATCTCGACGGCTTTGAGGTCGAAGGCTTGCGGACGACACGGAATCAGCACCAGGTCAGCGACCTTGCAGGCTTCCCGCACCATGATGTCGGCATGGGGCGGGGTGTCGATCACCACCAGGTCGGCCCCCAGTTCGGCGGCCTGCTGAAGCTTGCGGGGCAAGAGGGGAGGGGAGGCACAATCGACCACCTCTAGGTCCGACGATCCGCGCCACTCGCTCCAGTGGCTCGCGGTCGCCTGCGGGTCGGTGTCGAGGATCAACGCGGTAAGCCCCGCACCCGCACCGGCTGCGGCTAGGTGGATCGCCAGAGTCGTCTTGCCCGCGCCGCCTTTCTGGCTGATGACGGTAATGACCTTCATGTGAACCCCTGAACACGTGAACGTGTGGACTTGTGAACACGTTCACGTGTGGACGAATCATGCGCCCACGTCAAGGCGGCGATCCGCTGCGCGGATCCTCGCCCCGCCAGCCGATCGGAACCCGGCAGGGCCAAGACCGCTTGCGGGCTTGGGGAGCGAAGCGACTGAGAGCGGCGGTGCCGCGCAGCGGCAGGCGCCAGACCCTATTTGCTGTTCGCGGATTTCGGCGCTCGCCGCGTCGCCACAACAGCCTCGTCGATAAGGGGCTTCCAGACTAGCGGCGGCAGGTCGTCGAACTTGGAACACACCGCCTCGATGGCCTAGTCGAGCATTTCAGGCCGGGAGAAGGTGAAACCCTGCTTGCCCGTCCGCCTTGCGCGGCAGCACGGATACAGACACCTGCACATCGCGATTAAGCCGATCGAGGATCGTCATCAACCGGTCGATGGTGAAGCCCTTGAGCTTGGACTGACGGATGCGCGAAAAATCGGCTGCGGCGACGCCGGTGATCTTCTCGGCCGCACGCACCGTCAGATTGTCGGTCGCCAGCGTCTTGCTGATCTCGGCCGCCAGGATCGCGCGGAGCTGGCGCTGTTCGGGTTCTTTCATACCAAGGTCGGCATAGACGTTGCCGGTGCCTCGGATCATCTCGAAGTCGTCATCGTCGGTCATTGCAGCGCCTCCTTCAAACGCTTGATGCGCTCGCGCACCAGGTCGATTTCCTGCTTCGGGGTGGCGATCCCGCTCTTAGACTTCTTCTGGAAGGCGTGAACCACCCAAATGTCGTCGTCGAGCTGGAGGGCGTAGATCACCCGGAAGGCGTCTCCCCGTTCCTTGATCGCCAGTTCCCATATACCCGAACCCAAACCGGTCATGGGCTTAGCGATGTCTGGCGTGTCACCCTCGGCAATTGCCGTGAGGGCGTCGGTCGCCTGGTCCTGCGCGTCCTCGGGAAAGCGGCCGAACTCTTTAAGCGCGCCCTTGATCCAAGAGATGTTACGCAGGGCTTTCCGATGCATTGGCGCGAATGTAGCTATTTCTCACAACATGGTCAAGGGGGGATGCATCGCTCTCTGACAATGGTTTCATGTGAACCTATGAACACGTGAACGTGTGAACACGCTCACGCGCAAGCAACAACGACCTCGCCTGAACGCGCTTTCGCGCCCGGCCGGGCCGCAATGCCCGGCCCCAAGAGCTGGGTGGGTGGGACAAACAACGCGGCCGCCCCGCTCGGGGCGGCCTCCGCTACGCCGGCAGGCTTAACGAGCTGCGCCCGCCCGGAATGTGCCGGTAGAGCGTCGATGGCTGCACCCCGAGCTGCGCTGCCACCTCCTCGACGGTGATGGTCGGGTCTGCCAGCATGGCCTTGGCGCGCTTGATCTCGGCCGGTCCCATCGCCGGCTTGCGCCCGCCGCGTCGCCCCAAGGCCCGCGCCTGGGCAAGCCCGGCATGGGTGCGCTCCAGGGTCAGCTCGCGCTCAAACTCCGCCACGGCCGCAAAGACGTGGAACACGAGCCGCCCGCCGGGGCTGGTGGTGTCGATCGCCTGGGTGAGAACCTTTAGGCCGATCTCGCGCTTGGCGAGATCTTCGGCCGTGTCCACGAGCTGCCGGACGGAGCGCGCGAGCCGGTCGAGCTTCCACACCGCCAGCGTGTCGCCGGCGCGGAGATAGTCGAGCGCCGCCTTCAACTCCGGTCGATCGCGCTGCGCGCCCGACGCCTTCTCGGTGAACACCTTCTCGCACCCGGCTTCGCGGAGCGCATTAAGCTGTAGGGCAGGGGACTGATCCCTGGTGGACACGCGCGCATAGCCGACGAGCAAGGGGCTTCTCCGAAAACTCGACACGACCTAGCCGGATTTCGGAGAAGGAAACAAGGGACAGTTTTAGGAAGCTAAAAGAGCTGTTTCAACGCCCTCTGTAAACGCTCGCGCTAAGTGGCGGCATTCTGATCGCGCTATTTGTCGGCGAGCGTCGCTACGCGGCTACCGGCTTGGTCTCGGCCGATCGCACATAGGCGTAGAGTGTTGGCTTGGAGATGCCGAGCATCGAGCAAATCTTGGCGATCGGCATCGTGTTCTCGTGGTAGAGCCTGACGGCCAGGTCGCGCTTGTCCTTGCCGAGTGCGGCCGGCCGGCCACCCTTCTTGCCGCGAGCGCGGGCTGCGGTGAGACCGGCCTGGGTCCGCTCGCGGATCAGGTTGCGCTCGAACTCCGCCAATGCCCCGAACAGGTGGAAGGTAAGCTTGCCCGACGTGGTGGTCGTGTCGATCGCCTCGTGCAGGCTCAGCAGCCCGACCTTTTCCTCGTCGAGGTAGGTCATCCATCCGATCAGATCACGGAGCGAGCGGCCGAGCCTGTCGAGGCGCCAGACCACCAGTGTGTCGCCGGCGCGAAGCAGCTCCTTCACCTTTTCCAATCCAGGGCGAGCGGCAGTCGCCCCGGAGGCCTTGTCGGTGATGACCTTCTCGCAGCCGGCAGCCTTCAGCGCATCACGCTGGAGGTCCAGGTTCTGCTCGGCGGTCGATACGCGGGCGTAACCGATTTTCATGCGTAGGGCCGGTGGCGCCCCGATCGGGCGCGGTTTGGGAAGAAAGTCGTCATCGGCAGGTCTATGTTGCCCTAGTTTTCTTTACCGGGTAGATTTACGTCGAACAGGCCGGTTTGGCAACGCGTGTCAGTTTCCGAAGTCGACGTCAGCCGGTAGGTTAGCTCGCTTGCTAAACGGTGCCCGCATTTGCCATAGTCGATGTCGCTGGGATCGGAGTCGATGTCGGCAGCTTGCACTTCTCTCGAAGTGGATGTCGGCAGATGGCGGATGGTGATGCCCCGGATCTGAGCCTGATACCCGAACCTTTGTGGCAGGAGGCGGAGCGGCGTGCGGCGGTGCTGCGCCCGTTGGCGAACTTGCCGGCCTGTCCGCGCGATCAGGCCCGTACAGCGGCTGCGGCCTTGGGCGTGACGGAACGCCAAGTGTACCGCTTGCTGGCGTCACCTCAAGGTTTGTTCGCCAGACAACGATTTCTCGGACATAAGCGGAACATGGGCTACGCTACACGCTTCAACCGCGCCATTGGCTCGTTGAGTGGGTGGAATTCACCTGCTGGAAGTCGCCTGGCCTGCTCCCAGAGGTAATCGCCGGTCAGACTGATGTGCGCCCAGCCCATCGGAGAAAGGTGCGCAAGCAGTGCCGCATCGAACGTCGTGCCGACAGCGTTGAGGTGCTGGGCGGCCCGGTCGAGATAGACCGTGTTCCAGTAGGAAATCGCCGCAATCAGCAGGTTCAGCCCAGATGCGCGAAATTCCTGATTTTCCAGCGAGCGATCGGTGAACCGACCCTGCCGGTTGGTATAGATGGCGGCGGCAAGCGTGTGCCTCGCCTCGCCTTTGTTGAGACCGGCCTGACAGGCACGTCGCAGTTCCGGTTGTTCAAGCCAATCGAGCGTGAACAAAGTGCGCTCGATACGGCCCAGTTCAGCCAATGCAAAATCCAGCCTGTTCTGGCGTTTGTAGGCGGCAAGTTTTCGCAAGATTACTGACGGCGCCACCGTGCCATCCTTGATTGAGGCGACAATCCTGACGATGTCATCCCAATCGGCCTCGATCGCTGCCGTTTTGATGGTACGGCCAATCAGATTTTCGATGCCCTTGTATGTCGATGGCGCAGCGATCGAACCCAGCTTGCGGTCGCCAATATCGCGCAGCCGGGGCGCGAAGCGGAACCCGAGTAGGTGGCAGAGTGCGAAAACATGATCGGTGGCGCCGCCGGTATCGGTATAGTGCTCATGCAACGGAAGGTTGCCGGCGCCCAGGACAAGCCCGTCGAGCACGTAAGGCGCTTCACCTGCCGTCGCGGACATGATCCGTGATCCGAATGATGCGAAGTGATCGGAAAGGTGAGAATAGATTTTCACGCCAGGTTCGGCGCCATATTTGGCATTGACGTCCGCCGCCCCTGAACGGCTCCGCCCCGACCGGAAGAACTGGCCATCGGACGACGAACTGGTGCCAGCGCCCCAATGCCGCGCGAAGGGTAATTCGTGATGGGCTGAGATGATCATGGCCAGCGCGGCCTGATAGTTCTCGGGTGAAAGATACCAGTTGTGGGTCCATGCGAGTTGGGCATAGCTGACGCCTTCGCTGGCATTGGCCATCCGCTCCAGCCCGAGGTTGGTGCCATCAGCCAGAATTGCGGCGAGTACCGTGCTGGGGTTGTCGTGCTCCTTGCCTGAGCGCAGGTCACGGAATGCGTTCAAAAAACCAGTGCGTTCGGCGACTTCAAGCAGCAGCTCGGTGATGCGCACGCGGGGAAGCAGGGTATCGAGCTTGCGATCGAGGGCTTCAGCTTCCGGTGGGGTGACAGGCGGCATTTGCTGAAGCTTGAGCCGGTCTCGTTCGAGCGACACTCCCTCAAGCTTGTTTGTTTTCAACTGCTTGGCAAATCGGCGCAGCCGCCAGTCAAGATTTCGTGCCCGGTCAGCGAGGTAGGATGCAGCATTTGAATCGAACGGAAGCACATCCGCCACTTTGGCGGCGTCGCGCCGACCCAGCAAATAGGCATCGAAGCGCTGATAGTTGCGGGTTCCCTCGATCCATACATCACCGGCGCGCAAACGATCACGCAAGGTTGCCATGATCGCAATTTCATAACGTCGGCGGTCGATACGGCCGCTTTCGGTGATGAGACGCTTCCACTGCCGATTGGGGAATGGCAGTGGAACGCCATCGGGAAGGTCGCGCGACTTTCGTGTGTTCGCATCGCGAATGACATCGATGGCTTTGATCAGTGCCGTCCCTGTTCCAGACGCCTTGAAGGTGAAGGCGTCCAGAAATGCCGGGCTGAAACGCCGTAGCGTGGCGTAACGCTCGGTTGCCGTTACCAGTGCGTCCTCGCCGGCAAGATCAGCAAGGGCATCTACTTGGGCCTTTGCCGCAACAAGCCGGTGCCAGCCCACCGCTTCGTCAATCAATTCGAGCGGATCGCCGCCATTCTGGACAGCCTCATCAAGTGCTGTAATCGTGGCGCCAAACAGCCGCATGAGTTGCCCCACCGACTGAATACTATCTTGGTAGCGACGCTCGCGCCCACGCCGCGCGCGCGTGAACATGCCGCCGATAAGTCGGTCAAACATTTGGATCGCGCCATCGGCAAGTCTGGCCTCAAGGTCGATCACTGCGGCCGTCAACGTCGCCCGCCTGCGATTGACGCTGTAATCCGAAAGCAGGAATGCCGGTGCCACGCCGCCCTCGCGGACAAATTGGGCAAAGCGGAATTCCGGAATGGCGCCCCCAACTACCGGGTGGATACCTATGCCGCGAACATAGCGCAGGCGCTCAAGCAAGCCATTGATATTGGCCGCAGTCGGGGCTTCTTCGAAATTACGCAACCACGCCAGCGGTGTCATGCCGAAATCCGGGTTGTTGATTACGAGTTCGTCTAGCCGTGTCAGTTCAGCAGAGCTGAGGCCTTCGACGATTGCGGCTGCGGCAGCTTTGCGTGCGCGTGCCCGGCCAGCAAGACCGGCGCGTTCCAGTGTGTCGCCTGACGGAAGAATGAACCGCTCACCCTTCAGGCCAACCATGAGGGCGCGAACAATCGGTTCACCTCTGTCTGTATACTCGGCGGCTTGCGCGGCAAGATTCAGGGCAAGTGCCAGGTCGCCGCGTCGAAACGGGCGTATGCCAAGATAACGCGCCACGAGATCGGCATGATCGGTACGGGTTTGCGCGCGCTGACCATATGCAGAGAAGGAGGAAGGATCGACGAATAACTGTGCCGCGAGGTACTGAAGAATGACGTCGGGAAGCCCGATCTCGGGTTGCAGACCAAAGCCGGGATGTCGCATCAAAGCGATTTGTGCAGCCAGACCGAGGCGATTTGCTGGACCATAGCGGCGCCCAACCAATTCAACATCTTCCGCAGAAAGGGTATAATGCCCAATGATCGCGGTTTCTTGGACAGGAGGATCGAACAGGCGCCGGCGCTCGTCTCCGGTCAGAAGTCGGCGTCGTGCCATTTTGCTCTCCCGCTGAGGCGAATAACAAAATTGACACCAAAGCGGCTTGCACTGGAGGGAGGCCATTCGTTGCCGGTTGATCCCCGAGCAATCACCCGGCGCAGCAAGACAGTTTGGCGACATCCTTATCAAACGTTTGGGCCGCCAGTTTGAGGCCTTCCACAGTGGTCAGGTAAGGAAATATCGTTGCACCCAATTCCAGGGTGGTCATGCCGTGTTTGATCGCCAGCACCAGTGTCTGGATCGAATCCGCGCCTTCGGGTGCCATGATCTGGCCGCCCAGCAAACGGTCGTTCGCCTTGTCGGCAATCAGTTTGATGAGACCCCGCGTATCGCGTGCTGCCAGTGCCCTTGGCACAGCATCGAGCGGGAGCAGCGAAACCTTGATGTCCAGGCCTTGCGCCCGTGCTGTCGTTTCAGTGAGGCCGGCGCTGGCGACTTGCGGGTCGGTGAAGACGACGGATGGCATGGAGGAATTGTCGTAGCGGTATTGGTTGCCCGTCACCGCGTTGCGCGCGGCCAGTTTTGCGCCATAGGCGGCCATGTAGACGAACTGGTCCCGTCCCGTTACATCGCCCGCCGCGTAAATGCCTGGAACCGACGTTTCGAGGTGGTCATCGACGACGATTCCACCATTACGGGCAAGCACTATGCCGCGCTCCTCCAGCCCAAGCCCGTCGCTATTGGGTCGGCGTCCGGTGGCGATGAGCACCTGTTCCGCCGCGACGGTGTCACAATGCCCCTCGCAGGTCAATTCGACCCCGCTCTGTGTTTGGGCGATACGCTGATAGCCGACACCTGCGCAAACCCGCACGCCCTCGGCTTCCAAATAGTTTTTCAGCGCGGCACTCACTTCCGGGTCCATTTCGGGGAGCAGGCGGCTTCGGCAGCAGATGGTGACATCAACGCCCAGACGCGAAAACATCTGTCCCAGTTCTACCCCGATCACCCCGCCACCGATCACCAGCAGCGATTTGGGCAAGCGATCCAGCGCCAGCGCCGATGTGCTGGTTAGGTAGGGCACGCTGTCCATCCCCGGAATCGGCGGCACGGCGGCGTGCGCACCCATCGCCAATATGACCTTGCCGACCTTCATGGGCGCATCGCCGACAATCAGCGCACCATCGGCAAAGCGTGCCTTGCCCTCGATATAGCTCACACCGTCATAGGCGGGCAGCAGATCGACATATTTTTTTTGGCGCAGCGTCGTGACAAGATCGTCCTTCGACGCCGCCAATACGGACCAGTCATCCATCTGGACAGCGCCCCCAAGGCCGGGAAAGCGCGCGGCGGCAAGCCCACCATGCACCGCTTCGGCGGCGCGGATCAGCGTCTTGGAAGGAACGCAGCCAACATTGACACAGGTGCCGCCAATCGTGCCGTGACCGACGAGCGCCACTTTCGCGCCCAGATCGGCAGCGGCGATCGCGGCGGAGAACCCGGCAGAACCCGCGCCGATGACGGCCACGTCAAATCCTTCCTGCCCGGGGCGGTTGCAACAGTCGTTCATTGCTTATCGCTTTCTTGAGGCGCTGGCGGCGCCCCGCTCAGTTTTGAATAGCGCGCGCCGGATAACCCGCGTTGGTTGATGCAGCGGCAATCGCAGCAGCATTGGTGCGGCGCGGGTTATAGGTTGCGCGCGCGGTCTTGGCTGCGAAATCGACCGTGACCGCCGTTACCCCGGCGACGCCTTCCATCGCCTTCTTCACGGTGATCGGGCAGGTGGCGCAGGTCATGTTCTCTATGGCAAAGGTGGTTTGCTTCTGAGCGGTTGCGGTAGCCGCGGGGCGATCTTGCGCCGTGCCACTAACTGCATAGGCGACCCCGCCGCCAGCCATAGCCAGCACGGCCATAGCGATACATACTGTCTTTTTCATGGGTATTTCCTTTCAATAGAACCAGGGTGCCCACCAGTCGATGGTGAGCGCCAGGATGGCGACGGCAAGGCCCAGCCACAGCACCGCCTTGGTGGTCCAAGCCGATTGTGGACGAGCGCAGTAGGAACCGTCTTCACAGGGCGGTTTCGGCTTGAAATAGACATGCCAGAAGCCGTAGCCGAGCAGCGCGAGCGTTACGCCTGCGACATAGGGCTTGTAAGGTTCGAGCGCCGTCAGGTTGGCGATCCACGCGCCGGAAATTCCGAGCATAACCAACAGTAGCGGGACGACGCAGCAAGCCGAGGCGAGCCCCGCGCCGATCAATGCGCCCGCCGCAACCCAGTTTGCCTGCTTCGGCTCGTGGTTTTCGGTGAGGGCTGGCTGTCCCGCTTCCGGCGTTGAGACCATGGCTTGAATCCCTTGTTCCAACTGAGTGATTCGCAGTGTAGGCTCTGTAGCCACTACAGACTCAAGAGGTATTTTCATGGAGCAACAGGTCGGCATCTTGCGTGCCCAGCTTGCCCGGAAAACAGGCTGCAATCTCGAAACCATCCGCTATTACGAGAAGGTGGGATTGCTGCCGGGGCCGCCTCGCAGTTCCAACGGCTACCGCGTCTATTCGCCGGAACTGGTGCAAAGGTTGCAGTTCATCCTGCGCGCGCGCGACCTTGGCTATGCAATGGATGACATACGGTCATTGTTGTCGCTCACCGATACCGGTGCACAAACCTGCGCGGAGGTTATGGCGAGAACCGAACTCCACCTTGAAGATGTCCGCCGCCGCATTGCAGATTTGCAGAAGATAGAGGTGACGCTGGCGACCACGTTAGCCAGATGCACTGGAGATGACGTTGCCGAATGTCCCATCCTGGAAGCACTCCAGTTTTTACCCCATCAAGGCAATTGACGCCATCTTTGAGGGATTTGATTTTGTGATGTCAGCTTGGAGTATAGCCTAACCGGACGTCAGGGCGCTACCGCGGTTTCTGTCAGATTAGGGTACTAAACGGAATTTGTTGACGAATGTCGTTGCGTATCATAGATTTCAACCTGACATTTTGATGGAGAGAGTGCGCAGTGAAGGGGCAACGGATCGGCTATGTCCGGGTCAGCACGTTCGATCAGAATGTGGATCGCCAATTGGAAGGTCAGTCGCTCGATCGGACCTTCACCGACAAGGCATCGGGCAAGGACGTCAACCGCCCCCAGCTTGAGGCTCTGCTCACTTTCGCCCGCGAAGGCGATACCGTCGTCGTCCACAGCATGGATCGGTTGGCCCGCAATCTGGATGACCTGCGCAAGCTGGTCCAGGGCCTCACCAAGCGAGGTATCCGGATCGAGTTTGAGAAGGAAAGCCTGTCCTTCTCGGGGGAGGACTCCCCGATGGCCAATCTGATGCTCTCGGTCATGGGTGCGTTTGCTGAGTTCGAGCGCGCCCTGATCCGCGAACGGCAACGCGAAGGCATTGCGATCGCTCGGCAGCGCGGCGCCTATCGGGGGCGGAAACGGTCGCTCTCGGATGAGATGATTGCCGATCTGCACCGCCGCGTTGCCGCCGGTGAACGCAAGGCGACCATCGCGCGCGACATGGGCATCAGCCGCGAAACCCTCTACCAGTACCTTCGCGCCGCTGCCTGACACCAATGTTCACATTATGTCCGGAAAATCGTTGTTCAGCGTACAAAGCTTGAGGTGACGCCTGCATCGTGCATCTGCTCAGGAACTCGATGGACTTCGTGTCCTGGAAAGACCGCAAGAACCTCGCCAGCGCGCTCAAGGAGATTTACCGCGCGCCCAGCGCAGAGGCGGCCGAACAGGCGCTGAGCGCGTTTGAGGCCGGCCCCTGGGGCCAACGCTATCCTGCCATCGGCCAAAGCTGGCGGCGCGCCTGGGGCGAAGTGATCCCGTTCTTTGCGTTCCCCGACGAGGTCCGCCGGATCGTCTACACCACAAATGCGATCGAGGCTTTGAACTCGAAGCTCAGACGCGCCGTCCGCGCCAGGGGCCATTTTCCCAGCGACGAGGCTGCCACCAAGCTGCTCTATCTGATCTTGAACCGATCGGAGAAAGAGTGGAAAATGCCGCCACGGGAGTGGTCCATGGCCAAGGCCCAGTTCGCCGTCATCTTCGGCGAGCGCTTCATCAGGGCCATGGCGGCGTAATGTTCAACCGCCCGCCCACACACGGAAATCCTGACAGTGCCGGCAGCGGCGAAACCGCATCGCGGCGCGAATGCCCGATGAACGGCCGGCTCGACCATAAACTCAGACCACGTGCTTCGTGCCCCACGCTTAGGGTGTCATTTCGCCCTCAACCGGAACCGACCCCAAGGTGGCCTGGTCGCGCGCGCCGCCAATCGCCAGCTCGGCAAATCCGATCGCGAAGCGGCCGGCGTGCTGTCCGCCGCGCAACGCCATACCCACTTCCTCGACTCCCCGCGCATGGCGACGGTGTTGGGCGGCTCGGACTTCACGTTCGCGGGATTGAAGGATGCGCCGACGACGGTGTTCCTCGTGCTGCCGCCCGATCGGCTCGCCAGCTACGCCCGGTGGTTGAGGCTGATGATGGCGCAAGCCCTGACCGAGCTGGCGCGCGCGCCGGGTCGTCCGCCCTGGCCGGTGCTGTTCCTGCTCGACGAGTTCGCGGCCCTCGGTCGTCTCGAACCGGTCGAACGCGCGATGGGACTGATGGCGGGCTATGGCGTCCAGCTCTGGCCGATCCTGCAGGACGTTTACCAGCTCCGCGCGCTATACGGGCAGCGGGCCGGCACCTTCCTGTCGAACGCAGGGGTGCTACAAGTGTTCGGGGTCAACGATCAGGACAGCGCTAAGCTCGTCTCCGACCTGGCCGGGCAGGAAACCGTCGTGTTCGAGACCATGAGCCGCGCGCTCGACGCGGAGGAAAGCGGCCTGTCCTACGGGCAGCAGCACGTCGGCCGCGCCCTGCTCACCCCCGATGAGGTCCGCACGCTCCGCCCCGATCGCCAGCTCCTGTTCCTCGCCGGGCAGCGGCCGATTATCGCCGCCAAGCTGCGCTACTATGACGATCGCGAGTTCGCCGGGCGGTTTGATCCGACGTGATTGATCCCTGAAAGCACGAACGACGGTGATGATGCCGATACGGGCGGACCGATTTAAGCCCCGCTGGTGACGTTCGCGCGATCTGCGCCCCGAAACCACCTGAAAGCCCCCCTCCTGCCCTCACCCCGCTCCTGACGGCTGTGGAGGGGGGATTCCGTCGCTACCCTGTCCCACTTCTTTCCCGCTAAGCCAGCGGCGCTTGCGCCGCCCTTGTGACGCCGAAGGCGGCACGAAGTGAAAGCGCATCGGCCTGTAGGCCGATTCCATTGGTCTTCTTTTCCGTCTTAAGCGTGGGCTGTTTGACGTTAAGAGATTCTGTTAAATATGAATCGTTAAGTAGGTTAAGTTGCAAAAACCGGTCTTTTCCTGCCTAGAAAACAAAGGCTTACGGTAACCCCCGGTGGGTGAAAACACGTGATTCGGTGTGTGAAAACACGATAGTGCGGTGTGTGAAAACACGAGTCCAAGGTGTGTGAAAACACGATAGGAAACGGCTCGGGAACGTCGATCGCCGGTGTCCAAGGGGCTTCGCCTCCCCTTGGTCTCAACCGCGCCGCGCCGCTTTCCGGGGCAGCGGTGTGTGATAACACGATAGTTAGGAGCGCCCTGAAAGTCGGTCCATGAGGTCATCGACCTCTGTGGTGCGCCGTCGATCGGCTTCCATGCGGTCGCGTCGGTCCTGTTCGGCCTGGAGCTGCTCGGAGAGCGCCAAGGCTTCCGCCTCCCCTCTCAACCGAAATTGAATGGCGGGGCTACCATCGTTCGTCGCGACCATTTCCACTGCGTAATCGGGGAGTTGGTTGGTCTCCACGATCTTGCGGAGCATCCGGTTGAACTCCTTGGGTTTGCTGTCGCTGCCGGTCTTGTCGCGCAGCACCTCCACCCGGCACGTCCACCCGCCGCGCTGATTCCCGGCGTGCTTGCGGGCGATGCGATAAAGCGCCCGCTCAAGCCCGCCGGTCAGCAGGAAATAATCGGGGTGCATGGTAAGAAGCGACCGCTCCGCCATGATCCCCTCATAGACCCAATCCGACAGGGTGATGGTCATGCCGCGAGGCTGGTCGGTGTCGGGGTCGACCTCTAACGTCCATTTGTCGAGCCAATTGAAGCCCGCTTTGCTGCGCCGCTTGGGGGCGCGGATCGACGTCGAAATGGAAGTCGTCTGCAACCGCTGTAGCGCGGCTTGAAGATCTTGATAGGCGCGTCCGCTGGTGTTGCGCTTGATCGCCCGCAATAGGTCGTAGGACGTGGTTGTAAGCGTCCTGGGTAGGTCGTTGACCCCCTGCTCTCGCATCCGATTGAGCGCCGACGTGGCCCATATGATGATATCGGCATCCCAAATTGTCGCCATGCCGTAGGCGGGTATCGCCTCGATCTTCACCCAGGTCGCACCGTCCGGACTGGTATATTCGATCGGCTTGACCCGCTTGCGTTTCTGCAAGGAAAAGAACGGCCGTTCCATCGTCTCCCGCTGATCCTTGAGCGGAAGGTCGCCCATGATCGGCAGGAACAGGTCGAACTCCGGGCTAGGATCGCGCCGCTTTTTCATAGTTCAATCCTGCACATTTGCAGGTGTGCATATGTGCACACGTTCAAGCACGTCCGAACTGCTTGTCGGCGTCGTATTTGGCGACCAGCTCGGCGATCGCTTCGGCCAGCAAATCCTGATGGCTGCGGCGCGTCCTCGCCGCCAGCACCCGGAACGCTTCGGCGGTCGGATCGGCGGGTTCGAAATAAGCGCCCAAGTGATACTTGCCCGGTCGTTGCCCGCTCGATCGCGACGCGCGCGCGTCTGGCGGAGAGGCTACGCGCTCGGCCGCAACGGATTCCGGCTTCGGTTTCGTGGCGACTGCGGGCGCGAGGAGCGATGATCGTCGTGCCATAATATCAAGCCTTCACATTTGCAGGTGTGCAATTCTGCAATTCATCAAATAGGAACTGGCGAAGCGACGCAATCTCCTGGGCGGCTTTGCCATTGGGTTCGTGCTCGGTCACGCCAAGTCCGTAGGGCCATGCTGCCCGATAGGCGCTGCGCTCCCTGATGACTGCGCGCGCGACCTTTAGCCCGGTATCTTCCGCCAGCGTCCTTGCATCATCCAGCAGCGTCGTTGCTGTGGGCGGGGCCGCATTGAGCACGACAAAGCCGGTCCTGCCGGTGCTGATGATGAGCTGGGCCGTGCGTTTGATCGCGTCCAAGTCGATGAGGGAAGGGCGGCACGGTATCAGCACGAGATCGGCCCGTTGCGCGGCTGCGGCTGCCTCGGCTCCGGCTGCCGGGGGCGTGTCGATGATAGTGAGGTCGAAACCGTTTGCCTCGGCCGCGTCGATCGCTTGGTTCAAGCGGCGCGCGCTGATCGGCTCCACATGGGGTAGCTCGGCTTCGCGGCGCTCGCTCCACGCTGTCGCGCTTTCTTGTGGGTCAAGGTCGAACAGTGCCGTCCTGATGCCTGCCGCTTGCGCCGCAACCGCCAGATTGACCGCAAGCGTCGTTTTACCGACGCCGCCCTTTTGCGCTGCAAGTGTGATTATATGCACGTGTGCACACCTTCAATGTTGATAACGTGATAGTATGCAGAATGGCAGGATCGCACAACATCTTCTTGTCGGCCGAGGCAGACCTCCGGGTTGGGTGGGCGG
>Ga0209482_1000425_pt1 | contig 36216 bp, 32 predicted proteins | sample CoawatmetaG10DNA_FD_187512 | JGI IMG/M metagenome (GOLD analysis project Ga0209482, IMG submission 187512) | Marine microbial communities from the West Antarctic Peninsula - Coastal water metaG104-DNA (SPAdes) (version 2) | ecosystem: Environmental > Aquatic > Marine > Coastal ...
TGGGCTTTTGGGAAACGCAGGTAATCTTATTCAAAACCCTGGAGCTGATCCGTTAACTAAATTTCAACTAAGTTTTGGAGGACAGGGGACTCTAGGAATCAGCGCAACTGCCGGCGAGCTCTTTTCATCTAATGATGTTCTTGGAAATTTATTAGCAGCAAGTACTGATGACTTTTCACTAAACGGGTTAGTTGGCTTGAACCTACCTCATGTAGGTTTTAAAATTCGTGACCACTACTTTTTCGGTGGGGTAAATGTTGACGTCGACTTTGGATTAGTCGTAGATAGAGATTTACTACTCTTCGCCAGAAATGGTATGGCAGATGTGAACGGAGATTTAGATTTAGACTATGCAGGAGATTTTTCTAATTCGGGGGCTCGATTAAGCGTGTCTTCAAGGAGTTATCTTGGATATCAACGAGCTCTTCTCAATAATAGTCTTAGAATTGGAATCACCTTGAACAGGCATAATTATCTTGCTGGCCTAGATGTTAGCGCAAATACGCTAGGATTAAATAGTAGTTCTAATACCGGTACGTTTAATCAGGTTAACGCGCAGTATGATATTGATATTGCCTCCACTAACTTATTCTCCTCAACGAGCATTGATAGCTTAGCTGATTTGAATTCAAATAATCTCACGGGTTTTTCTTTAGGAGATAGAAGTATCACTCAACATTCTTTCGGGTTTGGAGTCACCTACAAACCTCTAAAGGCCCTAGAATTACAACTTAGCATGTCCGGAATAGGAGGCACTTCTTTATCTTTCGAAAGTCTATTGGCTAAGAACATGTCAGGTTCAAGTACCATCAACGGCTTCAACTATACCAGCGCCCAGGGAGATACTATTTCAAATGAGCTTTCCAATGCTATTGATCAGTTTAATGATGAAGCAACAGGAGGAATCACCACTGCTTTGTCCAACTCAAGCTACACGCAAACTTTTAATATCGCAAAAAATGTAAATGCTGCTGTAAATTACTATTTCGAGAAACGTAGCTACGTAGGCGTGCATTACACGAGCAGATCGAATACCTATTCCGACTTTCAATACGTAGGTTTGAATTCCATGGTTTGGGTAGGTAACTACTTACAACTTAAGGGTGGTTATTATTTGTCTATGGATGAATGGAATGATGATTTTATGAATGTCGCTCTTCAATTCAGAGTAACCCCTCTTCTGCAATTCTACCTTGGCACGAATACCATGAGTGATATAGCAACAGCGCTGGGTGGTGTATCGAATAATTTTGAGGATGGAATAACTCTCGCTTCTGCAACTAAAGGGTTTAATGTAAGTGCAGGAGTCAGTTTCACTTCTTTCGATAAAAGATTTAAATTAGAGAAAGAGGCCCGTAAATTAAAAAGAGCCGAAGCCAAGGCCGCCCATGCAACATCGCTATCTCCTGCAGATCAACAAAAAGTGGATAGTGCTGCGGCTAATAGTTCTACCAAAAAATAACTCATTCTTAGTTCAAGAAAAAATTGATAAAAGGCCTGGCTTAACTGCTAGGCCTTTTTAGGAAAGCAACTTAAAGAAGCTTACCATGACCTCGTCATCCGTATTTAGAGATAAGCTCTTCACTCCCACTTTCCCCAGTTCGTTTTTGAAAAACTCAAGCTGCGCAGCAACATAAGCGGAAAGATCCTGATTTAACGAGACATCAATGAAGGTTTTTGCCTCTGCTTCTTTATCCTTGACCAAAGACCCCGCGTAAGCACCAGGTATCAATTCAAAAGATTCGCTGTATAAAATGCCTACCGTCACATCATGACCGAAGTGTTTTAGAAGTCCCAAAGCGTTAACGATTGCTACAGGATTTTCATGGAAAACATCCGTAAACAAGACCACCTGGCTTTTCTTTGGAATGATTTCTAGCAACTTTATAAGCTCTTCTGCGAGCATACCATTCTCTGCCTTTTTTTCTTCCTTACCATTAATATGAAAAAGAAGTTGCTCTATGGAGTCATGCGTAGATTTTGCTTGAAAAAAATGAGCGCTTTTATCCCTAAGCTCTAATAAACCGATTGCATCACGCTGCTTTTGCAATAGAGTTGCGCTCAGGGTAATCAATTCTACAGCTCTCGTCCATTTTAACGAGTCCTTAGGGGTGAACATACTGGCACTTGAGTCTAGCACAAAATATGCACGAAGATTACTCTCAGCCTCAAACTGCTTGGTTAAGAACTTATCCTGCCGTGCTACTACTGACCAATCTATATATTTTGGAGAATCCCCAGGAACATAGGCCCTGTGCTGCGCAAAGTCCAAGCTAAACCCGAAATCAGGACTCTTATGATTTCCAGTCATGAACCCACGTACTTTTTCCCTTGCCCACCAGGTAAGCCCACGAATATCCTCGTTGTTCATAGATTAGTCATTTGACACTTTTTGTCGCGCCCAATTCGATAGTGTAATATAATCCAAAGGAACTTCCGTTTTAAAAAGCTCTAGCATTAAAATCAGTTTCATTTTAAGTAGTTCAACCCGTTTGAATACTTCAGATGGAATCCCTCCCCGTAGCATATGAGCACTATTTGCTATTCGCATATGTTCTAATAACTCGTTTGACTCACCTATTGCTTTTTTGTAATAGTCTTCAAAAGTATGTTCATACCGGGCAGAGACTCCCTGGTCAAGACAGTTACATATGTTTATGATATCATCCTTAATTTTAAACGCAAGGTTAAACGTTCCATTACTATGATATCCCCGGGTCAATTGCTGAAGCGTTCTATTAATGGCCATTGCTTCCTGATATATGGGCTGAGAAATTGAAGTATTCATTGTTTTAGTATTCAAGGTTATATTAATCATTTCTTTAATTTATTGTGTTATCTTTTTTGTTATCTCGTCCATACTTGTAGTCCATCTTAGGTTTGAGAAACAGCATGTTTTGATTAGGCAAATAGACAGCCAGCATGTGCAAGTGGTTTCGTTTTTTAGCGGAAACATGCTGCACATCAAAGAACAATTCCTCTGAAAAACGCACCATAAGAGCAATTCCTGGGTAGATATTCAATGCAGGCGAAAGTTGCTCGACCAATGCCGAAAATCGAGCGATTTGTAATGCCAGTTGTTCATATGCTCCTATTTGGTCTTGTAAATTCCAATGTTCATCATAGCTCGTCAGTATTCTAGAAATATTTTCATGACAACTGATAAGAGACTTAGAGATTTGAGTATCCAATTCTAAAGATGCCCTTGAAACACAATGTGTGAACATTTGTAACCGGAACACTCTCTTACTCTGAATAAGGTTGTTTGATGCGTACATAGGCGATTTTTTATTATTATTAATTGCTATCTACACCTCAAATATTTGAGGTGTAGATAACATGATGAGAAGTAATCTGGTTTCTTGCACATTGATTCAATTTCGAATCATTTACCCTAAAATACGTCTAGGAAGTAATTATATTCTTTGCTATGAAAACTAAAGGTTATCAACAATGACCTACCTTTAAGCCATGATAATTACGAAGACACCTTTTAGAATATCATTTGTTGGAGGAGGCAGTGACTTACCGGCATATTACACCCAGAGAAAGGGTGCTGTTCTCAGTACAACCATAGATAAGTACATGTATATCAGCACACATAAATTCTTTGAACGCGATAAAATTCGATGTAAATATTCTCAAACGGAAACCGTGGACCATGTAGATGAATTACAGCATCCCATACTCAGAACGGTACTAAAAGACTTTGATCTAAACGGAATTGAAGTCAGCTCAATTGCAGATATTCCAGGCGGAACAGGTATGGGAAGTAGTTCTAGTTTCACCGTTGGTTTGTTGCATAATTTAACCGCATATTCTGGTCGTGACATCTCAAAACCGGAGCTTGGAGCAGGCGCGTGTCGAGTAGAATTGGATCTACTAAAAGAGCCTATCGGTAAACAAGACCAGTATGCAGCTGCATTTGGAGGACTGAATTTAATTGAGTTTTTACCCAATGGTACTGTAAACGTAGAGCCGATTCTAATCACAGACCAAACAAGACGTGAATTGAATGCCAATCTTAAACTTTACTATATAGGCAATCAAAGGAGTGCGAGTGGTATTCTAAAGGAACAGAAAAAGAATACCGCGCAAAAGGAAAAATATGATACACTCGGAAAGATGGTTGACTTAGTTTACGATCTTAAAGATGCGCTAACACAGGGTAAACTAGACAATTTCGGATCAATTCTCCATAAGAATTGGTTGTTGAAACAGAGCCTGGCATCCGGGATTACAAATCAAAGGATTAACAACTTTTATGCTACTGCACTAGACGCAGGAGCACTAGGCGGTAAGCTTCTAGGAGCAGGTGGAGGCGGTTTTATGCTTTTTTATGTACCTGTACATAAGCAATTAGCCGTAGATGAGGCAATGCAAACACTTGATGCTGAGCCGTTTAATTTCAACATGGAAACGCTAGGTTCACAAATTATACATATTGAAAGTTGATTCCTATTCTACTCTCCAAGAAAGATATATTCATTACTTTTGCATCTTAATTTTATTAATTACCGGGGTTTCGGACCCTTTTAAAACAATTAATTATGGCAACTAAAATTCGCTTGCAAAGAGGTGGTCGCAAGGCCCGTCCAATCTATTCTATTGTAGTAGCAGATTCACGTGCTCCACGTGACGGACGTTTTATCGAAAAGTTAGGCTCTTACAATCCTAATACAAATCCTGCAACAATCGACTTAAACTTTGACTCAACGTTAACTTGGGTTATGAAGGGTGCTCAACCAACTGATACAGCGCGTACGATACTTTCGCACAAAGGTGTAATGATGAAAAAGCATTTGTTAGAAGGTGTTCGCAAAGGAGCGCTTACTGAAGAACAAGCTGATGCTAAATTTGAGGCATGGACTTCAGAGAAAGAAAATACAATCAGCGTAAAAACTGAGTCTTTAGTTTCTGCTGAGACTGCTGCAAAAGCAGCTCGTCATGCAGCCGAAAGTGAAGTAAATAAGGCTCGTGCAGCAGCAATAGCAGCAGCTAACGCTCCTGTTGTCGTTGAAGAAGCAGCTCCTGTAGTTGAAGAAGTAGCTCCTGTAGCTGAAGAAGCAGCTCCTGTAGTTGAAGAAGCAGCTCCTGTAGCTGAAGAAGCAGCTCCTGTAGTTGAAGAAGCAGCTCCTGTAGCTGAAGAAGCAGCTCCTGTAGCTGAAGAAGCAGCTCCTGCAGCTGAAGAAGCAGCGAAAGATGCACCAGTAGCAGATAGCGCAGAGTAATTGTGTTAAAGGAGGCGTGCTTTTCTTTAGGAAAGATTACTAAACTCCATGGATATAAGGGCTCCGTTATATTACATATCGACTCTTCTACTCCAGAATATTTTAAAGATTTGGAATCAGTTCTCCTAGAAATAGGAACGGAACTGGTTCCATTTTTTTTTGCTGAACGTGGTAAGCTTAATGGTAAAAAATTAGTTGTCAGGTTTGAAGACATGCGTCCGGAAGACGCACCTAGAATTGTTGGAAGTGCAGCATATCTTCCGAAAGAAATGCTGCCTGCTCCTAAAGAAGGGTACTACGATAAAGCTATTATCGGTTTTGGGGCAATGAACAATGGAGAACATATAGGGAACATCGTTGATGTAATTGAAAATGTTGCCCAAAATTTGTTCTTAATTGAGCACGGTAATCAGAATTATCTCGTCCCAGCTGTAGAAGCATTCATTCAAAATATCAATCACGAGGAAAAAATTATTTATCTTGAGTTACCTGAAGGACTTTTAGACCTTTAAAACTTGATGAATAAACACTACCCATACGATCCTAGATCTTTACATCTGATTTATTCGGTTCTTCTAATGATACAGTTAATGATGACTTTAGTAGTAGTGTTCTACGCGAAGGAAGATGCTGTAATTGAGTGCTCGATGAGCAAAATTTCAAATTATGCTATACCAAGCTTTGTGTTCGGGATTGCAGCAGTGGCTAAAAATCTGTGGAACAAAGGCTTAGTAAAAATTGAAATGACGGAGGATCTCGAGACAAAATTCGAAATACTTACTAAAATTCATATTTGGCAATGGGTACTTGTTCAGCTCGGCACACTAATCCTTCTGACATTTACCTTAACAGAATCAAACTTCTATTATTTTATGTTTGGCTTGGTTAACATCATCTATTTCTTGACCTTGCGTCCGAAAATTTTCAGCTTAACCGGCGAAACATGAGACTTACGGAACCTTTCCAAATGAAAAAATTCAGTGTTGCACATGATGAATGTGCGATGCGTGTCAATACAGATGGATGTCTACTTGGTGCACTTGCCGGCAGCTCCTTCAGAACTGAGGAAGTGCATCATGTTTTAGATATAGGTACGGGAAGTGGTGTTATAGCACTGCAAATGGCACAACGTTTTAATAAAGCCTTTGTAGACGGCGTGGAAATACACGGGCCTAGCGCACGTCAGGCAACTGAGAACTTTAAAAATAGTATGTTCAGCGGCCGCATGGTTTGTTATCATGAGCCATTACAGGAATTTACGCTTAACGTACAGTACGATCTTATAGTCAGTAATCCACCCTACTTTGAGTCTGGACCTACAAAATCAGACCAAGGTGTGGCGGCGGCAAGGCATGCATTAACCTTAGACTTTAAAAGTCTCATCGAATTCTCCTCTAAACTCCTGAAGCAATCTGGAGAGTTCTGGTGTATTTTACCTGTAGACAGATCTGCTAGTCTAATGGAAGAAGCTATTGACGAGGAGTTGTATCCAAAATCGTTACTCTATATTAAGCCTAGTAAGAACAGACAACCCAACAGGGTAATCATAGGTTTTTCAAAAGAACGTGGAATAGAGCCGGTCAAAAAAGAGCTTATTCTTTACAATGAGGAGAAACAGTATACTCAAGCGGCTATCCAAGTGCTAATGCCGTTCTACCTCCACCTCTAGTAACCTTTATAGTCCACCATGCTATCTGAGAATGTCACCTCAAAGTCTGCTTCTAATTCATCCAAAATAGGTCCATACCATTCCTTTGTAATAGGCATCTGTACACCTGGCTTTAATGTCTGACCTGTTAATACCAGTTTTGTAGCTATGGCAAGAGGTAGTCCTACCGTTATGGCCATGGCCGTTTTGGAAGAATCCATACCTTCAAAACCCATAGAACTTTCCACCATTTTCAATTCGCCCCCTTGGCTCCATCCAACCTTGTGAAACATCACTATCATATCCTTGTCAGACTGATTAAGAGACCACACCCGCTTGAGGATAAACTCTAAACACTGCGCAGGCGTACCTTTTTCAAAGGGGAACTTATTATCACTAAATATCCCAGCCCAAACAAGCTTACTCATGATGTCTGAATCTTGAGGAATATTTAAGTAATATTTCAACTTTAATTCAACACTGTCCTTGGGGTTATAGGCTAAAAAAAGATTAGTGTATTCTCTAAACGTTAAATCATTAGTTCCCTCAATGACATAACTATCATCCGTCATTCCGAGCTTCACAAAGGAATCCCAAGCTCTTGCAAAACCAGGACGTCTTAGCGTTCCCCTGTACAATGTCCCGACATCTTCGAGCTGATAAGCTTCTTTGTATTTCAGACTGTCTCTGTTCGCTAAACCTTCAAACTTTCCATAACCAGAGACGTTAATTAGTTCAGTTCTCCTAAACACCATATGAGGTGGTATATACTTGTATTTGCCCTCTTGTATAAATTTAACAGCGCCTCCTTGACCGGCTAGAACCACATTACGAGGGTTCCAAGTAAACTTATACCTCCATGGATTATCTCCCTCAGATTCTGGACTTAATAGTCCCCCTGTGAAACTTTCGAATAATCTAATATCACCACCATCCTCTCTGATCCCATCTAACAAACGCATGGCGCTCATATGATCAATACCTGGATCTAAACCACACTCATTAAGAAAGACTAAATTCTTCGCCTTTACTTCTTGGTCAAGTCCCTTCATTTCATCACTTAAATAGCTGGCGGTCAAAAGGTGTATACTTAATTTTAAGCAGGCCTTCGCAACGTTCATGTGCATGTGCGCTGGAACCATAGAAATAGCAACATCCGTGTCTGCTAATTCAAGCTCCAACAAAGCCGTATCTGAGATGTCAATCGCAGCAGCTGAACACTGACTAGACTCCTCACCTAATCGGTGCTGAGCAACTTTTAAATCTCTATCTAAAACTCTTAAATACCATTGGTGACTCTCTAGTCGATCTTTAAGGTATGGGACTAAACTTTTGGTACTCAAACCGGCACCAATTAGTACAATTCTCTTCATTTAATACGCTTTGGAACTAATTTAGCACTTTCTTTCGTGTAGGTTATGCTACATAAATAAAGGTTGTTATTCAATTTTCAACATTGCATTTCAACTCACTTAGAACTAAATTCATCCCATGAAGTATACCTTAGCAATTCTCGGCATTACTGCCATTTTTCTTGGAGCATTTGGAGCTCATGGTTTAAAAGATCTATTAGAACCCACTGCTATTCAGTCCTATAAGACCGGGGTTTCGTATCACCTCATTCATACGGTCGCAATTCTTGCGATGTATAGGTCAAACGGAAGCGTGACTGCCATTCGTCTGTGGATAATAGGTATACTTCTGTTCTCCGGAAGTATATATATGCTGACTTTGGATGAGTTAATTGGTGTTAACCTTAATTTTATGGGACCTCTTACACCACTAGGAGGTCTTTTCTTGGCTGCAGGCTGGGGTTCTATTGCGTTTAACGCAAAGATACATGTGGATAAATCCTGAATATCGTTAGATAATTTTTGAAGAGTTTAACTTGCCGTAAAAGCAAGGTTATTATCTTTGAAAAACCTATTACAATACCAACCAAACCAAATTATCATGATTTCTAAGAACCACATGGATACCTTGAGCTTATTGAGCATCGAGACTAATACTGTTTTCAGCAACTTAGATCCGAAAATACTTGAACAACATAGTTTAGAAAAAAACATGGCAGTGAGAACTGCGCATGGTGCTATAGCTGTAAATACCGGTAAGTATACCGGTAGAAGCCCAGAGGATAGATTCATTGTAAAGGATAAACTGACTCAAGAATCGGTTTGGTGGGGTCCAATGAATAAACCGTTCGACGCAATAAAATTCAGTGCCTTAAAAAAACGTGTTTGCGCCTATTTAGAGGGCAAAGATGTGTACATAAGAGATGCCTTTGCTGGTGCCCATAAAGATTATAGATTATCATTAACCGTAATTAATGAGTATCCGTGGTCCAATCATTTCGCCTCCAATATGTTTCTAAGACCAAGCGCACAAGAGCTTGAAAACTTCCTTCCAGATTGGACGGTCATTAATGCTCCTGGATTTATGGCTAATCCGGATATAGATGGGACACGACAAGAAAATTTTGCTGTTCTAAGCTTCACGGAGAAAACTATCTTAATAGGTGGGACAGGTTATACCGGGGAAATCAAAAAAGGAATTTTTAGCGCCCTTAACTTTATATTACCGCACCAAAGAAATGTTTTAAGCATGCATTGTTCTGCTAATGTTGGAAATTCAGGTGATACCTCAATTTTCTTCGGGCTTTCTGGAACAGGTAAAACTACCTTAAGTGCAGATCCCAATAGAAAACTAATTGGAGATGACGAGCACGGCTGGAGCGATGACAATACTATTTTTAATTTCGAAGGAGGTTGCTATGCTAAGGTCATAGACCTAAGTGCAGAGAAAGAACCTGATATATTTAACGCTATAAAAGAAGAAGCTATTCTTGAAAATGTGATACTGAATAAGGACCTAACCGTCAAGTTTGATGATTCAAGTATCACACAGAATACACGCGTAAGTTACCCGATTCATCACATTACAAATACCCAGCCTGGTTCCGTAGCAAATAATCCTACCAACATATTTTTTCTCACAGCAGATGCATACGGTGTCCTCCCTCCTATTTCAAAACTTACACCTGGACAAGCTGCCTATCATTTTATAAGTGGATATACCGCAAAAGTAGCCGGTACTGAAGAAGGTGTCACGGAGCCCAAAGCGGTATTTAGCGCTTGTTTTGGAGCGCCATTTATGCCATTGCATCCAACAGTCTATGCCGATATGTTGTCTAAGAAGATGACAGCCTCAGGTGTTAACGTTTGGTTGATTAATACCGGATGGAGTGGCGGAGGTTATGGGGTAGGTAAAAGAATGAAGCTTTCTCATACGCGTTCTATGATTACAGCAGCGATGAATGGATTACTAAATGATGTTGAATACCACCAGCACCCTGTTTTTGGGTTAGACATGCCTACTTCATGCGACGGTGTTCCGACATCACTATTGGATCCGAAATCTACTTGGAACAATGCCAATGATTACGACAAAGCTGCACATGAATTGGCCAAAAAGTTTGCTAATAATTTCAAGCAATTTGAGAGCCAGGCGTCAGAAGAAATACTTTTGGCTGCGCCCAGAGCAGTTGTCGTTTAAAAACGGCTCGGCATGATAATTGTTATTTGTGATGTAAACGATCTAACATGGGGAAAACCACATTATATACTGCCGTAACATTAGATGGATATATAGCCAAAAGTGATGGAAGCGTTGCCTTTTTGGACGATGCTATGTACCAACTTCCAGATGAAGATTATGGTTACAAAGCATTTTACGATAGTATAGACGTTGTTCTCATGGGATATAACACCTACAAACAGATATCCGAATTTGAGATAGACTACCCTTACGCAGGTAAAAAAAGTATTGTTATAAGCAGCCACAGTGAAGTAGCTGTTTCGGAAGAAGGAGTGATGATAAGTACAGATCCTGCGGAGGATGTTTTAAGGAAACTTAGGTTAGGAGACCAAAACATATGGATCATAGGTGGTGGTGCGACAAACGCTCGCGTTCATGAGGCTGGACTAATTGATGAAATGATCCTCACCTACCTACCCATAACTTTAGGTACCGGTATTCCATTGTTTAGGTCAAATAACGCCACTCAAGATTGGAAAAACATAGGGTCCAGGTCTTTTCCAAACGGTTTAGTTCAAATTACACTGGCAAGGAAATAATCAACCCGTTGTTCTAGCGTTTTTTTATCAGCGTTGTTTTCAATAATAAAAGATGAACCATCTCGTCTTATTTGATCACTCGTTTGATTAGAAATACGGTTCATGACATCCGTTCTACTCATTTGAGAACTTCTTTCAAGTACCCTCTGAATCCTGAGTTCTTTCTCCGTAATGATGACCAATATTTCTTGACATGAGCCATCAGATGTTTCGAACACTAAGGCACTTTCTTTAAATACAATGCGTTCATCATTCTGAAGAAGCCATTGATCGAAATCCGCTCTTACGACGGGATGAACTACTTTTTCTAAAGATAACTTGAGCGAATGATCAGCGAAAATTTTTGCACTAAGATAAGATCGGTCTAGAGTTCCATTGCTCTGGTATGATTTATTGCCGAAAATCTTGACAATTTTGCGTTTTAAATCTTGATTGTAAGACATTAAAAATTTAGCACGTTCATCGCTGTAATACACGTGCATTCCTTTGTTTTCTAAAAGTTTACAAACAGTACTCTTTCCTGATCCTATACCGCCTGTAACACAGAATACCCGTTTCATTGAATAGGTTTTTCTAATTTATGTGGAGTTATACTTAAAAGCTCTACTCCCTCATTTATCACTGTTACATGGGCCAATTCAAACGTATCAAAATCTTTAAAAGTTAACTCGCATAAGTCAATTAACTCGCTGTTTTTCAATAGACTAAACGGTCCGCTGAACCAAAGTTTAACTTCATATATGCGTTGTCCTATTCTTCTTTGATAGATGAACTCTTTCTCTACCCAATATTCTGATGTGCCTATAACATCTACTGAATTTACAGATAATTCTAGTCCCTTTTCTAATTCATCCAAAGGCAAGCTAATTGCCATGCTTCCTTCCCAGACAAATTCAGGTATGGTAACGAAAACCTGTGTTCTTTGCATTCTGGCGATAGGCCCAGTTAAAACCACCGTATCAGGTTCAATTCTTAAAGGCTCACTCCATCGCATTCCAGAGGGCAGCGTAACATCTCGAAAGCCTTTCAGCACTACCGGTACACTTACAGAGGACAGCCGCTCTGAAGGAAACATAACACTAGAAGTACTTATAGCAAAAGAGTATTCACTTCCATATTCTTCATTCAACAATGCCCTAACATCCTCAGATGATACGGACATTTGACCAGATATATCTACGTAAAATGATTCCTTTTCAACCACGACAAGAACTTCTTCAAACTGTCCTAATCGAAGTGCATTAATTCCTGAAGATTCAACCTCAATCACTAACGGCACTATGGTATCTAATAAGTAGTACCCCTCTACTAAAGAAGATTCTGCTACAATATTTACGCTGCAGCTTTTTGTAGACGTGGTTCCTGTGATAGTCATCACTAACCACACCAACCCTGCGAACAGAACAAAGGCGAAGGCGTCAGGACGAATTATGTGCTTAAATCTCTTCATAAAAAAACCGACACTAAGGTCGGTTTTTTTTTACTTTTCAGAAGCTTGGTATTGTGCACTGAGCTCTTTACTTATGGAGGTCTTTTCTACTTTAAGTCTGGAATTTTCACACTCCAAAGTAAAAGTAGTCTCACCTACCTCTAAAATTTTACCGTGGACCCCGGAAGAAGTAACCACTCTACTTCCCTTTTTAACTTCGCTTCGAAATGTTTTTTCTTCCTTTTGTTTCTTCATCTGCGGACGGAAAAAGAAAAGATACATGACCAATAATATCATGATAAAAGGTAAGAAACTCATAATGCCGCCACCAGCGGCCGCTTGTAAAAATAGATTTGTCATTAGTTACTTGCTATTACAGTTGAGGTGATATTTAAGACTTTCGTTTGTGGCACCGCATTTGTTGTTAATGTCACTCTCTTATCTTGTTTACCAGCTCTCCCAGTTGAATTAAAACTTACTTTGATTTCACCTGTCGCTCCTGGAGCAATGGGTTGACGTGGCCAGACTGGCACTGTACAACCACACGAGCCTTGTGCATTTGAAATGATCAGAGGACCTTCACCTTCATTTTTGAAAGAAAACACATGTTCTACTACGAGTCCCTCGTTGATCTCACCAAAATTATGAAATTCTTCCTCAAAAACTATTTCAGGAAGTACTTCCATCATGGTCTCATTCTCAACCTCTGTTGAAGATTCAATTCTGTCTGTCGCACTATTACAAGCAGTCATCACCAGCGCAAAAGACGCTAAAAGAATTACTTTTTTCATCGCTTCTTTTTTTAATTATTCAATTATTCCTCGACCTACTTTTTGGAGTAAACCTTCTTCTCGCAAATTAGTCACGATTTTGTCAAGAATACCATTGATGAAGGAAGAACTTTTAGGAGTACTATATTCTTTTGACAAGTCTAGGTATTCGTTGAGGGATACTTTCACAGGAACTTCGTCAATTCCTCTCCATTCAGCAATACATAGCTTCATAAGAACAACATCTATTTTCGCAATGCGATCACTCTCCCAATTTTTACTTTTTTCCTTGACTCTGATCATGCTGTCTTCTGCGAATTCAAAATACTTCCGCATTAAGAATGGACCAAAACCAGCATCATTTTCATCCTTAAACAGATTGGGAATGGTCAAGGATAGAACACCCTCATTCCAATTCGAAATCACCTTACCCGTCATCATTTGTGCAGCATCTAAATCGTCGCTCCATTGGGCATGCTGATCTTCATAAATATCATGTATGAATTCGTTCTCAGCAATATGTTCTTGATAAATCTCTTTTATAAATCTCTTTTGATGGAGTAAAGTAGGTTCCTTCGATAGGTACTGCTCAAAAAGATCTCCAGTTAGGATCGTATTGACAATGTTCATGAAGTGCTGGTCATACTCACTCCACTGAATATGGGCACTTTCCATTAAGGTAGTAAGAGCAGCATTTTCTTCACACAATGCAAAAAAAGGAATATCGGTCAGCTTAGCTATACGCTCTAAAAGAACAAGATCCTTTACATTACGTTTTTCAACTAGGTCGTACTGCTGTTTTGCTAGCTTCTTAATACGTAGTAAAGCATTGATGTCCCAAGCGAAAAGAGTGTGTACCTCCTCTATGCTCTTTTCTAAATTCTTCAAGAGTGTTGCAGCGCTCATCTCTGAATCCACGGCGTGGGCATAAAGATGGTGCAACACTTTTATTCTAATGTGTCGTCTAGTAATCATAAAAAGAGGATTTTTAGCACAGGTTCACCACAGAACAGAACTGTATTCAATAAAGTCGTGTTATTTTTGGGGCACCGCATGCAAAGAGCTTTTATTCTTGTGGCAAATATACATTCGCATTGACGCATTACAGCTAATGAACGCACTAAAAAAACTCAACAAATACTTCCTGAAATACAAATGGTTGATGATTGCCGGTGGCTTTTTCGTTATTATTTCTGTGATCTTCAAGTTATTCCCTGCGTTATTAATCAGAAATAGTTTTGACACCATTGCCCAAGTTATCGATGACTATAAGGAAGGTTCTGTTCAAAACTCGGAAGTCAGATGGCAATTGGTACGTTATGGTCTTTACATCATAGCTTCAGCGATTCTCCAAGGAGTCTTTATGTATTTCATGCGCCAAACCATTGTGGTGATGTCTAGACATATAGAATACGATCTTAAAAACGTAGTTTTCCATCAATACCAACGTTTAACACAACGGTTTTTTAAAAAGAACAATACAGGTGACCTGATGAATCGGATTTCGTCAGATGTAGGAAAAGTGCGTATGTACGTAGGGCCTGCTATCATGTACACCCTAAACACCGGATTTACTATTATTTTAGTGATTGCGATCATGATAAGTGTTAGCCCCAAATTAACGCTCTTAACACTCATACCTCTACCGTTTCTGGCTTTACTCGTTTATAAGGTGGCCAATCTTATCAACAAAAGATCACTCAAAGTACAAGAGCAGCTTTCTAGTTTGAGCACTTTTGCGCAAGAGAGTTTTTCTGGTACGCGGGTGATCAAGTCCTATCATAAATGGCCTTGGTTCTCTAAAAATTTCAAGGAACAAGCCTTAGAATATCGGTCAGTTAACGAAGAACTGTTCAGAGTAAATGCTACGTTCCAACCGCTGATGATTCTTATGGTAGGGCTCAGTACGTTAATTACCATATTCGTGGGTGGGCAGTTGTATTTTGCGGGTGAGGTTAGCGCTGGAAATATTACTGAATTTATTTATTATGTAAACCTTCTAACGTGGCCAATTGCGTCTATCGGATGGGTAACCAGCTTAGTACAAAGTGCTGCCGCTTCCATGGAACGCTTGGATGAATTCTTGAATGAAGAACCAGATTTTGAATCGGGAGCGCACAAGCCCAATACTTTCGTAGGTCGCGTTGAATTTAAAAACGTGAGTTTCACGTACCCTAATAGTGGCATTCAAGCCTTAGACCGGGTGAGTTTCATTCTTGAACCTGGACAAAGTATAGGGATTTTAGGAAAAACCGGATCGGGCAAAAGCACCATCGCTTCTCTAATCGTAAGACATTATGACCCTTCTTCTGGGGAAATTATAATAGATGGTGTAGACTTAAAGGAATGGCATCTCCCTACGCTACGATATTTTTTAGGCTGGGTTCCGCAAGAAGCCTTCTTGTTTAGTGATACCATTGCGAATAACATTGCTTTCGGTATGCCCAGCACAGATATTAAGGAAGTTATTGATGCATCCGTTGCAGCTGGTGTACATGAAAATATTGACGAATTCCCGGATAAATACGAAACTAAAGTTGGCGAGCGAGGCATTACGCTTAGTGGCGGTCAAAAGCAGCGTATTAGTATTGCACGTGCAATTATTAAATCCCCGAAACTTATGGTTTTTGATGATTGCCTAAGCGCTGTAGATACGGAGACCGAGGAGCTTATTTTATCGAATATAAAAAACGTAACCACTTCTATTTCCACCCTGATTATTGCACACAGAATATCAAGTGTTAAGCATTGTGAGCAGATTATCTGTCTAGAAAACGGTTCTATTATAGAACATGGGACGCACCAGGAATTAGAAAATGCAGGCGGACATTATTCCGAATTGATAGCGCTTCAATTAGACGGGAAAGTTGCCTAATAAGTTCGCTCCGGTTGTTCATTACTTTTTTAGTATTAATCCTTCCCTTCGCTTACATTTGAGAAAGGATAAAATTTCACACTCAAATGGCGAGAATCATAGCTATAGCGAACCAAAAAGGTGGTGTTGGTAAAACAACCACTGCAGTAAATCTAAGTGCTGCGTTGGGCGCATTAGAAAAGAAAGTACTTCTTATTGATGCAGATCCCCAGGCAAATGCCACCAGTGGGTTGGGAATAAAACATGAAGAAGCGACCAGAGGAACCTACGAATTGATCGAAGGAGCGTTGTCTGCTGCTGAACTTATTCAAGCGACAACGTCCCCCGGAGTTTCAATTATTCCAGCACACCTTGACTTAGTTGCCGTAGAACTTGAAATCATAGATCAACCAAAACGTGAGTTTTTTCTAAAACGAGCCCTCGAATCAGTTCAGGACCAGTTTGATTATATTATTATAGACTGTGCACCTTCACTAGGTTTAATCACCTTAAACGCATTAACCGCAGCCCACGGGGTACTCGTACCTATTCAATGTGAATACTATGCCTTAGAAGGCTTAGGTAAACTTCTGAATACCATCAAGAGGGTTCAAGAAATTCATAATGATCATCTTGAGATTGAAGGGTTGTTGCTGACTATGTTTGATGGTAGACTAAGGCTGTCTAATCAGGTAGCAGATGAGGTACGAAGTCATTTTGATGGCGTGGTATTCACGACCATCATTCATCGGAATATAAAATTAAGTGAAGCTCCATCTCACGGTGAAAACATCATAGCATACGATGCGGGCAGTAAAGGCGCTGAGAATTATTTAACTTTAGCGCAGGAATTAATTGCTAAAGAAAGCTAAAAATGGCAAAGCGAGCGATGGGAAAAGGCCTCTCCGCAATTTTAGGAGACGAGGTAGCTAAAGTGAACAAGGTCTCAGACAAAGGAGCAGAAAAGCTTGTAGGGACTATTGCCGCGATACCCCTAGCTCAAATTTCAACCAATCCTTTTCAGCCCAGATCTAACTTTGATAATGACGCACTTGTGGAGTTGGCTCAAAGTATTTCCGAAGTGGGTATTATACAGCCCATCACCGTTCGAAAAAATGGCATGAAATTCGAACTTATTTCTGGTGAGCGTCGCTTTAGGGCTTCACAAATTGCAGGACTTACTGAAATTCCTGCCTACGTTAGATTAGCAAACGACCGCCAGTTATTAGAATTAGCGATTGTCGAAAACCTTCAACGTGAGGACCTGGACCCTATAGAGATGGCTTATTCATGCAAACGCATGATGGAAGAATTGGGACTTACCCAGGAGCAAGTTGCACAAAGGCTAGGTAAAGGACGGTCGACTGTATCAAATTTTTTAAGGCTTCTAAAACTTCCAGCACTGATCCAGGCTGAATTACGCGATTTACACCGCAATGAAAGTATGGATGCATCGGGTGAGGGTGGATCTACTTTGGTCTTTACAATGGGGCATGCCAGAGCACTACTCAATCTTCCTGAAGAAATTACCCAAATTGATCTTTACAAGAAAATTTTGAAGAATGGCTTAAGTGTCCGACAAACAGAAAGACTAGCCAGAGAACTGAAAGACCCTACTCCTTCTGTAGAAGTTGCACAAAAACCAGAGGCTTTGGAACATCTAGAAGCACAGTTAACAAGTTATTTCTCGGCAGGGGTCGCTATTCAGCGTACCGTATCCGGAAAGGGTAAAATACAAATCACATTTAATTCTGATACAGAATTGGAACGTATTATAGCCAAACTTAATGACTAAGCATGTCCTCGTATTGGTCTGTTTACTGTTTGGGGTAACTCTTTATGCGCAAGAGAACACCGGAGCACACACTGAAATTGCAAAGCATAATATCAAGAGGGCTACTACATTAGCCTTACTGCCCGGGGCAGGTCAAGCATATAATAGAAAATACTGGAAGATTCCTCTAGTATGGGGCGCCATAGGCGGTTCTGGTTATTATTATGCAGATTTAAATTCCGACTTCAACGCTTATAAGGAGGTACTTACTTATATCATTGATCACCCAGATCTGACCACAAGGGTAGCGTTAGAGTTAAGTGATCCAAATCTATTTGACGCTGTGCCTAACCCTTTCTTTCAAAGCTCATCAGATGGTGTAGCACAAGAGGCAATTGGCTTTATGGAAGCGCTAAGAACCCAGCGTGAATTTGCGTTTTTCGGAATTATAGGCATTTATGTATTGAGTATTCTTGATGCTAATATCGATGCCCATCTCTATGATTTTGATGTAAGTGATGATCTCAGTATAGCACCGAAAATTCAAACTTTCCAAGGACCATTTATGAACCGATGGGCAAGTCCAGGACTTTCACTAACCTATACCTTCCCATGAATATAGCCATTATAGGAAATGGGCGAATGGGAAAAGCAATCACCCATCTCGCTGAGTCAAAAGGCCATTCCGTTGTATACATAAATAACGGTGAACAAATAGACATCCAAGCACTGCGTAAAGCAGATGTAGCGATAGAGTTTACACAGCCTGACGCAGCTTATTCTAACATTCGGACTATTCTTTTATTAGGAATTCCAGTTGTATGCGGGACGACAGGATGGCTTGATCAACGGAATAAAATAGATGCCATAGCCATAGATCATGGTGTTGGTTTTTTATATGCCTCGAATTTTTCACTTGGCGTGAATTTATTTTTTCTAATGAATGAAAAAATAGCCAAGATTATGGCTCCTTACCAAGCATATTCACCAAGAGTTCATGAAGTTCATCACACTGGAAAGAAGGACAAGCCATCTGGAACAGCAATCACTACTGCGGAAGGTATTATAGATTCTTACCCGGGCATAAGCGGTTGGTCGATGAAAAATGAAAAAGATAAAATTGACATCACCTCGGAACGAACAGATCCTTTCTGCGGGACCCACAGTGTTTTTTACCGCAGTCCGATAGACACTATATCATTGCAACACGAGGCACATTCGCGAGATGGCTTTGCTTTAGGAGCATTAATTGCTGCAGAATGGATTATTGGCAAGGCAGGCTCTTATGGAATGCGTGATGTTTTGGGACTTTAGCCCAATCATCTTTCACACTTTTCTAACAATATTGACTAGATTTAAAACGTAGTTTACACCCATGGAATTTATAATCTTTATACTGGTTCAAGCGCTTTGGTTTGGAACCATCTCTTGGAAATTTTATCTCGCTGCTGATCGCAAGGCCTGGGAAGCATTTGTCCCTGTTTACAACACCTATGTTCTTGTAAAAATAGCCCAGCGCCCCACCTATTGGGTACTACTCTATTGTATCCCTGTAGTTGGTGTCGTGATGGGTATCATTATGGTGTATGAGCTTCTACATGTTTTTAAGTTCCGTAAGACTTGGCAAACAGCTGCAGTAATGGGAAGTTTTGGTTTGTACTTGGCTTTTTTAAACTACAAGGAGAAGCTCAAGTATTGGGGCCGTGATGACGCATTCATTAAAAAGAGTTTAGGTGAAGGCGTGAATAGTATTTTCTATGCTATTGTCGTTGCTACCGTTATACGCTCTAGCACTTTCGAGGCTTATCAGATTCCTACGAGCTCGATGGAAAAGAGTTTAATGGTTGGAGATTTTTTAGTCGTGTCTAAAATGCACTATGGTGTTCGGGTTCCTATGACGCAGATGACCCTTCCCCTTGTTCACAACAAGATTCCTTTTTTAGGTATACCATCTTATGTTTCATGGCCACAAATACCCTACTTAAGGCTGCCTGCTATTGACCCTGTAAAAGCAGGAGATCCAGTTGTTTTCAATTATCCCATGGACAATATGCCCGTAGATAAAAAAGAAAACTATGTCAAACGCTGTGTTGCAACCCCCGGCGATAGCTTAAGAATTATTAACACTAACGTATTTGTAAACGGTGAAGCCTTTAAATTTCCTGACCGTGCCTTCCCACAATATTTGTATTACGTTAAGACCAATGGTCAAGGGTTCAGTAAAACACAGCTAAAAAGAGATTTTGACATCAACTACCTGACCAATACGGAACAGCGTAAATATCCCACAGACCAAGATGTTTACCAAAGAACCTCTGATGAGTTCATCATGTTCCTCCAAGCACAGCATGTAGATGACATTGAAAATCTGCCAAATGTGATAAAAGTATGGCCCGTAGTCGCTGAAAGACCAGGAAGTATTACTGACTCCACCCTACCACAAGGATTAGTGGATCTTCAAAACGGTCAAGCTGAAGAGATTTTATTCCCTAACCCAGATAGTGGACACGGTGAACGCCCTTATGATGACACTTGGGACAACTTTGGGCCCATTTATATCCCGCAGGCAGGTACAACGATCTCACTTACTGAGAAAAATATTCATGCTTATCGCAGAGTCATTGGTGAATATGAAGAACATGATCTAAAAATCAACTCAGACGGAGTTGTTTTCATAGATGGTGTTGAATCCGACAAATACACCTTTGAGAAAAATTACTACTGGATGATGGGTGATAACCGCCACAACAGTCTAGACGCAAGAAAATGGGGATATGTCCCTGAAGATCATATCGTAGGTAAGCCTGTTTTTATTTGGATGAGTTATGACAAACATGGTAAAGGAATAAATAGCATTCGAACCAACCGTGTTTTTACCACCGTGAATGGTAGCGGAGAACGTCAGAGTTATTTCTGGCATTTCATGGTCTTTATTGCATTATTTCAGATTGTTCAGATCATCAGACGCAAAAGAGCAGCGTAATGACAGTTACCCTGAGCACGGCGTACTTCCCTCCTATTGAGTGGCTATCGTACGTAGTTCAGTCTCGTGTTTGGGCCTTAGAGGCTCACGAACATTTCCAGAAGCAAAGCTTTCGATCAAGGATGCATATTCATGGTCCTAATGGCGTTCAATTCCTTTCTGTACCCATAGACCGTAGCATTAAAGACATCACCTGTACCAAAATATCTTACAGCGAAAACTGGGTAAAGGACCATTTGAAAGCAATAGAGACGGCCTATGCTAATGCACCATATTTTGAGGTGCTCTTCGAAGATGTACGTGCACTATTGTCTAAAAAGTATGCGACTCTTTGGGAATTAAATGCTGCCACCATAACCCTTTTCATGGAATGGATGGAGCTTCCCAAAAGTATAGTGACGACCGTGGGTTTTCAAAACACCACAAGCAATATTGACGCTAGAGCCATTCACCCGAAACTTTTGACTGAAGTCATTTTCCCTGAATACCATCAGGTTTTTAAACACAAAAATGGATTCGCACATAACTTGAGTGGTTTGGATCTGTTCTTTAACTTAGGGCGTGGATCTTGGGATTACCTCCATGAGCTAAAACTACAACCACCTATTAACACAGACGACCTCAATGAACCTATCCTTTAATAAAAACGAAGACGCCTTAAAGCTGCTCATCAGCGAATTACAGCACAGACAAACCGTCGTGGAAAACGGTGGCGGAGATAAGAAACTCCAGAAACAACGTGATGCAGGAAAAATGACTGCTCGTGAGCGAATTTCTTATCTAGTGGATCAAAACAAGCCCTGTCTAGAAATGGGCGTGTTTGCTGGAGATGGTATGTATGAAGAATACGGTGGGTGCCCAGGAGGAGGCGTAGTAATCGTCTTGGCATACGTGAAAGGAACACAGTGTATTGTTGTGGCTAACGACGCAACAGTGAAGGCCGGTGCTTGGTTCCCTATCACAGGTAAAAAAAACTTAAGGGCACAGCAAATTGCTTTAGACAACCATACCCCAATCATATACTTGGTAGATAGTGCCGGCGTTTTCCTTCCGCTACAAGATGAAATATTCCCTGATAGGGAGCACTTTGGACGCATATTTAGAAATAACGCAGTGATGAGTTCCTTAGGAATCCCACAAATTTCAGCCATTATGGGCAGCTGCGTAGCGGGAGGAGCCTACCTACCTATTATGAGTGATGAAAGTATCATTGTCAAGGGAACTGGTAGCATTTTCTTAGCGGGCTCTTACCTCGTAAAAGCAGCCATAGGTGAAGATATAGATAACGAAACGCTAGGTGGTGCAGATACTCATAGCGATATAAGTGGTGTCACAGATTACAAGGCGGAGGATGACGCTGAGGCACTAACGATGATCAAAGGCCTCGTTGATAAGATGGGCACATTCCCAAAGGCTGGGTTTGACAGAAAAGAATCTATAGCCCCTGCGCGACCCGTGGAAGAGGTCTATGGTCATGTTCCATTTGACGGCAAGCCCTTCGATAGCATGAGGATCATAGAGTGTCTAGTAGACGACAGAAGCTGGCAGGCATATAAAGAAACCTACGGTAAAACTATCATTACAGGCTATGCACGTATTGATGGATGGTCTGTAGGAATTGTCGCGAACAACCGAAAAATGAGTAAAAATGCCAAGGGCGAAATGCAGTTCGGTGGTGTTATCTATAGTGACAGTGCTGATAAGGCTGCACGTTTCGTAGCGAATTGTAATCAAAAGAGAATACCGCTTGTATTCTTGCAAGATGTTACCGGCTTCATGGTGGGAAGTAAAAGCGAACATGCCGGCATTATTAAGGATGGAGCTAAAATGGTGAATACTGTTGCAAACAGCGTCGTACCTAAATTTACGGTGATCGTCGGGAACAGTTTTGGCGCAGGTAACTATGCCATGAACGGTACTGCCTATGACCCCAGATTGATGTTGGCTTGGCCAAATGCAAAACTCGCCGTTATGGGGGGTACTCAAGCAGCCAAAGTTCTGCTTCAGATAGAAGCATCTAGACTAAAAGGTAGTGGAAAGGAATTGTCGGAGAAGGAGCTTAAAGAGCTTAAACAGAGTATTGAAGACCGTTATGAAAGACAGATGAGCCCCTACTACGCAGCATCTCGATTATGGGTAGATGCTGTGATTGATCCAGCAAAGACAAGGGAATGGCTAAGTTACGGTCTAGAAATGGCTAATAATAATCCTGAGATGAAGAGATATAATCCAGGTGTAATTCAAACGTAAATGAAGAAAGTATTATTCCTACTATGTCTATGTACCTTTGGTTTGCAAGCGCAGAATACCTCCTTTACATCAAGAAAGGTAAAGGCTGAATATGTTGGACAATTTGATCCAAAATCTACTCAGAATGAGGTCATTTCGTTCATGTATCCCACCAGTGCACCTATTCCTGGAGGAACTTCTTATAAAAGCTTCCTACTCGAGCAGAAAATCAATCAGGATTATAGATCGTTTCCAACACAAAGCATTCAGAATAAGTCGACCACAGCTTCTAAACCAAGTACTGGTTTTGGTACTTCGTTGTACAGGCTTACTCCACAAGGAAATCCTTATGACTTCTCCGGAGGAATTCCTAATGACAACGCGATGGCCATCAGTAAGGGAAGGATTTTATGCGCTGCTGTAAATTCTGTTTTTTGGGCCTTAGATCTTAACACTAATGAGTTATTAATGCCCGGGCCCATTGGTATTTCAAGTTTACAGCAAATGGCTGGAGGTAGCAGTTTCGAGAACTTTTATGACCCCAAGCTCATCTATGACCCCACCATAGATAGATTCATATTGGTATTTTTAAAGGATAACGATGCTGCTAACAGTAGGATCATTGTTTGCTTTAGTACAACCAACGATCCATCAGAACCCTGGAATATTTACCGATTAGATGGTAACCCCTTAAAGAACAATAGATGGACTGATTTCCCCGCGATTGCGCTGAGCGAAAAAGGATTGGTGATCACTGCTAACCTAATCATCCCTAATGTGAGCTGGCAAGTAGGTTTTGATGGATCAGTAATTTGGCATTTGGATAAAAATGCTGGCTTTGCCGGTAATGATATCAATGCCTCAGTATACACCCAAATTTCGCACGACGGTAAATTCACAAGAAACCTACATCCAGTGAGGGGTCATGATAACATCAGTGACCAGCTGCAGTTTATTTCCAACAGGAATTTTGATTTACAAAACGATACTGTTTTCTTAATATCATTAGAAGAAGGTGTTAGTGACACCACCATCAATACCACAGCGTTAATAAGCAACATTCCCTATGGAGTACCACCTAATGGAAAGCAAGGCGATACAGACACCACAGATGCTACAAAGGGGCTTCAAACTAACGATGGAAGGGTATTAGGTGCTATTCAAAAGGACGATTGGATTCAATTTGTAAGTACTACGGCTCATGGAGCTAATTCGAATTCCGCAATTTATCATGGTTACATTTCTAATGCACAAAGTGTAAACCCAACGGTTACGGCACGTATTCTATCCCATCCTACAAGAGACTATGGATATCCAAATCTAGCATGGTCTGGTGTTCATGCCAATCAAATACAAACACTGATTGGCTTCAATTTCACCTCTATCGATGGCCACCCTGGAGTCGCAGCAGTACAACTAGGAAACGACACTACATTTTCGGATGTACTTGACTTAAAACTAGGTACAACATATGTGGATCGTCACAGTGACAGTTACGAACGCTGGGGAGACTACTTTAGCATTCAAAACATGTATGATCAAGGAGGTCAGGTGATACCATCAGAAGTATGGATGGCAGGATTTTATGGAGATGGACCACAGCAAAACCGTACCTATATCGCACAGGTATTTGGAAATGATACGATTGTAGCGCCACACCCTGATGGAGGTCGAGTGTATCCAAACCCAAGCCTAGAGGGCAATAACGTCACTGTAGAATTTAATTTAGAAGATAGTCAAGAGGTTCAGGCCCAACTCTTCTTCGAAAATGGACAGTATATTCAAAATCTAGCAAGCAGATTAATGCCTGAGGGACCCGCAGAGATATACGTTGATCTCACAGGTCTATCTCAAGGTACATACATCATACGAATTCAAGGATCCAAAGGATTCAATAAGATGGAAAAAATCGTGAAAATATAGCAGCATTTAGCTGATTATAACGCTGAAATAAACCTCTATAAGCTTGATACAAAGAGATTTAATATTTTAGGGTTACCTTTATAGCCCAACTAATAAATCTATGTTTAATAAATTAAAAGCAGCAGCAAAGCCCGTTTCCGTCATAGAAGGCTTGCCTCAGGTTGAACCAGGGGCAAGCTCCGGAGATACTTGGTTAGAAGAACTATTCAATTAATAGTCAAGCCCCTTGATAAAAAGGGGCTTTTTTATGCCCATTTCTTTCTTGATAAAAAGCTCATGCCGTAGACCATTGCAGAAGTTCCTATACTTACGAATGCAATACTAGGGTCAATTTTACCTGCCGTATTCATCATCCACACACTCACTCCTAAGCTTACTATAGTCATGATGATCAGTGCTCTGACCACACTTCTCTTGTCTCGTTTTCCTGCCCAATCAAAGAATATTACTGGAGCAATCCCTATTCCCAGTGCCTTAAAGGTTACTACTATATCTTCAATTCTCTCAAAAAAGAAAGCAATGAGTAAAGCGAAAAGCCCTACACCTACAAGAGCCAATCGTATTCTTTGGATACCACTTTTAGCACTTTCATTTTTCCTAGGGAATAGGTCATTCGTCACATTAAGACTCAGTAAAAACAAATAAGTATCTGAAGTGGAAAGAATTGCTGCGAAAAAAGCAATCAATACAAAAACCTGAAATTCTGGAGGTACGAGCTCCGTAAAGGTTCTTAGTACCATCATTTCTGCATGTTCATTTTGAATCGCACCAGAGATTGGGAAAGAGGAACGTGCAATCAAGCCTACATACGTTAAGGCAACCGTAAGTAATATATTAATAGATGCACCTACTGCGAAACTATTACGAACGACCTTCTCGCTCTTCATCGCGAAAACTTTCTGCCAATAATCTTGAGTAGCAAAAGGAGTTAATAACCCCAATAGTAAAAATGCAATGATATTTACTGGTCCTGCATTGAACGGTGCATACATCTCTGCAGGGACTTCACCCCCTTGCTTAAGGGTCATCGTCACAAGAACAAGGACTAAGAAAATAACTAAAAATTGAAAAATATCAGTCTTAACTACGGAACCAAACCCACCCACTAATAAATAAGTTAAAACGGTCACTAGCATTCCAAGCTTTGCCCAATTCACAGGGACACCGCCTAATTCATTTAATAGGTTAGATCCTACGAGGAGTTGTGTACTCAGCAGTCCAACATACCAGACGAATATCACTCCAATGACCCATCGGGCGGTCTTTCTACCATAACGGAATACGAAGTAATCTGTAAGTGTAAAAAAATGATGCTCTATAGAAAGTCTATACAGCTTTAAGGCAAAGGGTATAAACAGCAAGAAACCAAGTGTATACCCTATGAAAATCCATGCTGCGCTTACGCCATATATGTATACAAAACTGGTATACACCATAAGAGTTACCGCACTAACGAATGTACCGCTCAGCGTCATTAACGCAGGAAAAAAACCCATGTTACGGCCTCCTAAAGCAAAGTCATCTACTGATTTAGTTGAAGTCATGCGACCCAATAAAATTCCAATAAGAGTGAAACCGATGAGTACTCCCCAAAGGAGTGTCGAACTGATCATAGCGATGGTTTATTTGAAAACAATCTAAGCAGAATATATTAGAATCATAAAATGATTCTATTGCGATTTTTTAAAAAACCTACATCAACGTAATGAAGGATAATGACCATCTCCATGGAGTAACCCTTACATCATTCGATGAGTATCACGGAGCACTGGCTATTTTAGGATGAAGTTTAACAGTACCCTGTCCCATTCTTCATTGCCGATTTCCCATCTCAAAGCATGACCTGCAGAAGGATATATGGCCTCTTCAAAGTAACTACCTTCATGAGACCTCATGGCTGATGCAGCATCATTAAAAGGAGCCGTAGCATCAAGCACACCATGCATCCATAAAAGTTCGCCAGGATAGTTTGACATGTCCACTGACAAGTCGAATTCAAAATTGGTGAGCATAGAAGAAGGTAAACTCAAGCCCGTTGAGTTTTGCATGATGATCGCGGATGAGCTCTGGGGAGTTTCCATGATTAATTTTTCAATCGGAATAAGAGATCCACCAGCAGCTGCAGGCCCTGCCGTTAAAGAACCTATAGAATTTGCAAATACGATCAATCTATCACGATCTAAACCCTGATCCTGTAGCCAGCTTACCACAGATTCATAATCACTTGCTAAAGAGGTTTCATCCGTGGATGTCCCAGTGCTTTTACCATATCCTCTGTAGTCATACATCATAACACCATAGCGATGCTGCTCTCCAATGTTCGCAATGTGCGCGACTGTAGTCCAATAGCCATCCATGGAAGGAACGTTTCCATGCAGATATAAAATAATGGTATCCGATTCTATTTGGCTATAATCTCCCACGTATAAAATTTCTATGGTGTCCTGGTCTGAGAACGTCTGTAGTCTATGGATTTTAGATTCATCCACGTGGTCTATAGAGTCCAGAGAAGCGTTCGTGAAATTGTATTCACCAGGGCCTCCATAAAGCATTACCGCACTTATATCTAGGCATGATGTCAGTAGTAATAAAGACGCGAGTATTAAAATATTCTTCATCATTCGTTTCTTAAAAATTCAAAGCTGCTCCCCAGTACCATCCCTTTCCGCCTAGGCCCTGCGTAGATGGTATTGAGGCTTGAGGTATGTACATTTCACGAGTTGGATTCAACAGCTTGTATTCTGCCTGTAATTCTATCCATTTGTACCTAAACCTGTAGCCCGCACCAAACGATGGAGATAAAATTCGACCTTTATTAAAGTCGGATAAATACCACGTAGGATCTACCCATGTGTTTGCGGTTGCGTTTAAAATATGTGGACCAAATTTCCAGTAGGCAGTCACCCCTGTTTCTGGGTAAAGCCTGAAAGCACCATCTCTAGAACTCACAAAAGAATTTACACCATAGCTCCAAGAGACTCCCGGAATCATGCCGTTGGGAGTAATCACGGTTTTTACTAGACCTCCATCCAATTGAATAGTCCCTAAATATAGGCTTGTAAGTTGCGCTCCAACATAGAACGTCTTTACATCTGAAAGACCTTTAGCGACGTATATCCCAACTAAAGGCAATGATCCGTCGTTCACTCTCGGTCTTCCCAAAGTCGTTCCGACTTGTATAACTCCTTTTTCTAATGGAGCTACGACTCTAGTGGGTGCACAAGAGGAGAGTAGAGCGGTTAATAATACCAAAAAAAGAATTCTCAATTTCATAGTGAATAACTCATTAACAAAATCTATCATCGAATAGACTTCGGACATAAAATCATGGACATTTTAATCCTAGATTTGAACACTTTAATATAGCACAACAATGGAACAACACGAATGTATTATCATAGGTTCAGGACCAGCAGGATATACTGCTGCAATCTATGCCGCAAGAGCTGACTTAAAGCCCGTAATGTACATGGGACTTCAACCAGGTGGTCAGCTAACTACAACGACTGAAGTAGATAATTTCCCAGGATACGCTAATGGTGTAGACGGAAATGCAATGATGGAAGATTTAAAAAATCAAGCCGAACGCTTTGATACTCAAATCAGGTTTGGACTGGTCACAAAGACTGAACTTAGTAAAGAAGTTGGTGGATGGCACACTCTAACGATCGATGAGACAACCCAGGTTCAGGCGAAAACAGTCATCATATCAACAGGTGCATCCGCAAAGTACCTAGGACTTCCTGCCGAGGAAAAGTTTATGGGCTTTGGCGTTAGTGCCTGTGCTGTATGTGATGGATTCTTCTTTAAGGGCCAGGAAGTAGTGGTCGTAGGGGCTGGAGATACCGCCGCAGAAGAAGCTACCTACCTTGCAAAGCTTTGTCCAAAAGTAACTATGCTTATTCGTCGCGGCGAAATGCGTGCATCGAAAGCCATGCAAAACAGGGTCTTCGCTACAAAAAACATTGAAGTACTGTGGAATACAGAAACAGTGGATCTTGTAGGAAACGATAAAGGACTTACAGGTGTTCTGGTAAAGAATAATCAAACGGATGAGGAGAAGGAAATTCCTGCAACAGGATTCTTTGTTGCCATAGGTCATAATCCAAATACCGATATTTTTAAAGGTCAGATCAATATGGATGAAACTGGGTATATCATCACCAAGCATGATTCTACTGCAACAAATTATCCAGGAGTCTTCTGTTCAGGAGATGCTCAAGATAAAATCTTTCGTCAAGCAGTAACTGCTGCTGGAACGGGTTGTATGGCGGCCCTTGAAAGTGAGAGATACTTAGCTGCATTAGAAGACTAGATATCAAAAATTACGAGCTATATATCCCCTAGAGCATTCGCTTTAGGGGATTTTTTATTTATTCGTGTAAAGGAATCCAAAGTTGAGAAGGAACCCAATTCTTCTCTAAAGTTAAGAACGACTGTTGCTTTACTCCTATCGCGAAACGACTAGGCAGCTGTGTAGCTTCGCTTAAAGCAATTCGTTCGACCTCTCTCCCGTTTTCATAGTTATATTGAATCCAGTGGTATCCTAAGGGCACTAACGACAGATCTGTTTGCAGAGCCCCATCCTTTAGGGTCCATTCGATCCCACTCAGATCGTAAACCTCTTGTTCTATTTTGTGAAAAGGCGTATGATCCACCTTAGTTCCCATACCCATCCTGTTGTAAATTAAGACACGTTTAGATGGAAAAGGATAGGTTGCTAGTTGGTATTGGCTTCTTCTGATCCCTGGGTGGACTAAAGAATATGATTCCTTCCCGGTATAAAACTCATAAAGGGCAGCATCCTGATAAGAATCTAGAAATATCACATGGTCTAATTCATTTATAGACTGGATCTCTTTTCTAAAATGTTCTGCAATACCTATACGTTCAGGAATCCCCGGTATAAAAATCAATAGGTGAATGACCGCTAAAGAAATACCAAATACGCGCCATTTTGGATGAACAACTCGAGGTAACTCTGGAATAATCCAAACTAAGACCAGCATCCAATGCAGCTCCGCACTTCCTTTGAATGCTGACCAACCAAATATTAGAGCTGCAAGGACCACCAGGGAGCGTGACCATTTTGGTAAATATTTGTAGTTCCATATCAACGGGATCCAAAGGATTATGGAAATCGAGAGAAATTGGACCGTCTCAAGAATACCTCCACCAGGAATAAATCGATCAGATAAATGGTACCTAAAAGAAGGCCAATCATTTTGATATTGCCAGATAAAATGTGGCATCAGAAAGATAGCAGCCAGTGCTATAGCGGCATATAGCTTTAACTCCTTACGCTTGGGCCAATAGCCTATAGCCAATGCAATAATCAATAAAATACCGTGGTATTTTGAAAGCCCTAGTAGCCCGATAGAAAGCCCTAAAACTATAGTATTCAGCCAATTATTCTCCCTATGCCACCTTTTAAAACTGTAGATTAGAATAAATCCAGCAACAAGCATAACGGTGTCAGGCAAAGCCCACCCCAAAAATAAATGAGCTCCAGGAATACATAAACACCACAAAAGATTGTGTTTATCTGACAACAAAACCAGTAGTAATGAAATCACTAGGAAGGGGATTCTAAAAGATAAGACTGGAGCTATACTCGAAAACCAGGCCACTAACGGCGGATGGTCAAAGTACCCCCAAGCCAAGTCTTTAGCCCATGAGATATAATAAGCCTCATCTGCCGAGATCGCCGGAATAAACGAATTTACCAGAAGCAGAGCTACTACAAGCAGCCAAGGCCAGATATGTTTACTGAATTCCTTCATCGTGATACAATGTAGGACAAATAGATACTAAACTTATCCTATGAAAAAACCTTTCGCAATCAGATAAGGCAAAATGATATACAGAGTGATCCCCTTGATAAGAAAAAACAGAAATAAACCGATGGCTACAGGCCATCCCACTGCGTTCAATCCTTCGGTCAAACCCTTCTCCCTGAATATTAGCACATACTTGCGCATAAACCCAGGTATCATTGAAAATCTTTTTTTAGCCAATTCCTTTCTAATTTTGCCGTTCCCCACATTTAGGAGTTTCACATCTCGCTATAAGCCGGATTCTGTACCCTTACGGGCCCTTATCATTTATCTAGTCCTAACCTCGCGATTAGGATCAATCTGCCTACCCCTCGTGCAGTAAACTCTAGACGGGTCGCCTAGCCCCTAAGGAACACGATATACATGACATTTCAGCGCGTGAGGTTTACCTTGCTACTTTAGTCACCTAAAGCACGGTGAGCTCTTACCTCACCCTTTCACCCTTACCCGAAGGCGGTCTACTCTCTGCTGCACTTGCTGTCCCTACTTGCGTAAGTCCTTCCTGTTAGGAAGCACACCACCCTATGCTGTCCGGACTTTCCTCTTCTTACGAAGCGATAAGGCGCGATACATGTGAAAACCTAAATGTTAAGAACGGTTACAAATTTAGTGCTTCGAATTTAAAATCTGTACTTCTGTAGCACCATATCCACCCTCAGAGAAATCCGCGAAATAATAGTTTAAACCGCTCATCCTCTCTAGCATATGGTGCACTTCATCCTTTAATCGCCCAGAGCCCTTTCCATGAATAATTAAAACTTTTCCAACTTTACGTCTTTTAGCTTCACTTATTATAGCGCGAGCCTTGTCTAGTTGAAGATTTAAAATTTCATATTTAGTCATCCCATGCGTAGTATCTATAAGTTCATGTGAATGGAGATCTATCAGCAGCCTATCTACTTGCTGAGCGGAAGGTTGCACTACTCTTTTGGGCCTGTCCTTCCTATATATTTCTCCTACTTCCATCGTATGTAAAGGCAGTAGTTCTTTAGCATCATACTCATGATCAAAGCCAAACATATCTTCTACTGTGATGACATCTCCACTAATCGCCTTTATGACCGCTTTACCAGCGGCATCTTTAAAGGTTACCTGTTGTCCAATTCTAAATTCCATATATAAAAAAACCCCGACCAGTGGCCGGGGTTCGCAATGTATTACAAACTATTGATATTACTCAACAGTAATTCGTTCTGTCAATACGCCTTCATCTGTCGTGAATGTGATGAAGTATACACCTGCTGACTCATTACTGAGGTCGAACTGGTTATTGTATACACCATTCACTTCAACTACATCTGTTGAAACTACCTGACCTAACATATTCACGATTGTGATCTCAACATCTTTCGCTTGCTCTGTAGCAAACTCAACGTTGAACAACCCGCGAGTTGGGTTTGGATAGATACTCAACGATCCATTCATGAAGTCTTCATCAACACTGATCTGGTTCACATCGAATGTGAACGTTGCAGTATCTGAAGTACATGGCCCAAAAGCAATTACTGTTACAGTCTCTCCTGCCATGTTCGCAGTGAAAGTAACTGTTCCTGAAGTTGCGTTAGACGTAGTCCCATTAGAGAACGCTACATAAACACTATCAGCATCTGTCGTTCCAGAAGCATCCCACGATGCGCTCCAGTCTGTAGAGCTAATAGTTGCATTTGCAGAATCTACCGTAATAGAAGCTACTGGATCTGGATGAACTCCTACAGTGAACGTAGTGTCTTCACGATCACAACCACCTACTGTGAACTTCCAGTCAAAGAAGTATGATAGATAAGTGCTATAAGTTACTTGCCCCGTTAAGAACAACGTACTATCGTTGGAATACATTGGATACGCTATTGAACCAACATAAGTTTCTCTCCAAGCACCAGAAGGACTCTGACGCGAAAGTGAATAATTACCCACACCTACTGGTATGCCGATTGCTACACGAACAGGATCCAAACTAGTCGCTACAGTCCACGACACTGTCGTGGTAGCTACTACTAAACCTGTAGTTTCATCCTTAACAGTAACTACTTCCGAACCGGTTAGAGCCGACGGGTATATTGTTACGGAATCAATCGTTAACGCCTCAGTAGTAGTAAACTTAGGCCCATCTGCACCTGAATAAGAGCCAGTAGGGATAACCAATATCAACTCTTCTTCCCTGCTAACTGTTGAAACAGTCACCGTAGTATCAGTTGTAATGTTACTCAGGGTGATTGTTGAATCAACACCAGCCAAAGCAAGTGTATCATTTCCGATCATCCATAAGGCAGATCCCATTATAGGATGCGTTATTGTCATGATAGCATCTTCACCAGCACAAAGCATTGAGGGGTATGAAACCGCTACTTGCTGTGCATCAGCTATATCAACAGAAGTTGATAATGTATCATTCCCCGGACGACCATCATTAGCTAATGTTGTGTAAGCAACAACTGACATAGGACCTCCTACGTAGTTACTTACATAACCTAACATGACTGTATCCTTTCCTCCGAATGGAATGTTTAATGTAGTCGACGATACTGAAAGAGTCTGTCCTAATACATCAGCACTAACAGTCAATGAAGTCAATGTATTCTGACCGAAGTTGCCGATCTCTACACTTACCATTAAACTATCACTACCACAGATACCATTAGATGGACCCACCAACATTGTCAATGAAGCATCATCATTTATTACATCAAACTCATCAGCTCCCATATCTACAATTGTAGAACCGGACATTGGGCGAACATCACCATCTATATCTACTAGAATACCAACAGTGTTGTCACCTGAATTATTAGCTAAAGGACCGTATACGTGAAGATCACCTGGACCTGCAAATATTGGATTTCCAAATAGACTATTCAAATGCATAGTTGTATCCATTGCCTGAAGCTGAGATAGCGAATCTATATAACTAACACTATAAGGCGACGATACGTATACATATCCTTCAGAACCTCCCGTACTGTTGTAGTAAAGGTTGTTGTCTCCAAAAGCATCCGAGTTATAATCGTAAAACGCATACGTTGCACCTTGGAATATGTTGTTACGGAAGTTTACGTTAGAGGCGTTGTAGTAATCACGAACACCAGCATAGTCTCCTACCGCCGTATTATGATACACACCAACACTATCTCCGTAAAGAACACTTAATCCATAGTTACCTGCTTCAATCATGTTATTTGAGATAACACTTTCGAATGAGGCAGCACTTGTTCTAGCGGCATAGTAAGAATAGATTCCGTAATTAACATCAGTCAAATGGTTTCCGGAAATCTGAATACCATCAGTTTGATATGGATATATACCGTAAGCAAAGTTAGATCCAAAACCGCTAGCGGTATTGTTTAATATTTTCACATCGGTAGCATAATACACATAGATTCCGTAGTAATAAATATCTGTTAAAGTGTTACCACTAATCTCAACATTTTCATTTCTAGTGGCCGTTGTACCATACAAACGGATACCGTGATAACCACCTGAAATAACGTTGTCACTAATTGTCAAATTCTTCTCTCCAGGAGTAGAAGAATATATAGACGTTGCACTCCCAGACGCTACAATAGCATTGACTAATGAAGATGTACCAACACCACAAGCAATAGTATTTCCGGATATGTTGATATCACTAGATCCATTCAAACGGAAAGCATTCGCGCTTGGCGTGTAAATGAAGAGATCTTCAAAGCTCATGTATTTCGCACCTTCTAAAACAAAGACTGCATCAGAACCGGCAACGATAGTATCATTTGCCACTGTACTACCCTTGAAGGTAACCGTATTCGTTACAGATGAACCATTAATCTCTCCGATGTAAGACGACGTTGAGAAAGATCCAGACTGGAATTCAAAGGTTACTGCACCAGAAATACCACAAACATTTATCGTATTCATAACACTATCTAATGTCGCGAAGTCACCCGTTGCTCCAACAGAGTAAGTACCTGCCGCTAATGGACCCGTACATTCTGTATTGAAGGTAAATGGACCTTCCCATATACCTGGATTACAACAGTTCTCTACGTAGTAGTCATAAGAAGTATTTGGATTCATACCAGACAAGCTGTAAGGAGCTGTAACGTTTGTATCCAATGTACCTGCCTGAGCACCTACACCTGTTCCTTGAATAAAGCCTACTGAACCGTACTCAATGTTGAAACAGTTGGCACCTGTATAACTCCAAGACATGTCAGCCGATGATGACGTAATATTTGAAGTGACATGGTTATAAGAAACACATGCAGGCATAGCTAACACCTCTACACTATCTGTATAGATGTAATTATAAGCTCCATTTACAGAATAAAACATTAGTGCAGGACGAGATTGACCAGCGCTAACAACATTTGAATCTAGGAATACAGAATATTGACTATAGGTTGTACCTACAACTTTCATATCCTTAGCTACCTCTATTGAAGAAATAGAACCATTAGCATCAGTTGTTGCTACTGCCATTTGCCCTGGGTACGAAGCAGACGATTGTCTTGCCCAGAAACGAAGCTCTGTTCCTCCTTGATCTAAATTCTCAATCATTGGCAACGATACTACTACAGTATCTCCAGCGATATTACCCTGACGGTTATACATGTAACCTGTACCAGAATAAGAGCTGAAAGAACTCGTTGAAGCATATGAGTAGGACGATCCTTTAGAATCGTATGTCCAACAGTCAGGTAAGTTTGGATTCGATGTGTTACCATAAGATGTTGGCTTCACCTCAAATCCATCCGCGAATGGCACTGAAGTTGGCGAACATGGTATCTGTATAGTTACAGGACCATACCATGGAGAGTTTACTCCCATTGCCTGACATACAGACAATACGTAAACATCATATGAAGTACCCGGAAGTAAATTCATATTTGACCATGTTGTACCTACAACAGTATCCATAGGAGCACCTGTTGCTTGTGTAAAGCCTGTAGGGCCCCACTCAATAACATACTCATCTACCACAGAGCTATCACCCCATGACATTGTAGCTGAAGTATCCGAAGTTGCTGAAGCTATTACATCATATACCTCTGGACACTGTGGTGCCTGACGTACCGTAATCTCATCAATATAACCACCGTTGTAACCGTAGGTATACCCCGTGTTGTTTCCTCCATAAGCGATAAATACAACGCGAGATGCGTCTGTAGGTACACCTGTAAGGTCTAACGAGTAATCTCCATACGTAGTTCCTGTTACAGTAACAGTATCTACAACATGTAGCGTAGATATATCACCTGTAGAATCTACAGTACCAATAACAAAATTCGAAAGATAGGCAGCAGATGTACTTACTGCTCGTGCGTTAAACAACACCTGCTTGTCACCCATCGCTAAACCATCCATCATTGGAAGCATAAACAGGTTAGTATCTCCAAGAGCTGTTTGAGCACTGAATTGACTGTAGTAAGTTC
>Ga0209482_1000427_pt1 | contig 35991 bp, 55 predicted proteins | sample CoawatmetaG10DNA_FD_187512 | JGI IMG/M metagenome (GOLD analysis project Ga0209482, IMG submission 187512) | Marine microbial communities from the West Antarctic Peninsula - Coastal water metaG104-DNA (SPAdes) (version 2) | ecosystem: Environmental > Aquatic > Marine > Coastal ...
TCGCATAGGAACAATCAACTATGAACTATAGAAATAAAACAACAGCAGCCGTAAGCACTCAAGGCGAGATTCGCCGAGCTAACGCAAACACTTCATTCCCTAGAGTTTGGGACGCAGACGTTTGCACCCATCTCAATGTAGACCCTGTTCTAGCTGCACCACAGCCTAGTCACACTGCATTGCAGCATGTTAACTCTGTTGCTCCAGTTCAAGATGCTAATGACAATTGGGTTGAGGGTTGGGAAGTTGTAGACACGTATGCTGATACTACAGTAGATGGTGTAACTACTACTAAAGCCGAGCATGAGGCAGCATACACAGCCAGTGAACTAGCTAAAGTCGCAGCAGCAGCCCGTGAGAAGCGTGATGGATTACTTGCAGCTACTGACTTCTACGCTCTTAGTGACGTTGTTATGACTTCTGAAATGACGACATACCGATCTGACTTGAGGGCAGTACCAGCACAAGAAAACTTCCCCACTACAATCACATGGCCCACAGCACCTTAAAAGGGATAAGATATGAGCAAGGCAAGAACAAACGCAGAAACACTACGAACAGCATTAGTGGCTGGTGATGTAACCAACGCAAACTTTACAGGTGCAGACTTAGACATTGCTAAAGGTGGTACTGGCGCAAGTTCAGCAGGGGCAGCTAGGACAGCGTTAGGTGTTGCTATTGGCTCTGACGTACAAGCCTATGATGCAACCATTTTAGTCGATAGTGACATTGGCACAACTGTACTCGCACCAAACGGAAGCGCAGCTAACCTAACGAATCTACCAGCTAGTGGTTCAGAGGACTTTGTAGCTTCTGGAACACTACCGAATGGTAAGCCCGTTATTTTAAATGCTAATGGTACAGTGACTGCTGTAGATGATACAACAACAGCTATATCTCAGGCCATGCCAGCAGCAAGTGCAACAGTCTGGCGTAGTGGAAGTATAAACAAGCCTTCAATTTCTTTTGACCCTAATACAAATGGGAAATTTGTTATTGTTGCAACTCAATCATCTAAACCTACTGTGCGTATAGGGAATGTCTCTGGTTCTACTTTGACCTACGGATCATTTTTGCAAACAGGCCCAGAGGGGTCATGGACAACAGTAGCTTACGATCCATTTGAAGCCAACAAATTTGTTTTGGCTTTTTATGATCATGATTCTGGTGGTATCAAAGCCTATGTTGGCACTGTAAGCGGCAACACTATAAGTCTAGGGAGTATACAAACAGTAAGATCGGCAAATGGTTCAAATATAAGAATATGCTTTGACAAAGTAACTTCTGGTAAATTTATTATTTCATTTAAAAATTCTAGTAATAACTATGGCACTGTTGTTTCTGGCACTAGGGCAGGAAATAACCTTACGTTTGGATCAGAACTTGTCATAAATACAGGTGAAACACTGTTCCCAAACTTAGATTGCGATCCACATAATTCGGGTAGGTTTGCGGTTGTATACAGGGACTACCCTAACAGCCAACGTGGGACTATGATTATTTGTAGTGTTAGCGGTTCAACTATAACCAAAGGTTCTGAACTTATTTTTAACTCAGGAACTACAAAAGATAGTCACATTGCCTTTGACCCTAATGTCGTTAATAAGGCTGTAATTGCTTTCACTGATGTTTCAAACAGCAATAACGGAACTTGTGTTGTAGCAACGCTTAGTGGAACTGGATCAGGTGCAACCGCGAGCTTTTCGTCAGAATACGTTTTTGACACAGGAACTACGGAAGGCGGTGATGGTTTCATGGAAATTATATTTGATAAGAAAACTCCAACTAAGTTTTTACTAGCTTACAAAGACGCAGCAAACTCAAATAAAGCTGGAACTGCTGTAACAGGTACAATAAGCGGAACTTCAATTTCGTATACCTCTAAAGTGGTATTTTTTAGTGCTGGAATTGAAGAAGGAAACATGGCTGTAAACCCTAACGAGCATGGGAGGTTTGTAGTCGTTCTTATGGATTATTCTAGTAATTATGGTAAAGCCATACCCCTCCAAATGGCAAGTAGTATTACTACAACCAACGTCACTGCATCTAACTTTTTAGGCACATCAACAGCCGCCTATACTAATGGTCAAACAGCTAAGATAATGCTTCAAGGTGGAATTTCTACTAATCAATCTAGCCTTGCAATTGGTTCAACTTACTACATTCAAAAAAATGGAACCCTTGCAACTACTGCTGACGAACCTTCCGTCATTGCAGGCAAGGCAGTTAAAGCAACAACTCTACTACTTAAAGGTATTTAATCATGCAAACAATTACTAATAACACAGGCAACGTATCAGCCTACACATTCGCAGACGATGTAACGATTACTACCTCTGCCGACAATATCACTACTCCAAGTTTTATTATCGGTGACATGAACTCTGGCAACGCTACTATCCACACTGGCGTAACAGCACCAGACGGGTGGCAAGGCGGTAAGCACACTTATGACGGCAGTGCATGGGGTAATGTAGCTGGTTGGGTTGACCCTAAAGTCGCACAAATTGCAGTATTACAAGCACAGATTGACGCACTAAACGCATAGGAGATAAATATGCCAACAGTAAAAGGTAAGAAGTACCCTTACACAGCCGCAGGTAAAAAAGCCGCAACAGCAGCTAGTAAGCCAAAGAAAAGTCCAAAGAAAAAAGGATACTAAAAATGAAGGGTGTAAAACATTATTTAAAAAATGGTACTGAATGGAAAGGTTCTATTCATAAGACTAATGGAAAAGCTATGACAGGTGCAAAACACACTGCTTCTAGTAAGCCGTTATCTCATAAAAAAAATACTAAAAAGTAATGTGGTCAATCTTAGTAACAACTATTCTTGCAGTGACTGAAGTACCTGCAATGCCTGTTATAATTTTTAGCTATCCGACCCTTAAACAATGTAGATTAGAATTAATAGATATTTCTAAAAAGTTAGATTATGAGTTAATTGTTAATCCTATGTTGGGATACATATCACAGAAAAAAACAGAAGAAAAAACTACTGTTGCTTTCTGTGCTAAGAATTTACAAAGTATTTAATGAACTCTAGTCCACTAGAAGTGTACCCTGTGCATGTTTTACCTACCTCAGCCCCTGTAGGTCAAGAACTTTTAATTGAACCTTCAGTAAACAGAGTAAACGCAGAGTATCTTGTAGTGCAACCATCAAGAGAGCCTTACGGGGTTCCTCAAGAATATACAAGGAGGTTGTGGGTATGCTAGCAGAATTAGCTATTGCTAATGCGGCTTTTCAAGTAATTAAGCAAACACTAAGTAACGGCAAGGAAATTGCTGATGCGGGATCTGCGTTAACAAAATACTTTGGTGCAAGCCAAGCTATAGAGCAAAAGGCTAAATTAGGTACAGGTGACGTACTAGCCGCCTATCAAGCAAAACAGGCTTTAGAAAGGCAAGAAAAAGAACTTGAGTTTATGCTCAACAAACAGGGACTTTTAGGGTATTACAAGTATCAACAATTTCGTGATGAGTTTAATAAAAAGCAAAAGTCTGATGCTAAAAAACGAAAGATTAGACAAGCTAAAATTAACTCAAATATTAATGAAGGTTTACTTGTACTAGGGATTGTTATAATTATAGTCGCTGCTGCCTTTGGCGTTTTTTATTATATAAGGACTTATTGAAAGTGTCAGAACAACGATTTGATAGGATAGAAAATAGTCTAGAATCTTTAACAGCTAAAGTAGATAGAATGGCAGAACTAATGAACGCTATCATCCGAATGGAAGAAAAACAATTAGCTATTCAACACAGGCTAGATAACATAGATACTAGAATTAATTTACATGGTACTGAGATAGACCACCACTCAGTTCAAATAGCTAAGGCTAGGGGCATGGCTTCTGGTTTTGTAGCACTAGCTGCTATTTTTGGTGGCCTGAGTTCTTATTTAATGGGGAAGGTTCAATAAATGACATATAGAGAAATTATAGACGGAGTGTTGCGTAGGTTGAGAGAGGATCAATTAGGTTCTGATTGGACAGGCGATTTATCTTCAGCTAATGGCCCAACTGATTATCAAAAAATGATTGGTGACTTTGTTAATGATGCAAAGTATGAAGTAGAACATTACTGGGATTGGCAAGTTCTGAGAGTAACGTCTGCTATTTCTACTACAAGCGGAACTATGTCTTACTCTTTAGTGGGTGCAGATAGAGACTTTAAAGTTTTAGATGTTATAGATACAAAAGAAGGAGTGCATCTAAAACAAATGTCTAGTGCTGAACTAAATCTAAAAGTATTTCCTACTGCTAATATAGCTACAGGACAACCTATTGGATATGGTTTTAACGGCATAGACAATAATTTAGACACTGTAGTTGATATTTGGCCTGTGCCTAATGACACACGACAGATTAATTTTAACGTAGTTAAACCACAAGATAAATTAACGCAAGCATCTACTAATTGTTATGTTATTGAGCAAGCTGTTATTTTAGGTGCTTATCTGAGAGCTTTATCTGAACGAGGTGAGGACGGAGGAACTCAAGTGTCTGTAGCTGCGGTAGAATACAACAATGTAATATCAAGAGCAGTGCAGATTGACGCTGGTAAGACTCAAATGGAGACTGTGTGGTATGCCAACTAAGCCCTTATCCCCGTTAGTGCTAGACTCGGTAGGAGTCTTTGGATTAAACACTCAAGCTAACGCTTCTAGTCTAGATCACCGATGGTTAATTAAAGCAGAGAATATAATGCTTACCTCAGAAGGTAGGTTAACTTCTCGTAAAGGGATTAGAGCTATTTCTAATTCTGTAGGCAATCACGCTGTAAAGTCTCTACATAATCATAAAAATACAAACGGTACATATACTTTAATATCTTCTGCAAATAATAAAATATTTAAAATGGATTTTAGCACTTCTCCTGCTACATCTACTCAACAGAATTTTGCAAACAGTCCTCAAACTATTTCAGCAGATAATTGGCAATGGGTGCAGTATGATAATAATGCTATGGCAGTTCAGAAAGGACACAAGCCAATACATTATAATCAAACTACTGGAGTATGGTCTGATTTAGAAGACGTAACAGGATATACATCACCTGTTGGTGTAACTACATTTAACCCTTCTTGTGTTTTATCTAAGTATGGTAGAATGTGGGCAGCAGGTATTTCAGAAGACAAAGAAACTTTATTTTATTCTCAATCATTAAATCATCATAAATTTCAAGGTACTGGATCTGGCGCAGTTAATATGAGGTCGGTATGGGGCTATGATGATATAGTTGCATTAGAGTCGTTCAACGGTAAGTTGATTATTTTTGGAAAGCAGAACATAGCTATCTATAATGATCCTTTTGATCCTAGTGCTGCTACTTTTGCTTTAGATGAAGTTATACACGGAGTAGGGTGTATTGCCCGTGACTCAGTACAAGCCTTTGGTGATGATGTTTTATTCTTATCTGCTGACGGTGTAAGATCCCTCAATCGTACTAAGATACAAGACAAGATGCCCCTAACAGACTTGACTAAGAATGTCAAGAGTGATATTATAAAACATATTATTTCATCTAGTCCAGACGATATTAAGGCTCAGTTTAATCATTCTGGTGGTTACTATATTTTATCGTTTACAGGAATTAATGAAACATACATCTTAGACTTTAAAGCTCAGAATCCAGACATGACTCCCCGTGTTACTAAGTGGCTTACTGATTTCAGCAGAAGTCCTAAGTCTTACTTTTCTACTAATGAAGGTATTCTCTACATTGGACTAGGATCTAGTGTTGTAGGTAAAACATTTAATGGTGTAGTTGCTGATTACGATAACTATTTTGATGTAGACTACTCAGGCTCTACCGCAATCAATAACGCATATCAAACAATATTTAAAACAGTATGGATGGACTTCGGAAACCCCGACACAGCTAAATTATTAAAACAGTTTTCTTGTGTTATAGATGGTGGTCGTGAGCAAGATGTTACAGTTAATTGGTTTAGAGACTACAACAACACACAAGGCGATTCAGCCTCTTTTAATCTTAGGCCCTCATCTTCTGGAGTTACTGCTTTATACGGTTCCAGTACAAGTTTATATGGTGCGTCTAAATACTCACCTCTGTTCTTCCCTAGAGAGTACAGAATTAATTTAAGTAAAGCTGCTAAGGTGGTACAGATAGAAATGATAAATTTAATTAAAGGGTTTAAAGGGTCGCTACAGAGCATGACCGTTTTAGCTAAAGGGGGCAAGATTCGATGAGTAATTACACGGTACAGATAGCGTGGTCAGGTAAGGATGCTTTAGCAGATTCAGATCCAGCTAAGGTTATTTCAGGAGATAGTTTTAATACTGAATTTGTAGCAGTTCAAACAGCAGTCAACTCTAAAGCAGAGTTAAATGGTAATGCAGCAGAAGCCTTTAGCGCAGCTACTCCTACGTCTGGTGATACAACTACTAAAGTAGCTACTACATCCTTTGTTGCCGCAGCTATTACAACTGCCTCTTCTAATGCAGCTACAGTAAATGGATTTGCTTACCCTGTAGGGTCTGTCTACACTTCTATTGTTGCTACTAACCCTGCTACTTTATTAGGAGTAGGCACATGGTCAGCTTTTGGTGCTGGTAGAGTTCTAGTAGGTATTGATTCTTCAGACGCTTCTTTTAATGTTGTAGAAGAGACAGGTGGTGCTAAGACAGACGCACACGCTCTTTCAATTAGTGAGATACCAGCACACACTCACGCTTCTGGATGGACATTAGGCGGTGGTAATGGAAGTGCTAATGTATACGCTACGACCAATGGTGGCGCAGGGGCTCCTGCTTCTGGATCTACAGGCGGTGGAGCAACTCATACACACGATATTGTACAGCCTTATGTCGTAGTTTACTTTTGGAAGAGGACAGCATAATGGCTAATTTTTATAGCAATAGCTCTAGTAACATGACAGGTGGAGATCCGCGTGGTGAAGATAACCCATATGGAGGATACGCTAACAAAACTACAGGTGCTGGAGGTTACGATAATCCAGCAGGAGGAAATCAAAATAATAATAAAATAAAAACAACAATTCCTCCTTCAACATCAAATATAAATAATGTAAAAACAATATTTGATACTATTTTTGGTAGGCAACCTAATCCAGAAGCTTTAGCTCACTACGCACAAAAAATGCAGAGTTTAGGCCCTGCTGAAGTTTTAAGGCAGATAAGTGAAAGTCCAGAAGCAGTTGATCTTAAAAATCAACCTATGAGATTTCCGTATACAAACGATTTTGAAAACACTGGAATGTTATCACTAATGGGCAGTCCTAGTGAAACAAACACATACGCTGCTGCACCTACTCAATTTACTACTAGCGGTACAGGAGCTAATTACCCTGACGCTGTGCCTGATACAATGTTTACGGGAATAGGTAGTGGTCTTACTGGTGGTCTTACAAATTTAATGATAGATAAAGCAGCAGAAGGATTAGGTGCTGATAATTATCTTGGTGGTTTGTTAAATGCTTATAGTGATTTTGATCCTTTAGGTCAATTTGCTAGTCAAACTATGTACGGAATGAATGATGAAGCTAAAAGAGAGTATGCTAGATTAGAACTAGAAAACCCTAATTGGTCTAGTATGAGTGAAACTGATCGTGTAGCAATGGCAAGATCCTCTCAGATAAATGACCAACTACCTAATGCTTACATACAAGGAAGTCAGAATCTTACTGACTCTCAATTAGCTGCTTTAAAACCAGAAGATTTTCCTGCTTCTCAATGGGATTCTTTAAATTCTGACATGAAATTGTCATTAATAGGTGGTAGTAAAAATAGCACAGGGGCTGGTTTTCTTAGTGTTTCTGGGAATGCTGCTGCTGGCGGTGCTGCTGCTGGCAATTCTAATGGGCAGGGTGGTCTTGATTACTTGAGTTTAGATTTACTAGGAACTGGAGGAACTGGAGCCACTGCAACCACTACAGGCACTGGAGTAACTACAGGCACTGGAGTAACTACAGGCACTGGAGTAACTACAGGCACTGGAGTAACTACAGGCACTGGAGTAACTACAGGCACTGGAGTAACTACAGGCACTGGAGGTGCTTTTACTGGAACTATGTTTAATGGGGAATATACAGGTGATGCTGTAAATCAGTTATCACAGGCTCGTTCACCTCGTAGTATGGACTTTAATAGTATATACGGAACTACTTCATTTAATCCAGCTACAGGTCAATTTGATCAACAAACATCACCTGAATACAATCAATTTCAACAGGGTCTTCTAGGACAGCTTCAAGGCTCTCAGGATGCGTACCAGAGCTTTGATCCACAAGATGCTGCCTCAGAGTACCTACGTGGAGTAAATGCCCTTAGAGAGCCTATGAGGGAGCAACAGACAGACTCTAAGTTGAGTCGTTTAATTCAGTCTGGTAAACTAGGGTCTACGGTTGGTACACAAGCTTTAGCTCAATTAGAGACAGAGCAAGAAAGCCAACGGTTCCAAGAAGCAATGCAAGCCCAACAATACGGGACTCAAATGCAAGACCGTATGTTACGCAATCAAGCTGGTATGTTTGGTCTTACTTCTCAGGTAGCCGCAGAGCAATTCAAACCACAACAACAAGCACTTGGTTCAGTACCTATGCTACAACAGATTTACGGGTTTGCACAAGAGCCTCAGTTCCAACAAGGTCTAGCCGAACAAGGTATTTCAGCACAGCAAAGTGCTAATAATACAGCAAACTGGATGAATTTAGGAACCTCAGTCTTAGGTAGTGACGTAGGTCAAAATTTAATACAGAAAGGTCTTGATAAAATGGGCTGGCCTTTTTAATTAAATAATATTAGAGATACGGAGTAGAGACACATGGCAGGATTATTCGGCTCAGGCCCTCAATCAAACATTTTACAAGTAGTACAAGGGTCATATAATAGTATGCTCAATGCTGAAAAGCAGAAGGGTGTTTCTATGACAGCAGCTATGGGTGCTTTTGGACAAGCCATAAGCCCTAAAGCAATAGGCATGAATCAATTTAAGAATGATTTTAAAGACGCAGATTGGACTAAGCCAGCAACATATCAAAAAGCTGGTGAACAAATTATGAAGTTTGATCCTAATGGCGGTCTAGCCATGATGGATAAAGGCAGGGCTTTAGCGGCTTCTTTGGCTCCTAAAATAGATCGACAATTTGTAGAAACTGTTAATGAACAAGGACAACCAGTAAAAAAGCTAGTTGATGTAAATGCAATGGAATTAGGTTCAACTATTTCATCTGCTAAAAAACCAACTGCTACAAAAAATACATATACAGGCGCACAATTAATGCAGATGCCTACATACACAGGCATGACTTTTGATCCTACTACTGTGTATCAAGTTGATTCTGTGACTAATGCTGTAAGTCCTGTAAGTAAAACAGGCGATAGTGAAGCTTCCTTTGTATCTAGCACAAAAACAGGCCAGCAGTTAATGGATATGCCTGAAAATAAAGGGAAACAATATGATCCTACTACTGTATTTAAACAACTACCAGATCAGACTTGGCAACCTATAAGTAAAACAGGTGTAGATGAAGAGTCTAAAGGGACTACTCTAAGGCAAAACGCAAAAGTAATTGCTGGAGAAGGTGCTTCTGAACAACAAGTTGTACAAGTAATGAAACAGTTAGGGGGTATTGCAAGTGATATGCAAGTACCTGTAAGAGAAATAATTAGCATTACTGACAAATTTAGAACTGCTACAGATACTGAAAGAAAAAGAGTAAAGGGTGCTGATTATGTTATAGACTTAACAGCAGAAGATACTTTCCGAAAAGGGATGAAGGCAGACCAAATTTCAAGTATTGCTGATAATTTAACTCGTAGTTTGTTTGGTGATAATGTTTTAAAAGCTCAAGCTGAGATGGATAATTTTAGAAATTCTAAAAAGTTTACTCTTAAAGTACGTGACGCATTTAGTAACTTTTTTGATGGTACTCACACAGCAGAAACACTTAAAGGATTCCAAGAGTTAGCTAAGTTTGTAAAAGAAAGAGAAATGGATTCTTACAACGACAAACGACAAGCACAAGCTAATGCTTTAGGAGTATCTAGTAACTTAAAACCAGATCAAATAGAAACCATATTAGGGCCTGTAAAAGGCATGAAATGGATTCAGCCAGATGGTACTCCTTATCCAGATGATAACTATGAGTTGAATGGGAATCTGTGGCGAGTAAGAAATGGTATAGGCTATCTTAAATATAAAAAAGGTGAATTTTAAATGGCTGCAATAGATTTGTCAGGAGCAAAAGCCGTAGGGCCTTTGGATAATGAAGTTATTAGCTCAGGAGATACATTAGACTTGTCAGGAGCAATTGCTATTTCTGATGAGGAACTGAATCAAAAATTAGACCTAAAAATGTCTGAATTGTCTGAAGTAGATGCGGTAAGGGCTTCTGAAGCTAGGCAAGGTCAAAATGAATCTTCATTTGCTTACTTTATAAGGATGAGTGCAGACGCTTTTGAAAGGGGTGCTGTTAACTCATTAGATACAGTTATGCCAGATGATTTCGTAGATAATATGAGAGGGAAAGCTACTAGAGGTATGGATTTTGAGAAACCTTACTTGTTCCAAAATCCTAATCGTTTTATGACTCCTGTAGAATTGTACCAACACCGTTCTCATCTACGAAATCTATGGGGATTTAAAGGAGAAGAGCCTATCCCCGCTCAAGGAACTCAAGGTAATCCGTTAAACACAACAGAGTACATCGTTAGGTTTTTAACAGCAGGTCAAGAAGGCGCAGCAGATGTTACAAATTTAGCAACAACAGCACCTCGTATTATAGCTAACATATCTCAATCTTTTCTACCTTCTGCGGCAGCAGACTTAGTTGTAAATGAAACGGCACAAGTTCTTGCTGATACTGATTTAAGCTCAAGCACAAAAACAAACATCTTACTTGCAACAGGAGTAACAACAGGTATAACTACAAGTGTTGCTCAATCTACTGTCCCTATTGTTTATAACTCTATTAAAGCAGTAAAAAGTTTAGATCCTGTAAAGTCAGTAGAACTTGGTTTAGATAAGTACCAACAAAGATTTGCAGAGAGGGTAGCGTCTAGTGGAGGTAACTTCTCTGAAATAATGGAACAGGCTTATGAAATACAATCAGCTTTAGGAGGCCCTCCTTTAAAAATAATTCCTATAGCGGCAGCTATGTCAAACGATATAATGTCAAGTCAATTTAATAAGTTTTATGGAGATGGTGGTGATGCACAATTTAGAAAAAACATTTCAGAAGCCATTGAAGAGTTTGAAATTAGACAACAAGAATACCTAAAATTATTAAATGTAGATCCTAGTTTGCCAGAAGGTTTTACAGTGCCTAAAGCAATAGCAAAAGAAACAGAGACAAGAACTAAATTTGAAGAGGCTCGTCAGGCACACATACAGAAAAAAATAGATACGGTTGAAGATAATTTATTTAAAGTCACTGAAGGTTTGGTCAGAAATGACGCTAAAACTGATATAGGTGCTGCTGCGGCTAATCTGGTAGCTAAAAAGAAATCTTTAGTTCAGGAGCGTTTGTCTCCTATGTACAATGAATGGAAAACCAATGCTAAACAACAAGGGGTTGAACTAGCACCAGAAGGAGTAGACAATTTATTAGGTTGGGTAGACAGTTTACCGTTAGATGAAGGTCGTTTCTTAAAAGGATTTAGTCCTTTATTGACTTTAAAATCAAGAACTGATCTAGATCCAGATACAGGTCTTTCTTTAGAGTCTTATAGTGCTACTGATATGTTACAGTTAAAGAATCAAGTAAATGGAAGGATACGTGACTTATCTGGAACTACAGATTCTTCTGGTAAGGTACAGCTAAACTTATTGAATAGGTTTAAACAAGGCCCTCTAGCAAAAGCATTAGATGAATTACCTGATGGTTTTGGAGATTCTTTACGCAAGATAGATGAAACGTATTACAAAGAAATGGGTATTCCATTCAATTCGGCTGGCGTAGCTAAAATGTCTGTCAGTAAATTTACTAATCAAGTTGCTAACGATTTAACTAAACTACAAAATGCAAGAGACTTTATAGGGGCTGTTGGTGAAGAGGGCGTCCCTGTTTTAAAAGATGCTATATACGCAAAGATAAACAACTTAGCTATAAAAGGAAATAATGTTGCTCACGAAAAACGTATAAAAGCATGGCTTAATGATCCAGAAAACGCTGAATTAATTTCTTTAGTACCTAATTTAGGAGATGAACTTTCAGACGCAGTAGTTGCTATTGAAAGTTCTCATGCAACTATTGCTCGTCTTAAAACAGACTATGCCTCTAACGCATTTCAAGCTACTGATGATTTTTTAAAGCTAACTCGTAATAGCGGATTAGACAGTACAGTAGCTAACATGATAAAAAGCGGTGGTGCTAGTATGGGAGATTTACTGCCTCTACTTAAAAATATGGATCTTGAAAGCGAGGCTATGTTTAGAACTGGGATACGTCTACAGTTAACAGAAAGGGCAATGAACAATAAGATTGTAACATCTTCTGGTAAGGCTAAGACACAAGCACAAGCTTATATGGAGGCTAATAGGGAAGTATACACTGAGTTCTTTGGTGCAAATTATATAGATCAGTTTTCAACAGCTATGAAAGCTTTTGATATAGTGGATACTGGTGCTAAAGTGGCTAGAATACCTATTAGAAGTTCTGCTAAAGCTAATGAACTGTTAAAAGAATCTACAGGAGTAGGTGGTTCAGAGTTTGCTTCGGCATACCGTAGAGTTCAGAATAGATTTATGAGTCCAGCAGGAGCAGCAACAACCATAGTTTCTAAGATAGCCCAGTTTAAATTAGATGGTAAAAAAGAAGCCCGTCTTAAAGAGTTAGTCTATGATCCTTTAGTCGTATCTAAACTGGCTAAACTATATGACTCATACCAGAGTGCTACTTTATCTGATAAAGCTATAGCTATTAAGGATGCAATGGAAAGAGTAATAATGAAAAATACTAAAAGAGGTATTTATATCGGAGCGCGTGAAGGTAGGTTGAGCGAATACGGTACTCCACCAGAACAGGAACAAAACCAATGATAGAAGAGATGTTGGCTCAGTACGAGCGAGGGAAACAAGAGTTAGCTGGAATGTGGGCCTCTATAGACGGTTCAATGATAGCTGCTAAAGCGTCTGACGCTATCAAAAGAGCAGCAGGTACTCCAGAAAATGCTAACATGGAACAAGCTATAGAAAAGTCTAGGGCTGGCGGTGATCCTGTTCAGTTAGAGACTAGTCTATTTGAAGATACTACAGCCGATACTACCTCTAAGGATTTAACAGAAGAAGCAGTAGAGCCACTTAGTAACATACAGTCTGTTACTGATTACATGAAATCTAAAGGATGGAATCAGTCTGTAATTAACGGTATGTTAGGCAACATAGAAGTTGAGTCAGCAGGGTCGTTTGACTTTAACCAAAAACAAATCGGTGGTGGTAAAGGTCACGGGCTATTTCAGTTAGACTATATGAAAGAAAACTACAAAGAATTTCTTGGTATTAATGGCCTTAGTGATTCAATGGAGTCTCAAATAGACTTTGTAGGTGAGATTATAAACAATGATACCTACCATGACATAGGGGCTGGTAACAGGCAAAAACTAAATACTAATACGTTTAACGGAACTTCAGGAGAATACGCTGATCTGTTTGCTCGTAGATTAGAGCGTCCTAATCCTAAAAAGAATCCAAAGTTTGAAGAGCGAATTAATTTTGCCACTAGCCTAGACTAAATCTTAGGCAAATAAAAAGGCCCCTTAGATTTCTCTTCGGGGCCTTTTTATTTACTTTTTTCTATTACCTACATTATCTTCTAACTCTATGAGAAGGTCTATGTAGTGTTTAATCTTTTCTAAGTCCTGTATGCCGCCCTTATCACGCCACCTAGAGATGTATTTAACTATACTACCTTCGATAAAAGATAAATTATTAGCGTGTATGTATTCAATAGGCTGTATGCCACCCATTTGATAATGAGAACCTCCTATCTGATTATGTAATGCTGAATCAGGTTCCATCTTTAAAGTCCCCTCGTTCTATAGCTATCATTAATTTATCGTCAAACCTCTCTAACAAATCTTCAGCAGAAATACATAATATCTCAACTAACAAGTCTACATCGTAGTCCCTAGTTATGTCTTCAATTAATTCTTCTACTGTCTTAGCCATTGGCGTTCTTACTCCACTTATTAAGGGCTTTCATATCATCTTGTGAAAACCATTTAATGTCGTGTTTATCACACCATCCTGCGTTAGTGAGTTTAGATCCTTTCCGTAGTTTTTGGTGAGGCTTAGACCAGACAAAGACAAGTATCTTATTTTCTTTTAGCATTTGGTCGTGGATAGCTTTGTACTTCTGAGTGTCTCCAGACCTAAAGAATCCTTTAACTTCAATAAAGATATTACCCTTAATGAAGTCTGGATTGTAGGTCTTGTGAATGATGTAGTTCATCTTCTCAGATTCATAACCCCACTCAGTAAGACCTACAGCAACCCTAGCCTCTAGTTTACTTCTGTACTTTGGCAGTTGCTTTTTTGACATTTGGAACATCCTTTAATAATGCCTGTACCATTTGGCCTGTACCATCAATGAAGGGACTACTATGCAGTTCCCAACCTTCAGCTAAAAGTACGTTAATTTGTTCTTCAAAACGCTCTGGTCGTGGGGTCTGTACTACTTTATAGGTTAAACTCATATTACTTAGTCTCAGTTATTTCAATTACTCTGGGCAAACTCCAAACCTCAGTTAGAAACTTAGGGCCTGTACTATACAGAAAAGTCCTAAGATCAGGGTAACAAGTATGCTTATAAGCGCAGTAAGAGCATTGTGTAGATAGCTTCATATTTCCACTTTTACCGTCTGGTACGGGATAACTACATGGATCAGGCATTTCATCTTTAGATACAATATCTTTTAAGTGAGTGATCCTGTCCTCAATGCTCTTACCTTCTGTCAAGTCTATCATTGCTAAGGCTAAATGTCCATTTCCTTTATCCATAGCTAACCAGCCACCCTCTTTAACACCGAGCCCTGCACCATAGCCTTTTAACTGATCTACATAACCGAATGGATCATCAAATTCTACAGTGTTATCCTTGAACTTTTTAAAGGCATAACTGGAGGCAGATTTAACGTCTATAAGTTTACCATCAATAGTACAGTCCATAGAGCCCTTGACTCCATTAATCTCTACCTTATCTTGCTCATTAGCGACTGTATGCCCACCTAGACGTACTAACAGTAAGACTAACTCTTCTATGACATGACCATATAAGAACTTAATCAACGTAGAGGGCTCTAATTCCTCTTTAGGGTAGTTTTTAGAGTTAAGCCATACCTGTCTATCAGGTTTGCCTACGGACGACATACGCAATCGTGTGGAGTCTCCCCTCTCTTCAAACAATGACTTAAATACAGCCTCCTTTACGTTAGTTCCAAACAGATCAAATACTGCATCAACATCTACGTTTGGATCTGCTTTGCTGTTTTTGACTACCGAATAAATATCTTCTACTAATGTGTTTAGTGTTTTCATTTTTATTTCTCTAAATACTTTAGTGCTGATTTAACTGCAAGTATGCTATCACCAAGTAAACCTAATCCTTTATTACATCTACTACAGAGTAAGCCCCTAACCTTATTAGTTACATGATCGTGGTCTATACATAAAGACTTGCCTTCATCTACAAAACAGATACTACATAAATAGTTCTGTTCTTTAAGCATATCGTCATACTCTTGCATGGTTAACTTAAATTTATCTAAGTTTAGTTTTAGTCTGTAATCTTTCCTACAAGACTTACAGGTTCCTTGTAGCTTGTCTTTCTTTGTCTTATCTTTATCAAAACCCCTTATAGGCTTCGTTATATTACAGATATTACACATTTTAATGGCACTCATACCAATTATTCCCTATCTTAGATTCACCGTCCAACGGGCAGTTCATATTTAAAGCTACACCAGCATTAATGATAGCTTCTACAGCCAATACCCCAAACCGTTCTGAGTGTGCCTCCAGCACTTGAGTCTGATACTCATCGTGAATGTTACCTACAAAAGTAAAGTCTAGCTTTTCTTCCTTTGCTCTGTTGTATAATAACACAAGTGCTTTTTTCATAACAATCGCCCCTGCTGACTGTAAGAGAAAATTAGGGGCTGAGTGTTCAGACCTAACCCATATTTTACGTCCGTCTAGGCCCTTCAAATATCCCCTGTTAGAAGCTTTCTTAATCTTAGTAATGAGGTCAGCTAGTGAAGGAATGTTATTGAATAGAGTGGCTTTTAGTTTCTTACCTTCTGAGGCAGATCCATTGATTATAGTGCCCATCTTAACATCACCAGCCCCATAGCACAGAGCATAAATCATCGTTTTGGCCTGATCCCTAGAAGGTAGTCCAGCCATTTCCTGATTGTAGGAGTGTATATCACCGTCTATAATCTGGTTGGTGTACTCTGCGTCATTCATATAGTGAGCAAGCATTCTCAATTCTAAACCAGAAGCATCACAACCAACTAGCTTATACCCTTTGGGCACTATCCAGCACTCACGGCACTCTCTACCGTATGGGCTGTATGATGCAGGGACTTGAGCAACATTAGGGCTGCTATGAGTCATACGGTTTGTCTGCGCCCCTATAGCATTAACGTATCCATGTACTCTACCATCGTCTGCTACAGACTCTACCCAACTTAGAACCATGCCCACTCGCTTCTGGAGTAATAGAAACTCTTTGATCATTACTGCTTCAGGTATGTCTACATTCTCCAGTACCTTTTCATCTATCTTAGGTATGCCTGTCTCAGTAAACTCAGTAGGCTTCCAACCAAAATGGATCAAATAACGTCCTATCTGTTGGCGACTTCCTAAGTTAAAGATAGGGTATTCAAAGACACCATAGCTTCCTTGTGAGTTATGGTGAAAACCCTGCTCTCTATGCTTACCCATGATAGCTGCTTCAGTACCATCTTTCTTTAATGGGTTCTTAGGGTAGTTCTTTTCTACCCATACTGGCATAGGTGTAAAGCGTTTACGAACTGTAGCTTCTGCATTCATCATGCTCTCTTTGAGTTCAGCTAACAATATAAAGGCTTTCTTTTCGTCCAGTAACCAACCACTACGGGTCTGTTCAGCTATGATTTTATGTACGTCCATCTCTAGTTGGATAGACTCTACAGAAAAATCCTTAACTTCTTTGAGTAGCTTACGGTAGGTGAATAAGTTTACTTCAGTATCAGTAATGCAATATTCTAACATCTCATCACTATAATAACTGAAGTCAGTGAATTTACCTTTTGGATAACCTAATCGCACTCCCCATGATGCTAGAGAATGCCCACCTTGACGCGCTGGATCTGCAAGTCTAGACAAGACTAGGGTGTCGGTTAGTTTAATGTTACTAAAGTCAATACCTAATAAGCGTTCCAATACAGGTATATCATAACCTAGTATGTTGTGGCCTATTATCTCAGTAACATCTAACAGATCAGTCTTTAACTGGGCTAGATTATTGACGTACTGGTTAGACGTTTTAGTATTAATGTCTAAGGTGACTACACACCATATCTTGTCTGGATTAAAGCCATTAGCTTCGATGTCCAGAACTATAGATTTAGAAGTCATAGTTACTTGTTTCCTGTATTATTGGGGCCTGACCAGCCTCTAATCGGCTAGTGTCTGAGTTATAGAACAACCAGCCACCTACGCCTGTATTACCTGTCCTACGACATTTAACTAGCTGGATCTTAGTACAGTTCCTAGCATACTCATCTTCAGCTAATTTGTCACGGCTTAATAGGATAGTGTTGAATGCAATCTGGTTAATAGATCCTGATCCTTTCATATCATATTCGTTTACATCGTGTGCATCCTTAGCACTCGGCTTACGCATATGACTAACTACAATGATACTGACTCCAGTTTCTTTAGCTAGTTTAAGGCACTTATCCATAAAGGCATCTATGGTTCCATTCTCATTGGAGGTCACAGCAGCCTGTAGAGGGTCTAATATTAGAACATCACAGTCTAGCCCTTTAACCATGTAACGCATCTTAGAGAACAGTTCATCAGCCTCTAGAGCCCCTTGATGGTCTAGTATGTGTAGCTTATCTGTATCTGCTAATTCCGAATACTTCTTGTGTAACTGATCGTAGTCACGTTCAGGTTGTGGCACATTAGATATATTCTGACCGATATGTACTGATATTAATTTCTCTATCGTTTCACCTACATCAGCCTCTAGGAAAATACAGCCTATACGCTTATTAGACTCCATCAGCATATCGTAGACTAGGTTATACACTACGGTACTCTTACCGATAGACGTTAACGCCCCTAGTACAGTAATTTCACCAGCCGCAATACCACCATTCATCATAGCGTTCAGTGATCCAAATGCTTTAGGTAAGGGAGTCACCTCTTCAGTACCTCGCTTTACGAATAGATCCCAATTACCTACATCTGACAAAGACACTACACCAGCAGGTCGATGAGGTTTAGCAGACCACCAGCACTCGGTAAACTCTTTAACCTTCCCTTTCATCAACATCTCAGAAGCATCTTTAAGAGGCATCTGCATCACTTTTACTTTGTTAGGTGAGAATAAATCTACGATATTCTTAGTCGCGTCTGAACCTGCATCGTCTTGATCCATACAAAGTATGACACTATCAAACGACTCCAGAAACTCAAGTGATTCTTTGATACCCTTCACCGCACTACCTGAGCCGTTCTTTAAACTCACTACAGGCCATTTACCGTGAAACATAGAGCTAACTGCCAGTGCGTCTAACTCGCCCTCAGTGACCGTTATATAGCGTCCACCAGCACGACCCTCAAATACATTTTGACCGAACAGTCCTGCATCCCCTAGATTACCACTGCAAAAGAATTGCTTATACTTAGTTACCCGTGTCTTTAAGGCAACAATCTTATTGTCGCTGTTGTAGTACGGGTAGTGGTGTTTAGTGATATCTCCTTTAGCGTCATACTCTATTGTAACGCCAAACTTGTCTAGAATATCTTGGGATAATCTACGGTCTGGTATAGAGCCCTTAGTGCCCTTGATTAGATCCTCTTTATTTACCTCTTTACGAGGAGGTGTAGGAACTACTGTCGATTGATTGTGCATTGATTCACCTGATTTAATAAAGTGACCACAGCCTACGGAATAGCAGGTAGAGTGCCCATCTTTATACTTAACTAAATTATCTTTAGACCCACACTTAGAGCAAGGGCCTCTACTGTCTACTTCTGCGTTACCAGCCGAATAGTTGATAGCCATTTATCGTGATCCTTTTTTGTTAGGTAATGTGTCAATAAGTTAATGATTGCTGCTAGGGTAACTCTGTCGTTATCCCTTTGCCTAGTGGTCGAATACCACCCTTCGTCCTCTACTGCATAGTCTAGGACGTTATAGTAATTCTTTAACTCAGATATTACCAACTCTTCAATCTGCTGATCTGTTAGATTCATAGATCCTCCAACCTAAGCTTTAACTTAGCTATCATATCCTCATTGTATGCTACAAACTGACCGCCTCTTTTAACACCCTCTTCATAGTTTGAAATTTCTGTTTCAATCTTAGTACGGGCTTTAGACGCTGCAATCTTTTCCTTTAGTGATTTATTTTTCAGTGTCTTAATCATTAATTCAGTCATGTTATGGAAGTCTCATTATCTGGTTTATTTTTTCTTTTCTTTGACTATCAATTTTACCGTACAAATCATTGTATGCGATAGCTGAAACGATAGCACTCTGGCCTCTATGTAATAACGTGGCGCAGTTTAAGTAAGAAACTCCTAAGACTCGCAGTTCTACTAGCTTGTCTAATTCAGAAGACTTCCAGTACACTTGAGGGCCCCTGTATCTTTTATTATCTTCTTTTGGTTTTATTTCTTCAGTTCTGAAACTTGCAGGAATCTTTGGTTTGAATATTAAGCTCATAATCTAATTGCTCCAATACTTTGTTCATATAATCTTCATATAATAGGTTTAGGTCAGCGTCCATCTCTTTAGGTTCGATAGTGCTTTTCCTGTAGGCTTTCTCATACTTAATCCTAGCATCCTCTACGGGATCATCTTTGATTGTCTTCATAGCATATTCTCTTTGGCACACAAGGCTGCTGCCTGTACCTCTTCAGGGCCCCATGTAGCTTCGCTGTGAGTATACAACTCATCACACCATACTTGCTTGTAATCGTTCTGAGGTGGTGTGCCACAGCCAGCTATATAGACTACCATAAGTAATATCAATAACCGTTTCATTTATACTCTCCCCATGATTTCTTCATGGGCCAATTGCTGAACAAACTCAGAGTTTTCGTTAGTTAACTTTTCTAATTGATCATCTGATAAGGGATTTCCGTTAGCATCTATGGCTTCTGAAATATAAGCATCTACAAAATCTGGATAATCATTCATGCAAATACCGTCTACTGTCACATCTCTTAAATCATATATATTCATTTTATTATCCTCTATTTAGTTACAAATAATACAATGTCTTCACCTGTCGTTAGGCTCGATATTGGGATAGCTACACCGTCTTCTGGAGGTGGCTGTGCGCCTACATAAGCCCATGACTTCCCTGCTTTAAAGTCAGCCTTAACAGCACTGACAAACTCAGGGTGATCTACTGTAAACATAGCACTCATTAAAATTATACCTAAAAACATACGTTACTCCTTTATTAATTCATCTAGTTCATTACATACTGCTGTGAGAATATCATCATCATCAATATCATCAAACGACCCTATGCTCAATACTTTATCTATACTCCACTCTACTTCAGGGCACTCGGCTGGTTCTTCCATACTAGCTGGAATAGAGCCACCGCTTACAGTAACATCAACCCTTAGTTCCCATGACTCAACTTCTAAATCAAACGTATATTTACTACTCATAATTACTTACTCCTTTAAATCATCTAGTTCTGACAATGCTAAGTTATAGCAGTCACTTCTAAACATAAACCCGTTTGATGGGTCTACATCATCTTTAAATTTCTTAACTGCCAATGTGTAATATAACTCTTTAGGTATAATTCCTGCAAAGTATAAAACTGACAAGTCACTCTTAATACGGGTGAATGCGTAATAGTCACAATTCTGTTTTGTATTGATTGCGTTTACTGAGCATTCATAATGAGGCTGTGGAATAGACCTGCATTGTTTAGACTTAACATCCACTGTAGATCCGTCTTGCATTATGAGGTCGTAATCGTAGGTATTAGCCTGTTTCCAGCCTAAGTGGTGTGACAGTACCACCTCTCCTAGAAAACCGATTACATTACCCTTCCCTCGCGTTATAGAGTTCTTTAATATACCCATCTCTTCAGACATATCTTGTGCCTGTTTTATTTGTTCCTTAGTCGTTATAATTGTTTGCATTTTCACTTTCCTTTAGAGACAAAAAAGAACAGTTTTACATCTTGTTCAGGATGTTTTAGGAGAATTATATAATGCTAAAAGTCTGTAGTTTCTTCAGCATTCTCAAAGTCTAATGGAATATCACCTGTACCCATCTCTAATACTTTGACTCGGTTAGCATAAGTCGCTAAACCATGTTGAGGGTGAATATTACCGTGTTTCCACTGTACCCTTACTTTAGTACCTCTAGGCAACTCTTCAGTCATAGACATAGCCTGACCGTTATCGTCTAAAATATCAATACTATAGCCAGACTTAAACTTTCGTTGTGCTACACCTTGATAGTCTTTAATGATAACGTCTAAAGCCGATAACTTAGCGGCCTCTTCTTTATCCATACATAATGTTATGTTATATCCTACGTCCTGACCCTGATATTGGTCTTCTGTTAAGACATGACTAAATGCGATATAACCTTCGGTTACTGATAGACTCATAATTAATTACTCTTTTTTAGATTACGTTTATAGGTTTTAATACCTATGATTTATCAACAGGCCCTAGCTGCTCTTCAGTGAAACTTCTTTATAATTATTTAAGGATTATAATAAAGTTTAATACTGAAGAGTGCCTAAGTGCTAAGGAACTATTTTGAGTTTAGCATAGATTAATCAATTAATAAATAGTCCTGCTGTGTAATTTCGGTGTATAGTTCTATTTCAATAGTTTCGTCTAGCATTTCATCCTCATCAATACTGTCCTCATCGTCATAAAATTGTGCGTCTTGTTTTAGACATTTTTTGCACAATTCAATATCCTCATCATCTAGTAATAGCCTGTCGCATGATTTGCATTTCATAGTATATTTACCTCTAATGGTTTAGAACAATAATAAATCATCTAAATCTAAGCCCGACTTAATAGCAGCATCCCTAGCCTTGTCTGCTGTATGAAAATTAACATACTCTCGCATTGAGGCTGTGTTTTGGTTTTGCCATTTATTAGCCCAATATTCTTGATCCTGATATAACTCGTATAAGGCTAGCTTGCTTTTTAAGGCTTCTTTAGTTTCAATTATATCGGGGTTTTTAGCGTACCCTCTCTCGTAGATATGATCCTGTGGATTTTCATCCTGTCTAGCATATCTCAACTGGTCTTGTAGCAAGTCCCTATCCTGCTGGTCTATGACAATCATGCCATGATCTGTAGTTAAAATTAAATCGCCTGTCTCTTGGTTTATTTCAAATTTAAGCATTTATTCTATCCTTTGGCTTTGTATTAATTCTATTTGCTTGAGTAACTCTTTAGACTTCTCAACCGCTAGACTGATCTGTAAAAACTCATCTGCTAAAAACATGTCTTCAGGGTCTTCGTTTAACTTACGCTGTGTGCGCCAATAACTTAGATGTAATAAGTCTAGGGCCTGATAAACGTGCTTAGTGATATCATATTTATTGATAACCATTTTTAATACTCCCTTACTTGTCTTAATTTCATACGTTTCTTATACCCTATGCTTTGATAGCGGCACAAGGCGATATAGTCGGTGCTGGAGTAGACTTTGGAGTCTAATAGACCTGCTATATACCAGTAAAATGAATCCTCATTAGACGGCTTTATTAAGCGTCTAAAGGCACTGTCCTTTAATACGCTTCTCTTCATATCGACCACCCTAGCAAAACCCCTGATATTAAGGCAAACCAAAGGATTCCACCCGTTAAGAATAAAAACACCTCTTCAGTGTCTATTGTCTTAATCCATTGTTTAATTTTAAGCATTTTTTACCACCACTTCTAAGCTTGTGAATTTATAGACTTTAGGGCCGCTAGCAAATCTAACTAGCACTTGCCCCGTGTCTCTGTTTATCGACCCTATTATACCATAGGGGTTGTTACCGTATTCTAATTTGACCACATCACCTGATCTATAGTCATTTAGATTGTGATTTTTCATTATTCTGGAATCCTATAATTTATATAAGTTTCAGTATGTTTAGGCGTGAAATTACGATATTCAACAACGAGTTTTAATGACCTTTCGCCCCTCTCTAAACGTAAAGGATCGTTACTCTCCTTATAGTGCCAATCGTGTTTTGTTAGCAGTTCTTTATAGTCTGATAATTTCATTTTTTATTGTCCTTTGTTGTTAAATATTTTATCTACAATAACGCCACCTAAGACCATGTAAGTTAATGCAATATAGGCATCATCTGTAAACACAGAAACTAGAACAAGGGCGATAAACGCCCCTGTAAAAAATCTAATTATAATCATAAGCTACCCTTTTGCATATTGCATCATAAACCGTATATGCTCAAGCCTAGCGGCTCCTTTGCGACTTGCTAGGTTCCCTAGCCATATAGCCACATCGTTACCTGACTTGCCCACCCCGCACCATATGCCCTTAGTTTCATACTTGCCGTCTTTACCTGCGGTTATCCATTGTCCTGCTTGTAAGCCTTTCCTTTGCTCTTGTGATAGTGTCCATATGTCCACAGTCTTTTGATATTTAGCCATTTTACTTGATCCTTTTAATTAGTTTATGAGTTCTTTTGACGACCCAAACACAGACCGAAAAACAGATAATAGGGACGCTCAAAATAAGCGCGAGTAATGCTATTGTTTCTATCATCTTAAAATACCGCCTTATCATCTAAGTATACGATACCTTTACGGGTACATACATCGACCCTCAAGGCCCTTAGACGGCTCATAGTGGTTCTAGTGGGCCATTTACGCAGAGTCGTTACATTGGCCCTCGCAGTCTCGGTTTCATGGTCATAGGTAGCAATATGGTGCCCATGTAAGTAGATTAAAGACTCATCATAATTGGCCCGATACTCTACCCCTGTATTGTCGTGCTCCCATACACGATGTTGATTTTCTATAGCAGTCCACATTAGTTTTTCAATTAAACGCATTATTTTGTTCCTTTTTTTAGATTAATTATTAATTCTCTGGCATTTTGTACACTTGAAAAAATACCATAATCACTAAATACAGCGGCCATCATTTCAGGATCATTGGAGACTAACGCCTCTTGAAAATTAAAATCATACTGTATTTCATCGGTTAATACTTTAAATTCGTTATCGGTCATGGTTTAAACCCCTCAAAAGAGTAGACATAGGGGTCTTCTATAAACCCCTCTTCGTAAAAATAGGTTAATGCCCTTTCCCTAGCATCTAACAGACAACCGATGTGGAAGTCGTTAAAAGTGTCCGTTAAATTACCGTTTTTATAGACATAAAACATGACACTACCAGACCAAGTTATTTGGTGTAAGTCTTCAGTTTCTATTTCAAAAGTAGTATATGTTTTCATTCGTCAGACTCCATTTCATCTATTGTATAACCGTCTTCTTTACCTGCTTTGATAACGTAGTCTACTAACTGCGTCCAAGTCGTAAACTCTTGGGAACCTGTATATAATTGCTCTAATTCCTCTCCAGTATTCCAATTACCAACCATGCTAACGGTCGCATATTCTGACATGTCGCCGTAACAGTCTATATTTTTAATTCTAATCATTTTGTACTCTCCTAAATATTATAAAGTTAAATAGTGGCGTATATGTTGCCAGTTTTAAAGGATTGCGTATAGCATTGGTCTGAGGGTATAGAATCAACCTTTATGAATTTACCTACATCAACCCTAGTCTCATCGGAATTAAAGAAACTAGCTCCACCGTATGAGGACACTCTTAATACTGCGTCTTGATCGTATCGGTCAAAAGCTATATTTTTTAAACTTGTAAAGCCTAAGCCGTCTCTTAACGTAATCATATAAGATTGTTCTCGTTCACCTTCCCAAGACCCCTCGCATACTTCATATTTAAAACCCTTCAATTCTAGATAATACTCAAACTCTTTACGGGTCTTATGTAGTTCTAATTGGGTCTTGTTTGGTCGGTCTGTACTCATAATAATCTTAGTCATAATTTAATACTCTATTTGGTTTAACTTTAAAGTGACTCTAATAGGGGGATCTATTGAGCCACTATAAAGGTAAACAAAACGTACGCTTCTCGTTACACTCCAGCGACCGACTATTAAAGCCGTTACAACCCACCGATGAGGTCAGACTAGATCCAAGCTTTAGGGGCTCTAGATGGGTCGGTTAAATCCCATACAGATAGAATAGCAGGTATAGTAATCGGTGCGCTCTAAATACGACACCTGAATACCTAAACACGACACAGCTATAAAATATATTAGTCCTACTTATATAGGTACAATAGTTAATTAACTAAATGATAAAAGTATAACTAGACAAATGATAAAAGTATGGAAATGCTCTCTAACAAATAAAATAAGTTAGTCTATCCTAAGATATAGACCTAAGCTAAAACCACTCATAAGACAATCTAGGGCCCTTAATGGATATATAGACTTGATACCTGATCAGTATGTTCTAGAATCGACACTTATCTAAACGCGACTTGGTACAGATATTGCATACTTAGCAACAACCATGCCAACAATAGACAGACAACCTATACAATAATCATGCCAACATTAGCCACACTAGATCCACTAGCTATACAATAATCATGCCAAGAATACCACGCTCATAGGTTCTTTCTCTTGTCAATTCTGGGCGCATATGTGACCCATGAGTCAGGCCGTGACTATCAGACACACTCTGGTCACATTGTGACTATCGGGCTGCCTTTGGTCATTCCGTGACTATTCGGCACTCTCTGGTCACATTATGACTCACAAGTCATGGGGGGGCCCCTGTGGTGAGACAGTAATAATGTATACAGGCTCATAGGCACATGGGAGGGAAAATGAGGAAATAAGAGGAAGAGGTATAATTAAGAAGTCAAGCATTAAGTGGATATTTAATAGGACAGAAGTAGAATCTGTAGACCAAACAGACTGTATTGAGGGGGAGGACTAGATTAGACTTGACTTATGTTAATAAATATGTTATAATAGTACATTAGTGTCTTAGGGACGCTTTAGAGTAATCCTTTAAGAGTTTACAATAATAATAAATATAATAACCAAACTCCATCGGTAAGTATCACACGGGTAGAGCTATGTCACTAAAGTGATAAATCGCAACTACCTTATTGTATGTCTATAACTATTAGAATCCCCGTTTAGGCGGTCAAGAATCTAGGTCATTTAATGAGTAAATCAACAGAAGAATTAAGTCCTCGTACTGGAAAGAAAAAGACTAAACATAAAGGAAGTTCATTACTCTATAAGGGTATGCCTCCTTTAAATCCAGCAGGAAGACCTAAAGGAAGTGTCGGTAAGTACACCCAACTCTCTAGAGAATTAATGTCTGAGAGAGGGCCTGATATAGTCAATAAGGTAATTGAGTTGGCTATGGAAGGAGATACTACATGTCTGAAGATGTGTCTGGATAGAATACTGCCCCCTAAGAGGGATGTTGAAGTTAAACATGAAGGTGGTCAGGCTATAAACATCACTGTAGCTCAGTTAGGCAATCAAGCTCAGGATGCCATAGAACACGTAGGTGGTCAGGTTATAGAACACAGCCTATCTAAATCTATTGCAAAGAGTAAAAAGAAAGAGGACAAGGCATACGATGCTATAGTAGTGTCTGTTCTAGAAGAAGACGAGAATGAGTGATATACAGGTAAGTCTAACTCCTGCACAGATGGAGATATTTAACTCACCAGCTCGTTTTAAAGTAGCAGCGTGTGGTAGACGTTTCGGAAAGAGTTACCTTGCAGCGTGGACGTTATTGATTAAAGGTCTAGAGTCACAAAGCAAGGATATATTCTATATAGCCCCTACCTTTCAACAGGCAAAAGACATTCTATGGGGATTGTTGAAAGATTTGGGTAGAGATGTGATAAAGTCTACTCACGAAAATACAGCTACAATAACCCTAATAAACGGTAGGAAGATATACCTGAAGGGTTCGGACAGACCAGATACACTACGAGGTGTAGGTCTGGCATATGTAGTGATGGATGAATATGCTTTTATGAAGCCCTCTGTCTTTGAACAGATCATCCGACCTACCTTAGCTGACGTTAAAGGTGAAGCCCTATTTATCGGAACACCCGAAGGGCGTAACCACTTCTACGATATATACATAGCTGCACAAGACGACCCTGAGTGGGAAGCCTTTAGTTTTAACTCTACTGATAATCCACTGATAGACCCTAAAGAGATTGAAGTTGCTAGAAGGTCTATGTCTTCACAGGCATTCCGTCAGGAGTTTGAGGCTTCATTTGAATCCTTCTCAGGCGGTATCTTTAAAGATGAATGGTTTGAAACCTCAGAAGAACCAGACTACGGACATTACATTGTCTCGGTTGACCCTGCTGGTTTTGAGCAATCTGCTAAAGATAGAGGAAAGTCTGGTTCTAAACTAGATGAAACCGCTATAGCTATAGTAAAGATTTGTGGTGATACTTGGTGGGTAAAAGATATATTACACGGTAGGTGGAACATAAAGAAGACCGCAGAAAATATACTTAACTCTGCAATAGATAACGAAGCGTCTACAGTAGGCGTAGAGTCAGGGGCTTTGAAGAATGCAATCATGCCCTATCTAGAAGACCTAATGAGAATACAAGGTCGATGGGTCGTAATTACTGATGTAACTCACGGTGGTAAAAAGAAGACTGACCGTATCACATGGGCCCTACAGGGTCGCATGGAACACCGAAAGATCAAGTTCAACAAAGACAGAGATTGGAAACACTTTGAAGATCAAATGATTTCTTTCCCTAGCACACAAGTACACGATGATCTGCTAGATGCTTTAGCATACATAGATCAAGTATCAGTAGCAGATTTTACCAACTCTATCGAAATAGAAGAGTGGGAACCAATGGATTTAGAAGCAGGATATTAAAATATGATTGAGCAAGAAGAAGACCAGTATCAAGGACTATCCTCTTGGCTAGGCGAACGTCTAGAAACATGGAAAAACCATCGTGACCAGAACTACCAAAAGAAGTGGGATGAATACTATCGTCTGTGGCGTGGTATCTGGGCAGAGTCTGATAAACTACGCGACTCTGAATCTTCTCGTCTAATTAACCCTGCTCTACAACAAGCGGTTGAGTCTACTGTATCTGAATTAGAAGAAGCAACCTTTGGTCGTGAGAAGTGGTTTGATATTAGAGATGATGTATTAGATGAAAATCCCTCTGACATAGCATACTTGCGTAAGGTACTACAAGAAGACCTAGAGTTAGATGGGGCTAAACAGGCCATTAACGAAGTTTTCTTGAATGGTGCTATCTACGGTACGGGAATTGCTAAAGTTGGCATAGAAGAGAAGACAGAGCGTGTCATAGTAGAGACACAAGTAGAAGGTACGCTAGATGGAACTACAGAGCGTAAAGTAGTTGAAGTAATTAGAATGGCAGTTCCATTGGAAGCAGTATCTCCAAAAGAATTTATAATTGATCCTGCTGCCTTGTCTATTGATTCAGCATTAGGAGTAGCGCAGGAGGTTATTAAACCCCGTTACCATGTTGTCAAGGGCATTGAAGCAGGAACTTATCGGGATGTTCCATTAGGAGCAACCAACACAGGCATACATGACTTTGGATTTGATCCAGAAGATAATGCTGGCGCAGAAGATGATCGTGTTAAAATCACTGAATACTGGGGCCTAGTTCCTAAGCGTTACTTATCTAAAGAAGCTGATTCTGGTGAAGAGTTTGACTATGACACAGATGAGTTAGTAGAGGCAGTAGTTACGTTAGCTAACGATGATGTGGTACTTAGGGCAGAAGAAAATCCTTATTTAATGAAAGATCGTCCTTTTATTGCTTATCAGCATGACCGTGTGCCTAATAAGTTTTGGGGTCGTGGTGTATGTGAAAAAGGATACAACCCACAGAAAGCATTAGACGCTGAATTACGTGGTCGTATAGACGCTTTAGCCTTAACGACACACCCAATGATGGCAATGGATGCTACACGTATCCCTCGCGGCACTAAGTTAGACATTAGGGCTGGTAAAACCATCTTAACTAACGGTGATCCTCGCGCAATTATCCAACCATTCAATTTTGGACAGTTACAGCAGCACACATTCCAAGAATCTGCTGAATTAGAGCGTATGATTCAAATGGCAACAGGTGCTATGGACTCAGCGACCAGTATGGCAGGAAATGCCCGTAACGGCACTGCTTCTGGAATGTCTATGATGCAAGCAGCCTCAATTAAACGTCAGAAACGTACTCTATGTAACTTCCAAGCTGACTTTATGATCCCTTTCATCAAGAAATCAGTATATCGCAAGATGCAATTTGATGAAGAACGCTATCCTGTACTAGATTACCAGTTTACACCTTACTCTACTATGGGAATTATGGCTAAAGAGCTAGAGACAACACAGACTGTACAGTTAATGTCTATGTTACCTCCTGAATCACAAGCCTTTAACATGTTATTGCTATCAGTATTTGAAAACTCTAGTCTAAATAACCGCGAAGAGATGATGCAAGCAGTACAGCAGATGATGCAGCCTAATCCAGAAGAACAAGAGATGCAACAGCAGCATATGCAGATGGAAATGGCAGCTAAACAAGCTGATACAGAGCTAGTAGGGGCTAAAACACAAGAAACATTAGCTTCAGCGTACAACAAACAAGCAGACGCTGCTATGAAGGTTCCTAACGACACTGATGCACAAGAACGTATCTTAGACCTACAGAAGAAAGCCATTGAGCTACAGAAGAAGCAAATGGAAGTGTCTACGTTAGAGTCTGAAGTAATACGAAACATTCCTGAGATGAAACATCTTGAGTCTGAAACAATGCTTAACTTAGCTAAAGCAGCACAGGCATTAAACTAGTATGAAAGAAGATAAAGAATTTTTTGATGGTAGGTACAGGCTATTTGAGACAGGCGGCTGGCAAGACTTAATACAAGAACTTGTAGTCATGTCTGAATCTTTAAATCAAGTATCAACCATTAAAGATGAAAAGTCCCTATACGAAGTACAAGGGCAACTGTCTATACTTAATATGCTGATCACATTAGAGGAACAGACAAAACTCATCGACACGGACAACTCTATTACATAGGGCCTGTGTCATTTTATTAACTCCACAATCTATTTGATAGACGGAGAGTAACACTATGGTAAACAACATTGTAGTTGATCCTATTGAGGATTTAGAAGAAACTGTAACTGAAGATTTCACCTCCCTAGAAGATGGGGACACAGGTGAGCAACAGGAACAAGAATATGAAATGCCTAGTAAGTTTCAAGGCAAGTCCATCGAAGAAGTTGCTAATTCCTACGCAGAACTTGAGAAAGAGTTAGGTCGTAAGGGTCAGGAAATCGGTGAACTACGAAAACTTTCAGATGAATTTCTTAAAACTCAAGTACAGGCTAATCAACAAAATAATCCTAATTCTGAGGAAGAGGCTCCTGATTTCTACGAAGACCCACAAGCGGCAATCCGAAGAGAAATTGATAACCATCCTAAGATTAAGGAAGCTGAAGCAAATAATACAAAGAGTCGCAATAACGCGGCTATACAAGCTATTGCTCAGAAACATCCTGAAGCTCAACAGACAGTACAAACACCTGAGTTTAAGGAATGGATTTCCCAAAGTAAAATACGCCAGCGTCTGTTTCAAGATGCTAATGCTTACGACTTTGAAGCAGCCGATGAACTACTTAGCAATTGGAAAGAACGCGCAATGATTTCCAAGACGCAAGAAGTTAAAACTGCTCAAGGACAATCTAAAGCAAAAGCTCTTTCATCAGGTAAAGCGGAAAGTAGGTCGTCTGGGGACTCCATTGGAGGTAAGAAAATTTACCGTAGGGCTGACCTCATACGTTTAAAAAATAGTGATCCTTCACGTTATGAATCACTCGGAGATGAAATCTATCGGGCATACGCAGAAGGACGCGTTAAATAATATTATAATTAACACTGGAGTTAATTCACATGGCATTAGGTACAAATCACGTAACAGGCTCAACAGCAGCCGCCTTTATCCCCGAATTATGGTCGGATGAAGTAATTGCTGGATACAAGAAAAATCTTGTACTAGCTAATCTAGTAACTCGCATGAGTCACGTAGGTAAGAAAGGTGATTCAATTCACATTCCTTCTCCTAGTCGTGGTGCTGCAAACGCAAAAGCTGCTTCTACACAAGTAGTGCTTAATTCTCCTGCAACCGCAGATATTCTAGTTCTAATTAACAAGCACTATGAATATTCAACTTTAATTGAAGATATTGTAGAGAAGCAAGCATTGTCCTCTCTACGCAGGTTCTACACTGATGATGCAGGTTACGCCCTAGCTACTCAAGTAGATACTGATCTTTTCGCTCTAGTTCCTGCTTTAAATGGCGGTACTCAATTAGGCGGTGACGGTGGAAGTTCTTCTGCTGACATTACTGATGCAGGTATTCGTAAATTCATGCTTGTTATGGACAACAATGACGTTCCTATGACGGGTCGTTCTTTGGTAATTCCACCTGTCGCTAAGAGTGACTTGTTAGGAATTGCACGTTTTACTGAACAAGCATTTGTTGGTAACGGTAATGCAATTAAAACTGGTATGATTGGTAACGTATATGGCGTAGAAGTGTTTGTATCTTCTGCTTGTCCTGTAGTTAATGCTACTCGTATTGGTGTAATGCTACATAAAGATGCTTTGGTACTTGCAGAGCAACAGAGTGTTCGTTCACAAACTCAATACCAGCAGCAGTATCTTGGTGACTTGTTCACTGCTGATACTATCTATGGTGTTAAAGAGTTGCGTGACAATGCAGGAATTAGTTTTATCGTACCTTCAGCTTAATTAATGCGAGGTGCATTGATTTTTCACAAGCTTAACTTAGTTAAGTAGCTAACAACAGAGGCCCTTACTACGGTGAGGGCTTCTACTTACTTATAGTATCTAGGAAATTATATGCCCATCTACTCTTATAAGTGCGAAGACAATCACGTAACAGATCACTTATGTCCTATCTCAGACCGTAACAATGCAAAATCATGTAAGGTTTGTAGAGCCGATGCTCATATGATTATCACCCCTGTTAAAGTATCTCTAGATCCAACTGATCCAGCTTTTGCTGGTACGTGGTTAACTTGGGAACGTAACAGGGCAAAGCAAATGAAACAAGAACAACGAATACAGCAAAGCAGGGAGGGTTAACCTATCTTTGGATTTCCTATAGAAGCTATCACTATGATTCTAAGCGTCTTAGGCGGTGCTGTAATGAAGATGTGGTCACAATCACAAAAAGATAAGGCTGACCAGCAAAAAGCTCTCATACAGCGATTCTCGGCCTCTGAGGATAGTGTAGAGTCTGCTAGGGCCTATCAGAACCCTAACGCCCAATGGATCAGACGTTTCTTAGTTGTATCCTTTATGGCTATGGCAGCTTTTATATTAATAGCTCCTATACTAGACCTTCCAACTGTAGTTCCTGTTGAAGTAACGAGTGGATTTAAGTTTCTATTCCTTGACTTCACAAATACAGTTACTGAATGGAAAACATTAAAAGGAATGGTTACTCCTGAGTGGCTACCTCATGCAATTATGGCTGTCGTAGGTATGTATTTCGGTCAGTCTATAGTTTCACGTAAATAAATTTAAACACATAAGGTAAACAATCATGGGACTAGATAGGGGTTTAAATTCTTCATCGACTAATCCATTAGGAATTGATGATGATGATTACACAGCAACAACTAGGGGAGCACAAGGGCCGAAAGGTGACGATGGAGCTTCTACTCAAGACTACATAGATAAATTTAATACGGTAGTTACTAGCGCAGCCGCAGCAGTAACCAGCGCAACTAACGCAGCTAGTTCTAACTCACAAGCCGCAGCACAAGCAGCTATTGCTACAACTAAAGCAGCTACCGCTACAACTAAAGCAGCTACTGCTACAACTAAAGCAAGTGAGGCATCAACTTCAGCAACTAACGCAGCTTCAAGTCTTTCAGCTATGAATGCTGATGTAACAGCAGCAGCAGCTAGTGCATCAACAGCTACAACTAAAGCATCTGAAGCAAGTACAAGCGCATCAACAGCTACAACTAAAGCATCTGAAGCAAGTACAAGCGCATCAACTTCAAGTACACAAGCAACTAATTCAGCTAACTCTGCTACTGCTAGTGCTAACTCAGCAACTGCTTCAGCCAATAGCGCAACGGCAGGAGCTAACTCTGCTACTGCTTCTGCAAACTCTGCAACGGCAGGAGCTAACTCAGCAACGGCTGCTGCTGCTAGTTTTGACTCATTTGACGATAGGTATCTTGGGGCAAAGAGTGCCAACGTAGCTGTAGATAATGATGGTAATTCTTTAATTACTGGCGCACTTTATTTCAACAACAGCGCAAACTCAATGCGCGTCTACAATGGCTCAAGCTGGCAAGATGCTGGCTCCGCAGTCAATGGCACATCACAGCGAGTCGTCTACACAGCCACCGCTAACCAGACTACCTTTTCTGTTACTTACGATGCAGGATTTGTTGATGTATATTTGAACGGAATAAAATTACTTTTAGCTACAGACTTTACAGGTACGTCAGGAACTAATGTAGTTTTAGCTACAGGCGCAACAGTAGGAGATATAGTAGATATAATATCTTATGGCGCATTTAACGTAGCTAACACTTACACACAAGTACAGATAGATAGAAAAATCAGTTTTGAAATAGATGGGGGAGTTGCTAACTCTACCTATCTAACAACTCAATTAGTAGATGGAGGCACAGCGTAATGGCTAGTATTATTCAGATTCGTAGGGACACCGCTTCAGATTGGACAAGCGCAAATCCTACACTAGCGCAGGGTGAACTGGGCTTAGAAACAGACACACTAAAATTAAAAGCAGGGACTGGCACAACCGCTTGGAACTCACTAGGCTATTACACATTAGCCACAGCAGGATTCCTAGCTACCACTGGAGGCACTATGTCTGGTGGTTTAGGCATGGGTGCAAACGATATTACTAGCACAGGTAAGATTCTATATTCTAATATGTACGCCCAAACTAGCGATCTTCCCTCTGCTAGTACATATCATGGAATGTTTGCTCACGTACACGCAACAGGTAAAGGATACTTTGCTCATGCTGGCGCATGGGTAGAGCTTGGCAATCAAACAGACGTTGCAGCAGCTTTACCAAAGGCTGGTGGCACAGTCACAGGGCTTGTGAATATGTCTGACCAGATCGTCCAGCGTCCTGTTCTAAAAGATTATGCCGAAACTAAAGTGGCTATGGGTTCAGCAACCGCAGTTAATTTAGAAAACGGAAACGTATTCAGCAAGACAATTAGCGGCACAACTACCCTAACATTTACTAACCCTAGCTCTGCGGCAGCAACCTCGTTTAGCCTCATTCTTACTAATGGCGGTAGTGCCACCTTGAATTTCCCCTCTGCTGTTGACTGGTCGGCAGCAACGGCTCCTACGCTAACACAGTCAGGTATAGACATACTTACGTTTACAACTATAGATGGTGGCAATATTTGGTATGGAATTGTCGCTGGTCAGGCAATGGGGTAACTTATGACTATTGAAAAGAAGTTGTTAGGTACTAGCCCTAGTGGTGATGCGGCTAATGTAGCAGATGTGTTTAGTACATTTCTCTATACGGGTAATAATACAGGACAAACTATTACCAATGGAATTGACCTAGCTGGTGAAGGTGGTCTGGTTTGGACTAAGGCTAGGGATGGTACTATTCATCATGCACTTACTGATACAGTTAGGGGTAACACAAAGTTTCTTGAGGGATCTCATACTGGTAGCGAGGAAACTACAACTGTCGGCATAACAGCATTCAATAGTAATGGTTACAATCTGGGGGCAGATAACACTTGGAAATTTAATGTTAATAATGCCCATGTTACCAAGTACGTCTCGTGGACATTCCGCAAGAAGAAAAAGTTCTTTGACGTAGTGACCTATACGGGTAATGGCGCAAATCGGACAATAGCTCATAGTCTAGGTGGCGATGTGGGTATGATGTTTATTAAGCAGACAAACGCCACAAATGATTGGATTGTATATGTAAAATCGCTAGGTAACGACAAACTTATGTACCTAAATCTTACAAACTCCATAGGTAATGACCCTACTGGTGTGATGTGGAACACAACTACGCCAACTAATGACTTATTTTCTATTGGAACACAAGGGGCAGTTAATACTAATGGAGCAACATATGTAGCCTACCTATTCGCTGACAACTCCTCAGAAGATGCCGATGACCAAATGATAAAGTGTGGGAGTTATACAACAGACGGCAGTGGTAATGCCACTATTGATCTTGGGTGGGAACCTCAGTTTGTTATCACAAAGAAAACCAATGGAACGTCAGATTGGAACATTTGGGATACTATGAGAGGTTGGTCTAATGGTTCAAACTATAACTACATTGTAGCAAACACCGCTGCCGCTGAAACGGGTAATAGTAACTACGGGAACCCTACTGCAACTGGGTTTACCTCAAACGGAGTTATAGGGGCCAACAGCAGCGGAATCTACATGGCCATACGTGCGCCAATGATGAAAGAGCCAGAAGCGGCTACTGAGGTTTATAAGACCTTACTTAGAACTGGCACAAATGGTACAGCAAGTGTTACAGGTGTTGGTTTTCCATTTGACGTATTAATATCTAGAAGTAGGAATAATGGGGGTA
>Ga0209482_1000430_pt1 | contig 35928 bp, 34 predicted proteins | sample CoawatmetaG10DNA_FD_187512 | JGI IMG/M metagenome (GOLD analysis project Ga0209482, IMG submission 187512) | Marine microbial communities from the West Antarctic Peninsula - Coastal water metaG104-DNA (SPAdes) (version 2) | ecosystem: Environmental > Aquatic > Marine > Coastal ...
ACAATAGTGTAATAATAGTCCTTTATGTCAGCATCCAAATCGTCAAAACTCACTAAAAGTTGGTTATCAGTATTTAAATTTAGGATTGGAAGTGAAAGTTCATCTTCTTTTTTGTGACAGAGTAAAGTTTTTATTTGGGGATTTAAACTACCGTTTTTATAGATAAAGGGAGGTTTAGGAGTAGTTGATGTTTCAGTAATTACACTGTCTACTAGATAGTTATCTGCAATAATTATATCCTTTGTGCTGTGGCATGATATTATTGTGCTTAAAGTCAATATTGTTAATAGTCTGTTTATTTTCATGTTTATTTTAACATAATTTATATTGATTCTAAATAGTAATTTATCGATTCTAAATGGTTAATTAATGATTGCAAATTTATACTTTTGCGCCGAAAAATCTAATTTAAAAAGCATGTCTAAAGATATAAGGTTAAAAAAAGGCTTAAACATCAATTTACTTGGTGAGGCCGACAAAGTATATGCATCAGTAAAACCTACTAAAAGATATGTAGTGAAACCTACTGATTTTCATACATTAACTCCTAAGCTCGCTGTTAAAGTTGGAGATAAAGTGAAGGCGGGTACTATTTTGTTTTTTGATAAATATAACGATAAAGTAAATTTTTGTGCTCCAGTAAGTGGTGAGGTTATTGATATTGTAAGGGGAGCAAAAAGAAAAATACTTGAGGTTGTATTGGAAGCAGATGCAGTTATAGAGTATGAACAGTTTAATACTGATACTGCTAAAAACATTTCTCGCGTACAAATTATTGATACCATGCTAAAGGCAGGTATTTGGCCGTTTGTAAGGCAAAAACCTTATGATATTGTTGCTAACCCAACAGATATGCCTAAAGCAATTTTTATTTCAGCTTTTAACTCAGCACCCTTAACCATTGATAACGACTTTGCTCTCTATGGCTTGGATGAATTATTCCAAAAGGGTTTAGATTATATTACACAGTTAACAAGTGGTAAAACACATTTGAATATTGATGGAAATACAAATCCTGCCACAGTATTTACTGGTGCTAAGGGAGTTGAGATAAATAAAATAAGTGGTGCTCACCCTTCAGGAAATGTCGGAATACAAGTACATCATATTAACCCTATCAATAAAGGAGAAGTTATTTGGTACTTGCAGCCACAAGATGTAATTGCAATTGCGCGCTTATTTACTGAAGGTAAATATGATGTTTCAAGAATTGTTGCCCTATCAGGTTCGCAAGTTAAAAAACCTAAATATTATAGAACTATTGCTGGAGCTACTATTTCTAATTTATTGGCAGATAATATTACTGAAGGAGATAACAGAATTATTTCAGGCGATATTTTAACAGGGCAGCATATTGAGGTAAATGGAACTTTAGGTTTTTATGATACAACAATTACTGTTATTGAAGAAGGAAAGGAACAAGAATTTTTAGGTTGGATTTTGCCTGGGTTACATAAATTCTCTGCCTCCAAAACCTTTTTATCATGGTTGACTCCTTCTAAAAAATATACTTTAAATGCAAATATGCATGGTGAAGAGCGAGCTTATGTTATGACTGGTGAGTACGAAAAGGTTCTGCCTATGGATATATTCCCAGCTCATTTAATAAAAGCATGTATGATAGAAGATATAGAATTGATGGAGAATTTAGGAATATATGAGGTGTCGCCTGAAGATTTTGCATTATGTGAGTTTGTTTGTACCTCAAAAATAGAGGTTCAAACTATAATTCGTAATGCACTGGAATTAGTAAGAAAAGAAAATAGTTAAAATGAAATTATTTAAGAATATCTTAGAATCAGTAAAACCACTTTTTGTTAAAGGTGGTAAACTTGAAAAAATGTATCCAGCTTATGATGCTTTTGAAACATTTCTTTTTGTTCCTGATCATACTACTAAATCAGGATCGCATATTAGAGATGCAGTAGATTTGAAAAGAACAATGGCTTTTGTTGTATTATCACTAATTCCCTGTATTATTTTTGGAATGTGGAATATTGGTGATCAATACTTTAATGCAATTTCTGTAGAAACAAATTTTCTAAATAATTTAATTTTTGGATTTTGGAAATTTTTACCACTTTTAGCTGTTTCATATGCAGTAGGTTTATCGGTAGAATTTGCATTTGCAATTTCTAGAGGACATTCAGTTAATGAAGGGTACTTGGTTACAGGTATGTTAATCCCTTTAATTATGCCTGTTGATGTTCCTTTATGGATGCTAGCAGTCTCAGTAGTTTTTGCAGTAGTGATTGGAAAAGAAGTATTTGGAGGTACGGGTATGAATATATTAAATCCTGCTTTAACTGCTAGAGCGTTCTTATTTTTCGCATATCCATCATATATGTCTGGTGATAAGGTATGGGTTCATGGCGCAGGAGTAGATGGATACTCTGGGGAAACAATTCTAGGTGCTTTGGCATCAAATACTTCATCATGGGATAATTTGAAATGGAACTTTAATGATGCTTTAATTGGTTATATACCCGGCTCTGTCGGAGAGACATCTTTTATTGCTATAATTATAGGTGCATTGATTTTGATTTTTTCAGGTGTAGGTAGTTGGAGAATTATATTATCAACTTTCTTAGGAGGATATTTAACGGCATTATTATTTAATTTATGGGGAGTGAATTTCCTTATGAGTACTCCAGCTCATATTCATTTGTTAATTGGAGGTTTTGCTTTTGGTGCTGTGTTTATGTCAACTGATCCAGTGAGTGGATCACAAACCAATAAAGGTAAGATTATTTATGGTTTGTTAATTGGTTTCTTTGCAATTGTTATTAGAGTATTTAATCCAGCATATCCTGAGGGAATGATGTTAGCGATTTTGTTGATGAATGTATTTGCTCCATTAATTGATCATTATATAGTGGATGCTAATATTAAAAATAGATTAAAAAGAATAAATTAAAAAATAATAGTATTTCGAGAATATAAAACTTCAATATTCTCAGTATTGTAATATTAATAATATAAAAAATGGACGTAAATAAAAATTCTACTACTTTCGGTTTTACAGTAATAATGGTAATCATTGTTGCTGCATTACTATCTACAGCTGCTATTGAATTGAAGCTTTTACAGTAATAATGGTAATCATTGTTGCTGCATTACTATCTACAGCTGCTATTGAATTGAAGCCTTTTCAAGATAGAAATGTAGAATTGGAAAAGAAACAAAATATTTTAAGTTCTGTTGGGGTAGCTATTGATAGAGATGGAGCAGAAGAAATATATGACACTTATATTAAAAGTGAATTAGTTCTTAATGTAAAAGGAGAGCAAGTTGAAGGTTCTGCTTTTGATATTGATTTAGGTGTTGAAATGAAGAAGGAAGCTAAAGCTCAGTTATTACCTTTATTTATTAGTAATGTTGAGGGTGTAACTCGTTACATTATTCCATTAAGAGGTAAAGGTCTTTGGGGGCCAATTTGGGGTTTTATTTCTTTAGAGGAAGATCTTAATTCTGTATTTGGTGCTGTTTTTGATCACAAATCAGAAACTCCAGGTCTAGGTGCTGAGATAAATAGAGCTTCATTCGAGGATCCATTTTCTGGGAAATCTATTTTTGAAGGTGATGAATTTACTTCCATTAAAGTTATTAAAGGTGGTGCTGAAGAAGGTGATATGCATGGAGTTGATGGTATTTCTGGAGGAACTATTACTTCAGATGGTGTTTCTGATATGCTAGATGAAAGATTAAGAATGTATTTGCCATATTTTAGCACATTAAAGCCGGCTGTTGAGGTAGATTCAGTTTTTAATACATTAGTTTCAATAGCATCAGTTAAAATTCAGTAATAATAAATTAATCCCATGAGCAAATCTAAATTATTATCTAAAAGAACAAAACAATTATTAAGCGATCCACTTGACGATAATAATCCAATTACAGTACAAGTATTAGGGATATGTTCTGCATTAGCAATTACTGTACAATTAAAACCTGCAATTGTAATGGCATTATCAGTATTGGTAGTCCTATCTGTTGCAAATGTGATTATCTCACTCATGAGAAAAGTAATACCTTCTAGAATTAGAATTATTGTTCAATTGGTCGTTGTTGCAACATTAGTAATACTGGTAGACCAGGTGCTTAGAGCTTTTGTTTATGATGTAAGTAAAGAGCTATCTGTATTTGTAGGTTTGATTATTACGAACTGTATTATAATGGGTAGACTAGAAGCTTTTGGTATGGCAAATGGTCCTTGGGATTCCTTCATGGATGGACTTGGTAATTCTTTTGGATATGCCTGGATTTTAATTGCTGTAGCTTTCTTTCGCGAACTTTTAGGGTCTGGCACTTTGTTTGGTTATCCAGTCTTAGAATCATTAGGCATTTATGAATTAGGTTATGAAAATAACGGTATGATGATTTTACCTCCTATGGCTTTAATAACTGTTGGTGTAATCATCTGGATACAGAGAGTTAAAAACATTAAATTAGTAGAATCTAAATAATAATTGATATGCAAGAATTAGCAAATATATTTATCAAGTCAATTTTTATTGACAATATGGTATTCGCTTACTTTTTAGGAATGTGTTCCTATTTAGCGATTTCTAAAACAGTTAAAACATCAGTGGGTATGGGTGCTGCAGTAGTATTTGTTTTAGGTATCACTATACCTATAAATTACCTTCTAGAGAATTATGTTTTGAAAGAAGGGGCACTAGCTTGGTTGTCAGATGATTTCTTAACAGTTGATTTATCTTTTCTTTCTTTTATTATGTTTATTGCTGTTATTGCTTCAATGGTACAGTTAGTAGAAATGGTGCTAGAAAAATTTTCTCCTGCATTATATAGTTCTCTTGGTATATTTTTACCTCTTATTGCTGTGAACTGTGCAATTTTAGGAGGATCACTTTTTATGCAAGAAACAGCATACACTACAATAATAGAAGCCACAGTATTTGGGTTAGGTTCTGGAGTCGGTTGGTTTTTAGCTATTGTGGGTATTGCAGCAATTCGTGAAAAAATTAGATATTCAAATGTTCCTCCAGCCTTAAGAGGACTTGGAATTACTTTTATCATTACAGGACTAATGGGGATAGCGTTTATGAGTTTTATGGGAATTAAACTTTAATTTCAAAAAAATAAGAATAAAGAATGATATTATTAAGCATAACAACGATAGTAAGTAGTATAGTAGTATTCCTTATGGTACTACTAACTTTAGTTGGGGTTTTACTTTTTGTAAAAACACAACTAACGCCCTCGGGAAAAATTACAATTAAGATAAATGGCGAAAAGGAAATTGTAGTAGATGGTGGAAATACGCTACTAAGTACCCTAAGTAATGAAGGTATTTTCTTGCCATCAGCTTGTGGTGGTGGTGGTACCTGTATTCAATGTACTTGTCAAGTTTCTTCAGGTGGTGGAAGTATTTTACCAACTGAAGAGCCGCATTTTTCTCGTAAAGAAATTGCGAATGATTACAGATTGAGTTGTCAAGTAAAGGTAAGAGAGGATATGGATATTCATATTCCTGAGGAAGTATTTGGAGTTAAGAAATGGGAAGCAACAGTAGTTTCAAATTATAATGTAGCTACTTATATTAAGGAATTTATTGTTGAGGTTCCTGAAGATATGCCTTATGAGGCAGGTGGATATATTCAAATTGAAATTCCTAATTGTGAAATTCCGTTTTCTGCTATGGATATTACAGCACATCCTGATGACCATCCTGGAGAGCCTAATAAATTTGATAAGGATTGGGGGGAAGGAAACTTTGCTATGCGTCATTTAGTAATGAAAAATGAGGAAGATGTTGTAAGGGCTTATTCCATGGCTTCTTATCCTGCTGAAGGAAGGAAAATCATGTTGAATGTTAGAGTTGCTGCACCGCCTTGGGATAGAGATAAAAATACTTGGGCTGATCTTAATCCTGGAGTTGCATCTTCTTATATATTTGGTCAAAAAGCAGGTGATAAAGTAATTATTTCAGGTCCTTATGGTGAGTTCTTTATCAATAATTCTGAAGCTGAAATGTTGTATATTGGTGGTGGTGCAGGTATGGCTCCAATGCGTTCACATTTATATGAATTATTCAAAACTTTAAAAACAGGTAGAAAAGTTTCTTACTGGTATGGTGGTAGATCAAAAGCTGAGCTTTTTTACATTGAGCATTTCCGATCTTTGGAAAGAGAATTTAAAAACTTTAAGTTTCACCTAGTTCTTTCTGATGCTCAAGAAGCTGACAATTGGAAGCCAATGAAAGATTTGGATGATACTGATGGAGATGGTTTTGTAGGTTTTGTTCATCAAGTTGTTATTGATCAATACTTAACCAAGCATGAAGCTCCTGAAGATATTGAATTATATTTCTGTGGTCCTCCAATGATGAATCAAGCAGTTCTTAAAATGGCAGATGATTGGGGTATTCCTGATGAGAATGTTAGGTTTGATGACTTTGGAGGGTAAATAATAGATACAGAAATTCAGTTATTTCTTTAAGTTTTTTTACTTTTCTTATTTTCCTTGTCTAATATTTGGTTTCTATAATTTACATTTGTTCCCATGAAAAATGTTATCTACTTATTTGTATTAATTATATGTGCGTGTACACCCTCTGATAATAAAATTTTAGTTGCAAATTCAGGAGAAACACAAGGGACTTATTATCATATTAAATATCTTTCTCCACAAGGGGAGAGTTTTCAATTCCAGATTGATAGTTTACTTACCGAGATCGATAGTTCAGTTTCTATTTACAAACCTTATTCTATTATTTCAAGTTTAAATAATGGTCAAGAAGTTAAAACAGATGAAATTTTTAATCTCGTATATTTTGATGCTCTTCATGTATGGAGAAATACGGAAGGTTATTTTGATTGCACAGTATCACCATTGGTGAAATATTGGGGTTTCTATAACAATGACACGAATGAAGTTAAAGTAGATTCAGTTACTATTCAGTCATTAATGAAAATGGTGGGAATAGATAAGATGACTTGGGAAGATAGTACAGTTGTATTAGCAGAAGGAGTAAAGCTTGATTTTAATGCAATTGCTCAAGGAACTTCAGTGGATTTGATAGCAATACTACTTGAAGAAAAAGGTATATTAAATTATCTAATTGAAGTAGGAGGTGAGCTTAAAGCTAAAGGTATTAATGCTGATGGGAATATTTGGAGAGTAGGTATTGATAAGCCATCAGAAGAGATTGATTTTCAAAATCGTTTTCAGTTCATTCTAGATTTAAAAGATAAGGCTTTAGCTACATCAGGCAATTATCGTAAGTTTTATGTTAGGAATGGAGTTAAGTATGCTCACACAATTAATCCTAAGACAGGTTTTCCTTCTAAAAATCGTTTGTTAAGTGTAACGGTTGTAACTAGTGATTGTTCGTTAGCTGATGCTTATGCTACTGCTTTTATGGCAATGGGATTGAAAAAAACAAAGCAAATTATAAAGACTCTTGATGATGTTATTGAAATATATATTGTTTATACCGATAAAAATGGGGATTGGAAAGTATATATAAGTCCAAAAATGAAAAAGAGAATTGTTAATTAAGCCTCTTCATTTTTACACTTTTCTTCAGCTGTAGCGCCACATATTCCACAAGCTTTTCCTTCTTCATTTAAGAAAGGACTTTGACTTGCACAGGTGCCTGCAAATTTTCCATTCTTTTTTAGTAATATTTTCACTCCTATACCTGCAAAAACAAAGGCAAGCATAAAAATAGTAATAAGGAAAATTGTTAAAAATGTCATGGTAAATATTTTAATGTAAAATTACTATAAATGCTAGGAATATTTATGTTTGTAATACAATAAATAATTATGGAAAACAAAACAAAAGCATTTGCTCGCTTGCTAACAATTATGGACGAGTTAAGGGAGCAATGTCCTTGGGATAAAAAGCAAACAATGGATAGTTTACGCTACCTTACCATTGAGGAATTATATGAGCTTTCAGATGCTATTTTGGAGAAGGATATGGTGGAAGTAAAAAAAGAATTAGGAGATCTTCTTTTGCATATTGTCTTTTATGCTCGTATAGGAAGTGAGACAAATGATTTTGATATTGCTGATGTTATAAATAGTGTCTGTGATAAATTGGTGCATAGGCATCCTCATATTTATGGTGATGTAAAAGTGGCTAATGAAGAAGAAGTAAAAGCAAATTGGGAAAAATTAAAATTAAAGGAAGGAAATAAATCTGTTTTGGAGGGTGTGCCAAAATCTTTACCAGCAATTGTAAAGTCTTTTAGAATTCAAGAAAAAGTAAGAGGAATCGGTTTCGATTGGGATGATAAAACACAAGTTTGGGACAAGGTGTTGGAGGAGATAGAAGAGTTAAAGGTAGAGATTGAAAAAGGAGATAATGATAGAATAGAATCAGAATTCGGTGATGTACTTTTTGCCTTAACGAACTACGCTCGTTTTATTAATGTAAACCCTGAAGATGCACTGGAAAGAACAAATAAAAGATTTATAAAGCGTTTCCAGATAATGGAAAATGAAATTAGAGAAAAAGGCATGGATATGTCTGAAATGAGCCTAACAGAAATGGATGTGTATTGGGAGAAAGCGAAAGAAGAATACTATGTATCGAAGGATATAAATTAAAATATCGTCTAATTGTAAATGAATGATCCTAAAGCTTTTTATGATAGGTATAAATCTCTTGTATATAATTTAGCTTTAAATTACTCGACTAATAAAGAAGATGCAGAAGAAATTACACAGGATGTATTTCTTTCGGTTTTTAAAAAAATGTCTAGTTTCAGAAATAAATCTAAGATTGAAACATGGATATTTCGAGTTACTATTAACAAATCGTTAGATTATTTAAAAGCCAAGAAACGCTTTAAGAGAAATTTTATGAATGATGGAGTATCTATAGATCAAGTATCCCAAACTGAGTTATCTGATTTTAATCATCCTGGGGTTGTGTTAGAATCCAAAGAGAAAATACAGGATATTTATAGCTGTATTAATAAATTATCAGAAGATCATAAAACAGTTATTATTTTATTAAAAATTGAAAATAGAACTCATTCAGATGTAGCTAAAATTATGAAAATATCTGTGGGAGCTGTTGAATCATTATTCATTAGGGCAAAAAAGAAATTAGATGTTTTACTTAATAATTAGAAGGAATTGAATTTAATAATCGTCAAACTTAATGTATGCAAGATAAATTAGAAATATTAAGCACAATTAAAAGAGTTAGTCCTCCGGATTATCTCTATGATAAGATTCTTGAAAGAATTAATAATAAAATACAAGCACCTTTAATTTACGCTTATGCTGCATGTATTCTTTTATTAATTACATTTAATATTTTTTCTATTAATTTCTCTATAGCTGATAATTTAGCGGCTATAAATCTAATTGATATGCCCACAAACTTTTTGCAATATGAATAAAAAAAGATTCTATATTATTATTATTGGTGTTTTGATATTAATTAATTTAATTCTTATGTGGTTCTTTCTTAATCAAAACAATTCATCAAAAAAAGGTGGCCCAAGGGATTTGATCATTGAGGTATTACATTTTGATGATGAACAAATAAGAGAGTATGACCTTTTAATTAAAGATCATAGAGTCCTGATGCGCAAAGGTAAAAGCGAATTATATAATTTTAGAAAATCATACTTTATTTCAGATAGTGATTCAGCATTATCTCTATTATCCAACTCTTATAGTAATTTAGAGAATATAAATAAAAACCATATTAATGAGATTATGGAAATATGTACTGCTTCTCAAAAAGAAAATTTTAGAATTATGATTAAAGAAAACACACTTTTTAACGAAAGAAAAAAATAAATTTTATGAAAAAAAGACTTCTCATATTACTTTGCTTTCCAATGATTGTTTTTGCTCAGGGTCCTGAAATAACATCTTGGATACTAAATCTAAATGGTGCTACTAACCCATCTTATCCAAATGAATTAACTAATGTACAGAATGTTTGTTACACTTCTACTGATGTGTATGTTAGTTGCACCTGTATTCCAGGATACGATATTGGTCCATGGTCACAAAATCCTAATCAGCCTGCTAATCAGAATTTTGTTTTTAAAATAAATCTTATTCCACAAGAGAATACTGGTAATAAAACAAAAGCACCAATGGGACATACTGGAGTTTGGAGTAATGGTGTTTCAATTTTTAATGCTGAAGATGGTATGTCATATAATAATCAAGGAGTTTGGAATCAAAATGCATTGTACTTTGAGGGGGTTTCTTTTGATGATTGCTTAGGTCATCCTGCTCCTAATGGAGAATATCATCATCATGTAAATCCTACATGCTTATATGATGATTCGGATGATCAAAATCACTCACCAATTATTGGCTATGCATTTGATAATTTCCCAATTTATGGTGCTTATGGTTATGCAAATACAGATGGTACTGGAACCATTAAACGAATGGAGTCGTCTTATCAATTAAAAAATATTACTACAAGAGCAAATGGTCCTACTTTAAACCAATATCCATTAGGCGCTTATCTTGAAGATCATGAGCATGTAATTGGTTCAGGAGATTTAGATGAATATAACGGTAGGAACTGCATAACTCCTGAATATCCTAATGGCACATATGCTTATTTTGTAACTATTGATGCTGATTTTGATCCTGTTTATCCGTATACACCTGGTCCACATTATTATGGTGTTGCCCAAGGAAGTGGTAACTTAGGTCCTGGATCGGGACATAATACCATACCTTCTAATTGCACTCCTTATGTAGGATCTACTAATAGTGTAATTAATATTGATAAAATATTAGATAGAACACTTGTTGATATTGTAGATTTTTCAGGAAAAAAAACAACTGAAAAATATAACATTCCATTATTCTATATTTATAAAAACGGTGATGTTGACAGAAAGCTTATTATTCAATAATTCTGTATTTAGCACTTTACTTATATTTGCAAACTAAATTATACCAATCAAATAAAAAAATGAAAAACATACAATTAACCTTACTAACACTTTTGATAGTTACAGTAACAAGTGCTCAAAATTTCAATGGATTTGCTCTCTATAATGCACAGGGTTCAAGTACAACTTATTTAATAGATGAAAATCAAAATATTTCACACACATGGAATATGACAACTGAATGTAATTATACTGTTCAATTAAAAGAGAATGGAAACCTAATTAGAGGAACTAAAGGAAATACGAATGTCTTTAGTAACGGGAATATAGCTGCTGGAGCTGGTCAGGTACAAGAAATTGCACCAGATGGATCTATTGTATGGAGTTTTGATTATGCAGATAATGATCATGTTAGTCATCATGATTTGACATTAGTAGGTGATAATGTTTTACTTACTGCTTACGAGAAGAAGAGTTCTGCAGAGTTAAGTGCAGCAGGATTTAATAATGCAAGTTCTGAAAAATGGCCAACTCATTTTGTAGAGTTAGAGTCAGATGGTAATGGAGGAGCTACAATTGTTTGGGAATGGCATATTTGGGATCATATGTGTCAAGATACAGATACTAGTAAACCCAATTATGTTGCTAATATTTCTTATAATCCTGAATTGATTGATATAAATATGTTGTCAGGTGGTAGTGGAGATTGGTTCCATGTAAATGGGGTAGATTATAATGAGGATCTAGATCAGATTGTTTTCTCATCTCGTTTTGCATCAGAGATTTATATTATTGACCATAGTACAACATCTGCAGAAGCAGCTTCACATACTGGTGGTAATTCAGGAATGGGAGGAGATATTTTATATAGATGGGGTAATCCTTCTAATTATGATCTTTCTGGTGCTCAGGTCATTCCTAATGCTGTTCATGATGTTCGTTGGATTACTGATGATGGTAGGCCAAACGGAGGTTTCTTACAGATTTTTAATAATAGTGGTGTTAGTAATAATCAATCTGCAATTGATGGTATTGATGCTCCGTGGGATGCCGCTACTAGTTCCTATTTAAGAACTGCAGGGCAGGCATTTACTCCATCTTCTTATACAACAAGGTATGAATGTGGCTATGGTTCTGCTTCTGGGCAATCTGCTTCAGATAGAATGTCAAATGGAAATATATATATTAATGCTTCTGGAGGTCAAGGTGGTGCTGGTGTGATGTATGAAGTTGATTCAATTGGGAATTTAGTTTGGGGTCCATATAATGCTAGCTCTCCAAAAGGCTTCAGATATGAATGTGATTATCCAGGGATCAAAGCTTTAGAAACATATATGAATACTTCTAATACATCTTGTTTTGATGCTACTGTAATTACAGAAAATACTAAAATTAAAAATTTGGTTCTGTATCCAAATCCGGCAATTGATCATATAATTATTAATGATCAAGACTTAAAAGAGGTTTATAATATTATGGGTGTTATGGTTATAAGTACTTTTGATACTAAGGTAGATGTTAATCATTTATCTAGTGGGATTTATTATCTTAGAATAGCAAACAGAAACATAAAGTTTATTAAGAAATAACTTATGCTTTTAGTTTAGGGTTTTCTCTGCTTAAATAAATTGAACACATAAGACTTGTTAATTTGTTTAAATAATATACGAACAATTAACATTATTTTTACCTCATGAAAAAATTAACATTAGCAATACTAATAACTTCTTCAATATTTGGCTATTCTCAAGAAAGATGTTCGACTGATATGTATACGGATTTATTAGAAGCAAAATATCCAGAATATGCTGTTCAGAGGCAGAAAGTAAACTCTCAGACTCAAAAATGGATAAAGAATAATCCAATTATTAGTAATAAAGCTATAATTACGATTCCTGTTGTAGTACATATTGTATGGAATACAGCTACTGAAAATATTTCAGATGCACAAATATTTTCGCAAATGGATGTTTTAAATGCTGATTTTAGACGAGCAAATCTAGATGCTATTAATACACCTTCAGTATGGCAGAGTATTTCAGCAGATACAGAGATTGAGTTTTGTCTTGCAACTATTGATCCAAATGGTATTTCTTCAAATGGTATTACAAGAACTCAGACTAATCAAACTTCTTTTTCTATTAATACAAGTGATATGAAATCTACATCAAATGGAGGTATTGATCCATGGCCTAAAGATGATTATTTAAATATTTGGGTTTGTGATTTATCAGGTGGAATTCTTGGTTATGCAACGCCCCCTTCTGGTTTTAATAACCCTAATGATGGTGTTGTTGTTGGTTATAAATATTTTGGTACAATAGGTGCTGTACAAGCACCATACAATAAGGGGAGAACATCTACTCATGAAGTTGGTCACTGGCTAAACCTTGATCACGTTTGGGGAAACGGAGGTAATTGTGGAAATGATAATGTTAGTGATACGCCAACTCAGGAAGAGGAAAATTATTCTTGCCCAAGTTTTCCACATAATCCAAATAGTTGTGGTACATCAAATGTTTCGGGAGATATGTTTATGAATTATATGGATTATACAAATGATGCTTGCATGAACATGTTTACTTTAGGACAGAAAACTAGAATGACTGCTGCCATTAATCAATATAGACCAAATCTACTTAATCATAACTTATGTAGTGGGTCAGGCATTACACCATCATGGAACTGTATTAATGGATCATGTATAGATCCAGCTAATGGCAATGGAACTTATTCAAATTATAATGTTTGTGTTAATTCATGTAATTGTGTGCCTATATCTTTACCATTATTTGAAGATTTTCAAAGTAATAGTCTGCCTGCAAATTGGAATATTGAAAATAATGATAGCGATAAAACATGGGAAATTACCAATACTGCAGGCTATAATAGTACAAAATCTTTATATATCAATAATGCCGATTATTCTGCAAACGGTGAATATGATGATCTTATTTCACCTACCTTAGATTTCACATCATTATCATCAGTAAGCCTAGAATTTGATTATGCTTACTCATTATGGACAGATCCTACATTATCTCAGGTATGGTCGGATACATTAATTATTCTACTATCTTCTGATTGTGGTTTATCTTGGCAGAATATATGGGAGAAGACTAGCCTAGATTTAGTTACTACAACACCAATATTTAATGAATTTACCTGGACACCATCAAGTAATAATGATTGGAGTTCAGAAGTAATTAATCTAAATGCTTATATAAATCAAGATGATATTTTGATCAAGTTTAGGAATGTCAATCAGTATGAAAATAATTTATATTTAGATAATATCAATATCAAAAGTTCTCCTAATTCTGTAGAAGAATTGATGATAGAGCACATGATCTATCCAAATCCCACTAATAGTCATATCAATATAGAAATTACATTATCTAAGTTTAATGATATAGAGCTTTATGTATCTAATTCTATAGGCCAAACGGTTTATAGCGAAACGATTAATTCAAATAGAGAAAGAATTATCACTATAAATCTAAATGATTTTTCGGAAGGAATTTATTTTGTAAACTTAATTACAAGTACTGGTGAATTGTATACAAAGAAAATATCTTATTTAAAATAAGTTCCTATGAGGAGATTTATATATTTAATATTATTACTCTATTGCAGCAATGCATTTGCTCAAACTAATTTTTATAATGTAGATATTCTAAGAGAAATCCGAATTAGCTTTCATGATTCTGATTGGGATCATCAGTTAGATAGCTTGTATGTACAAGGAGATAATGAACGGATATTGGCTGATTTAATTATTGACGGCTCACCTTATGATAGTGTAGGGATTCGTTATAAAGGTTTTAGTTCAGTATCGGTAAATCGGGTTAAAAACCCCTTTAATATCAAGTTGGATTATGTTATTGATGGGCAAGACCATAATGGGGTAGATAAGCTTAAACTTTCCAATGTATACCAGGACCCTTCCTTTATTAGAGAAGTGCTTACCTATGAAATTTCAGCTAACTACCTGCCTTCAGCTAAAGCAAATTATGCCAACATATTTGTTAACGATACTCTTTTGGGATTATATATCAATGTCCAGGCAGTAAATAAGGATTTATTGAATGATCATTTTGGGAACAAATACAATCCTTTTTTTAAATGTAATCCGGAAAATTTAAATGTTAGCCCTGGAGGCGAAAATGCTAACTTAAGTGATGCGCATGGAAATGATAGTTTGGATTATCAGCCGTATTATGATTTAAAATCTGATTATGGTTGGGAGGCACTTTACAATTTAATTGATACTTTAAATAATTATTCAGATAGTGTAAATAAAGTATTGAATGTTGATAGGACACTTTGGATGCATGCTCTTAATTACACCCTCATTAATTTCGATTCTTATATTGGTTATGGGCAGAATTATTATCTTTATAAGGATAAAACGGGTCAGTTCAATCCATTATTATGGGATCTGAACATGTCATTTGGAAGTTTCAGTCTTACAGACGCATCTTCTATTTATTTTAGTGGTTTTGATATTACTCAAGCTCAAAATATGGATCCTTTATTGCATCATACTCAAATTTCAGTATCTCCCAGGCCTTTGCTCAGGAACTTGTTTTTAAGTGAGCGTAACCGAAAAATGTATTTGGCACATATCCGAACAATTATTAATGAAAATTTTGCTAATCAGAACTATTCTATTAGAGGTCAGTATTTTCAAAATTTGATTGATGTTAGTGTACAGAATGATACCAATAAGTTTTATTCTTATACAGATTTTACAACTAACCTAAATAATCAAGTTGCTTTGGTTACTGCCGATTGTCCGGGTATTACTCAGCTTATGGATGCAAGAACTACTTATTTGAGTAGTTATACTGGATTTAGTGGTGAGCCTATAATTACAAATATAGTAACTATCCCGCAAAACTTTGTTGTGGGTGATGATGTTTGGATTACAGCAAATATAACAGATGCAACTGAAGCCATTTTGGGCTATCGTTTTGGAGCTAACATGGCTTTTAAAACCACCACTATGTTTGATGATGGAAATCATAATGACGGCATGGTAAATGATGGTGTGTTTGGAGGTGTAATTTCTAATTCTGCTAATAGGGTTGATTATTATTTGTATGCTGATAATGATTCTGCTGGAGTATTTTCTCCTGTTAGAGCAGCTTACGAGTTTTACAGTATTCAATCTCAGCTAAATGTGGGTGATGTGGTTATAAATGAAATTATGTCTAACAATATAAGCACAATTAGTGACGCAAGTGGAAAATTTGAGGATTGGATAGAAATATATAATTCAACAAGTTCACCAGTTTCTACTGCTGGTTTGTTTTTGACTGATACTTTAGGATTATTGCAAAAATGGGAATTACCTGATTATACTATTCCTGCAAATGGTTATGCAATTATTTGGGCGGATGAAGATGGAGGACAAGGAGATATGCACGCTAATTTTAAATTATCAAATTTAGGTGAGCATCTTATATTGACTAATGCTGATAGTTTAGTTATTGATTCAATTACTTACTTAATTCAGGCTGATGATATTGCTTTTGCAAGATCACCAAATGGAAGTGGACCTTTTATAATGCAAGCACCTACTTTTAAGTCAAATAATGACTTTATTAATACAATTACTGAAAAACAAGAAATAATTAAAGTGTATCCTAATCCGTTTTCGGATGTTATAAAATGGAATAGTTTGGAAAATGTTGAAGTAAGAGATGTATTAGGAAAGCTAATGCATACTTCTGAAAATACAAATTACATCGCAACATCAACTTGGGAAACAGGAATTTATTTTCTACATTTGATAAATAAAAATCAAACAATAAAAGTCATTAAAATATAATAATATGAAACATAGATTACTACTAATAATGAGTGTAGTTGCATTGCAGTTAAATGCTCAAACAATTACAAATTACACCACTGCTGATGGTTTGGTAAGTGATTTTGTAGAATGTCTTGATGTAGATGTAGATGATAATGTTTGGCTTGGAACATCTGTTGGCGTACAAATGTATGATGGTTCTTCATTAGCAGTTTTTGATGTTGCAAGTTATCCGGGTATGCTTTCGGATAATATTAAATGTATAAAAGTAGCTTCTTCTGGAGAAATTTGGATTGGCACAGATTTTGGAGCTAATAAGTTAATATCAGGTGTTGCTGGATTCATGTGGCTACCATATACAACTTCAAATGGCTTAAACTCTAATCAGATAAAAAGTATTGATGAAGATACTAATGGCGATATTTGGGTAGGGACAAATCAGGGCGTTTCGCATTTTGATGGTACTGCTTGGGTTTCTTATTCTTCTCCTGATTTGCATTGGAGTGGGGTGAATGCCACTTCTTTTGACTCTAACGGTGATAAGTGGTTTGCTTCCCCACTAGGAGGTACTACTCATTTTGATGGAACTACTTTTACTCCATATGATACTAGCAATGGCTTGCTTTCACAGTTTGTTACGGATTTATTTATTGACAATCAGGATAATAAATGGGTAGGTACATCAGGTGGAATGTCTGTTTTGGATGCTTCAAATACAACTTTTACACACCATACAAAAATGTATCTTTTACCACCCCCAGACACTTTAAATCCTGTTGTTAATATTGCAATGGATTTTTACGGCAGAATTTGGACTTCTATTTATGTGGGTTATTTAGCTGAAGGTGGGGTAGCGTTTTGGAATGGTAACCTATGGGAGGATTATGATGTTACTGATGGATTAGCTGGGCCGAATGTAAAAGGCTTGACAATTGATAGTCAAGATAATGTATGGGTAGCAACTAGTACAGGGGTGTCTAAAATATCAGCTATTCCTAGTGCTGTTATTACTGCTGAAATTTCAGCATTTAATATATTCCCTAACCCTAGTAATGATGTATTATATTTAAATAATGGAACCCAAGATATTCAGCAGGTAAAAATGTATAATAATTTGGGTGTTTTAGTCTATTCGAATGATAACAGACAGCAGCAGTATAATATTGATGTTTCTTCTTTTTCTCAAGGTCTATATTATGTAAATATTCATTGTATTGATGCTATTATTCGCAAGAAAATAATCATTAATTAATACTATAGCTTTGAATGGCTAAGATTGGTTTTTAGTTTTCTAACATAAGTGATTATATTTTTTAAATTTACAAAAAAATAAACTATGCGTAAAATACTCTTGTGTTCGGCCTTTCTTGGCCTTTCTTTTTCCTCTTTTTCACAGGATGTTTTTGATGTTGGTGTTCGTAATATTGATATTTATTTTAGTCAAACAAACTGGGATGATTCTTTGGATATCTATTATGCAAATGGTCTTAGCGAGCGCTTAGTGGCGGACTCTATTGTAATTGATGGTGAAATGGATGAAAATGTTGGAATTAAGTACAAAGGTATTAGTTCCTATTTTTTAGCGAATGTTAAAAATCCTATGAATATAAAGTTGGATTATATAAATAATGGACAATCTATTGATGGTTACAATGTATTGAAATTATCTAACGGATTTAGAGATCCATCATTTATACGTGAAGTATTAAGTTATGAAATGGCAAGGCAGTATATGCCTTCTCCAAAGGCAACTTTTGCAAAAGTTACCGTGAATGGCACTTTAATTGGTTTATATACTTGTGTGCAATCTATTGATGATGATTTTACAAATGAAAATTTCTATGAGCGTAAAGGTCCTTTCTTTAAAGTTGATATTACTGGTACTTCTATACCTGGTTGTTTTGGTCCTTTAGGTATTTTAGAATATTATTCAGATACAAATTGTTATCAAAGAGCTTATGAAATGGAGTCCACTAATGACTGGACTCAATTGGGTTACTTCTTAGATACTTTGAACAATCATTTTACCGAAGTTGAAAACGTTATGGACATTGACCGTACACTTTGGATGATGGCTTTTGAAAATTTAATTATTGGTTTGGATGGTCCTATCAATTCTATTCCTCATAATTTTTATTTATTCAAGGATAATAATGGTAGATTTTCTCCTTTGTTGTGGGATATGAATATGGCTTTTGGAACTTTTACTAGTGGTTTGCCAAGTCCTGTAACTAATGCTAATTTACAAGAATTGGATATATTTCATAATATTAATGATGCAAGTAATAAGTTAACAACTCAAATATTTTCTTCTGATAGATACAAGAGAATGTATGTTGCTCACATGCGTACAATCTTAAATGAACAGTTTGTAAATGATAATTACAGTACAAGAGCTTTACAATTGCAACAATTAATTGATGCAGATGTAAATGCCGACCCAAATACTTTTTATTCTTATACTGAATTTATTGATAACACTTCTACATCAGTAGCTAATATTATTGGCATTTCAGAGTTAATGAATGCCAGGATTTCATACTTGCAAGGATTAAGTGAGTTTACAGCTACACCACCAGTTATTACAAATATTTCAACTAGCCCTACAAATGTTTTGCCACATTCTACAATTAATATTACTGCTGAAATAACTAATTCCAATTATGCGTACTTGGGTTACCGTTATACTTTTGCTGACAAGTTCGAAAAACTACAAATGTATGATGATGGATTGCATGGTGATGGTAGTGCTGCTGATGGTGTTTTTGGTGCAACCATTACTGTTGATGCGCGTGATGTACAGTATTATTTTTATGCTGAAAATACGGATGCAGGAATTTTCTCTCCTGAGAGAGCAGAAAAAGAATATCATCAATTACCAATAGTTGGTGGTTTAGTGATAAATGAAATCATGGCTGGAAATGTTAATGCAGTTGCTGACCAAAATGGAGAATATGATGATTGGGTGGAATTGTATAATGGGAATAGTTTTAGCTTAAATTTGAATGGTTATTATCTTTCAGATAATGAAAATGAGTTAACAAAATGGACTTTCCCAAATATAACTATTCCTGCCAATGGCTATTTAATTGTTTGGTGCGATACAGCGGGTAATTCACAAACAGGTTTACATACTACTTATCGTTTGTCGTCCGACCAGGAGGAAGTGTATTTAACTGATCCTACAAATACAGTTATTGATGCGGTGCATTATGTCAATATGATTGCTGATAAAGGCTTTGCCCGTGTGCCAAACGGTACAGGTGCTATGCAATATCAAGATCATACTTATAATGCCATAAATCAAAATAACACTGCAATAGTTGATGTGAATGTAAGTGGAAACATGAGAGTATATCCTAATCCTTCAATCAATAGAATTTATGTTTTGGGAGCTACTGAAAGTGTTAGTGTTTTTAATATGATGGGGCAGGAAGTATTTTATAAACAGGAAGTTAAATCAATTGATATTAGCAATTGGGAAAATGGGGTTTACTTTGTTAAATCAGGAAATAGTGTTGTTAAAATTATAAAACAATAATAATGAGAAATCTTATAATTATTTGTGCTTTTGCTTTTGGGTTTATGGCTTGCGATAAACCAGCAGGAGAAGGAGGGACTTCAATAATTGAAGGGCAGGTATATAAAATTTTCACTTTTCAAAACCCAACTACTGGCGCATGGGATACTACATACTTTCAATTGGATGTAGGGCGAGATGTTTTTATTATTTATGCTGATAATAAAGCTGAACTGTATGACGATAAGTTTGATACGGATTTTAATGGGAAATATCATTTTGAATATTTAAGGAAAGGAGAGTATACCATCTATACTTATGCTGATAGTACTGACAATAGTAATGTGAAGCATGAATATCCAGTTTTTAAACAAATTAATATAAGTTCAAACAATTCAACCTATACGTTAGGTGATTTTATTATTGAGAAGAACCAATAAGTGAGTAATCTCCCTCAAATAATTACTGACTTTTTATCTATTTCATTGGACGAAATGGATGATGTGAAGTTGATGAGCCGTACTGATACCAAGTTTGCGTTTCAGGCTAATAAAATGCCTTTGCTTTTACAGAAACTATTGCCTTTTTATCGAGTGTTAGCTATTGATGGTAAACTTATACATGATTACAAATCCCTTTATTTTGATACTGACGATAGAAAGTTTTATTTAGATCATCATAATGGTAGGGTAAACAGAAACAAGATTCGCTTTAGAGAATATGTAGGAAGCAAGCTTGCTTTCTTGGAAATAAAGCTTAAAAACAACAAAGGAAAGACCATCAAAAAAAGAATGAAGGTGGATGCAATTACTTGTGAACTTTCAGACAAACAGCAAAAATATATCGAAAAAATTATTGGAGAACCTATGCAAGTAAGTGCTAAGCAGTGGATTAATTTTAGCAGAATTACTTTTGTTCATAAAATTCAAAAAGAAAGGTTAACTATCGATGTAAACCTTACTTTTGAAAACGCTAATGATAGTGGAGATATGAAGCATATTGTTATTGCTGAGGTTAAGCAAGAGCGGATGAGTCGTTCGTCTGATTTTATGCGTATTGCAAAGGAAATGCATATTCTCCCTATCCGTATTAGCAAGTATTGTCTAACAACTTTGGCTTTAAATCCTTTGTTGAAAAAAAATAGATTTAAAGAAAAAGTATTATTTATAAATAAATTAAAAAAAGCATAATGGAACTATTATCAATTTTATTAACTGGAGGAATGGAGTTTTTAGGAACACCAATTTTTGATGCTAAGGATTTTTTCACTCTTATCACTAAAACTATATTTAATTTAACAATTATTACTATAATTATTAGGTATATTTATTATCCTGTAACTAAAAATAAGGATTACTTATTTACTTATTTTTTAATAAGTTTAACGGTATTTTTGCTTTGTGTACTATTGGACAGTGTTAAGCTTGCTCTGTGTACTATTGGACAGTGTTAAGCTACAACTAGGTTTTGCATTAGGACTTTTTGCTATTTTTGGTATTATTCGTTACCGTACCGATCCTATTCCTATTAAGGAAATGACTTACCTGTTTTTGGTTATTGGAATATCGGTAGTTAATGCTTTAGCCAACAAAAAAATTAGTCATTCTGAGCTTGTTTTTGCAAACCTAATGATAGTTTTTGTCGCTTTCGGTATGGAGCGTTTATGGTTACTAAAACCAGAATTACGTAAAAATGTAATTTACGAAAAGATTGAATTAATTGTTCCTGAAAGAAGAGCTGAGCTTATTGCCGATTTACAAGAAAGAACAGGTATTAATGTTATTCGTGTTGAGGTAAGGAAAATTGACTTTTTAAAAGATACTGCTAACTTGCGTATTTTCTATTATGAGAACGATTCAAAATAGTATATTACTTTTATTATTTTTCTCCTTTACAGGTTTTGCTCAGGAGAATGATTTTCAAACTTGGTATTCAGTTTCTCTGAACAAGAAAATTATTAAAAAAACAAACTTTTCTGTAAAAACAGGTTTGCGTTTAAGGGAAAACTCAAGCCTATATACTAAGCAATTTGCGGATGTAAAAATCAAGCGTAAATACAATAAGCGTATTTCCTATGCTGTTGGTTATCGTTATATTAACAAATGGGATGTTGCACTTAATATATCTTATCAGAACCGTTTTTATGCAGATGTTAATTATAAAAACAAATTCAGTAAACGCTTTTCTTATGCAGTAAGGAATAGATGGCAAATCGGGGTTGATTCGTTTGGGTATAAAAAGACTTTACGTCAGAAATTTGCACTCGACTATAATATCAACAAAACAAAGCTTACATCTAGTATTGCTACTGAATATTTTTTAACCTTCGAAGATGGAATTAATAAGTTACGTTCCACTATTGCTTTAGGATATCCATTGGCTAAAAAGTTGGATTTTGAATTGACATATAGAATTCAACAGGAGTTTTATGTCAATAATCCCCAAACTCTGTTTATCTTTGAAGCAAAATTAGCTTATAATTTATAATTTTATGCAAGAAAAAAAAATAGAACTTTCCTTTATTTTAGCTCACTTAAGCGAACTATCTGCTAAAGAGCAGCAATTAGTTTCCAATGCAAAATCAGCTTTCAAAACAGCTTATGCCCCTTATTCTGGCTTTTCAGTAGGGGCAAGTGTCTTGCTAGAAAATGGTGAGGTTATTAACGGTAGTAATCAGGAAAATGTAGCTTATCCTTCAGGACTTTGTGCTGAGCGTGTTGCACTTTTTTATGCAGGAGCAAAATACCCTAATATTAAAATAAATACCATTGCCGTATCTGTGCTTTCAAAGAACTTTGAGGTAACTGATGTCATCTCACCTTGTGGTGCCTGTAGGCAAGTTATGGCAGAATATGAGGACAAGCAAGATAATCCTATTAAAGTAATTTTACACTCTCCAACAGATAAGGTTCTTATTGCTAATAGGGTTGAGGATTTATTGCCATTTATGTTTAAAAGTCCTTTACTAAAGCAGCACTAGTTTTCTTATATTTACCGCATGCATATTCTGGATACCCCAATTGATTATTTGAAAGGTGTCGGACCTTTACGGGCTGACTTGCTTAAAAAAGAGTTGCGTATCTTTACCTATGGCGACTTGCTTATGCACTATCCTTTTCGCTATATCGATAAGAGTAAAATCCATACTATTTCTGAACTAACTCCTGATTCTCCTAGCATTCAGCTAAAAGGTAAAATCATCAAGTTTGAAGAAAAGGGAGAGAAGAGATCTAAGCGATTAATTGCTCATTTTAAAGATGATACAGGTATTATTGAGTTGGTGTGGTTCAAAGCTATTCGTTGGGTAAGGTCTGGAGTAAAACTACATACTGATTATCTTGTTTTTGGTAAGCCTACTGCTTTTAAGGGATCGTTTAATATCGTACATCCTGAAATGGATATGCAAGAAGAAAACAATCAATTTACTCAAGGCTTGCAACCTGTTTACAATGCAACTGAAAAGCTAAATGCAAAAGGATTAACAAGCAGAGGGATTGGGAAGTTGACTAAAGAGTTATTGCCTTTGCTTAAAAATCATTTGGAGGAAACACTTTCTCTCTCTCTAATTGAAAAATTAAATTTACCAACTCGTACAGCATCTTTTATTGATATACATCAACCAAAAGATGCTAAGACTTTGGTAAGAGCTCAAAAACGATTAAAATTTGAAGAGTTTTTCTTTTTGCAATTACATTTATTAAAACTAAAATTAACACGAAAAAAAAAGTTCAAGGGCTATGCTTTTGAAAACTTGGGAGAGGGTTTCCATGAATTTTATAATAAGCACCTCCCTTTTGAATTAACTGGAGCTCAAAAACGGGTGCTAAAGGAAATCAGGAATGATGTTAGGAATCCTCAACAGATGAATCGCCTATTGCAAGGAGATGTTGGAAGTGGGAAAACTCTAGTTGCACTGCTGAGCATGCTTATGGCAGTGGATAATGGTTTCCAATCTTGCCTTATGGCACCTACCGAAATTTTGGCTAGACAGCATTTTGAAACTATTTCTACCTATTTGGAAAAACTAGATATTAAGGTGGCTATACTTACGGGTTCAACTAAAACTAAGGATAGGCGTATTTTGCATGAACAATTAGAAAACGGTGAAATTGATTTGTTAATTGGTACTCATGCTTTATTAGAAGATAAAGTAGTATTTCAGAATTTAGCTTTAGTCGTTATTGATGAACAACATAGGTTCGGTGTGGCACAAAGAGCTAAATTATGGAAGAAAAATAAATTTCCACCTCATGTGTTGGTTATGACGGCAACTCCTATTCCTAGGACACTCTCTATGACGCTTTATGGTGATTTAGATGTTTCCATCATTGATGAGCTTCCACCAGGAAGAAAGGAAGTAAAAACCATGTGGAAGACTGATTCTTCTCGCTTGCAGATTATTAATTTTATGCGTGAGCAAATTAAATTAGAGAGACAAATATATATTGTGTTTCCTCTAATTGAAGAATCAGAAAAACTAGATTATAAGAATTTGATGGAGGGATTTACTGCTATTGAACGCGAATTTCCCTTGCCAGAATTTCAAGTAAGTGTAGTGCATGGGCAAATGAAACCTGAGGATAAACAGTATGAAATGAAACGCTTTGTTGATGGGGTAACTAATATTATGGTGGCAACTACAGTAATTGAGGTCGGTGTAAATGTGCCCAATGCTTCCGTTATGATTATTGAAAGTGCGGAACGTTTCGGACTCTCACAACTCCATCAATTAAGAGGTAGAGTGGGTAGGGGTAGTGAGCAATCCTATTGTGTATTGGTAAGTGGTAATAAAGTAAGCGTAGTAGGTAAAACTCGCCTGCAGACTATGGTGGATACCAATGATGGTTTCCAAATATCAGAAGTAGATTTAAAACTAAGAGGTCCTGGTGATATGATGGGGACCAAACAAAGTGGGGTACTTGATTTTAAAATTGCGGACATAATTATTGATAATAAAATACTGCATTTTGCTAGAAATGAGGCTGATTTATTATTACAAGATGATGGGGAATTGGAAAAAGCGGAGAATATCAATATCGCTCGTGCTTATCGTCCTTATGCTAGGGAGCGTTTGGGCTGGAGTAGGATATCTTAAAATAAATAAGGGTAAGCTACTTATATCGCACCGCTACAACCTATTACCCTTGCTGCATTCCTGCCCTGGGGGAGTTCATAGGGAGCTGGTCGTACAAGACTTACCCTTAAGTTGCAAAAATAACATAATCTTACTTTTTACAAAACATTTTCTACATTCTATTTTTGTTTATATTTGCCAGGATTAATTTTAAAAGAAAATAAGATGGATACAAAGAAATTTGCAATGAACTATGGTGCTGTATTGGGTTTAGTTCTGGTTGCTATTGCAGTTATTATGTGGTCAGTAGGTGCTGATGACAAACAATCAATCATTCCTGCGTTATTAAACAATGGTATCACAATTGCATTTATTGCCTATGCTATTATTCAGTATCGTGATATTAATAATAATGGTTTTATGTCTTATTCTGAATCTTTAAAGTTAGGAACTACTGTCGCTTTTTTCTCATCTATTATCTTGGCTTTTTATCAATTTATATACATTTCCTATCTTGATCCTAATGCTTTAAGTGAAATAATGAGAATTACTGAGCAAGCTATGTTAGAATCAAATCCTGAAATTTCGGATGAAGAATTGGATATGGCTTTAGAAATGACTGGTAAGTTTATGCAACCACATTGGATGATGATAATGGGAATGTTAGGAGGTACTTTTATGGGTTTCCTTTATTCTTTAATTATTTCTATTTTTGTTAAAAAAGAAGACCCAACTTTAATCGCATAGTTTATGAATATTAGTGTAGTAATCCCTTTATTTAATGAAGAAGAATCTTTGCCAGAATTATGCGCTTGGATTGATAAAGTAATGCAGAAGAATAACTTTACTTATGAAGTGCTTTTAATTGATGATGGTAGTAAGGATAAATCATGGGAAGTAGTAGAGCAAATTTCTGTTGAAAATACAAATATAAAAGGAATAAAATTCAGAAGAAATTACGGTAAGTCGGCTGCACTTAATGTTGGTTTCGCAAAAGCTAAAGGTGATGTAGTTATTACTATGGATGCTGATTTGCAAGATAGTCCTGAGGAAATCCCTACATTATATAATAAAATTGTTACTGAGGGTTTTGATTTAGTTTCAGGTTGGAAAGCCAAACGCTATGATCCTTTAACCAAAACTATACCTACCAAACTCTTCAATTGGGCAGCTCGTAAGGCTTCAGGCATTTATTTGCATGACTTTAATTGTGGATTGAAATCCTATAAAAATACAGTTGTAAAATCAGTTGAGGTGCATGGTGAAATGCATAGATATATTCCAGTACTAGCTAAGTGGGCAGGTTTTTCTAATATTACAGAACAGGTAGTTGAACACCAAAGTCGTAAGTATGGTGTTACCAAATTTGGTATGGAGCGTTTTGTAAATGGTTTCTTGGACTTAATTACCATTACTTTTGTTTCTCGTTTTGGTAAAAAACCTATGCACTTTTTTGGTGTGTTGGGTAGTTTAATGTTTATGATAGGTTTTAGTTTGTTTACTTATATTACAGGTGCTAAATTGTACGCTATGTTTTCCGCTATTCCCGCAAAAAATATTGCTGATATGTCAGGGTTTTACATTGCTTTAACTGCTATGGTTATTGGTGTGCAGTTGTTTTTAGCAGGATTTATTGCCGAGATGGTTTCGCGTAATGCTTATGATAGAAACAACTATCAAGTAGAAAAAGAAGTTTAAATTTTGAGTAATAAAAAAGTAATTATTATTGGCCCTGCTTTTCCTTTTAGAGGGGGTATAGCCAATTTTAATAATGCTTTAGCACAAGAATATCATAATAGAGGAGATCAGGTTACTCTCTATTCTTTCACCCTTCAATATCCAGGTTTTTTATTTCCTGGAACTACACAATACGAAAGTGGAGAAGCTCCCAAAAACTTAAAAATAAAAACACTTATCAATTCGGTTAATCCATTTAACTGGGTGACTGTTGCTCGTAAAATAAATAAGGAACAGCCCAATTATGTTATTATAAGATATTGGTTGCCTTTTATGGCGCCTTGTTTAGGTTCTATTGCTCGTTTACTTAATAAGAAAATAAAAATTATTGCTATTACAGACAATGTTATTCCACATGAGAAGAGAATTGGAGATACTTTGTTTACTCGCTATTTTGTAAAAAGTTGTGATGCCTTTTTGTCACTCTCAGCATCAGTGCTGGACGACCTTTCTAAATTTACAGATTCTAGTTTTAAAAAGTTTATTCCACATCCTATTTATGATGTTTTTGGGGATGCAATTCCTAAAGAAAAAGCCTTAGAAAACTTAGGGCTAAAGCCTAAGGATAAACATTTGTTATTTTTTGGTTTTGTGCGAAAGTATAAGGGCTTGGATTTAATGTTACAAGCAATGGCAGATAGTCGTGTAATTGACTTAGGAATAAAATTAATTATTGCAGGGGAATTTTATGATGATAAAACTGAATATACTGATATGATTGATGATTTAGGAATTGCAGAAAATATCATCATGAATAGTGATTTTATTCCTGCTGATAAAGTTAGAAATTATTTTTGTGCTGCTGATATGATTACTCAAACCTATCGTACAGCAACCCAAAGTGGTGTTACTCAAATTGCTTATTCTTTTGATAGACCAATGTTGGTGACTGATGTTGGTGGTTTGGCTGAAATTGTTCCCAATAATAAGGTGGGATATGTCACTTCTCAAAATCCTACTGAAATTGCAGATGCAATAATTGACTTTTATGCAAACAATAAAGAAGAAGAGTTTTCAGTTAATGCTAGGTTAGAAAAGAAAAGATTTAGCTGGAAATTCTTTGTTGAGGGACTAGATGAATTAATGAATTCAGTAAAGAATTAATCATTTCTTTTTACCCTATATTTGCAAAAAATAATTTCATGAAAAAATTACTTTTATTTTTAATGTTTATTCCTTTCTTAGGTTTTACTCAAATTATTAATGAAGTTGATGCAAATGGTTTAAAACAAGGTGTTTGGAAAAAAACTTTTGACAATGGTAACTTGCGTTACAATGGGCAGTTTAAGAATAATAATCCTGAGGGAATTTTCATGTATTATTATGATTCTGGTGAGTTGCAAGCTGAAAAAAAGTTTTTTCATTCAGGGTTAGCAGCAGCAACTCATATTTTCTATAAAAATGGAAAGCTTAAGGCAGCAGGAATTTATGTGAATGAACTAAAGGACAGTACTTGGAATTATTTCAGCGTTGATAGTGTGCTAATGATGAGTGAGCAGTATCAAAAAGGAAAATTAAATGGGGTAACAAAAACGTATTACTACACAGGTGAGTTGTATGAAATTAAAAATTGGACTCAAGGAGTAGAAAATGGTTCTTGGATTCAATATTTTATTAATGGTGAAACTAAAATGGATATCTTAATTAATCATGGTGTTAGGGAAGGTAAGGTAGTGTATTATTTTCCTAGTGGAAAGGTGTATTATAATGGATCTTATCTTGCTGATGATAAATCAGGTATTTGGGAATATTTTACCGAAGAAGGAGTCAATGACACAATAATAAATTACAATGAGTAAAGGAAGAGTTTTAATGGCAATGAGTGGTGGTATTGATAGTACCATGGCATCTTTATTATTACATGAACAAGGGTATGAGGTTATTGGTTTAACCATGAAAACTTGGGATTATGAGAGTTCAGGTGGTAATAAAAAAGAGACAGGTTGTTGTAGTTTGGATTCTATAAATGATGCACGTCAATTGGCTGTTGATTGTGGTTTCCCACATACTATTCTAGATATCCGTGATGAGTTTAAGGGATTTATTATTGACAATTTTGTTGATGAATATATTGCTGGTCGTACTCCAAATCCTTGTGTGTTATGTAATACACACATAAAATGGGAAGCTTTATTAAAGCGTGCGGATATGTTAAATTGTGAGTTTATAGCAACAGGACATTATGCTCAGGTTCGTAAAGTTGAAGAGCGTTTTGTTGTGTCGAAAGGTTTGGATGAAAGTAAAGATCAATCCTATGTACTTTGGGGGGTTACTCAAGAATGTTTGAAAAGAACAATTTTCCCAATGGGAGAGTATCATAAAAAGGATATAAAGCAAATGGCCTTGGATAGAGGTTATAAAGCTTTAGCTGAAAAGAATGAGAGTTATGAAATTTGCTTTATTCCTGATAATGATTATAGAGGTTTCTTAAAAAGAAGGGTAGAAGGGTTAGAGGAAAAAGTAAAGGGAGGTAATTTTATTACTACTGACGGCCATATTGTTGGTACGCATGATGGATATCCTTTTTACACTATTGGACAAAGAAAAATTGGAGTTTCCCTAGGTCCTAATCCTACTTATGTTATTGGGATAAATCCTGAAGATAACACAGTGGTTGTCGGTATGAAAGAGGACTTGCAAGAACAAGAAATGTTTATTAGAAATGTAAATTACCTCAAGTATGCTAAAATTGAAGATGGAATGCAATGTTTAGTGAAAGTGCGGTATAAACATAAAGGCGAAATGGCTACTATTACTAATGATGGCGAAAACTTGAAAGTACTATTTCATAAAAAAGTTGGAGGTATAGCTCCTGGACAATCGGCTGCAATTTATGAAGGAGACGATTTAATTGCTGGAGGCTTTATTATAAAAAAATAAATTTTGAAGGTCTCTGAAATCTCATATCAAGAAACTAATAAATTTTCTAATCTTGTCCTTGATTACCTCAAAAAGGATGAGAAATTAGAAACCTTTGTTAATCACTTTCCTACATTAGAAAATTTTGAAAAACAAATTACTGAAAAGAAAACTCATTCTATAGATAGAGTAGTTTTGTTTGATGTTTTAAGTAAGCAAAATGCAAGTTTATCTCTTTCTGGAAAATCAAAATTAAATATTGAAAGCTTAAAAGAGAATTCTACTTTTACAGTAACAACAGGACATCAACTCTGCTTATTTACTGGCCCGCTTTATTTTATTTACAAGATAATTTCTACTATTAATCTGGCAGAACAGTTAGAAGAAAAATATCCTAATAATAATTTTGTGCCTGTTTTTTGGATGGCAACTGAGGATCATGACTTTCAGGAGATTAATCATATTCATCTTTTTGGTAAAAAAATAGCTTGGGACAGTAAGCAAAGTGGTGCTGTTGGAAAAATGAATTTAGATGGTTTTGAAAGTCTCTTAACCGAATTGAAATCAGTGATAGGAACTTCAGAAAATTCAGATAAATTAATTTCTCTTTTTGAAAAATCATATTTAAATCATGATAACTTAGCTGATGCTACTCGTTATTTAGTAAACGATTTGTTTGGTAAGTATGGGTTAGTTATTTTAGATGGAGATGATAAGAGACTGAAAGAACAATTTATTTCTACTATTAAAAAAGATGTTTTAGAGCAAGGTTTTCAAAAACCCATAACTAAATGCAGTGCAGATTTAGCATCTAAATATAAAGCTCAAGCCTATGTTCGTCCTATCAATTTTTTCAAATTATCAGAAGGGAAAAGAGAATTAATTAAAGGAGAAATTACTGAAAAGGAAATAGAAAATAATGTTGATAGTTTTAGCCCAAATGTATTGTTACGACCACTTTATCAGGAAACTATTTTGCCAAATATTGCATATATTGGAGGTGGGGCTGAGGTTGCTTACTGGATGCAGTTAAAAACTGCTTTTGTGCAGGAAAATATTCCTTTCCCAATTTTGATGTTAAGAAATTCTGTCTTATTTATGGATGATAAACAGAATCAAAAACGACATGCTTTAGGCTTTACACTTAATGATTTGTTTTTGGATGAACATCAATTGCAAAAAATGTTTGTGCTAAATCAAAATGATACTGCTGTATCCTTAAAGGATGAAATGGATGCTGTTGAAAATATATATGCATCAATTACTGCAAAAACTACTGATGTAGGGCTTCAGAATAGCATAAATTCCCAACAACAAAAACAGTTAAAATCTTTTAAGCAATTGGAAGAAAAATTATTAAGATTAGCTAAGCAAAAAAATGAAAGTTCTTTAAATCAGATAAGTAAAATAAAACAACAGTTGTTTCCTGATAATAGTTTGCAGGAACGCTATGATAATTTCATTCTGTTTTATTTAAAAAATGGGGATAACTTTATTGAAATATTAAAAGAGAATTTAAATCCGCTAAACCCTAATTTCGTAGTTTTGAATCCTAAAATAAAATAGTTAAATGGAGCACGAAAAAATATTAATATTAGACTTTGGTTCGCAATATACACAACTTATTGCTAGAAGAGTAAGAGAGTTAAACATCTACTCCGAGATACATCCTTACAATAAGATGCCTGAGATTGATGGTAGTTGGAAGGCTGTTATTTTGTCAGGTTCTCCGCATTCTGTTCGTGAAGAAAATGCTCCTATTGCTGATTTGTCAGCAATAAAAGGAAAGTTGCCCTTGCTAGGAATTTGTTATGGAGCTCAACATTTAGCACATGAATTTGGAGGAGAGGTATTACCTTCAAATACTAGAGAATATGGTAGAGCCAACTTATCTTTTGTGGATACTGAGAATGAATTAATGAAAGGTGTTCCTAATGATTCACAAGTATGGATGAGTCATGGAGATACAATTGCTACTATTCCTGATAATTATAAAGTTATTGCTTCAACTAATGATGTGAAAGTTGCGGCTTACCATATTGAAGGTGAACAGACTTATGCTTTGCAATTTCATCCTGAAGTGTATCACTCTAAGGATGGAGCAACCATTTTGCAGAATTTTTTAGTTGATATTTGTGGTTTTCAACAAGATTGGACTCCAGCGTTATTTGTTGAAGAAACTGTTGCTGATTTAAAACAAAAAATAGGAAATGATAAAGTTGTTTTAGGCCTTTCTGGTGGTGTAGATTCTACTGTTGCGGGAGTGCTTTTAAATAAAGCAATAGGAGAGAATCTATATTGTATTTTTGTAGATAATGGATTGTTACGAAAGGGAGAGTTTGAAAGTGTTCTGGAGCAATACAAAGGAATGGGCTTAAATGTAAAAGGAATAAATGCGAAAGACCGTTTTTATGATGTTTTATCTGGAGTGTCAGATCCTGAGAAAAAACGTAAAGCAATTGGGTCAATGTTTATCGATGTGTTTGATGATGAATCAAATCAACTAGAGAACGTAAAGTGGTTAGCACAAGGAACAATTTATCCTGATGTAATTGAGTCGGTTTCAGCAACAGGAGGTCCTTCACAAACTATTAAATCTCATCATAATGTAGGTGGTTTACCTGATTATATGAAACTTAAAATTGTTGAGCCTTTGAATACTTTGTTTAAGGATGAAGTACGGAGAATTGGAAAGTCTATGGGGATTGATAAGGAATTATTAGGAAGACATCCTTTTCCAGGACCTGGTTTAGCAATTCGTATTTTAGGAGATATTACTGCTGAAAAAGTAAATATATTACAAGAAGTGGATCATATTTTTATTTCTTCATTAAGAACTGCTGGATTGTATGATAAAGTATGGCAAGCAGGAGCAATTTTCTTGCCCGTTCAATCAGTTGGAGTAATGGGAGATGAGCGTACTTATGAATATGCAGTTGCTCTAAGAGCAGTAGAATCAACTGATGGAATGACAGCTGACTGGGTGCATTTACCGTATGAGTTCTTGGCAAAAGTATCCAATGATATTATTAATAAAGTAAAGGGAATTAATCGTGTGGTTTATGATATTTCATCAAAACCACCAGCTACTATTGAATGGGAATAATTAGAAAAATATTAGTTGTATTTTTACTATTATCTGTTTTTGTTTTGTCGGGTAAAACAGCAACTGATACTATTTTTTTTGATGGTGATATTTATGTAAAGCATATTGTTAATGCAGGAGAATCACTTAAATCAATAGCTAAGTTACATAAGGTTAAAACAGCTGATATTATTGATAATAATGAGATAGAAAAGCGTCTGTATTATAAACAATTATTATACATTCCTATTTTTTATAATCAGCAAAAAAATAAGAGTAACTCTTATGATTTAATCATTCAAAAACAAATTAAAAATTCTTCAGAACTAAAAGATACTTCAGTGTTGAATATTGCTTTGTTAATGCCTTATTTTTTGGTAAAGAATGATACCATGTTTAATGATTTTGAGGATACTACAGGAATTCCAGATATTTATTATAAAGGTTCGGAGGTAGCTCTTTCTTTTCATGTTGGAGTGGAAATAGCACTTGATTCTTTAAGGAATAAAGGAAAGGATATCCGTTTACATACTTTTGATACTAACAAGGATACCTTAAAAGTTCATCAAATTGTGTCTTCATTGGTTTTGGAAAATATGGATATTATTATTGGGCCTTTGTATGCTAATAATTTTAGGATTTTATGTGAGAAATATGGTGATGATACCACTAAAATATTAATTTCTCCTCTTAATTTTAGGATTTTATGTGAGAAATATGGTGATGATACCACTAAAATATTAATTTCTCCTCTTTCTAAAAACACTAGCAATGTAAAAAAATATAAAGCCGTTTATCAGCTTTCCCCTTCTTTTCAAGTGCAGGAAAATATCATTATGGATTATGTTTTAAAATACCATAAAAAAGATAGGGTTATTGTACTTAACGAAAAAGGCATTGAGGGAAAATCAGCTTATATTAAAAACTTATTTCTTCAGCAAGAAAAAGAAATAGAAACCTATACTGTAGAATATACTAAAGTAGATTCTATCCGTAAAATATTTACAGAAAAACAAGTTGTAATTATTCCTTCAGAAAACAAAGCCTTTGTGAGTAAAATTCTTGGATCTATTGGAGGTTTGGACTCTACATCATTTGTTTTTGGTTTGTATGATTGGAAAAAATATGATAATTTGGATATTCATAATTTAATGTTTTTAGATGTTAAGTTTCCCGACCCTTATAGCTTTAGTAAATCAAATAATCATGATATTTCTTTTGTTAATTTGTTTCAAAAAAAGTACAACACTAACCAAGCTAAATATACACATATTGCATATAATACTTTGATGCATTTTTGTTCTGATTTTTCTTTATTTAGATTTAAGTCTTTAAAAGATGGAGGAAATATGAATACATATTCCCCCTTGCATCATTATTTTGATTATGAGTTAGTTCCCTTGAGATAGGTTATATAAACCTTTTATCTTTTCTCTCGTTAAACTAGTATGGTTGATAATTGAAGCTACTAGCACATTATAACTTATGTATTTAATCTCAAGTTTGTAGTATGAAAAGAATTATTAAAATATTACCTTTTTTCATTTGTGTTATTTTTTATACTAATTTAACAGCTCAATGTGTTGGTTCACAGTCTGCATCTATGTTACCTGCAGGTCCTTATGTCCCAGGGCAAGTAGTTACAGTTACTTATACTCTAAGTAGTTTTACTCAGGTAAATAGTAATTGGATAATTGCTTTTGATATTGGCTATGGTAATGGATGGTCTTCAATTTCTCCTGTTTCTGCTCCAGGAAATCCTGGAGGCTCATCAGGGTCTTGGATCTGGGACACTCAAAACACTTATCCAAGTGGATTAAATTATGGCCCTGGTTATAGATTTCAGAATTCATCAAATGTTAATTGGGGAACTTCCTCTACAGGTTCTTTTACGTTTAGTTTTCAGTTAATAGTTGGTAATTCTTGTATACCTAAAGATTTAGCTATAGATTTAAGTGTTATTGGTGATTGTCAAACAGGAGGTTGGAATAATGGGTCTTGTTGCTCTATATTACCATATTCTGTTTATTCTGGAAATTCATTATTGACAAATCCGTCTGTCGTTGCAGGATTAGATCAAACAATTTGCAATGGAGGGAATCCTACAACTTTAGCAGCAGCTGGGAGTAGTAGTGGTTCATATAGTTGGTCGCCAACTTCTGCTTTTACAAACCCAAATCAGCAAAATCCTAGTTTTAATTCAGTAGTAAATACAACTACAGTTTATACAGTAACCTTTACAGATGTAAATGGCTGTATTGCTAATGATAGTGTTGCCATTACTGTTAATCCTATTCCCACGGTTACGCTTTTGGCATCACCAAACCCCGCTTGTTTAGGAGATGATATTATTTTAACAGCATCAACATCTATTCCTGTAAACAGATATAGATTTCAATATAATACTGGAGGTGGTTGGGTGAATATATCTGTGCCAGGTTTTGACATTATAAATCCAGTTACTTTTTCTAATATAACGACCACTACGCAGTTTCGGGTAAAAGTAAGAGAATATAATGGCTGTACAAACAGTAGTTGGTCATCAATTATAACGGTTCCTATGAATACGATAGTTACTCCGCCAATAAGTCACAACTAAATTTAATTAATAATCAAAAACGTTAAGGTCATGAAAACAAAAACTAAACAAAAAATTCTAAAAGTACTTGCTATATGCATATTATTTTTAGGCAATATCCATTTAATGGCTCAAACTTCTCAAACGGTTACACAAACTGTATGTGCAAGCTCACCTGCTGAACCCTATTTGATTAATCCTCCTTCTGCTGGATCAATCTATCAATGGACATTAAGTGGAGGTGGTGTTATTAATCCTGTATCAACATCAAATTCTATTACAATTGATTGGGGGGCAATAGCTGGAGGTCCTCATACTTTAGAAGTGATAGAATCTAATGGAGGATGTTATAGTACCTTAGTGACATTAGATATTACCATAGTTGATGGGCCTACAGCA
>Ga0209482_1000432_pt1 | contig 35842 bp, 34 predicted proteins | sample CoawatmetaG10DNA_FD_187512 | JGI IMG/M metagenome (GOLD analysis project Ga0209482, IMG submission 187512) | Marine microbial communities from the West Antarctic Peninsula - Coastal water metaG104-DNA (SPAdes) (version 2) | ecosystem: Environmental > Aquatic > Marine > Coastal ...
CCATCACACGAATAGACCCCCCTTGAGGAGTAATACGTTCTACAGTGATTACTTCCATTCCAACTCTTGCAAACAGTTTTTCAAAGGGTGCAACTGTATGAAAGTCCACATGCTCATGATAAATCGTATCAAACCAGGTGTTATTATAAACATCAACAAAATAACCAACCTCTAGTACAAATATACCATCCTTATCTAGCCAATGTTCAACACCTTTCACTACATCAAATAGATTGTCAATATGTGCACAAGCATTATGAGAGGTAATATATTTTGCAGCGCCATACTCTTTGCGCAATTCTACCGCAAGTTCATATCCAAAAAAATCTGCAACTGTATTAATACCAGATTTAGTAGCCTTTTCCGCGATCTCTGTTGCGGGGTCAACCCCTACTACATTCATTCCTTTCTCTTTAAAGAAGCTTAAACAAGTTCCATCATTGGAGCCAATATCTGCAACTAAATCACCAACCTCTAGACTAAAGCGTTCAACCATATCTTCTGCATAGCTCTTTAAGTGGTTAACAAAATGTGAAGATGTAGCAGATACATAACTATAGTTCTTTTGATAAAGGACTTTAGGATCAACCACATGTCCCAACTGAATATGGTGACACTCTTTACAAAAATAGAGATCTAATGGATAAACTGGTTCATCCCGACCTAACTCATCCTCAGTAAGAAAATCATTCCCTGGTGGTGTCGGGGTGAGAGAAACGGCTTTAACTAAAGAGCCGCTATCACACATTCGACAGTTCTCTTTAAAATAGTAATTAGATTGCATTATAGTCTTTTATAAAGTTATATTTTCTGGATCAACCAAAATCACACGACGCACATCCTCCTCATACGCCTCTTGATCTCGAGGATTACGACTCATCGCCAACAGATCGCAATCTTCAAGAAAAACAGTTGCATGATCTTCCATCGGTGGAGTGAAAATTAACTCTCCAGCTTTTACTTGAACACACTGCAGCTCATCATCACTATTAGTTGGGCGATAATAATAATTAAAAGATCCAGATAAAACATACATATAATGCCAATCTGTTAGATGGTAATGATTAGACCGGACCACACCTTTCTTAGAAGAGATTAATGATATATTCTTCATCGGGAAATTAACTAATGATTGAATTGACCCTCTATCATCACTATGTGCTGAGTCTAAATCAACCAAACCTGTCTTTGGCCACATTCCCTCATCGTCGAGTTTAAAATTTTTCCAACTTTCCATAACTATTACTCCTTTAAACTAAAAATTAACAATATCATTCATTAACTTTGCGCGTTGCAAAATATTTTCTCTCTCTATAATAACCCTTTCTTTATCATTCATAATCCCGATAAAATTACGAAACATATCAATAAATTGTTCAGATTGCTCTCCATTTTCCACACTTTCATTACCATTTATATCACGAATTTTATACTGAGGCTGATACTCTTTTGGTTTAGAGAATATTTTATCTGTAAAAAAAGAGCTGTCTTTAGCCCATAGATCAATCTCGTTTTTATAGGCAACGCCAACACCCCACTCAAGGTATGCAGTTGCCCCTTGCGAGAATCGTAAAACCGCTCTACCCTCGCTATCAACTTGCATACCTTTTTTCGTTAATACCTCGGAAAAAATCACCTTTACCTGTTGATCAGGAAACAGTGGAAGCAATGCGGAAACTGTATAAGTCGCTACATCCCATAAAGCCCCGCCACACAGCTCCAGTTTACTTCGGAACCCAGGCTTATCTAAAGTAGGAATTCCGAATCGACAGATAATAGAGTGGACCCCTTTACTGTCATCTACAAACTTTTTTACTCTATGAAACTGAGGATGATGAAGATACATAAATGATTCAGTTAAAACCTTATCCTTCTTCTCTGAAAGTGAAACCAATACCTGAGTGTCAATATAACTGCATGTTAATGGCTTTTCACACCAAACATGCTTGCCAGCTTCAAGCGTTTGTTTAGCCAAAGAGAAATGAATACCAATCGGTGTGGCAATATAGACAATATCCACTTCAGTAGAATTCAGCATTTGCTCAGAATCATTCCACCCATAGCAACCCCACTTCTTTGCACAAGCATCAACCACCTGACTATTGCGGGAACAAACGCCAATTAATTTAATCTCGTCCATAGCAGATAATGCCGGAATGATACGATTCTGAGCATGGTCGCCCAAACCCCAAACTGCAATATTCAGTAAACTCATTTTTTTAATTTTGGCCCTTTCCAGTTCTCAATCTTTACTTGCCGAGAACGAGCAATTGTCAATGTATCAGCGGCAACCTCGTCAGTAATGGTAGATCCAGCTGCAATCATTGCATTGGCATTAATCTTTAATGGCGCCACTAAATTACAGCCTGAGCCTACATAAACCCCTCGACTTATTACTGTACGATTAACACCAGCTCCATCATGATTACACGTAATAACTCCTGCACCTATTGTAACTTGTTCTGCCAAGTCTGAATCGCCAACAAAAGAATGATGATTAATTTGACACTTTGATGCAATATTAGAATTTTTAATCTCAACAAAGTTACCAATTGATACATGATCTCCAACCGATACATTTGGACGAATGCGTCCATAAGGTCCAACAAAGCAGTTCTCACCAATGACTGAACCCTCAACAAGAGAAAATGGATTAATCATAGTTCCCTTGCCAATAGTGCAATCTCTAAGAATACTATGTGCTCCTACTGATACATTATCCCCCAGTCTGACATCACCCTCAATAATCACATTCAAATCAATTTTTACATTCTTCCCACAACTAACCATGCCACGAATATGCAATAGCTCCGGATTCTTAACCTTAACCCCTGTTAACATTAATTCAAATACCTTCTGCAAAGCACTTTCTTTATCTAGTTGGTTTTTTTTTCTAATTTCATTAATTATCTTACTATTCATATTTACCCTACTTTCCTAAGAAGAAGATAGCACCGGACCATATTTATAGGCAAAAACCATTGCTGGAGTAATAGCAAGTATGGCAGCAAGTATCTCCATTTCAGGTTGCAATACCGATAATATTGTTAACGGTAAAATCCAAATTATATTGTACAGTGTAACTCCGCTAGTTACCTTTAAGTGGCTACCAGTTATTCTAGCAAGATTTTGATAAGCATGACTACGGTGAGGTAAATACCATTTCTTAATCGAAATAACTCGTACAATTTGGGTGGCAGTTGTATCTGCAAAGAAATATCCAAATACTATCAGCCAGTTCCAAATAGAGAGAGACCCATTAAGTGTTGTAAATATTATGAGTGCGCCAAAGATATAGCCTAAAAAGACACTACCTGCATCACCCATAAAGATAGTTGCCGGCGGCCAATTAAAGATAATAAACCCACTAACTGTAGTCGCTATTAAAATAAAAATAGGTATTAATTCAACAGAGTTACCAGTTAAAAATAGCACAAGAGCAAGAGTTAAACTCGCAAATACAGCTCCAGAAGCTGCCATTCCATCAACCCCATCCATGAAATTATAGGCATTCATCATCCAAATCATAAAAAACAAGCAGGCAGCGATCATTATATAAATCGGCATCCAATTTATTACAAATAGACTATCTAAATATAGACAATACAGCACCCACCCAGAAAGAAACAACTGAATGATTAACTTAGTTCTAGCTCTAATATTCTTAATGTCATCTATAAAGCCAAATAGTGAAGCTACACCTCCTCCCACACCAAGAATCAAAAGTAGATTATTTGATAATTGCAGGTACCGCCAAATTAAAAAAATAGCTAATATAAATAATAAAGAAAAAACAATCCCTCCACCTCTTGGGATAGGTGATTCATGAAGAGTTCGATAATTTGGGTTTGATATTATCTCTGTATAAATTGCATATTTTTTATATAAAAATACACCTATCCAACTACAAGCAATAATAGGAATAATTAAATATTTAATCCAATCCATGGGCAATCTGTTTTACTACTTTTTCTGTAGAAAACAATTCTTTATGTAATTTCTGACATCTTATCTTAGTATTATAATCATTTAAAGGCTTATTCAATAATTCATTAACGACATCAACTAACAGATTTACAGAATGATTAGTTACTACTCGTCCAACACCATTATCTTTAATAATTTTCTCCAAATCATTATTTTTATTAATAACAGCTAAAACAGGAAGTCCTGAGCGCATATAAGATAAAAATTTTCCTGGAATATTATGCGTCTTATGCCTTTTATCTAATGAAATAATTCCATAACTACACTGTTCGTATAGCGCAGATATCTCTTTATGGTTTATTTCATTATAAAATAATATATTATCTAATTTCCTTTTATCAGCATCTATTCTTAGACGCCTTTCAGCAGAACCTCTTCCTACAAATAAGAAACCCACTTTACTATTACCAGAAAATTTATTTGCGAGATCAATAAAAATCTCAAGCCCTTGAGCATCTCCTATATTTCCTGCATATACAAAAATAGTTCGTCTATTAAGTTTTGTATCATCTATCTTGATACTACAATAACTTGTACCTCTCCCTTCTTTAGACAGCCAATTTTGCAACACCTCTATAGTTAAGTTAGATGACACCTCTTTTTTAAAATATGGCATATTGGCAAGTGTTTGTATTCCAATAACATCAGCCGTTGAGTAAAGATTTTTTTCAATTAATTTGAAAAAAAAATATGGCAACCTATTATGACTAATTAACCCTAAATCTACTGCCCACTGTGGAAAAATATCTCTTATTATCAGATAGTTTTTACACTGACTATTTTTTTTTATTTTTTTTGCAACTGGCCCTAAGAATATTGATGGAGCATAAGTAATAATTCCATCAAATTGGTTAATGGAGGTAGAGCTACGCTTTAAATTATAAATCATCGAAAAAGGCATTAACAATTCACCAATAACTCTACGAATATAACTTACACCTCTAATTTTTGGTGATTTCAGCCTTATAATTTGGATATTCTCTATGCTCTCTATTAAAAAATTTACAATAATTTCTGAAGATGGGGTTATAACAGTTACTTGCATACCTTGCCTTATAAACTCTAATGCCAAATCCATGACTTGAACTGCACCAGAATTATTTAAAGGTGGAAATGAATCAGTTATTATAGCTATCTTCATAATTTATATTGGGAATACAGTGTCACGTTGTCAGAAATCATACTAACCATATTAGAAATCATTTGATCGTAAGATGGGATTTTGTAGTTCATTAATAATCTAGTATCAGTATAACTCTTATCGACATTTTTTCCATTCACTGGCCTAATGCTAATATCTTTTTTTGTATACTTTTGGAACAATTTAAGAAGGTCATACTTACTAATTGAAGAGTTATTAGTCACATGGTATAAGCCTGTTACTTCATTATCAATTGCCCACTTAACAGCCTTTGCAAGCTCTATTGTAGTAACGCCTGACCAAATCGCTTTAGTAAAACCAGAAATGTCACTTTTTTGACTCATAAACCAATGAAACAATTCTTCTCCATCAGTTTTTAATTCAGGACCTACAACTGAGGTTCTTAACGTAAGGTGCTTGTCATTAACAACTTCCCCGAGCCCTTTAGTTTTAGCATATATGTCTCTTCCATCCTTCTCATCAGTTTCAACATACGGTCCTCTCTTGTTACCTGAGAAAACACAGTCAGTTGATATATGGATTAATTTTGCATTAATTTCATCTGCCAGTCTGGCCAATCTATGTGGCATATATGAATTGAGAAAGATAGCATTTTCAGGGTCTTTGTCTGATCCATTAATCAAAATACCGATGCAGTTAATAATATATTGCGGCCTAATACTTGTTATTTTATCAATGAAAACCTGTTCATCTCTGGCGTTTAATAAGATCGTATCATCTTGAATTTTATTTCGATATGATATATTGTGTAGCTCATAATTATCACTGACTTTTAAATAATTATAAACTTGATGACCTATTAAACCTGCAGAGCCAAGAACAAGAGCTTTGTTCTTCAAAACTATACCTCTTTCTGCCAGACAGTTCTGTTTACATAATCAACATATGACAAGATGATTCTTAAGATCTTTTTAGAGACATTATCAGCTTCGTAGTCTTTGACAGGCTTTATCGCCCTAATATCTTGCGAATTATGAGCTGTTGCAACTTCAACTGCATTAATAACTCTAGTCTTATTCAATCCAGACATGATTACTGTTGTTTCATCCATACCTTCCGGTCTTTCGTGCGCCTGGCGTATTGTGACAGCAGGTAAATTCAGTATTGACCCTTCTTCAGCAATAGTTCCACTATCTGAAATCACACAAAATGCATTCATTTGCAGGTTGTTATATTCATGAAAACCATAAGGCTTCGAGAATCTAATTAAGGGATTTTTGTTTTGGTAGTCAATATCTTCCAATTTCTTTTTTGTTCTTGGGTGTGTAGAAATAATAATTGGCATATTATATTTCTTAGCTAGCTCATCAATTGATTCAAGTAAGTCACTAAAGTTTTTAGGCGAGTCAACATTTTCTTCCCTATGGATACTCATAACAATATATGCTTTTGGCTTTAGCCCTTCTATTGCTAGAATATCGCTAGATTTAATCTTTTCCATATTAACAGTTAAGACTTCTGTCATCGGTGAACCAGTTTTAATAATTGTTTCAGGTTTGATACCTTCTGCAATCAGGTAATCTCTCGCTTGTTCAGAAAGTGGTAGGTTGATATCACTCAAATGATCTACAATTTTTCTATTAACTTCTTCTGGAACTCTTTGGTCAAAACATCGATTACCCGCCTCCATATGAAAGATTGGTATCTTTCTCTTCTTTGCAGGAATAACACTTAAACAACTGTTGGTGTCACCATAGATTAATAAGGCATCTGGCTGCATTTCATCAAAGACCTTGTCGGCCTTTGCAATAATATCTCCAATAGTTTCTGATGGCGTACCTTTAACAGCCTCCAAGAAAATATCAGGCTTTCTAATATCTAACTGTTCAAAGAATAATTCATTTAATTCATAATCATAATTCTGGCCAGTATGTACTATTGTATGGTCTACGTGCCGATCCAGCTCTTTCATTACTTGGCTTAGCTTGATAATTTCTGGCCTAGTACCAACAATAGTCATAACCTTAAGTTTACTCATTACCCTGAAACTCCTTTAAATCATTCTGAATTTCTTTAAGATTCAGGAGTAATTCTGTCAACTCCTCCTCATTTAATCTATGAGTATTATGAGAATGATACTCATCTGCCTCTGTAACAACCTCTTCACCCTCTTCAAAAAATTTAGTATAATTAAGATCTCTTGTATCAGCAGGAATACGATAATACTCTCCCATATCAATTGCTTTCACCATTTCCTCTTTCGTCAGTAAAGTTTCGTACAATTTCTCACCATGCCTTGTGCCAATAGTTTTCACTTCGTGATTAGGGACACCTAAAACATTTTTTATAGTATTGGCAAGTAGTTCAATAGTTGCAGCAGGGGCTTTTTGCACAAAAACATCACCACTCTGTCCGTTGTCAAATGCAAATAACACCAAATCTACTGCATGATCAAGGCTCATCATAAATCTGGTCATATTGGGATCTGTAATAGTTATAGGCTTGCCATTCCTTACCTGATCGATAAATAATGGAATAACCGAACCACGACTAGCCATCACGTTGCCATATCTAGTACAAGCAATCATAGTGTCTTTTACATTTCTACCTTTCGATACAATCACTCTTTCCATCATTGCCTTGCTAATGCCCATTGCATTTATTGGATAAACCGCTTTATCTGTACTCAGTGCAATAATTTTTTTAACACCAGCTGCAATAGCTGAATTTAATAAATTTTCAGTACCAATAATGTTAGTTTTGACTGCCTGCATTGGATAAAACTCACATGATGGGACTTGCTTTAAAGCGGCTGCATGGAATACATAGTCAACATTCCTCATCGCATCGTCAATTGAATTTTTATCTCTTACGTCACCGATATAAAATTTAATCTTATCATTATTATAAAACTTTCTCATGTCGTCTTGCTTAAGCTCATCTCTAGAAAAAATTCGTATCTCCTTAATATCAGTAGTTAAAAATCTCCTTAATACAGCATTCCCAAAAGAACCAGTGCCACCAGAAATTAACAAAATCTTATTTTTGAACATTTATAACCTCGTCAAATACATCTAAAATATTAGCAAACTTACTCATTTCACTCTGCCTTAAATCGTCTTGTATAGATAAAATTTTCTCACTATAAGACGCCTTAAAATTTATTACAGTCATTATAGCATCCACTAAAGAATCCTTATTAAACAACACGTATTTAAACATATTCTCCCCATAAACAGTATTGGTATATTTTTCATCTGGAACAGATGACCACATCCAATTAGTCCAACTTTTTTCCACTTGTTGAATACAAAGGAAATTTTAATATCAACCAAAATTTAAATCTATTTATTAATAATAGTTAAAAAAAATATCTTAGATGCTTCCAAATCTTTTCAATTAACTTTGCATTAAATTATTTTATACGGATAAGTTACTAATAAAATATTTCTCACTGAATTCCATCTAAGGCAGACTTATACACATGGGAACTCCAACCTCTATATTCATGCCTAGACTCATGTTTTACATCTTTCATCAACCAACGATGTACCGGAATACTAAAGCCAGTTTTTCTTCGATTTAATATTTTATTTGGCAGAGCGCAATGAGGCGACATTGCCATATTTTTTTTTCCTAGATTATGTCCATTATTGACCAGTCTAGAAACAGCTCTATATAATTTTAAATCCACAAAGGGAGTTCTAACTTCAAGAGAGTGCGACATACTAGCCCAGTCTAAATCTCTCAATAACTGATTTCTCATATACCATGACGCTTCCAAAGATGAAACAATTAAGCGACTATCAGTTAATCCAGCGTATGTATCGTTAAGATGTGTTAAAGTTTTTAAGTCATTCCATCCTTGCCTTACCATTTCTCCATCAAGAAGTTCTGGTAATTCCCATGGCATATGCAAACCTCGTCTTAAAAGATAGCTACCTCCATACGTTCCACCATATTCAAGTAAACCTGCATATTTAGGTGAAGTAAAGTGCTTCAGTATTGGCGCAGAAAAGTAACGAAAACCACGACCCAAACTTGGGATGTTATTGAACACATTTAAGCTACTAACCAATCTTGGTATCTGCTTGAAAGAAGGATAACCTCCAAAAAGCTCATCTCCTCCTACGCCTGAAATGGCTACTTTTAATTTTGTATCAGCGGCAGCCTTACTAACGAAGTAACTATTTACTCCATCTATTGAAGGTTGATCCATAGCTTCAAATAGGCGTTTATTTTCATCATAAAAATCATTTCTAGTCACCCAATGTGTTTTGTGCTTCGAGTTAAGTTTTTGAGATACCAATTCGGCCAAATGTACTTCATCATTCTCAGTTCCCTGAAATTCTTTAAAACCAAGTGTAATGGTTCGTAATTCATCCCTACCTAGCTCCTTAGCCAAAGCTGCAAGAGTTGTTGAGTCAAGCCCTGCCGAAAGAAAAACTCCAACTGGTACATCAGAAATAAGATGATGGCTCATCGTATCAAGCAGAGCTTCTCGAAGTGACTCATGAAGCTCATCAGGGGAGATAGGCCTAGTTATTTCACTTTTAATTGACATTTCTTCAGCCAAGCAAAAGAATGCCTTATTTTCTTTTCTGCCCTCGGTATCTACCCAAAGGGAAGTCCCGGCACAAAGTGAACGAATTCCTCTATATAAAGTAAATGGTTCCGGAACATGTCCCCATAGAAAAAAACCAACATGACCTGCAGGCTCCTCACTTGTATCAATACTACTAATTTTTAACAAAGCTTTAACTTGGGATGCAACTCTAATAGTATTTCCATCATCGGCATAATAAAGCGGTTTAATTCCAAATGGATCTCTAGCTAAAAAAAGACCTTTCTTTGATTGATCCCAAATAGCAAAGGCATACATACCACGCAGGTGTTTCAGCATATCCCTTCCATATTCAAGATAGAGATGAAGGAGAACTTCAGTATCACTATTAGTTTTGAATCTATATCCTTTAGCTTCTAATTCTATTCTTAATTCCTTAAAGTTATATATTTCTCCATTAAAAACCACTTTTAGTCGCCCATCACTTGCACTCATTGGCTGGGAGGCAGAATCATTAAGATCAATAATAGCTAGTCGTCGATGAGCCAAACCAATTTTTTTGTTTTCAGATATCCATAGCCCTGAGCCATCAGGACCACGATTAATCATCGACTCTCTAATACGAAGCAGCTCTTCTTTGCAGACTGGAGGACTTGATGAACCATATGAGAAAATAGCAGCTAGCCCACACATACTATAATCGCCAGATAGAGTGACCTAAATCTTCAACAGTGTTCCGATCAAAGAAGGCTTTAATATCTACTATAACTGATGACTCCTGAGCTAATGAAAATAAATCAAGATCCCTAAATACATCATGTGCTACTGCCAATATTAGGAGAGAAGAAGTAGCTAAATCACCCCATAATTTTGCATCATTTCCATAAATATTACGTAATTTTCTAATTTCAACCATCGGATCACAGATTTGCACCTGCATACCGTAGCTTTTTAGCTCATTGAATATATCAATAACCTTAGAGTTTCTAACATCATTGCAATTTTCCTTAAAAGTAGCACCAAAGATAATCACATTACTATCCTTAATATTTTTATCTAGAGAAATAAGTTTTTTAACTGCAGATTTACCAATAAAAGCTCCCATATTGTTATTAACACGCCGACCTGACAAAATAACTTGTGGATAGTAGCCTTTACTTTCTGCCTTATATGAAAGGTAATAAGGATCAACACCAATACAATGACCTCCAACAATGCCTGGACGGAAATCTAAAAAATTCCATTTAGTAGCTGCTGTATCAATTACATCATTAGTATCAATATCCAATCTATCAAAAATATAGGCAAGCTCATTCATAAAAGCTATGTTCAAATCTCTCTGAGAATTTTCAACAACCTTTGCAGCCTCAGCTACCTTTATAGAAGCAGCTTTAAAAACTCCAGCATCAACTACTTCTCGATAGGTATCAGCAATAATATTAAGAGTATCTTGATCTTGTCCCGCTACAACCTTTCTGATTGTCTCAAAACGGTTAATCTTATCACCTGGATTTATCCTCTCTGGACTATAACCAACTTTAAAATCATTTCCACATATTAGACCGGATGATTCTTCAAGAACTGGCACACAATCTTCTTCTGTAGCCCCTGGATATACAGTTGATTCATAAACAACTATATCACCTTTTTTTAAGATTTTACCTACGCTTTCACTTGCACTAAGCATATAAGACAAATCTGGGGTCTTACTAACACTAACGGGAGTAGGAACTGCAATTATAAAAAAATTAACATTTTTTAAATCATGGATATCAGTCATATATGTAATATTTGCCTGAGAAAGTTCATCAGAATCTATTTCTTTATTACAATCATTACCGTCTCTTAATTCACAAATTCTGCCTTTATTACTGTCAAAGGCTTTAACATGTGTCTTCTTTCCAAATGCAACAGCAACTGGGAGACCAACATATCCAAGACCTATAACTCCAACAATTCGATTAATCATCATCCTGCCTCTGTCCTATATGAAAAAAATAGTGTAATAGTTAAAATTTCTATCGGAAAGGCCATAAGAATAATTCATAGCCATATAGTCCCTTTATCCAATCTGCTCAAAACTTCTGTCATGATGTAAATAAATTACGGGCAGTTTTGATTCGATTTGAATTATTTAAATAATCAAAAGCCAAATCATAAGCCCCTATTTTTTGCTCTTTAATTTGACTTGAATTCCAAGAAGCTGCCTCTTCAAGAGCACAAATCAAACCTTCATTATCACTCAAAGGCAAATCCCATCCAGCACTCTTACCCTGAAGTTGTCTCCACGGAGTTTGGTCAGAAATTAAAATAGGTACAGATGCGGAAAGCGCTTCATAAATTGTATGTCCAAAATTTTCACCTTTTGTTAGAAGAACATAAAGGTCGTATTTAGCAATAGTTTTTAGGACTTTAGAACTTTCAACAGCTCCTCTAAAGTTTACTGAAATATTCCTTGGAAGAATATTTATCACTGCTTCACAATCTGACCAGTAGCTTATATCTTCAACAGGGCCAAATATATCTAAATCAATCATAGAGGTCTCAATAGATTCGAGAGCCTGCAAAAGGCTCAAAAGATTTTTAATCATTGCTATTCTAGCCAAATATACTATCCGTAATTTACCTGGTATTTTATTCGTTTTAGTTTGCAATGGTGGTAACTTTAGATCTGGGAAGTTGGATAGAAATATAACTTCAATATTAGAACCCCAATATCTTTCTAAATCAACTTTTTCCTTTAAAGATGTAGCTTGCCATACGACACGTTTATGGAATCTAAAAAAACCAAAAATTCTTAGATAAAAATTCTTCTTTTTCGATTTAATTTCTAAAGCACTTGAAGCAAACTCACCCCGCGGAGCTAGTATGATTTTTTTGGAAGAAAGAAGTCCAAGAAAAAAAATAGGATAAATTGTATATTTAGGATCAAAAAAAGAATTTAAATAGATAATTTTAGAAGTTCTATTGAAGCCCTCATAGATTAATTTCATCACGCTTATCCAACTATCCTTAAGATAAATGACTTTTTGGCCATTAAATTCTGTCCACTCTCCGAGGTGAATGCCCTTAAATTTTTCAGCTGGCCTTTTAAACTCATGATCACAACACATAACTTTAAAACTAAGCTGTTTATTCATTGCATCAATTAAATTTGCTAGTGATTTTGGAGGTCCTCCAGCATTTTTAGCTGGAAGAAAATAATGAGCAAATACAAGAATTTCTTTTTTAGATTTCATTAACTTTAAAAAATTTGACTATGGCTTTCTTAGCACAAACAATAAATTAGGAGTAAGCACTAACTTTCCACCACCCATAAAAATATTTATTACAAACGGATAACTCAACCTCCTTACAATTGTAATTATTAACCGACGAAATAATGTTTTTATACCCAATCCCATAATCGGTAAAGAGGGTGAGCGAATAACCTCCACTTCAAAACCAATGGCCATTGCAAGCTGACGAATCATTGATGATCCTAGCGAACTTTTATGGGTCATATCTCCATTTTGAATTGAAAGAGAAAATGGACTATCTCCAGAAGGCACCCGGCCAATCAACTTACCTCCAGATTTAAGAATAGCAAAGCATTCTATTAATTTTAACTCTATCTCTTTTAAATTTAAGTGTTCAAAAACATCAAATGCAACAACATAATCAATAGATTGAGATGCAACTATTTTCTCTAAGGGACTCAAACTATCGAAAACATTAAAACCACGTTCTTTAGCTACTCTTACGAGATCTGGTATCAGCTCAACTCCAACATAATTAAAGTCTTTTTGAACAGCCCATGATGCAAAAGATCCATTTCCAAATCCCAATTCTAATATTTTCTTACTATCAAACTTGGTAACTCCAATCCTATCAAATTCATTATTAAAATACACCCTATCATTGCTATTAATCTCTCCAAAAGATTCAGCATTCCAGTTCTTAAAGCTACGGTAATTAGAATAATTAAAAATTTTCATTATTTTTTATCCATTGAATTCTGTAACAAATACATTTGCATTATCGAACCCCATTCCAATAACCCTTCTTAATATTATTATTGTTAGTTGCTTCAATCATTTCTTTTAATCTTGAAGTATAATCATATTTACTATTATGGACACGCTGCATACCAGCTTCTGCAATTTTTTTTCGTAGTCCAGCATTTTCTAAATAAAATCTACACTTTTCTACACATTCTTCTGGGGAATTGAAAAATACTGCCTCTACATCTTCAATGAACAGTTTTTCATGGTCAGTGGTCCTTTCTGCAAGCATAAAACTACCACACGCAGGAATTTCAAAAGAGCGACTGTCTTGTAGGTCTCGATTTTCGTGACGAACAAAGTGAAGAGCTATCTCCATTCCAGAAATTGCTTTTGGATAGTCTTCTCCAACTTGTGATGGCCCTCTAAAATACGGCTTTAGTTTATTCCAATACTTACCATTTGACCAGCCATCTCCCCATATTGCCACATCTATACCTTCACATATCATAGCATAGATTACTGATTCACGATATGGGGAGAAAGCCCCTATGAATCCGACCCTGCAACCGAAAAATTCCACCTCTGACTTGGAAAGATTTACCGGCTTATGATAATTTGGGGAAAACGATCTGTCGTACACATAGACAGATTGGGCACCAAGTTTTAAATATTCACTCCTATTAATTTCTTTTGGAACAAAATGAATGTCGTAAAATGGGATAGAGGATACAAATTTACCCCATCCATTGCCAAACTCTCCAAAAGGATCGTCAGGATTTAAGTGCATAATCTTTACATGATTCATCACAGAAGATTTAAAAAAAATTAAATTTTTTGCGCTAAATTGCACACCTTTCTCTATAAAAATTAAATCCGGAGAAAAACTGTCTATTTTTTTCTTAATAAGCTTTACCAACACTCTTATCAATGTTGGTCTATATAGCCTCCTTAGAATGCGCAAAATAATATTGTGTCCAGAAATTTTATCACTAACATCAATTCTTTCAACTTTATAGCCTAATTGCTCAAAAGAAAGGGTTCTTAAATATGCATTCGATGGTTTTTTATATTGTCCAATGCATAAAATTTTTTTTATCATAAGTGAATTTGTAAATATTTAATAAAAAAATTTATTTATTGAAATAATTAGTTAGCATTTATTCCAGTCCTCAGGAATAATGCTGTTAAAAGATTCAGACGAGTTGTTATTATCTTTTTTATACTCGGGTGCTATAATATATTTATTCTTGGATTCTGATAACCAAGCCCCCCACCAGCTAAAAGTACTATTGGCAATAATAAAATGACTACATAGTGTCATTAGCCATAAATCTGCATAGGCGTTCATATCTCCAAAATTATGGTCAACAATCGTAATTCTATCAACAGGCAATTGTATCATTTTAGATGCATCCTCAGGTCTGTCAGAAAATAAATAATAATGCGCATTAGGAACCCTATTCTCCATTTTATTGATCGCCCTATTATAATAGTCAACAGATATATCTCTGCCAGTGTCTGGATCATTAAAGAAACGTACATGTATTGCGACAGATGTATTTTTGTTAATACTTTCTGCCATAGATAAATTAACCCTATCAACTGGTGGTTTGATTGTAAGATCTTGACGAATAATATTTTCAATATCTTTAAAGTATTTTTCACCCTGCCAGTAACCTTCAATATTCACTCTTCTTGTTAATTTTACTTTTAAAAATCGCGGATCAAATATATTATCTTCTTGATAAATATAATTACGCTTTTCATAGGGGATATACTTATTAATATATCGCTTAATTTTACGGCGAACCCTTGAAAATGGCTCTAAACGCTCATTTTTTGATGCGTTTGTGCATTTAACATGAAAATGATCTAATTGATAATGCCGCTTAAAATCACTATCATATACAAAGCCACTAATATTATCTACCACTAACTTAGCATCGCTCTTTAAAGTAAGCCTTCTTAAAGCTGCGTAGATAAAAAGTTGATTACCAATACCACCAAATATGCGTGAAATAGCCACAGGTGGATTTCTAGAATTTGAGATCATCATAAATGCTTAAAGGTAAAAATACCCAAATTATATTTCTCTTCTGCAAGTTTTTTCAGAGTAGCTATATCTGCAGTTACCTCGTTAATTTCTCCATTAGTTATTATTATCAATGATTCCAAAACTAGATTATGCTGTTTAGCAATATTAATAATAGTATTGGGACTAAAAACACGATTAGCATTAAACTCTACACGCTCAATACCAATTGGCGTCGACAAGTAAAGCACTCCACCAGGTTTTAGTAAGGATGAAATATTAGCAATTCCCTTTTCATGTCCATGAACATCAATAGGATCTCCATATCGACCCAAACCAAAATGCTCTATTGCATGTAAGCATGATATAGAATCATAGTAACCTTTTCTATCTATGCCATTAATTAAAGAAGATTCTTTCATTAAATCTGCTTGAAAAAAAGTAACTCCAGGAATTTGGGTTGAAATAGGACGAACATCAATCACCTCTATTTCACGGAAGCTAGCAACATGTGAAACAAATCCATCTATACGAGAACCAATATCTAAATGTTTTAGTGGGTTTGCCTTATGAATCGATCGAGAAACTAATAAATCTTGCCAAAAATACTCACTTTTAGTCACACCTCCCTCTTCATAGCGATCATGTAAACATGGAACAAAGGTTAATCTTCCAGTATATAGTTTTCTAAACTTCCACCAGTCATAAAGAAAAGATGGAAATCTTCGGATAGAGCGGACAAAACGTAATGGATCAATACCAAACTGGCTAGATAGAATCAAATATAATTTAATTAAAAAACTTTTCATCAACGTATTGCCCTCGCTATATGTGCCAAGATTTCCATTGATAAAATAAATGCAATAGGGTAAATAATATGAATTCTATAGGATTTCTTCAACAATATAACTGCAAGAAAAGGGAGTGCAGGAGCTAAATATACATTGTAGCCAATGGCTGAAAACATTAATGAAAACATAATCGCTATCCCAAAAATAATGATAGTTTTATCAGTATCAAAAGATTTCATAATTAAATTAAATTTAAAAAAAGTAGAAAAAATTAGCCAAGATGAAAAAAAAGCTGAAAATATACGCACTATAAGAAACAAAGAATTGCCGCCATATATATCCAATTGCGAAAAATTAAACCAGGGGAAGGGAGATAACATTGCATAAATAACTCTCACTACAAAGCCTATTAATGGAATATCATTAATAGCCTTATAATTTCCATAATCAGAAACTGCAGGTGCATAACTGCTAGGAATTACCAAAAAGGCTGTCGCTTGAATTGCAAAAATAAGTAAACACAGCAATACTCTTTTATCGAAGCTATTATATATTTTAGAAATTATTGGAATATTATTCGAACTAACTTGATCAAGAAATACAAATAGCAATAAAACAACAAATAACTGAGGCTTTGAAAATCCTATGGACATTATGGATACAAATAAGATAAAGACTAGTAAAGTTTTATTAAATATAGATTTTTTTTGTTTAATAAGGCCAATATAAGATAGTAAAAATAAAAAAAGGCCAAAAAACAGGAGTCCATATCTGTGTAATGTAGTGTTAATTTCAAAAAAGGTTGGCGAAACTGTTGAGAAAAGTGCAATTACTAGCAAGGTTTTCTTATTTAAAATATGGAAAAATTGAGATATATAAACTGCTATTGATACAAAGAGCATATTGAAAAAGCCCATTGAATAATACAATGTCATTTCAAGTATATGGTTATAAAGAAAAAAAGGTAGCCCAATAATTGGAATAATTCCCCAATACACCTTACAAAATCCAAAAATACTTTCCTGTTCTTCACAATACTCATATATTGAGGTTTGGTTATGTAAATGAGGCTCAACTAGATATTCAAAAGTATCCGTATAATGAAAACCAACACCAATATCTGCAAACGGTATTTCAAAGCCATAGGATGAGAACAGAAGAAAGATTGGGTGGATAAGAAATAGATATTTATATTTACTGCGAAAAAGTGAGGTTAAGTATATTGCTAATACAGAATCTAGAAGTATAAAAGTTAGTGTTGATGTGAAAACTTCATGGGCACTAAGTATTAAGAAAAGCGAGCAAATTAATAAGACAGATTTAGATTGTAAAAATTTATCGTCATAAACTCGATTCTCAATGTATGTTTTGTATAATTTCATATCTAAAAATATTTAACCAATTAACATACATGATTTAGATACACGAGTAATTTTAGGTAAAGGCAATTCTAGTGTTTTCGCCATTAGCTCCATCTCCCTTTTAACTATTAATATATCAATATTAGCCTCTGAAGTAACAAGTTTCTCACTAAGAAAGGCATTTCTAACTATATCAACATTCTTTTTTATCAATTTAGCAAGCTGAAACGCTAGTAAATTTTGATATTTAATTTTGAAAAATTTCAAATCTGAGCTATTGCTTTCCATAATTTTTACAATTTTTAATGCAGAATTATCTTTTTTAATCGAGATTATAGGTTGAATAATAGATTCTGATTTAACCTGAAAACTTTCGTAGCATTTATCATTAAAAATACACATTAGCGAATCATTGATCTTTTCTATACTCTTGACACGTATACCTAACATATTGGGGACATGTTGATTACTGAAGACTCTATCTGGACCATAACTTATCAATGGAGTCTTTTGAATTACTGATTCAATTGCTGTGGTACAACCATTTTGTATAACTGCACTTGCATCAGAAATCCAAGGAGTTATAGAGTCAGAATTTCCAATAACACGAATATTTTTATAATGACTAAAAATATTATCATAATATTCAGGAGACTCTGTTGGATGTGGCCTGATAACTAAATCATACTCAGGCCAACTATTCGCAATATGCTTCACTGCGAGTATTAAATCACAAGCAATTGAGACCTGTTCCTGAACCTCTTGTATAAATACTTTCTCTTGCTCTTGTGATTCAAATTGTTCAAGACTCCTCTTAACCAGTGACACGTTAGTCCAATGCAAATTCCCCATAAATTCTCCAAAGTTAGTGATAACAAGAATATACGGTCTATGGTTCTTTTTAAAAATTTTATTTTTCAATATTAAAGAAGGGTCTTGCCACACTTCTGCCCTAGGTGAGCCTGTATTAGTAAATATCTCTTCTTTTGATTTGAATAATTTTTTAAATTCTAAGGTGTCTCGTTCACCCCAACAAAAAACTCCTTTAAATGGTAGTGTTTGATTTTTTGTTATGTTACTTGCATCAAGATATTTTTCAAAATCATCCCACAGTATTGATGGCTCTTGCTCATGACAGTACAAATCAAAGCCATCTTTTAAAAAACCTTTATAGACCCTTTCAGAGGGAGATGGTACATTCATATTCTTTAATAAATAACATCCTTTCTTAAGCAAGTTTAAACGTTTAGCCATCCACAAAGCATTACCCGATGTTACAAATACTTGATGACCGCGTGACGCCGCAACCACAGCCAATAACACATGACCAGAAAGTTCTCGCGCTGGAATTTCAAGAGGTATATATATAATCATAAAATTTCATCCATTTGTTTCATTAAAATACCATCTTTCGACAGTTCAAAAATTTGATCACACCCCTTGAGAGTTGAAAGACGATGAGCAATTATAAGTATCGTTACTTCATCTCCCAATTTTTGAATTTCTTTCATTACACCTTGCTCTACTTCATTATCAAGAGCGCTAGTAGCTTCGTCAAATACTATTACGTCAGTTTGCTTATATAATGCACGTGCAATTCCAATTCTTTGTCGTTGACCTCCCGACAAGCGAACACCCCTCTCTCCAACTATAGTTTGGTATTGATCATTCCAGCTCTCAATTGTTTCATGAATTTTTGCTTGTCTTGCAGCTTTTATAACCCTAAAATGATCAATATCTTTTTTTGCAACTCCAAAAGCAATATTCTCTTCAATCGAGCTATCAGATAAATATATAGTTTGAGGGACATGGGAAATATGGGCTTGCCATTGTCTAAAATTATTTTCTGTAATAACCTGACTATCAATAATCAGATCACCCTTTGTTGGTGATAATAATCCCATGATAATATCTAAAAGCGTACTCTTACCACACCCTGTTTGTCCTATAAATCCAACACGAGATCCTTTTTTAATTGCTATATTAATATTTTTGAATATATAAGGTGTTTTAGTACTATATTTGTAACTTAATCCTTGAAGTTTAATTTTATTTTCAAATGGAATCATTTCTGATAATGGCTGGTTTGCATAAACAGGTAGTGGATGTTTTAAAAGATCAAGCACATCTGCAAAAGATGCACTAGATCCATTGATGACTGTATATGATGCATACATGTGCTGCAAAACTGGTAGTAGCCTCTGAGCTCCTAGAGCTAGAACGCCCATTAATGGAATAAAGTTATTCTCTTCTTGGTGTATTACATATGCTAAGACTGCAATCAATGTCATTCCCAGTGATTCCATGACAAAACGTGGGCTGCCAATTATAAAAATATTATCTCCAGATGCTTTACGTAATTGCAAGTCTGCTTTTCGATAAATTCTACAATAAAATTCCTGAGTGCCGTCAATTAGTACCTCTCGAATACCGCCCAAACCCTCTTGTAATGCTTGAATCATGTCAGTAGATTGATTTGCAACAATCTCACTATTAATTTTCAACCTTTTACGCGTGTAAAGAATAATCAAACAATAAAGAGTGCCAAATCCAGTTAATGCTATTAATGCTACAAATGTATTGATAAATAAAAGAGTTGATAAAATACTAATAAATAAAATAAACGAACTCAATAAGGTTAGAATTGGCAATAATATCCCTCCAATAACTGTATTTGTCTTTGTGATAATACCGTTTATTACTTCACTACTATTAGATGCAATATGATGCTCATATTTCTTATAAAGGGTTCGCCTATAGATATTAATACTCAAGTCTGCTCCAGCTGCATATGATAATCTAGTCATTACATAGAGCAAAAGAATACGAACTGAACCAGCCAAGATTGCAGATAATACAAATATAATTGTAAGTGGTAAAATAAGTTGACTAGACTCTGTTAGACTAAAATAATTAATAATTGGTTGTGTATAAGGGTGTTGAAATACTTGTTCAGGAGCGCTCAAGATTCCAAGAAATGGCACTACAGCACCTAGGCTAATAATTTCAGCCAGAGATGTTATCAACATAAGTAAAATTAGCGCCCAAAATTGTTTTTGACGCTTTGTGCTTAAATGCCTCCAAAGTTGTTTTAGTTTATAAAACATTATAAATTATTAACCCAAGCTGTAATTGTAGATGTGTCTTGTGCAAGTGTTATGGCTACCAACCCTTCTCTATTATTCATTAGCCAAAGGCGCACTAACATTTTTGTTGCAAGGTGTTGCGCATCAGCTACAGACCCGCCGTTTCCAGATAGCATTATTTTGAATGGATTTACACGCTTCGTCGCCCATAACAGAGATACACCCTAACCCTTGTTCTAAGCATGATTTCTTTACGGATATTGACTCTTCAAATAACGCTCTTATATTTTTGTCTTTCATATTTAATTATTTTCATTAATAAAAATTATTATACCAAACCGCAAAATTCTCTACACCCTGCTTAACACTCATGCTTGGCTTATAGCCAAACTCCTCCACCAAGTCATCAACATCAGCGTAAGTATCAGGTACATCTCCAGGTTGGAGTGGAAGTAGTTCTTTTTCTGCAGTTTTACCGAGTGAGGTTTCTAATGCTTCGATGTAATCCATTAACTCTACTGGATTGTTATTACCGATATTATAAACTCTGTATGGAGCGCTAGAGGTGGCAGGATCTGGGTTATTACTATCCCAGTTAGAGTTTATTGGTGCTGGTCTATCAAGCACTCTAATAATACCTTCGACAATATCATCAATGTAGGTGAAGTCTCTACGGTGCTTACCATAGTTAAATACCTTAATAGGCGCATCATTCATAATAGCCCTAGTGAACTTTTGTAGTGCCATGTCAGGTCTGTCATACGGACCGTAAACAGTAAAGAATCTTAAGCCTGTAGTCGGTAGATCATAAAGGTGTGAGTAAGTATGTGCCATTAACTCGTTAGCTTTTTTGGTGGCTGCGTAAAGGCTTACTGGATGATTAACTGCGTCATGCGTTGAGAATGGTTGTTTGGTATTTAGACCATAAGTAGAGCTTGATGAGGCGTAAACAAGGTGTCCCACCTTGTTATGTCGACAGCCTTCTAAAATATGAGCAAAGCCTACTAGGTTAGTATCAATATAGGCTAGAGGATTCTCAATAGAATATCTAACGCCTGCTTGTGCCGCTAGATTAACAACAGAGTCAAATTGTTCATCTTCAAACAGCTTGGCCATCGCCTCACGATCTTCAAGGTTCATTCTAATGTGTGTGTAGTTTAGATGATCAGCGTGTCGTGCTAGACGTGCTTCTTTTAAGGCTGGATCGTAATAGTCATTATGATTATCAATACCGACCACCTCATCACCTCTATCTAATAGCCTAATTGAAAGTGCTGAACCGATAAAACCTGCTGAGCCTGTTACTAATACTTTCATATAATAATTCTTATTTTTAATATGTTGTTTTGTTGTTTTTTTAACTAGTCTGAGTTAAATAAATCTCTTGTGTAAACCTTAGCTTTAACATCTTGCAATTCATCTGCCATTCTATTGGCAACAATCACATCACTTATTTGCTTAAAGTCTTCTAAATTATCAATAATCTTTGAATGGAAGAACTCCTTCTCACCTTGTTCTGTAAGTACAGGTTCATAAATAACCACTTCAATACCTTTGGCCTTAATACGCTTCATAACACCTTGAATGCTTGATTCTCTATAGTTATCAGAACCTAACTTCATAACAAGACGATGGATACCAACAATCTTTGGTTGCTTGGCAATGATAGAATCTGCAATAAAGTCTTTACGTATTGAGTTGGCATCAATAATTGCACTAATCAAAGCATTAGGCACATCTTTATAATTAGCCTTGAGTTGTTTAATATCTTTAGGTAGGCAGTAGCCACCATAACCAAAGCTAGGGTTGTTATAGTGTGATCCAATTCTTGGATCAAGACCTACGCTTTCAATGATTTGTTTAGAGTCTAAGTTATGCACTTCGGCGAAAGAGTCCAACTCATTAAAGTAAGAGACTCTCATAGCAAGATAAGTATTACTGAAAAGCTTGACTGCTTCTGCTTCAGTAGAATCAGTAAATAAAACTTCAATATCCTCTTTAATTGCAGCTTCTTGCAGAAGGCTTGCAAACTGTTTAGCTCTATCAGACTTCTCACCGACAATAATGCGTGAAGGATATAGATTGTCATAAAGAGCAAGACCTTCTCTTAAAAACTCCGGTGAGAAGATAATGTTGTCACAGCTAAACTTATTCTTAATACTTTTCGTATAGCCAACCGGAACAGTTGACTTGATGATCATTGTAGCCTTAGGATTGATATCAATCACATCTTGAATGACCGCTTCTACCGAAGTGGTATTAAAATAGTTATTTTTTGTATCATAATCAGTTGGTGTCGCAATGATGACAAAGTCAGCATTTCTATAGGCCAGTTCTTTATCTAATGTAGCAGTAAAGTTGAGGTTTTTATTGACCAAAAAATCTTCAATCTCAGCATCGACTATGGGTGAGATTTTGTTGTTAAGTTGTTCAATCTTATCGGGGATGATATCAAGTGCAACCACCTCATGATTTTGAGACAAAAGCATGGCATTAGAAAGGCCGACGTAGCCAGTTCCAATTATAGCAATTTTCATAAATTAAACCTGAATAAAAAAATCATAGAGTGCATAGACATTTATTTATAGACACGTTATAAAGATGTAACATACCACTCATAAGTCCTTTCAAGCCCATCTCGCAAATCCACGCTGTATTCCCAACCCATATTCTTCAACCTTGTTACATCAATCAATTTTCTTGGGGCGCCATCTGGCTTGGTTGTGTCAAAGATTAGCTTGCCTTTGTAACCAATTACTTCTTTCATAGTTTCCACCATTTCTCTAATGGTTACTTCTTTTCCTGTACCAACATTGATATGCGAGAGCATTGGTTCTGTATTGGTTTGGTAAGTTTGCCTATCTAATTCCAATACAAATAACGATGCTGCCGCCATATCATCCACATACAAAAACTCACGCATAGCATTGCCTGTACCCCACACCAGCACTTCGGCATGATTATTAACCTTCGCCTTATGAAGCCTTTGCATTATTGCTGGGATAACGTGTGAGTTTTCTGGATGGAAGTTATCATTAATACCATAAAGACTAGTTGGCATTACCGACCTAAAATCAGTGTCGTATTGACGGTTGTATGATTCACAAAGCTTAATACCTGCTATCTTAGCTAGGGCATATGGCTCATTGGTTGGTTCTAGTACATCAGTTAATAATGCATCTTCACGCATTGGTTGTTTAACTTCCTTAGGATAAATACAAGTGCTCCCTAAAAATAATAAGCGATTAACCTTGTTCTCATAGGATGAGTTAATAACATTAGCTTCTATCATTATATTTTGGTAAATAAAGTCTGCTGGATAGGTGTTATTCGCATGAATACCACCTACCTTTGCGGCTGCTAAGATAACATAGTCGGGGTTTTCTTGTGTGAAGAAGTTTTGTACTTGGACTTGATTGGTAAGATCAAGTTCTTTGTGTGTGCGCATAATAAGATTAGTAAAACCTCTTGACTCTAATTGCCTGACAATAGCAAAGCCTACCAAGCCCAAGTGTCCTGCAATATAGATTTTATCGTTAATATTCATAAAATTAGTTTACTTTTTCTTATTATTTACTCGTTATAGTTTGGTGCTTTAAAACCGTACTCTTTAACTAATGAATCACGCTTAGCAATGTTGATATCATTTTCCATCATCTCGTGTACTAGTTCTTCAAGGGTGATTTTTGGCTCCCAGCCTAGTTTTTCTTTGGCTTTAGATGCATCACCCAATAACGTTTCAACTTCTGTTGGACGAAAGTAACGCTTATCAACTGCCACAAGTAAATTGCCAGTTTCACTGTCATAACCTTTTTCATCCATGCCCTCACCTTCCCAGCGGATGGTTCTGTCTAGATGACCCCAGGCAAAGTTAACAAAGTCACGTACTGAGAACTGAACACCTGTAGCAATACAAAAATCATCTGGCTTATCTTGTTGTAGCATTAGCCATTGCATCTCAACATAGTCTTTAGCATGACCCCAATCACGTAGAGCATCCATATTACCCAAATAGACTGTATCTTCTAAGCCTAGTGAGATACGTGCTAGTGCACGAGTGATTTTACGAGTAACAAAGGTTTCACCACGTACTGGAGATTCATGATTAAACAAGATGCCGTTACAAGCATACATACCGTAGGCTTCACGATAGTTAACAGTAATCCAGTAAGCATACAGCTTTGCTGCTGCGTATGGAGAGCGCGGGTAGAATGGTGTGGTTTCTTTTTGCGGGATTTCTTGTACCTCCCCGTATAGCTCTGAAGTAGAGGCTTGATAGTAGCGAGTTTTCTTCTCTAAGCCTGAGATGCGAATAGCTTCTAAGATGCGGAGTGCACCAAGGCCAACGGTATCTGCTGTGTATTCTGGAGTTTCAAATGAGACGGCAACGTGAGATTGTGCAGCAAGATTGTAGATTTCATCAGGTTGGATTTGTTGAATGATGCGTACCAAACTCATAGAATCAGATAGATCACCATAGTGCAATATAAATTTAAGCTTTGATTCATGAGGGTCTTGATATAGATGGTCAATGCGATCTGTGTTAAACGATGATGAGCGGCGTTTAATACCGTGCACCTCATAGCCTTTATCTAGTAAAAATTCTGCCAGGTAGGCACCATCTTGTCCGGTTATGCCGGTTATTAATGCTACTTTATTATTATCCATATTTAAAATAATCCTTTATGTGTTTAGGTGTTTATGTGCTTTTTTAATAGCTTGTCAATAGTGGTTATTGCTTTGACACTCCCCAGTATTCTGCACATTTTCAGTGAGAGTTTCAGGCTGGGAGAGTTCACTCTCAAAGAAGTGTTTAATACGCAAGCTAAATAACCCCTCTTACTTTAGTTTTGATAAATTCATGTACAATTTTACATATTCATTTGCAATTTTTTTAGCTTCGTACTTTTGACTATTTATCAACCCCTTTCTAATAATTTCATTTCTGTAGTTATCATCACCAATTAACTTTTTAAAGCCTTCTTCAATATCAGTTATACTCAAGGGGTTGACAAGACAAGCACCATCTCCAGAAACCTCTATCATAGGTGAAATATTACTTGTCAAAATAACTCTTCCAACTGTTTGCGCCTCTAATATTGGCATGCCAAAACCTTCATATGTAGATACGAAAGAAACTATGTCTGCATCTATATATTTTTGAATCATCTCATTTTCGCTTATATCTTCAGAGTTTTTATATTCAATACTATTATCTTCTAAGGCTTGTAATTGTTCAACAGATAATTCTCCTACCACATCTAGTACGCAAGAGATCCCTCTTAATGCTTGAGATATTCGTATGAGGTTTTTATTATAATTTGTGCCTACATGAAGAATTGTCGGGTTTTTACTATTAAAATTTTTTTGCTCAACATATTTGAATTCAATACTAATACAGGGAGGGATGACTGTAATCTTTTCTTCTGGAAAATCTACAAGGCTTAAAAGTTCATTTTTTACTTTTTCAGAAATTACCGTTACGTGTTGAGCTTTTTTTACGGGCAATGTATACCAAAAAAATTTCAGCAACATTCTTTTTAATCCATTTAAACGAACAACAGATCCACAGTCAAGCACTGACAAAATTGTCTTTTCTTTTTTTAGTAATAAATTAGAAAAATGTATGTCTCCAATTACATGATTAACATCCCCTTGATTAAAAAAAGATTCTATGATAATTGCCAATCTTTTGAAAACACCTCTACTTTCATAACGAGGTACAAAAACTTTTACATCTATGGAATTAGGAATAAACTTACGAATATTACTAAAAGTAATATCTAAACTATGCATCGGAGAGTTTCTACTAAGTTGAACTACTTTTAAATTTTTATTCATAATTTTTTTTCTTTTACTCAACAACCTAATACATCAATAAATGGCTACCTGTCTTTACTTCGTAAAAACTTTAATGGCCTGACAAAAATTTGACATAAGGATAGTTTTTGGCTATAAATAAGTTGCATCAAATTTAGAGTAATAATTTTGCCTGGGTTAAATTACTAATCGAAATAATAGTATCAGATTGACTCGAATAGTTTGATAGCTTATTGTCATACAATATATTTGTTTCGAGTCCTGCAGTAATACCTGCTTGAATATCCGTCATTTTGTTCCCAATCAATACTGAATTTAATACATCTATATTAAATTCATTAATGGCCTGAAGAATCATTCCTGGGTTGGGCTTACGAAAGTATGAATCTTTCTTATAATCTCCAACACCATGTATAGGATGAAAAGGACAAAAATATACTTTACTAATTTCAATACCTTCATTATTAAATACTTTACACATCCAATCAGTAAGCTTCAAAAAATCCTCTTCGGTATAGTACTCTCTAGCAATCCCTGCCTGGTTAGTAATTACAAAAATTAGGAAACCAAGCTCTTTGGCATGTCTACATAAATCGAAAATACCATCAACAAATTCAAAATCTTCTTTTTTATGAACATATGCATAATCTAGATTAATAATACCGTCTCGATCAAGAAATAGTGCACGATTAAACTTTGCATTTTTTGTGGTTTTATTCATTTAAAAATTTCTGTTGAGACTAATTTAATTTAAACCTATACTTGAAGTTGAGGTAATGTTTGAGCTCTTTCAAAATCCTCCGGTACCCCGATATCAATAAACACACTCTGTGACATAAAACAATCAAATCGATATTTATTCACAGCATCGTAAAGAAAATCAGTTTCAAATGAAAAGTTTTTCCCTTCTGAATATCGTTCAAGTAAATTTGTGGGTAATAAATAACACCCAGCATTAATTAAGCCCCGTCCAGCCATGTCTTTTTCAGAAAAACCGGTAACACGCCTATCATTAATTTCTAACCTTCCATATCGTGATGTATCAGGCACTGAACAAGCAACTATAATTGGGACATTATTTTCCTGCCACTGTTCCTCAATCCCCTGAACGTCTATATCAATAAAAGTATCACCATTAAGCACTAATACATGATCATTATTACATTTTTTTAAAGATTTACGAATAGCTCCACCAGTACCAAGTGGCTTATCTTCAATTACATAAATCAAATCCATACCTAAGAAATTATCACCAAAATAATTAACTATTTTTTCTGACATATAGCCTAGTGAAAGAATGATTCGCAAAAAACCTTTTTTTGATAATGATTTTAACAAAATTTCAAGAAAGGGCTGACCTGCGACAGGTGCCATTGGCTTAGGTAAGTTTGGCACCTCTTTTTTTAAGCGTGCACCAAAGCCTCCCGCTAAAATAATTACTTCCATCAATTCTCCTTATTATTTGGCCCTAAAACTACCGCATCTTCACAATATATTAATAGTTACAACCTCTTTACTGATATATACAGATGATATCAGTAAGAAAATATAATCCAGATCTTCTAAATTTATTTTTGAGGCTTAAAAATAGACTTTTCAATTAAGCCACAAAGAATATGTCCAAGAACTAAATGCCCTTCTTGTATTTTAGGAGTATCAGAGGATGGAACAGCTAATACATAATCACACAACTCATGAATTACTCCACCTTTATTACCCGTAACCCCGATACATAGCAAACCTTGAGATCTTGCCTCTTTAAATCCATTTAGAATATTTTTAGATTGACCTGATGTTGAATAACCTATAAAAATATCACCCTTCTTACCATGAGCTTGAATTTGTCTTGAAAATAAATTATCGTAACTATAATCATTACCAATAGCTGTAAGTATTGAAGTATCTGTTGTCAAGGCAATTGCAGGCAAACCGGGACGATCAAATGCAAATCGACTTACAAGTTCACCCGCGATATGTTGTGAATCTGCCGCACTTCCCCCATTACCTGCCAGTAACAACTTGCCGCCATTCTTAAAGCAACCAATACAAGCCTTTGCCGATAAGTGAATTTGTGATAATAATACTTGATCATCCAACATAACTGACATCGTCTCTTGAGATTCAGTTATTTTTTCTACAATATACTCCTTCATTATATTGTCCATGATTGTGCTCCATTTTTAGTAAAGTGGCAATTACTTACCTCTCCATCGAATTGATTTAACGCTCGAACGACATTCATTCTTTGTTCAGGAGGCACAAAAAACAATATAAATCCACCACCACCAGCTCCTGATACCTTTCCAGCAAGAGCTCCAGCGCTAATTGCTTCATTGTAAATGTTATCAATATGTGTACTTGAAACTGATTGAGATGAAAGTTTTTTATTTTCCCATCCTTGTCTTAATGATTCAACAATACCAATGAAATCTCCATTTAAAATACACTTTTTCATTAATTCTGCCTCATGCTTAATATTGTGCATTGCCTTTATTGTATTTATCAGACCAGCTTTGACATTATCACTTTGTTCTTCTATTATTTTTGCTGATTCACGCGATACACCTGTATAAAACAAAACCAGTGAGGCCTCTAATTCACATATAATCCAGTTTTTCACCCTCAAAGGAACAATGATCGCTCTATCATTGTCATAAAACTCCATAAAGTTAATGCCACCAAAAGTTGCAGAGTACTGATCTTGCCGACCACCTTTTAACCCACAATCTATTCTCTCTATTTTGTAAGCAATACTTGCAATGTCATAATCATCAAGTGAAAGGCCAAATAATTCTGAAAAAGAAAGAACCATTACTACCACAAGGGTTGATGATGACCCAAGACCAGAACCAGGAGGAGCATCGCAAGAAGTAGTCAACTTTATAGGAATAAAAGATCCGTTATTATAGTGTTTAACCATATAATTGTAGGTAGCTTTATGTAAATCCAGCTTACCATTTAGAACTAACGGGTATGAAATAAGTCTTAGTTCTTCGGTTTTCTGATCACTTGCAATAAACTGTACAACCTCTTCATTGAGTCTTTCAATTGTTGCATATGCATAACGATCGATAGTCATATTAAGAACATAGCCACCAAATTTATCGCAGTATGGGCTTACATCAGTTCCACCGCCCGCCAAACCTAATCTTAATGGCGCCCTCGCTCTAATTATCTTTTTATTAAATTGCATCACTATCTATTTAAAGGAATCTTACCGTTTCCAATCTCGTGCCTCCAATGGCTCAATAAATCTTTAAACATTTGTTTTGTTGAAATTTCGGGCTTCCAATTGATTGTTGCTTGTATCTTTGAGTTATCAAACATCTGATAATCTGCATCAATCGGTCTAAACCGGTCAGTATCTTTCTCAATAATAATATCATCCCGCTTACTAAAACTTAACAACAAATCAATGACTTCAGGTAACCTATATACCTCTTCACCTGCAATGTTAAAACTATCACCGCATTTGATGTTGCCTTTTTCACTTTCAACAGATAAAAGATGGTATGCGCGGACCGCATCTCTAGCATCCTGATAGGTTCTAATACTTGAAAGATTACCAACTTTTATTATCGGATTTTGTAATCCAGCTTCAATGAGAGCAATTTGTTTTGCCACAGTACTTTCAAAAAAAACATCACTTCTTCTTGGACCAGAATGCGTGCCCATTCTCGTAGTAAAAGTTCTTATATTGTAGGCCTCTCCATAAAACTGACCTAAGTAATCTGAACCGATTTTACTAATACTGTAAGGACTTGAGCCATGGAATTTAGTATCCTCTGTTAAGGCTTCTCCTGGCTTTGCACGACCATATACTTCACTTGATGAACATATATGCACCACTGGATCGTAACCATCAGATTCTTTTAGAAGTCTAATATTTTCAAGTAGATTGGCTGTCCCAATAATATTCGTTTGCAGTGTCTCAATGGGCATATTAAAAGATGTTTTCGGATAAGACTGAGCAGCTAGATGATAGATAAAGTCTGGCTTGATGTCTTTAAGCATTCTTGCTAGTGACGGGTAATCAGTTAGATCTGCATAATAAAGACTAATTCTTTCATTTTTATTGATTCTTTCAGTTAAGTGGTATAAGTTATCCATAGGCTCTTGCCAACGCATCATGCCAATAACATCACATGAAGTATTTTCAAGTAAATAATCTGCAAGTTGAGACCCAACCTGCCCAGTAATACCTGTAATAAGGGCTTTCTTAATCATTTTTTATTATTCCTCCAGTATTAAATTCCATCACAATTGCTTCATGCAATGTATGTCTAAGTCGATTAAGTAATACTTCTAATATTGATGATTTCATATTAATTATTTTTGGTCGATTTTCAAAAAAATCATCATCTGGCTCACTCACATGAAAACATAAATCTGGTAATGCTGATTTCTGTAAAGCCATAGCGAAATCTATTCGAGCCAATAACCTTGGACCAGCAAAATTAAATATATTTTGTGGAAACTCATCCCAGCGTTCTGATAGTGCAATAACTCCATCCACGACATCATCAAGATGGATAACTGATCGATAAAATGGGTGAAATATATCAGCTTCTTCTTTTCTTTTTACACAACCCATTAAATATTTAGTAAATTTGTCTTCTTGTGAAAAAATATAAGATAGACGAATTATCTTAAATAATGGCTCATTCAAAAATTGCTTTTCTACTTCATGTTTCATGAGCGCATATTCACCTATCGGGTTGCAGATTGCTCTCTCATCAAACTCATCTTTTCTTTCTCCATAAACAGTGTCACTAGAAAAGAAAATAATTCGCCCACCCCTATGGATCACCTGATTAATAAACTCTATCGTTCCTGTTACATTTACTGCCCAAGCACGATCATGATCGTTTGAACAAATATCTGGCGCAGAAATTGCTGCCGTTAAACATACAATATCCAAGGGTTTAATAACTTCATATTTAAAATTATTTGGCTCATCTAACTTTAATAAAAGCAACTCACCATTACCTGATGATGACGTCCCATAAGTAACAAATAGTTTCTTGGATTTTCTATAAAGCCGTTTACCGATATAACCTGATGCACCAACTATTATTAGCTTCATATCAAAAAAAAATTTGTTAATAAAGACCAGCTTCTAGTGCCTAAAAATTCTAAACTAATACAAAATACACCTTTATTCATAGTCAACTTCTCTTCTTATTAACACTACAACCCCCATACCTTGAAACAATTCGTTTTACTTTATAGTCATAAAAATCTAACAACTTTATTAAATTTTTTTATAGAACATTTATAAATATTTAGTATGTTTATAGCTGTGTATATTAAAGCCAATATATTAGGTTGACTCTTGAGTTCTGCCATACATATCTTTAAATCTAACTATATCATCTTCGCCAAGATAAGTGCCACTTTGAACTTCGATAATTTCTAGAGGTTCGTTGGTTTGGTTTTCTAGGGCGTGGGTAACACCAAGGGGAATATAGGTGGATTTGCCCTTATTAAGACTGAACGTTTTTTCGCCATTAGTAACAGTTGCTGTGCCACTTACAACTACCCAATGCTCTGCCCGCTTGTGGTGCATTTGAAGTGAGAGTTTGGCGCCGGGTTTAACGTGCAATTTTTTAACTTGGAAGTACTCACCTGATTCAATAGAATCGTACCATCCCCATGGGCGATAAGTCTTACGATGTGAACTACTTTCACACCGACCACTCACTTGCAAGGATTCGACAATATTCTTTACTTCTTGAGCTTTGTCTTGAGAAGCAATAAAAGTGACATCAGGCGTATCTACAATAATTAAATTATCCACTCCAATGGTTGCGACCATGTTGTGATCAGCGTTGATGTAAGTATTAGTAGTGTCTTGAGTAATAACATCACCTTGTATAACGTTGCCTTGGTTATCTTTTACACCAATATCATATAGTGTTGACCATGAGCCAACATCGCTCCAGCCAGCATCTAAAGGCACAACAACCACATTATGACTTATCTCCATAAGAGCATAGTCGATAGAGTCTGATGGCGATGATTCAAAAGCTTGTTTTTCTAGGCGAATAAAGTCTAGATCTTTAATGGCACCATTAACAGCATTATTAACTGAAGCAACAATATCAGGTGCGTGTATTGTAAGCTCGTCAATAAAGGTGAGCGCCTGGAACATGAACATACCAGAGTTCCATAGATAGCTGCCTTGCTTTAAGTAAAATTTAGCAGTTTTTAGATCTGGTTTTTCAGCAAACTCTTCAACCTTATGTGCACCATTATGATCATCTTTAGATGCTTTAATATAGCCATAACCGGTATTGGCATCGGTTGGTACAATGCCAAAAGTAGCCAGCTTGCCATTTTGTGCTTGTTGGCTTGCCATGTTAATTGCCTTATGAAAAGCATCAACATCTTGAATAACATGATCAGCTGATAAAACTAGTAGTGTCGAATTCTCTGCATCTTTTAATGATTGCAGTGCTGCTGCAGCTATCGCAGGAGCGGTATTTCTACCAACAGGCTCTAATAAGATTGTTGGGCTTTTAACCCCAATTTGTTGACACTGCTCTGCCACTAAAAAACGATGATCTGCGTTACAAATAATAATTGGATCTGCAAGGTTATCCAAACCATTGAGGCGTAATATAGTTTCTTGGAGCATGGTGTTATCACCTGCCAAAGGTAGATACTGCTTAGGGTACTCTTTGCGAGACAGGGGCCAGAGCCTTGTTCCGGAGCCGCCTGAAAGGATAACCGGGGTTATTTGCATTGCAGGTTAATAATTAAGAATTCAGTAAATAGCATTTTGCAATTGTTTAATATTGATAGGTTTTATTAGGTTTTAGTATGGGCTTAATAAAGATTATAATGGCTATTATTACTTTTCATTAGCCATTTCTTCGGATTCAAGTTGTAGCGCATTAATCTCTTTTTTTAGTGCTTCATATTCAATAAGCTTTCTTTTAAGAAAGGAAAAAGTTAGTCGTGTCTTCTCTTCGATTCCGCTAGGGGTAAGGAGGTACGCATAGCCCATTTTATTTTGATTATGAGAAAAGTTTGTTAGTTTGATTAATCCCTTCTCAGTCAGTTTTTTTATGCAGTAGTTTACCTTACCCAGACTCACCCCCATCTCTTGGGAGAGCTCTCTTTGGGTGTATTCAGGGTTTAATTCTAGTCTACGGAGTAGATCAAGGCGTATATCTTGATTATTCATTAGTATAGGAAAAAAATAAAAGACAAATATTAGGCACGCTACCGCCACATCATACAAATGTATCTGCAAAAAAAATCGTTAAAAAACCTATTCTATCAATTATATTGACTCGTGTTCAACAATTGAACAACTTTAATTATACTCGTAGCATTCGGTAATATTAAAATATATCTGTGAGTATGATTTATTGCTAGTGCTTTTTTTTATTTCTTAGTTATGCTCTATAATGAAACATAGTTTTTATGCAGGAAGATACATAATAATGATAGCTTTAATCTATAAAATTTACTCTTTTACTGTTGGCATAAACTGTATTGGTAAAGACTCTTATCACAATGTATAACTCTTAATTTTGATCAACCTATGAATATTATCTGCATGAAATGGGGCAGTAAATTCTCTCCAGAATATGTAAACCGTCTATACGCAATGGTGTCACGAAACATTGTCACGAAACATGGTCACTAAATTTAGATTTGTATGTTTCACTGAAAATAGTGAGGGTATTCGGCCAGAAGTAGAGATACAAGACCTCCCTGAGCTAGAACTTCCAGCTGGATCGCCAGAGCGCGGCTGGAGGAAGCTCACTGTATTTAAAGAAAACTTTGGCGGTCTCTCTGGGACAACGCTGTTCATTGACTTGGACGTCGTAATTGTCGGAAACTTAGATGTATTCTTTAGTCAGCCCGGTGATTTTTTGATTGCACACGACAAAAAGAATTTAAAGAAGAGAGAGGGTAACTCCTCAGTATTTCGATTTGAAATTGGAAAATATGCGCGCATACTTAACTACTTTGAGAAGAACTCTGAACAAGTAAAAAATGAGGTGCGACACGAGCAGGCGTATTTATCACGAGAAATCGACAAACTAGGTAAACTAGAATATTGGCCAGATGATTGGGTCCCAAGCTTTAAGTATAAATGCTGCCCGTCCTGGATTAAATCCTGGTTCGAAGCGCCCTCAGTGCCCAAGGGGGCTCGGGTTATTTTGTTTCATGGCTTGCCCAACCCACCAGAGGCAATTATAGGGCGCAGCGGAAAATGGTATCGGCACATTCAGCCCTCTCCATGGATTAAAGACTATTGGACAACTAATGAATAAAAACAAAAAAACAAAAATGAAAGGAATTATTCTGGCTGGCGGCTCAGGTATGCGCCTTTATCCTTTGACTAAAGGCGTATCAAAGCAACTCATGCCAATTTACGACAAGCCAATGATTTACTATCCATTGTCAGTGCTGATGCTTTCTGGTATTCAAGAGGTGCTGATTATCTCTACCCCTGATGACCTGTCAAGGTTTGAACAACTCCTTGGTGATGGCTCTGATATTGGCATGAAGTTTGAATACATCGTGCAGCCCTCTCCTGACGGATTAGCTCAAGCCTTTATCTTGGGTAAAGATTTTATTGGTGATGACGATACCTGTTTAATCCTAGGCGATAATATTTATTATGGTCATGGTATGACTGATATGTTGGCTAACGCTGTATCAAATGCTAAAGATAAAAACATGGCAACCGTGTTCGGTTATCACGTGAGAGATCCTGAGCGCTATGGGGTGGTTGATTTTGATGCCGCCGGTAAAGCACTTAGCATTGAAGAGAAACCAAAAACTCCTAAAAGTAATTACGCAGTAACCGGCCTTTACTTTTATCCTAATGATGTCATTAAGAAGGTTTTTGAAGTTGTGCCCTCTGATAGGGGTGAGTTAGAGATAACCACGCTTAATCAAATGTATCTGAGTGAAGAGCGCCTAAGTGTTGAGCTTTTGGGTAGGGGCTATGCCTGGCTTGATACTGGAACACATGAGAGCCTACTAGAAGCTTCAACATTCATAGAGACTATTGAGAGAAGACAGGGCTTAAAAGTAGCCTGCATCGAAGAGATTGCCTTTGAGAAAGGCTATATTAATAAAGAAGA